>Ga0209341_10004630_pt1 | contig 12633 bp, 9 predicted proteins | sample RifCSP13_2_FD_184020 | JGI IMG/M metagenome (GOLD analysis project Ga0209341, IMG submission 184020) | Soil microbial communities from Rifle, Colorado - Rifle CSP2_sed 13_2 (SPAdes) (version 2) | ecosystem: Environmental > Terrestrial > Deep subsurface > Rock core/Sediment | place: Rifle...
AAGCCAGAATGAACGCCGAAGCCGAAGCGCTGGAAGAAGCTCAATCCCGCGCGCAGGCCGAAGTCCAGGCCGAATACGCGGCAAAAGCACGAGCCGAAGCTGAAGCCGAGGCCGAGCAAGCGGCAAAAGCACGAGCCGAAGCTGAAGCCGAGGCCGAGCAAGCGGCAAGAGCACGAGCCGAAGCTGCAACAGAAGCCAAAGCGTTCGCTTTCGCGAGAGCCGAAGCCGAGACCGTTGCAGCGGCAGAAGCGGATGCAAGGATCAAAGCCGAAACCCAGGCGATGGACGAAGCGCGGTGTCGTGCGGCGGCCGAAATCAATGCGCGACAAGCGGCAACTGCAAGATCAAAAGCACAACAGGAAGGCGCTGCTGCGGCGGAGAAAAGAGCGGTGGCTGAAGCGGCGGCTGCGGAAGCGCTGCACGCCAAATTGAGAGCCGACGAAGAAGCTTGGGCGATTGCACACGCCAAGGCGGAAGCTGAGACTGCGGCGGCGGAAGAAGCGCAGGCCCGAGCGAAGGCGGAGGCGCGCGCGACGGAGGAAATCCAGGCGCGCACCGAAGCGCAAGCCAGAGCCCGTGAAGCGGTAGAAGCGAATATCAAGGCTGAGCAGGCAGCAACGGCCATGGCCGAAGCTCGGGCGACAGCGGAAACCGCAGCCGCGCAGGCAGCCGAGGCGCGGATCCAGGCGGAAGCCCGCGCGCAAGACGAGGCCCAAACCCGCGCCGCTGCCGAGGCGAAGGCCGAGGCCGCAGCACTAGCCCGCGCCCAAGCCGAACAAGCGGCGGCACAAATGGCCGAACAGAATGCGGAGGCGGAAACCGCGGTCGCTGAAGAAACGCAAGCCAGGGTCAGAATAGAGACTCAGGCCACGGAACAAGCCCGGGCCCGAGCCGAGGTGGAAGTCGAGGCCAGACGGGTAGCGCAGACCCGAGCCCAAGCAGAAGAAGACGCGGCGGCCATGGCGCAAGCTCGAGTACAGGCCGATACCGTGGCGGCGGAAAAAGCACGAGCCAGAATGAGCGCCGAAGCAGAGGCGCTGGAAGAAGCGCAATCGCGCGCGCTGGCGGAAGCCGAGGCGGAAGACACGGCAAGAGCGCGAGCCGAAGCTGAGGCGCAGGCGAAAGCGATGGCTGTGGCGAGAGCGGAAGCCGAGGCGGCGGCAGCGGCGGAAGCGGATGCGAGGATCAAGGCCGAAGCGCAGGCGATGGACGAAGCGCGGTGTCGCGCGGTGGCTGAAATCAATGTGCGGCAAGCGGCAATCGCAAGGGAAAAAGCCCAGCAGGAAGGCGCTGCGGCGGCGGAGAAAAGAGCAGCGGCCGAAGCCGCCGCTACGGAAGCGATGTACGCCAAAGCCAAGGCAGACGAAGAAGCGCGGGCTGTTGCGCAGGCCAAGGCCGAGGCTGAGACTGCGGCAGCGCAAGAAGCCCAGGCCAGAGCAAAGGCGGAGGCGCGCGCCACGGAGGAAATCCGGGCACGCACTGAAGCGCAAGCCATAGCCCGGGAAGCGGTGGAAGCGAACATCAAGGCTGCGCAGGCAGCCAGGGCCATGGCCGAATCCCGGGCGGCAGCGGAAACCGCGGCCGCTGAAGAAACGCGAGCCAGGGTCGGGATGGAGACTCAGGCCACGGAACAAGCCCGGGCCCGAGCCGAGGCGGAAACCGAAGCCAAGCGGGTAGCGCAGATCCGGGCCCAAGCAGAAGAAGAAGCCATGGCTATGGCGGAAGCCCGGGCACGGGCAGATATCCTGGCCGCGGAAATAGCACAAGCCAGGATGAGCGCCGATGCAGGAGCGCTGGAAGAGGCCCAATTCCGCGCGCACGCCGAAGCCGAGGCGGAACAAGCGGCAAGAGCGCGGGCTGAAGCCGAGGCAGAGGCCAAAACGATCGCTCTCGCGAGAACCGAAGCCGAGACGACTGCATCGACAGAGGCAGACGCGAGGATCAAGGCCGAAATCAACGCGAAACAAGCGGCATCCGCGCGGGCAAAAGCACAGCAGGAAGGCGCAGCCGCCGCAGTCAGAAGAGCGGCGGCCGACGCCGCTGCTGCGGAAGCGATACTCGCCCGAATTAGAGCAGACGAAAAAGCCTGGGCTATTGCACAGGCCAGAGTGGCAATTCACGCCGGGGCAATATTCGACACCAATGCGCCGGCAAACGCAAAGCCCCCGCGAGCAATAAACGCTGCGACCCCCACGGATGAAATGGCAAAGCCGGTGATTTCCGCGCAAGCACTGAATAAGCCAATGAAATCGGCCCGGTGGCTGACCGCCGCCGCCACGCCGGTAATTCTGATTACCGCGGTCGCCTCGAGCATGACTTACATTTATCCGCCGCGTCCTGATTTGCCGTCCGCAGACAGCGCCTCGATGCAGCGTACTCAACGTTCGGCAGCAGGGGAACCGCCGATCGCCCGCACCTCGGCCGCAGTGGTGGCAGCGCACGCTGACTCATACAACGGAGCGGGAAATATCGCCTGGAACGGCTGGAAGCTCTCTCGCGGGTTGTTAAGCGACCCGGAGAAAATCCGCCCGTAACCTGCGTCTCGACGAACTTCAACGACTGAAAACCAGTCGCAACGGACTATTTGACCTGAATGACTCCCCGGGCGACCCGCTGGGCGATGGGAACTGTGGATTCCACGCCCTCCCCGAATTCGAGGACAGTATATCCGGCGTAGCCGTTTTCCCTGACGATCTGCTCTGCCCGGCGGTAGAAAATTTGCGCGGCCTCTCCATCCCCGCCGGTGACAAAACGTTTTTTGCGCAGCGAGATCCTGAACCGGTTGTCCCCCATGCGGGCTTCCTCGATCTGCCAGTTGGGACTCAACGGATCCACCACAAAATAAATCGCCGCTCCCAGCGCCAGCGCCTCGGCGGGTATGGTCAACGACTTCGACAGCACGATTGATTCGTTTGGAATCAGGGGTCTGATGGTATTTCCCCTGCTGTCCGTGCCCAAGGTACCATTGCTACCGGAAGGACCGTTGGTCGCGATCCCGCAACCGGCAAAACCCAGCAGGATGAACAGAATGATGTTACGTTTCATCGTCGCACTTTCCCGTCAAATGTATTCGAACAGCGACAGGCCGGAAACTTTCATAAACGATTTCTGCGCCGCCTCGAGATACACCTGCTGCTGATTGAGCGTGGCGATCGCCTTCGCATAATCCACATCCTGCAATTGCGACAGGGTTTGTTGATATTGCACGGCAAGACCGTCGCCGGCGCTTTGCAAGGCATCCACTTCCTGCAAGCGCGTGCCGATCGCGGCGCGGATGCCGAGAATATTGTCGAGACCGTGGTCGAGATTCAGCAGCGCGGCATTCAGTCCGTTGATCAGCTTGGCGCTGCCGTTCTGGCCGCTCAGCGGCGCCGCCACCACGGCAATCAAATCACCGAGAGTCTTGAACAGGCTCCGGTTGGTGCTCGGCGCCACGGTAAACTGGTCGCCGTCAGCCGGCGTGCCCTGGATCTCCAATTGGAGCCCGTCGAAACTGATGCTGTTGCCACTGGCGTAAGGATTGGCGGTCGAAAGTGTGGTGGCAGTGGTGGTATCGACCACATTGTAGGTAATAGCGCCGGCCGCGACCGAGAAAGTGATCTGATAGTCGTGGCCGGTCAGGCTCGCGGGCGTGACGACAGTACCGGGACTGATCACCCCGCTGCCGGAATTCGCCGCGGCTGCCGTGGCCACAAACACGCCATTGCCGTTCTTGATGCGCTCAAAGACGTCGGTGCCGGAATCGCTTACCGCGATCTGGCGCGAGGCGGATGCCTGGATCAGGCGTTGCCCCTGGTCGCCGGAATACTGCACGCCCGCCGCGGTCTGGGCAAACGGCCTGGTGCGCCCCTGATAGCCAGAAAACAAATACTCCCCCGCGCCATCGACGCTGTTCGCCAGACCGATTAATTCGTCGAGCCTGCCGCGCAGATCGGTGGCGAGGCTCGCCCGGTCGCGATCGACGAGAGTCGGATTGCCGGCAGTGAGCGCCACTGCCCTCAAGTCATGAACCAGGCTTGTCACCGCCTGCAATACGCTATCCGCCAGACCGAGACTCGCTGTCGCGTGGTTGCGGTTTTCAGCGTACTGCGTGTTGAGCGATTCAGCCTGCGTAACGTCGAGCGCCCGCGCCGCCGCCACCGGGTCGTCCGCAGGCGTCAGAATGCGTCTGCCGGTCGAGACCTGCTGCTGGGTTTTGAGCAGTCCTTCCTGCTGCCGCAGGATGGAAGTCACGCCGAGTTCATATACGGTGTTGGTGCTGACGCGCATGGCATGGGGTCCTTATCTGTCGAGGTCGAGCAGGGTATCGAACAGCATATTTGCAATCTGAATCACCTTGCCGGCGGCCTGGTACGCCTGCTGATAACGCAACAGGTTAGCCGCCTCTTCATCGAGATTGACTCCTGACAGCGACTGCTGCGCTTGTTCGGTCTGCGCGACCAGGTTCGCCTGCGCCTTGCTGGTCACTTCCAGTTCGCGGGTCTTGTTACCGACCTGGCTCACCAGTTGCCCGTACGCCGACTGGTAAGTCGCGGTGCCGTCGGCAAGAGTGTTCTGAATCTGCAGACTACCCAGGAGCAGCGCGTTGCGGTTATCGGACACGCCATTGCTGTTGGGCCCGATGGTGAACGTGTCTCCCGCAGCCGGGCTGCCGCTGATCTGCACCGTCCAGCCATGGAAACTGATATCGGCACCCGCAGTGTAAGCCTGATTGTTTGCCGGCAAACCAGCGCCTGCGCCCGTCACGTCAAACTGGCCGTCGTACGGTACATGAAATGCAATCGTCACCGGTTGCTGCAGATCGATATCGACCGGCGGCGGTGAATTGACAGTGCCGGCGCTGATGGTCGCCGACCCGGAATTTGTCAGCGCGGCCGCAGTGCGGATCGGAGCGGCAGCAGCGATTTTCCCGGTATCGTTGATCGTCACGGTAATATCGCGCGCGCCGTTGCGCGTCGGCTGGATCACAAAGCTTTCGCCGGCATTGATGGTCGCCGCGGTGATGCTGATGCCATCGAGGCTCAGAGGTGCCGCTCCCGAAGGCAGCACGGCGGAACTGACCGAGGTATTGTCCGACAGCCTTGTCAACGTGTAGTTGGTGCCGTCAAAACCGAATTGATAATCGCTGGTGGTAAGCGCGCCTGAGTCGCTGATGCTCGCGGCAATGCTGGATGCCGGGTTGTTTCCGGCTACCGAAATCACGCCTGGAACCGCGGTGCTAAAAAAATTGCCGCCGATAGCGCCGCTCAGATCCTGCCCCAGGCGGTGCTGGTCGTTGAAGGTTTGCGCGAGACCGATCGCGACGCGTCCAAGCGCATTTTGCGCGCTATCCAGCGTGCCACTGCGGAACGCCAGAGCTCCGCCGAGGCTGCCTCCCTGCAAAGTGCTTTCCGGAATCGGGATGGTATTGCCGGCAGCAACAAAGCCGACCACCGTCTTTGCGGGGTCGGCAGACGAAGCCATGGTCTTGAGAGTGAGCGTCAGCGCACCCAGCACCAGCGCCTGGCCGTTGCCGATGAAAACATTGAAGGTGCCATCGCTTTGCCGCACCACGGCGATATTGATCACGCGGCCAAGCTCGGCCACCAGCGCATCACGCTGGTCGAGCAGGTCGTTTGCCGGTTGCCTGCTGTTCGCGTCCCCGGTGAGAGCGATGCTCTGGTTCAGGTTAGCAATCTGCTGCGCCAGCGAGTTGATCTCGGTCACACTGCCGGCGATCTGGCTGTTGACGCCGTCGCGGAATTCCGTAAAGCGCTGGTTCAGCTCCTGGAACCGTGTTGCCAGCGACTGCGCGCTGCCCAACAATGCCTGACGTGACGGCACCGATGCGGGATTGGCGGCGACATCCTGCAATCCGTTAAAGAAACTCTGCAGCGTCGGCGACAATCCGGCACTCGGGTCCCCAAGCATGTTATTGAGCAGCCTGATCTGGCTGTAATAGCTTTCGAGCTGGCTGCTCTGAGTCTGGGCCTGCGACACCTGACCGGCAAGGAACTGGCTGTAAACGCGCCTCACCGTCGAAACCTGTACCCCCTGCCCGAGGTAACCGGAACCGGTCAACTGGGGACTGTTGCTGCTCTGGACGGTTTGCTGCCGGTTATAGCCCGGTGTAGCGGCGTTGCTGATGTTGTGACCGGTCGTCAGCAGGCCTGCCTGCGCTGCATTGAGGCCCGAAATGCCGATGCCGAAGATGCCGTTTCCCATTTCAGACCCTCAGATTTCCAAGTACCTTTAACGGCAGAACAATCACCTTGTTAAACCGGGCCGGCAATGCAGAATCGACTGGTGCGAGGCGTTCATGTCGTGAGGCTTAGTCGCAGTGTGTTGCCTTGCAGAATCCGCATCAGCTTGTCCGCATACATCGGATCGGTAGCGTATCCCGCCTGCTGCAGGCCGCGCGCAAAACCGGCCGCGTCCTGCCGATCCAGCACCGCCGCGTAACGCGGGTTGCCGCGCAGCAGGTTCCCATAGTCGCGAAACGCTTCGGCATAGGAGTCATAGGCACGGAATTTTTCCACCGTCTTCTGCAGTGTGCCGTTTATGTGCTCGGTGGTGACCGTCTCAACCACGGGTCCTGACCAGTTGCGGCCGGCCTTGATGCCGAACAGGTTGAAGCTCGGGTTGCCGTCAGCGCGCCGGATCTCGTGTCTGCCCCACCCGGATTCCAGCGCCGCCTGGGCCACGACGAATTGCGCCGGGATCCCTATCGCCTGGCCTGCGTCCCTTGCATAGTTCCAAACCTTATTCACGAACTCCCGCGCCGCAGGCGGAATGAAAGCGCCACTTTGCGGCGCCGGAGCGGGATTTGCCGCGGGTGCCGGTGCCGCCGCCGGGGGTTGCGGCGCAACCGGGACAACCGCGCGGGTCAATTGCCTGATCATGATATCGGCAAGGCCGATCCCCTTCGCAGACAGGTTCTGCGCCAGTTGCTGATCCAGCAGCGAAGTGTAGAGCCGGGTTTGCTCGCTGTTGAACGGCCCGTCCTGGGGTGTCGCTTCCCGCATGCTTTTGAGCAGCATATTCATGAACAGCGCCTCGAACTGCCGCGCCGCGCCCTTCAGCGCCTGGTCCGGATCTTTCTTCGCCTGCAGGCGTAACCGGTCAACGCTCTGGGCGTCGACCGCCAGCGCCCCTGAGATGTCGAACGAATTAATCATGTCAAATGGTTTTTCAAATAATCTCCAGATCGGCGCGCAACGCGCCCGCCGCTTTGATCGCTTGCAGGATCGCAAGCAGGTCCTGGGGCGTGGCGCCGATCGCATTCAGCGCCTTCACCACGTCTTGCAGCGACACACTGTTCGGCACCATCACCAAGCCACCTTTGTCGGAGCGGATCTCGATCTGCGTGCGTTCCGTCTGAACGGTCTGGCCCAGGGGCGAGAACGGCGCCGGCTGGCTGATTACCGGCTCGCTGCTGATGATCACCGACAGGTTGCCGTGGGCCACGGCAACCGTATCCAAAGTGACGGACTGATTCATCGCCACCGATCCGGTACGGGCATTGATGATGACTTTCGCCATCGATTGTGCCGGTCTCACTTCGAGACTCTCGACCTGGGACAGAAATGCGACGCGCTGGTCGCTGCCGGCGGGTGCCTGGACCTGGATTACGCGGCCATCGAGAGCGGTGGCGATACCTTGACCCAAGTTGCCGTTGATGACGTCCACAATGCGCCGCCCCGTGGTGAAATCAGTCGTGCTCAATTCCAGGTGGATAAAGTCGCCTTGTCCCAGCGGCGTTGCCACTGCGCGCTCCACGGTTGCGCCGGCGGTGATGCGGCCCACGCTCAAGTGATTGACCTGGACGCTGCTGCTGCCGCTGGCGGAAGATGCGCCTACCCCGCCCACCAGCACATTGCCTTGGGCCATCGCATAGACCTGGCCGTTCGCTCCCTTCAGCGGAGTCATCAGCAACGTGCCGCCGCGCAAACTCTTGGCATTGCCCATGGATGACACGGTCACATCAATGGTTTGCCCCGGCTTCGCAAATGCCGGCAGGGTGGCAGTCACCATCACCGCGGCCACATTGCGCAATTGCAGGCTGGTGCCGGGTGGCAGATTCACGCCCAGTTGCCCCAGCATGCTGGTAATGCTCTGCACGGTGAACGGAGTCTGAGTGGTCTGGTCACCGCTGCCGTCGAGGCCCACGATCAGGCCGTAGCCGATCAACTGATTGCCACGAATGCCCTGGATCGTCACCAGGTCCTTGATGCGTTCGGCGCGGGCTTCGTTCGCGCCGAAGACGGAGAGGAAGGCAAGCACAAGCACCGCAAGATAGGCGATCCAAAACACGCCTGCGGCATTGGGAACCAGCTTGCGTAAGCCTGCGCTCCCTGCGACCGATACCGGATGGTTGCCCACCAGCCACTCCACCAGCCACGCCACTATCCGCTCCAATACTGCGATCATCGGTTCTCCTTGCCCCTCACTGCTCACCTCTCACGTTTCGCTCAAAACGGCAGAAACGACATAAAGAATCGCGACAGCCATCCCATCGTCTGGGCTTCGTCTATGTAACCGTTGGCGCGATACTCGAGGCGGGCGTCCGCCACCTGCACCGATGACACGGTGTTGTTGTTGACGATGGTGGTGGGGTTCACTACCCCGGAGAAGCGGATGAATTCCGAACCCTGGTTGATGCCCACCTGCTTTTCGCCGCTCACCAGCAGATTGCCGTTGGCCAACACCTCCATCACTGTGACGGTGATGGTGCCGGTAAAGTCGTTGTTGCTCGCGCTTTCACCCTTGCCATCAAACGTATTGGCCGAACTCGCTGCCAAGGTGGAATTCTGGAAGCTCTTGCCGGGCAGGCCGCTGATTGTTGGCGCCGAGAAGCTATTGCTGCCCGTGCGGCTGGCATTGCTGTTGGATTTCTTGCTGGCGTTGGTCTTTTCATTAATGGCAATGATCAACGTATCGCCGACGTTGCGCGCCCGGCGGTCTTCAAACAGCGGCGCGTAGCTGGCGCCGGCCTGGGTGCTGTGGGCCACCTGGTAGATGCCGCCGCTGGCTTCCGCCGGCGCAGGCTGAACCATCGGCCGCGCCGAGATCGGCTGGTGCACGTTGGTCGGCGGCGTGATGGCGCAGCCGGACAGCGCAAAAGTGGCGACGGCGGCCGCAAGTACGAGTTTGATACGGATGGGTTTCATCGTGCAGCGCTTACAGTTGCGCCAGTTTTTGCAGCATCTGGTCGGAAGTCTGGATCGCTTTGGAATTGATCTCGTAGGCACGCTGCGTCTGGATCATGTTCACCAGCTCCTCCACCACGTTGACGTTGGAGGTTTCCACATAGCCCTGACTCAACAGGCCAAGGCCGTTGGTCCCCGGCGTATTGGGATTGGGCGTGCCGCTGGACGCCGTCTGCAGGTAAAGGTTTTCACCGAAGCCCTGCAGCCCCGCCGGATTGATAAAACTCACCAGTTGCATGCTGCCCACCTGGGTAGGGGTAGCCGCCCCCGGAACTACCACCGACACCGTGCCGTCCCGGGCAATGGTGATGCTCAAGGCGCCGGGCGGAATGGTGATGGCCGGCTGCAGGTGAAATCCGCTCGACGTAACGAGTTGCCCCTGGGCGTCGGATTGAAACGAACCATCGCGGGTATAAGCGGTGGTGCCATCAGGCAGCAGCACCTGTAAGAAACCATTGCCCTGAATCGCCACATCCCGCGTATTGCCGGTCTGTTGCAGGTTGCCCTGGGTGAAGATGCGTTCCGTCGCCACCGGCCGTACGCCGGTGCCGATCTGCAGGCCGGACGGCAACTGGGTCTGCTGCGAAGACTGGGCGCCGGGCTGGCGCAGGGTCTGATAGAGCAAGTCCTCGAACACCGCCCGCGCCCGCTTGAAACCGTTGGTGCTGACGTTCGCCAGATTGTTGGCGATGACGTCCATCTGGATCTGCTGCGCGTCCAGGCCGGTTTTCGATATCCATAGCGAACGAATCATCTTTTATCCCCTCAAATCCATTATCTGGCCAGCCTTGCTCGAATTGTTCTCGGCGCTCTGCAGCATTTTCATCTGCATGTCGAACTGGCGCGCGAGCGCGATCATGTTCACCATCTCATGCACGACATTGACATTACTGCCTTCCAGCGCGCCGTCGATCAGCGTCACGCCCGCATCCGCCGGCGCTTCTCCGCCGCCGCGCAGGCGAAACAAACCGTCGCTGCCTTTCACCAGCTGGCCGTCCGGGGGATTGACCAGCTTGATGCGGCCGACGGCCGCCACCGTGCTCGGTTTCAGCCCGCTCGGCACCACTGAAACCGTGCCATCCTTTGCGATCGTAATGTTGGAGTCGGGTGGAATCGAAATCGCGCCGCCATCGCCTTGCACGTTAAACCCGTTGCGGGTCTGCAGCACGCCGTTGGGGCTGATCTGCAGGCTGCCGTTGCGGGTGTAAGCCTCGCTGCCATTGGCCAGTTGCACCGCAATCCAACCCGATCCCTGCACCGCCACATCGAGGTCACGGTTCGTCTGCTGGATCGCGCCCGGACTAAAGTTCGCGCCCACCGTGGAATCCACCACGAAGGCGCGGGTCGGCGCGCCGGCGCCGAATACCGGCACCGCGCGGAAGGTGTTGCTTTCGGCGCGATATCCGGTCGTCGCGGCATTGGCCAGGTTTTGCGCCACGGTAGCCTGCTGGCTCAACGTGTGTGACGCTCCGGTCATCGCCGTGTAGATCAAACGGTCCATAGGTAAGCGCTCTCTCAGCGGTCAGCCGTCAGCTTTTCTGCGCCCCGGCATGACCCTTGCGGTTAAAGCCGGGCGCAGAGGCCTCACTGCTGTTATTTCAGGTTAACCAGCGTTTGCAGCACCTGGTCCTGGGTTTTGATGCTCTGGGCGTTGGCCTGATACACGCGCTGGGCTGTAATCATTGCCACCAGCTCGGCGGTGAGGTCAACGTTGGAATCCTCGAGGGCGGCCGACTGCAACGCTCCCAGACTGCCGCTGGTCGGCACGCCGACGATCGGCAACCCGGATCCCGTGCTTTCGCCCCATTGGTTCTGGCCCATGGGCTTGAGGCCTTGGGGATTATTGAAATTGGCCAGGACCACCTGCCCGAGCGTTTTGGTCTGGCCGTTGGAATAGTTCCCCTTCATGACCCCATTGCCAGACACCGAAAATGCCGACAGGCGTCCGGAGGTATAACCGTCCTGGGTCAGCGTGTTGACGCTGAAGCCGGTGCCGAACTGTGTGATACTGGTCAGATCGAGCGTGAAATCAAGTGGCGAAGTCGCGCTGTTTACCGTACCCAAAGCAGTGCCAATCGCGTCGAGGTCTGCCGACATCGCCACCGACGTCGCCGGCGAGGTCAACGCGCCGTCGTTGCTGAAAGTCAACGCCTGTGTCGCGCCACCTCCGAGGGTGACGCCGATCGGCGTGCCGCCGGCCGTGGCAGCTCCGTCAACGGTTGCATAGGTGTCCCAGGCGTTGGAGCCGGTCCGCAGGAAGTAGAGCGTGAATACGTGCGAATTTCCCAGGCTGTCGTAGACCGAACCTGATGTTGAACTGGTGTAAGTGGTGGGGCTCGCCACATTGAAGCTGGCGGAGGCCAGTACCGCGGAGCGCGCGTCAAGATTGAGGCCGCTGGTAAATTCGGTGGTGGATCTGGGTGCGATATCGGCAGTGGAAACCTGCAATGGCACCGGCGAAGTCGCCACAATGCTGCCGGCGGCGTCAACGGTGTAGCCGGTAAGGCGCAGATTGTCGCTGTTCACGATGAAGCCGGAGCTATCGGAATGAAACTGGCCGTTGCGGGTGTAGCTGATGTTGCCGGAGTCGCTCATGCGGAAAAAACCCGGGCCGTTGACCGCGATGTCGAGCGGGTTGCTGGTAACGGTGATACTGCCCTGGGAAAACTGCTGCGCTATGGTTTTCACCTGGGTCCCGATGCCGACTTGGGTGTCTCCTCCCGCCGAGCTCGCGAACACATCGCCAAACTGCGCCTGTGCGCCCTTGAAACCGACCACGTTCGCGTTCGCCACGTTATTGCCGATCACTTCCAGATTCTTGGCGGCTGCATTGAGCCCGCTCAGCCCCTGCTGAAAACTCATGGTGTTCTCCTTGCTACAAAATCTGTTTGATTGCGGATAAACTGATAATTCCCAACCCGCCCAAATCCAATGCCGGGCTCTGTCCCTGTACGCCGGGCGCCACGCCGTTGACACGCCCATAGGCAAGCGTGCCGGCGTCGATTTTCCTGTCGCCTTGCTGCGCGTTCACCGAAAAACTGTAATTCCCGGCAGCGGCGCTGGCACCGCTGTCGGTGACGCCGTCCCATTGGAATGCAATGACGCCCTGCGGTTGCGGCCCGAGGTCCATGTTGTGCACCACGATTCCCGAGCTGTCCTTGATGGTGACGACCAGCCGGTCCACCGTCTGCGGCAAGTCGACGCCGCCGGTGGCGGTACCGTTCGCCAGCGTCAGCGTCGAGCCGGCCGCGAGCACGCCGCGCCCGATCATGGCTGCGGCCTCGAGCGATTGATTCGCCGCAAAACCTGCCGCCAGGGTTTGCAGCGTGGCATTGAGTTTGTCGATGCCGCTCACGGTGCTGATCTGCGCCAATTGGCTCGTCACCTGGGCGTTATCGAGCGGGTTCAGCGGATCCTGGTTTTTCATTTGGGCCACCAGGAGCTT
>Ga0209341_10004634_pt1 | contig 12631 bp, 10 predicted proteins | sample RifCSP13_2_FD_184020 | JGI IMG/M metagenome (GOLD analysis project Ga0209341, IMG submission 184020) | Soil microbial communities from Rifle, Colorado - Rifle CSP2_sed 13_2 (SPAdes) (version 2) | ecosystem: Environmental > Terrestrial > Deep subsurface > Rock core/Sediment | place: Rifle...
CGCCGCCCTCCTCGCCGTCCACGTCGGGGCCCTCGACCGGACGCGCCAGTCCGGGCTCGCCGTCGGGATGATCCTGGTCCTCGCGTTGAACCTGTTCGGCTCCAGCCAGCTCGCGTTCCCCCTCGGGATCGGCGGCGCGGACGCGCCGACCCACCTCCGGTTCCTCGTGGTGCCCATCGTCGAGACGGGCGCGATTCCCCGGGGCGCTCCCTGCGGCCTCATCTACCCGGACTTCCCCGTCCACCACATCCTCACGGCGTCGACGGCGATCGTCGCGGGGGCCGACCCCGCGAGGGCGTACTACGGCCTGGGCGTCGCCCTGATGACCCTCCCGGTCCTCGTCGCCTACCTCGTGGGCCGCACCCTGTTCGGGATCCGCGCGGGCCTCATCGCGGCCCTGCTCCTCACGGGCGCCAGCTACTACATGTTCTGGTCGTCCCACGCGGCGCCCCTCGGCTATGCCATCCCGGTCATTGCGGTCCTCGTCTACGTGTTCCTGAGGCTCGTGCGCCGGACGGACTCCCGGGACCTCGTCTTCGCGGCCCTCCTCGGAGCGGCCCTCATCCTCACCCACCCCTACTCCTCCGTCGTCTTCGGGTTCGTGCTCGTCGGGATCTTGGGCGGACTGACCGTCGCCCGTCAGCGGCGGGGAGCCTCCTGGGGCGTGGCCGCCGCCGCCGTCTCGTACGTGTACATCCTCCTCTTCGACTGGTCGAACTTCTCCTGCATGATGACGAAGAGCTTCCGTCTCGCGCAGGGATACATCCAGACGATCGTCGAGGAGACGACGGTCTCGCCCCCCGCCGTCTACGACGCCCTCCCGCTCGGATCGATCCTCGTGAACACCCTCGGGGACTCCATGCTGTTCGCGGTCGCCTCCGTGGGGTTCTTCCTCCTCCTCACCGTCCGCTCCGACGTGAACCGGGCCCTCGTCCTCGGGCCCACGATCGCGCTCCTCGCGATCTCCGGGGCGGGGATCGTCCTCGACCTCGCGTACCTCCTCCCCAACCGCCTCTACGTGTTCCTCCAGTTCATCGGCCTCGCGCCCCTCGCCGCCGTCGGGATGATGGCGGGGTACCGCCGAGGGACCGCCAACCGAGGGGCGCGACGCAAGTGGGCGTCCCTCCTCCTCGTCGGGGTGTTCGTGGGCGGGTACGTGTTCGCCTCGTCCGCGAGCACGGTCGCCGGCTTCGAGACGAGTCTCTTCACGGGAGGACGGCCCTTCGCGAAGCTGTACGACACCGCCTTCGAGGACGCCGGCGCGGGATGGGTGTGCGAGCGCGCGGGGTCGCCGCCCGTCGTCGTGACGTCCCTCAGCCTGCACCAGCTCGCCCGATACGAGATCACGGGGTGCCTCGTCCCCGCGGGGGTCCCCGTCCCGAAGATGGCCCTCACGCGAGACGGGGAGATCAACCTCACCCTCGTCCCCGAGGGGGCCCTTCTCGTGTTCTCCCGGTACGACTTCGACCCCGGGTTCCTCGCCGCCGTCACGGATGTGGGCCGGCCGGGGGCCGGCGTGTACGAGAGGCTCACGCCCGAGGCCGCCGCCGTCTTGGCGGAGATGGACCGTGTGTACGACAACGGGGTCATCGAGATCGTCCGGCAGACGCCCGAGGGGTGGGGATCCTGATCGCGGATGGGTGGGGTTCGCGTGCGCGCGTTGGTACGCCTCGGCCCGGGAGGGGATGAGGGGATGGGCGCAGACGAGCTCCAGGTCGACCTCTTCCTCCAGAACATGGACGTCTTCAGCGGGGGCATCGAACGGACGATGCGGCTCGTCGAGTTCTCCCCGCACGCGGGAATCCGGTACACGGCCCACTTGCCTCCGACAGGAATCCCGAACGCGGAGATCCGGACCCATGTCGAGGGCCTCCGGGCCCGCGACCTCCTGGAGGTCCACGACCCGAGGAGGAACGGCCGGAGGACCCGGGCCAACGGAGGAGGTGACCTCGTCGCGGTCCCGACGGAGTACTGGTGGCCCGCCTGGAGGCGGGTCCGCGCGGCGGGGCTGCCCGGCCCCTACTGCTTCGACTTCCACCAGCTCCCGTACCTGGGCACCCTGGACCTCCTGAAGGCGGTCCGCGTCGACCGGCCGACCGCCCTCGACCTCGTGCGCGTCCCGGGCGTCCAGCGCAGGCTGTACGGGGACAGCCTCGCCCTCTCGACGTTCCAGGCCCTCGCATGCCTCGCCTCCGTCCGCGCCTTCACCCTCCTGAAGGACGGCCACATCCTGGCGATCACGCCCGTCGTCGCGGAGAACCTCGTGTCCCTCGGGTACGGCGGGACCCTCCACGTCCCCGAGACGCCGAACGGGATCGCGGCGGACCCCGTCGAGAAGGCGATGGCCGGCGACGAGCCTGTGCAGTACGATGGCGTCTACGTGGGGCGTTTCCATCCCCACAAGGGGTACGTGGACCTGCCGCGGGTCGTCGCCCATCTCAAGGACCGACTCGGGCGGGACCTCCGGATCGCCGTGTGCGGGAGCGTCACCTTCCGCCGGCACCAGGCCCGGTTCGCCCGCCTGGCCCGGGAGCTCGGCGTCGAACGGGATCTCGTCGTCCTCGGACGCTTGGACCGCGACGAGCTGTATCGAACGATCCGGCGGTCGAAGATGCTCCTGTACCCGAGCTACGTGGACGGGTTCTCCCTGACGGTCCTCGAGAGCTTGTGCCTCGGGGTCCCCGTGGTCGCGTACAACATCGGCGCGCTCGACCTCATCTGGAGCCGCAAGGCCGCCGTCTACCGGTCCCCCGTCGGGGACCCCGCCGCGCTCGCGGGGGTCGCGGCCGGACTCCACGAGGACGGCACGTGGGAGGCGGCGCGGGCGGCCGCCCTCCGGCAGGCTCCGGGGCTCCTCGAGGAATTCTCGTGGGAGCGGGTCGTCCGGGACCAGCGCCGCTTCTACGAACGCGCGATCGAGGAGGGGGGTCGGGCGTCGTGAGCCACGATCTCGCGATGGCCCCGCCGGTCCGGGAGGGGCTTCCCCCTCCCGCGGCCTCGAGGCGGTCCCTCCCGCGGGACCTCCTCCGGAGCTGGCTCCTCCAGGACGCGGGATGGCATGCGCTCGACGAGCTCGCGGCCCGGATCCTCCTGGAGTCCGGGGTCCTCCTCCTTCTCCTCGCCTCGGGCATCGGCGCGGGGCTCGCGGTCCTCGGATGGGCCGGGTTCCACACGTTCGCCTGGCTCCTCCTCTACGGCGGCGTGGGCCGGATCTGGGCCCTCATGGGCCGCGCGACGGACGTCCGGAGGATCCGCGCCCATCTCGACCGCGTCGCGCGGCGGCTCGAGGCGACGTCCGTGTTCGGCGCGGCGTTCCTCTGCGGGAGCGGCGCCCGGGGCGCACTCAACGAGGCGTCGGACATCGACGTGTGCGTCGTGCCCCGCGCGTCGGTCCGATCGCGACTCCTCGGGATTCCCTACCTCTGGGCCCTCCGGGCGGAGTCCGTCCTGCGGGGGATCGCCGTGGAGGCCCTTTGGCTCGACCGGGAGCGATACCTGCCCTTCCGGATGGGACGCCCCTGGAGGGTCATCGCCCGGAGGGGCGCGCCCGAGCCGCCGGGGGACCCGCTGGCCTCTCGCGGGATCCTCGTGGCCCTCTCGGGCATGGACGGCTCGGGGAAGACGACGGCCGCAAAAGGGCTGGAGAAGCGGCTTCGGTCCCGGGGCCTGCGCGCGGTCTACCTCCACGGCCAGCGGCCCATCTACGCCCTGGCGGACGGCCGGATCACCCTGTCCCTGGCCTTCCGGTCCGTTTGGCGGCATCTCGGCCGGATCCCGGCCGACCTCTCCCGCCACCCGAGGACGAAGGCGTTCTTCGACGCCCTGGTCCTCATCGACTATCTCCGAACCCTCCGGACGATCGTGGGGCTCCGGGGGCCCGGGACCGTCGTCATCGTCGACCGGTACGTGCCCGACGTCGTCGCGTACTTCCGGTCCGTCGGCCCGAGCCGCCGGTCCCTCGAAGGGCTCCTCGCGGGGATCTCCCCCGAGCCGGACGTCGGGGTCTACTTCGACGTCCGCCCGTCGACCGCGTATGCACGGAAGGAGGAGCAGGGCCTCGCGGACCTCGAGCGGTTCGGGGCCATCTACGAGACCTTGGCGAGGGCCCTCGACCTGAGGAGGGTTGACGCGGACCGGGACGCCGACGTCGTCCTGGAGGCGGTCGAGCGGATGACCCTCGACGCGATCGGGCGGGGCGCGCGGACCGCAGGGGGATGACGAAACCCGTGTGCGCGGACCGCCTCGAGGTCGGCCTGATCGTCCCGAACATCGACGCGTACAGCGGAGCGGTCCACCGGACGGTCAAACTCCTCGAGCACGGCGGCGGGGCCGGCCTCCACCACACGGTCCTCCTCCCGTCCGCGGGGGCCCCGAACCCCGCCCTGGGGCGGGAACTCGCGAGGCTCGAAGCGGCGGGGACGGTCGACGTGCGCCGGATCGGGCGCGGCGGTCGGGAGCCCCTGCGCTATGATGCGGTCTCCGTGCCGACGGAGTACTGGTGGGGGGCGTACCGACGGGCCCAAGCCGCGGGCGTGCGGGGCCCCCTCTTCTTCGACTTCCACCTCCTACCCTACGTCGGGAGCCTCGACGTCCTGCAGTCCGTGGGAATCGACCGCCCGGGCCGCGCGGACCTCTGGCGGCTTCCGTTCGCGATGCACGATCGGTACCGGGAGGGACTCGCCCGTTCTGCGAGGGAGACGTTGGCCTGCCTCGCGTCCGTCCGGGCGCTCTCCCGGTGGAGGCTCGGCCCCGTCCTCGGGATCTCGGGGGCCCTCGCGAGGCAGCTCGCGGCGGTGGGCTACAAGGACGATGTGTACGTACCCGGATGTCCGAACGGGATCGAGGCGGATGCCGTGCAGGATGCGGCCGCCGTGGAAGGGACCCGGGAGTACGACGGGATCTTCGTGGGACGCTTCCACCCTCAGAAAGGGTTCCTCGACCTCCCGGGGATCGTGGCCCGGATGAAGCGGGCCTCGGGCCGGGAGGTGCGGATCGCCGTGTGCGGGGGATCACCTGATCCCTCGTCGAGGTTCGGGTCCATGGCCCGAGCCCACGGCATCGAGCGCAACCTCGAATTCCTGGGCCAACTCCCGGTCCCGGAGCTCTACGCGGCCATACGCCGCGCGCGGGTCCTCCTCTACCCGAGCTACGTGGACTCGTTCTCCCTCACGATCCTCGAGGCCCTGTGCCTTGGCGTCCCCGTCCTCGCGTACGACACGGAGGTCGTGCGGGACCTCTGGTCGCCGAGCCCCGCCGTCTTCCGCGTGCCGATCGGGAGCCCTGAGGGCTTCGCGGAGACCTTCGCAGAGCTCGACGCCGACTCCCGCCTTGACGAGGCCCGGCGCGCCGCGGTCCGCGACGCGCCGCGGCTCATGGAACGCTTTTCGTGGACCCATGCGGCGGCGGACCAGCGAACGTTCTACGAGGAGATGCGCCATGCCGCTTAGCGCCGGAAGTCTCGGATGCCCCATCCGGGTCTGTCCCAGGACGTGGGGGAGGCCGTCGCGATGAGCGGGAGGCAGCCGATGCGCACGTACGACATCCACGGGGCGTTGAGCGTGCGCACGAACGTCCGGCTCTCGCCCTCGATCCCGTCGTACCTCGAGGCGGAGGTCTCGGACCCCGGCCTCGTCGTGGAGTGGATGGACCGGCTCGAGGCTCCCCCCGAGAATCGCGTCGTCTCCGCGATCGGGCACCCTCCGACCCGGGACCTGGGCGACGGGGACGTCTTCTACGAGGTCCCCCTGCCCCTCCTGCACTATCTCGGGGTCCGCGGCTCCTGGCCGTTCCTCCTCCGCGGACTCCTCCGCGATCGGACGGAGATCCTGACGGCCACGCCCTTCTTCCATCCCCGGCCCATCGAGTCCCGGGTCGCCGATCTCCTTTCCCGCGTCGCGTACCTCGTCCTCTCCCTCAAGCTCCTCCGGAAGGGGATCGTCCTGGGCCACGCCGCCGCCGTCGCTCGGGAGGACGACGTGTTCCTCTTCTTCGGCTACGTCGGGTCGGGGAAGACCACGATCGTCCTGGACCTCCTCGATTCCGTCTGCGACGGATACCTCTCCGACGACTACGCGCTCATGCGCCGGGACGGGGAGGTCCTCGCGTGGCCTGAGTACCATCCGCCGCACTCCGAGGACGCCGGGATGCCGGGACTCCGGTACATGCGCGGGCGGTACCGCGAGACGTCCCAGGCGTCGTTCCCGATCCGCAAGGCGGGACGCGTCCGCGCCGTGTACTTCCTGGAGCGCGGGCCCGAGGCCATCGTGCCGATCTCACGTTCGGAGGCCGCCCGGCGGGCCGCGCTCGTGAACATCGACGAGCTCTCCCGGTTCTGGAACAGCCCGGGCGCGCAGCTCGTCGGGCAGTATGCGTACTTCTATCCCGAGCTCGACGTGGGGGCCTTCATGGCCGAGTATGCGGCGTGCCTGACGGGCTTCCTGGGTGCCGCGGACGCGTTCATCCTCCGCTCTCCCTCACGATACGAGAACGCCCGAGGGGCCCTCGAACGCCTCGGAGGACGGACGTAGGCACGGGAGGGGTTGGCTGAGGTGATCGGGACAGAAGACGGGGACCCGGGCTGGTCGTACTACGATGTCCACGGCCTCCTCCGGATCCGTGCGAACACGAGGATCTCCGCGATCCCCCCGTACTTCCGAGTCGATTCCGTCGAGCCCAACTTCGAGGTCCGGCGCGTGGACCGGTTGCCGATCCCGGACGCTCGGGACCTGCGCCGCATCGTGGGCCACACGGCGTACGAGCTCGGAGGCGGGGAACTCCAGTACGAGACGGATGTGCCCATCCTCTTCCTCCTGGGCTCGCGGGCCCGGTGGAAGTTCCGCCTCCAAGGGCTCGCGGACGACGTCACGCGCCTGTGGACCGAAGTTCCCTTTTTCGACTTCCAGCCCGTTCGGTACAAAGTGGCCCAGCTCCTGTCGAAGCTCACCCTCCTCCTGATGACGATCAAGCTCGTTGGGCAAGGCCATGCGATGTGCCATGCGACGAGCGTCGCGAAGGACGGTCGCGCGACCATGCTCTTCGGATTCAGCGGCACGGGCAAGTCGACCCTCGCCTCCCGCCTCATGGACCAGGGATATGAGCTCCTGGCGGACGACTACGCGATCGTCGACCCTCGCGGGGAGGTCCTCTGCTACCCGGATTGGCACAAGCCGAGGTCTGAGCAGGCGAGGCTCCCTCTGTCCAAGTACGTGGGGATCCATCGATCCTTCGTCCCGGGACCCCTCCGCGTCGCGCAGAGGGCCCGTGCGGGACCCGTCCTCGTGATGGAGCGGGGGCCCGACCACATCGAGGAACTCGACCGCGGGGAGGCCCTCCGGCGAATCCTCCTCCTCAACTTCGAGGAGATTTCGAAGCTCTGGAACAGCCCCATCTCGGTCGTCCTGAACCACTACGCCTACTTCTACCCGGACCTCGACCTCCAGGACCTGATGGGGCGGTACCGCGCGATCGTCACGTCCTTCCTCGACCGGGCGGGCCCCTTCGTCAGCGTCCGATCGAGCTCGCCGAGATTCCGGATCTTGGAGGGAGGGAGTCTCGACCGGATCACGGGAGGTGGGCCGTGAGCCCCGCGACGGAGGGCTCTCCACACGCCGGTCGAAGGAGGCGCAACCCGGTCCTTGACCGCCTCTTCCCGGATCACGAGAAGCGGGTCGCGAGGAAGCTCGTCCGGAGCTGGTTCATCCAGGGCATCGGGTGGTACGCCCTCGTCGAGGTCGCCGCCCGGGCCCTCCTCGAAGGCGGGTTCGTGCTCGCGATGGTCCTTATGGGCCTCCCCTGGGTCGCCCTCCTCGCCGCGTGGCCCGTCTTCCACACGGCCGCCTGGTTCGTCCTCTACGGGGGATTCATGAGAACGTGGATCGTCCTCGGCGTCTCGAGGGACCTCGCGACCCTGGAGGCCCACCAGCGACGGATCGCGGAGCGGCTCTGGAGGACGTCCCTCTTCGCGCTCACGTTCTTCCGCGGGAGCTCGGGCCGCCAGCGGATGAACGCCCGCTCGGACATCGACGTCTGCCTCGTGCCGTTGGGGACGTCCCGGGCGCGCATCCTCGGTCTCCTCTTCCTGTGGGGGCTCCGGGTCGAGTCCCTCGTGCGACGGATCCCGGTCGAGGCCCGATGGATCGACCTCCCGCGCTACGCCCCGTACCACGTGATCGGGGAGAGCCCCCTCATCGTGACGCGGGATTCGGCGGATCGGAGGCCGCCCGCGGAGCGGCTCGCCCGCGACGGCATCCTCATCGCGATCTCCGGGCTCGACGGATCCGGGAAGACGACGGTTGCGCGTCGCGTCGTCGCCGGGCTGAGGCAGCGAGGCCTCGACGCCACGTACATCTGGGGCCACCGTCAGGCCCTCCTCAAGCCCGAGATCGGACCCGACATCTCCGCCGGGGTCCTCTTCGAATCCCTGTGGAAGCGGCTGGGGAGGAAGATGGACGACCTGCGCCGACACGGGATTGCGAAGTTCCTGTACGACGTCCTCACGAGCCTCGACTACGTGTACGTGCGGTGGAAGATCGCCCTCCTCCTCCGCCCCGGGACCGTCGTCGTCTCGGACCGGTACGTGGCCGACGTCATCGCGTACCTGAAGTCGTGGGGACGCCTCCGGATCACGATCGAGGGCCTCCTCGTCGGGATCGCTCCCGAGCCCGACGTCGGGATCCTCTTCGAGATCGAGCCCGAGGTCGCCCTCCTCCGAAAGACGGAGAACAGCCCGGCCCAGCTTCGCCGGTTCGCGGAGGAGTACGCGTCCCTGAAGACGTTCCTGGGCCTCGTCCCCGTGGACGCGAGCCGGTCCGTCGACGAGGTCTACGCCCAGGTCGCCCGCGTCCTCGTGGAACGGGCGGGTCTCGACCTCCCCCCGCCGGGCGAGCTTCCGACGCGAGGCGCCTCGACCCGGTCCGTCGCCCCTGCGGCCGCTGCCCGCGGGTGATGCGGACCGTCCGTCGCCTCACGCCGCCGCCGGGACGGCCGATCCGTGGAGGACCCTCTCCGCCGCGTACAGGGCCAACGTGACCGACTGCGACGCAACGACGGCGAGAGCCGCGCCCGAGATGCCGACGCGGGGGAGCAGGATGTACGCTGCGACGATCTGGGCGACGATCGCGACGCTCGAGATCCCGAAGATCGGCTTCACGCGCTTCGCGACCCTGAGATGGGTCGAGTACACGGACGTCGCGAGGAGGAGGGGGCTCGCCGCCGCGAGGATGAGGAGCGGGACGTACCCTTCGGACGCGTACGAGGAGCCGAAGAGGCCGAGGAGCCACGGACCCAAGAGGACCGTCCCCGCGATCCCGAGGGCCAGGAGGGGGCTCGAGTAGAGGATCGTCCGGCGGACGTCCGCGAGGTACTCCGTGTCGCGATGGGAGCCCTCCACGAGGAGGGACGTCGAGAAGGCGGTCGGGACGGCGTACAGGAAGGTCGCGATCGTGAACGCGGCGTAGAAGTGGGCCGAGGCGTCGGCCCCGCCCGCGGCCCCGAGGGTGTTGAGGATGATCAGGGGCATCAGGAAGTTCGAGGCGCCCGCGACGAGTCCGGACGCGTAGCTCCACAGGCTGAAGCCCATCATCTCCCGCTCGCGGAGCTGGCGCAGGCTCAGGGCGGGGCGGAAGTCGGGGTAGAGCCTCGGGAGGAGGGCGGCCGCGCCGGCGACGGACAGGACGAGGGAGAGGACCCAGGATCCCAGGATGCCGAGGAGCCCGATCCCCGCGAATGCGACCGCGAGCGGGATCCGGAGACCGTAGAACACCGCGATGCGCACGAGGCCGAGGTCCGCCCGACGTGCCGCGACGAACGCGTTGTCGACGATGCCGTCCAGGGTGAAGAACACGAGGGAGAGGAGGACGACGCCGACGAGGACGAGATCCGCGCGGAGGAACGCGAGGGGCGCGGCCCAGACGTCGAGGCCTGCCAGGAACGCGAGGCCGAGGGCGGACGACGAAATCGCGGACAGGGTGAGAGCCCCGTTGATGAGGTCCCCCTTGCCGCCCCCCGTCGGGAGGAACCGCAGCATGCCCGTGGGGAGGCCGAGGGCCGCCGCGCGCGCGAGGAGGAGGAGCGTGCTCAGGATCGCCGCGGCAATCCCGACGTCCGGAGGGGCGTACGACCGCGCGACGACGAGCCAGAACACGAACCCCATCGCATAGGTCACGGCCGAGCGGACGAGGAGGAAGAACGAGTTCCGGAAGATGGGAGAGCGCAGGGACGCCCTTAGCCGCGCGATGGTCGGAACCGCCAGACGGAGCCCTCCCCGGGACACGGAGCCCTCAGCGAACTTGGCCCCGGTTCTTAACGATTCCTGAGGGGGCGGGGCCCACCCGGGCGGCCCTCTGCGGGAACCTTGATATGCCGGGGAGGCGTGCGCCCTGCCCCCGAGGGAGGCTGCGTGCGACTCCACTTCCAAGAGCGGCCCTGGGACCTCTACCTCGTCGTCGGGTATGTCCTGGTGACGTCCGCCGTCCTCCTCGCGCTCCAGGTCGGGAACCTCGGGGCGATCCTCCTCGTCCTGTTCGCGCCGGGGTACGTCCTCGTCGCGGCCCTGTTCCCCCGGAACACGGACCTCGGATGGATCGAACGGATCGCCCTCAGCGCGGGGCTGAGCATCGCGGTGACCCCTCTCCTCGGGCTCCTGCTGAACTTCACGCCCTTCGGCATCCGGTTCGGGCCCATCATCGCGACCCTGGGCACCTTCTCGGTCCTCGTCGGGCTCGCGGCGTACGGGAGGAGACTGCGGCTCCCCGTCGAGACGCGACTCTCCGCGACCCTCGAGATCGCGAAACCCGCCTGGGATGAGTATCCCCTCGTGGACAAGGCTCTCACGGTCGGGCTCGCGGCCAGCATCGTCGCGGCCGCTGGGACCCTCGCCTACATCATCGCGGTCCCGAGGCCCGGGGAGGCCTTCACCGAATTCTTCATCCTGGGACCCGGAGGACGGGCGGAGGACTACCCGACGAGACTCAACGTCTCGGAGGACGGCGCCGTATTCATCGGCGTCGTGAACCACGAGTTCGCCGCCGCGGCCTACACGGTCGAAATCGATCTCGTCGGCGTTGTGATCGACAACTCCACGGGCACGAACACGACGCGGGAGGTGAACCGGACGGATCTGTCCTGGTTCAACGTCACCCTCCCCCACGAGGGCAACTGGACCCAGCCCTACACGTTCCGGATCGACGCGAGCGGCGTCTGGAAGGTCGAATTCCTCCTCTACCGGGACGGAGACCTCGCGACCACGTACCGGAACCTCCACCTCTTCGTGCGGGTCGGCGGGGCCTGAGGGGCTCGGGCCACCGCGCCCCCGGCCCGCGGCCCGTCACGGTTCCTCGGACCGGGCCAGGGCGTCGAGGGCGACGGGGCGGGCGCGCCAACCCCCCTCCCTCCGATCGATCCAGCCGAGCTCCTCCAAGCGCGCGAGGTGGTACGAGGCGAGCTGACGGCTGATCCCGAGCCTTCCCGCGACGGTCCCCGTGCGGGCGTGCGGGAGGAACGCGACCGCATAGAGGGCCCGGATCCTCAGATCGCGGTACTTCCAGTGCTTCATGAAAAGCCGGTTCTTGGCCTGGGCCCCGTCGTCGGCCGCAGGGTAGTACCGGGTCCGACCGTTCGACGTCATCCGGGTCACGAACCCGTCCCGGAGAAGGACCGCGAGATGGTGGCTCGCCGTGCCCACCGCGAGCCCGAGGGACCTCGCGATGCCGCGGAAGTGGTTCCCGGGCACCTGAAGGAGATGCTCGTAGATGAGGCGACGCGTGGGATGGGACAGGGGATGGAGCCCGGTCTCGAGCGCCATGCGCGCTCACGCCCCCTCACGCACGCGCGCGCCCGCCGGCGACGCCGCGCCGGCATCCGCGCGGACGGCCTCGGAGACGTCGATCGACCTCAGGAGCCGTCGGGCCTCCACTCGCAGGACGCTCTCAGGGATGGCCCGAAGGCCCACGAGGACGAGGACCATGTTCGGCCGGGCCGCCATGAACAGGATCCGGAAGCCCGCCGACTCGACGATGATGTCCGCGGGGCCGGAGCCGCCCAGGGCCTCGACGAGGGTCTGGATCGACGCCTGGGCGGTCGCCGCCATCACCGTGGCGACATCGAGAGGTGCGCTCCTCTTCATCCACGACGCGACGTGGACGCCGGAGCGCTTCAGGAGGAGGACGGCCTCGAGCGGACCCGCCGGATCGATTCGGGAGAGCAAGCTCCCCCCGAGGTCACGCGTGTCGGAACCCACTCGAAACCCTCGATCGCTGATAGTGGTAGTTCGGATGCGAATATAAACCATCTGATGAGCGACACGCGGAACGGGGCCGATGGGACCCGGCCCGACGCCGAATTCCGATCGAAGGGCCCGTCCCTCGGAGGGGATGCCTCACCGCGCAACCGGCCGGAGCTCGGATCCGCCTTGAAACGCGGACAAGGCGACGACGAACCAGAGGAGGACGAGCCACCACCCTCCCGAGAGGAGGAGAACGAAGGTCGTGTTGAGCTCGAACTGGCGCGTCGAGAAGGGGCCCACCCCCGGGAGCATGACGGCGGCGACGGCGGCGAGGAGGACGGAGAGGACGAGGGGGCCCGTGGCGAGGGACCAGATCATGCGCGTCGCTTCCCGAGCCGCCTCGACGCGCTC
>Ga0209341_10004637_pt1 | contig 12628 bp, 8 predicted proteins | sample RifCSP13_2_FD_184020 | JGI IMG/M metagenome (GOLD analysis project Ga0209341, IMG submission 184020) | Soil microbial communities from Rifle, Colorado - Rifle CSP2_sed 13_2 (SPAdes) (version 2) | ecosystem: Environmental > Terrestrial > Deep subsurface > Rock core/Sediment | place: Rifle...
CGTCCGCTACCAGGTCGTCGGCGTGCTCGACGCCCACCGACAGCCGGACCAGCGCCTGGGACACCTCGAGCGGCGAGTTCGCGACCGATCCATGGGTCATGACCGCCGGGATCTCGCACAGCGACTCGACCCCGCCGAGCGATTCGGCAAGGACGAATATCCGCGTGCCCTCGACGAAACTGCGCGCCCGCTCCTCCGCTGAGCGGCCGTCACGCGCCGCGGGCACGAACGAGACCATGCCGCCTGGATAGCGCATCTGGCGCGCGGCGAGATCGGCGGCGGGATGCGCGTGACGGCCACCGCGCAGGCCCGGGTAGTTGACGCGTTCGACGTCGTCGCGCGCAGCCAGCGCCTCCGCCACGGCCTGCGCGTTCGCGGCATGGCGCTCGACGCGCAGCGCCAGGGTGCGCAGGCCGCGCAGGACCAGGAAGCAGTCCATGGGGCCCGGGACCGCGCCGATCGCGTTCTGCAGGAACTGGAGCCGCGCGAACAGGTCGTCGCGCGACGTGGCCAGGACGCCGCTGACCGTGTCGGAGTGGCCAGACAGGTACTTGGTCGCGGAGTGGAACACGATGTCCGCGCCCAGGCGGAGCGGTTGCTGGGACAGCGGCGAGGCGAAGGTGTTGTCGACGACCAGGATCGGGCGCTCCCCACGCGCGCCGACGTGCGCAGCCAGTCGCGCAGCGACCGCCGCGATGTCGATCACGCGCAGATGCGGGTTGGTCGGCGTCTCCAGCCAGACGAGGCGCGTCCGCTCGTCGAGGTTGCGCTCCAGCTCACCGGCCGCGTCAGCGGCGAAGTCGTGGTACGTCGCGTCCACGCCCATGTCGCGCAGGACCCGCTCGAAATAGCGGAAGGTGCCGCCGTACACGTCGTTGACGCACAGGACCCGCTCACCCGGCAGCGCCAGCGCCGCGATGACAGAGGTTGTGGCTGAGCCGCTGGCGAACGCCAGGCCGTGCGTGCCGCCCTCGAGCGCGGCTACTGCCTGCTCCAGCCGAGCGCGCGTCGGGTTGCCGGTGCGCGCGTACTCCCAGCCCCCGCGCGGCCGGCCGACACCCTCCTGGGCGAACGTGGCGGTCTGGTAGATCGGCGGCGCAACCGCACCGGTCAGCTCGTCGGGGGCCATGCCGGCATGGACGGCCAGCGTCTCCGGCTGCCAGTTCGGGTCGGCCCGACTGTGCGCGTCATGTTCGTCGCCCGCGGCGGGTCGGTCAGGGAGCGGCTGGTCGGTCATCTGCCGGCGAGCATAGCGCCTAGATTCTTCGAACCCTTTTGCGCAAGAATATGCGCATGACTCTCCGCATACCGGTCAACATGACGCTCCCCAGGGACCTCATCGAGCGGCTGGACGCCGTCGTCGGCCCGCGCCAGCGCAGCGCGTTCGTCGAGGAGGCGATCAGCTACCGGCTGCGGCGCGAGGAGATGCGCCGCGCCTGGGAGGCAGCTCGAGGTATGCTGAGGGACGACCCCAGGTTCCCAACGTCCGAGTCAGTGGTTGAGTGGGTACGCGCGCTGCGGGCAGAGGTGACTGACCCGGGCCCGCCGGACCAGCCGTGAGCAACTACGTGGTCGACACCACCTTCGTGATCGACTACCTCCGCGATGATCCGGCGGCGATCGAGCGTTTCGCCCGCTTCTTCGCCGACGGAGACAACGTCCTCGTCAATGAGATCGTCGTTTGCGAGACACGGGTTGGCCTGACCGCGGCACAGGTGCCCGGCCTCATGGCCATGCTCCTCCCGCTCGAGTTCATTCAACCGGGGCCAGAGGCGGCCATGGACGCCGGCCGCTGGCGTGGTGAGGTCCGGCGCGCGGGTCGCAATCTGAGCTTGGCTGACGCGCTCATAGCCGCGGCCGCCGAGGCGTCAGACGCGATCGTCTTGACGCGCAACGTGCGTGACTTCAGCTTGACTCCCGTCCGGGTGGAGACCTACTGACTTCCTGTTCAGCCCCGCGTGTCGCGCCGTGTGAAGCCCCAGGCGCCGATGAGGATGCCGCCGACGGCGATGACGATCGCGGCGAGCACGCCGTAGATGTCCCAGTGGCCTGCCATAGGCGTGCCGAAGTGCACGGTCAGTGCCAGGTTCGTTATCCAGTCAGGCGCCTTGAAGGCCGGCGCTATCAGCTGGATCAGGTACGTGACGACGACGAAGACGGCAGCGAGCTCGGCGGCAAGTGACGTCTTCCAGACGCCGCCGATCGCAAATCCGACCCCGACGACGGCGGCGGCGAACAGGCCCAACGCCGCGGTGCCAAGCACTGCGTCACCGGCCGAGAGGCCGCCAATGGCTGAGCCGATCACGATCCCCGCCGCGAGCAGGACCGTCATCACCACCACCGCGGCGAGCGCTGCGATACCGCCACTGATCACCCAGCGCGCGCGGGACATAGGCACTGACAGGACCTCTTCAAGCCTGCCGTCGTTTTCGTCTGAGGCCCACTTGGAAACCAGCGTTGTGCCCGCGAAGCCGGCCGCGATGAACAGGATCTCGGCATAGAGCTGCATCCAGCCGCCGACCGAATTGAAGTCGACGCCGGGGAACAGTGTGGCGAACACGGTGGCGATGCCGGAAATGTTGGCGATCTGGTCGGCCAGCACCCCGGCGAAGGACGCGAACAGGACGCCCATCAGCCCCAGGCCAATGCCCCACGCGAGTGCCCGCGGCAGCTGCTCACCGAACGCCCGAGCGGTCGGCCCGCGCACGCCCAGGACGGCTGCCGGGAGGCTTGGCAGTGACAGGCCAACCGTGACACCCAGATCACGGCGCTGGAAGAGCTCGATGCCCACCGCCAGGAAGGCTGCACCCAGGACGAAAACGAGCCCGACCGACGACCAGTCGAAGATGCCCACGAGTGGGATGTGGTTGAACGTCCACGCGAACGGGCTGAGCACGAACAGCGGTCCGATGTTCAGGCCATTGATGACCCACGTCCCGGCGAGCGCGATGCCCGCGACGCCGGCTCCGCCGGCACGTCCCAGCAGCGGTGACAGCATGAACGCAAGGCCGCCGAAGAACATGGCCAGGGCGCCGATCCAGGCGGCGAAACCGAACGCGGAGCCGAGCGGAATCGCGTCACCCAGCGCGGCCTCGCCGAAAGTGTTGGAGCTGAACGTCACGGCCAGGGTCAGGATGAGCATTGCCAACCAGAGCAGGACGAGATGCGCGGCAAGCTTCTCCAGGCCGATGCGGCGCTTGCCAAATGGCGCTGCCGCCACGAAATCAAGGCTGCCCCTGCGCGCCTCGCCGGCGAGCGTGCCAGACAGAGCCATGACCGACCAGACGGCCGTGCCGAGGGCGAAGACGATGCCGTACTTGTAGGTCACGTAGCCGCCCAGAGTGCCGACCGACGTACCCATCAAGTCGGTGTTGGTGAACAGTCGATTCAGAGACGCGGGGATACTGCCAAAGAGCGCGTTCACGTCGAGCCGTGCCTGGGCGGTCGGAAAGATGGTCGCTATCGCGGCGCCCATGACGAGGGCCATGCCGCCGAGCATGCCGGCGGCGATGATGAAGGCGAGCCGCGAGTCGCGAATCGTCTTGCCGAAGATGCTGCCAAATCCGTACAGGCGGCGGCGCAGCGGGATTGGCGGGAAAGCCCGCGCGGCGGACTGCGGCGCACCGGTGGTTGCAGTCATATCACTTCACCTCGGCGGCCTCACGGCCGTACTGGGCAAGGAACGTCTCCTCGAGGCTGGGCTCGCGCGATACGAAGTCCAGGAGCTCGTACTGCGCGGCGGCGCGGACGATCGGCGTGATCGCCCCGGCGACGCGCATCCGAAGGACGTGGTCATCCGCGCGCAGGTCGCTCACGCCGGGCAGCGTCTCGAACGCGCTTACCGGCACGGGGCCGGCGAAACGCAACTCGACCTGGTGGTGTGCCAGGTCGCGCAGGCCCTCGACGGTGTCGAGCTGGGCGATGCGGCCTTCACGGATGATCGCGACCCGGTCGCACGACTTCTCGACCTCGGACAGGATGTGGCTCGACAGAAAGACCGTCGAACCATCCTTGACCGCCTCGCGCAGGGTGTTGAAGAAGGTCTGCTGGACGAGTGGGTCCAGGCCCGAGGTGGGCTCGTCGAGGATGAGCAGCTCGGGCTTGTGCTGGAGGGCGATGATCACGCCCACCTTCTGCTTGTTGCCCTTGCTGTACTCGCGGAAACGGCGCGTCGGATCGAGCTCGAACCGCTCGATCAGCGCCGATTGGTACTGCTTGTCGACCCCGCCGCGGAGGTTGGCGAAGTATTCGAGCGTCTGCTTGCCGGTCAGCCGGTCGTACAGCGCGAACTCACCGGGCACGTAGCCAATGCGCTTGTGGATGGCGACCGGGTCCTCGCTCGAGACGGTCCCGAAGACGCGCGCGACACCGCTCGTCGGCCGGATCAGGTCCAGCAGCACCCGAATGGTGGTGGTCTTGCCGGCGCCGTTCGGCCCCAGGAAGCCGAAGATCTCACCCTGGTTGATCTCCAGGTCGACGTCGGTCACACCCCTGTGCGTGCCGTAGAACTTGGTCAGCTTCTCGGTCTGGATTACTGCGGTCACCGTTGCTCCTCTCGTGGGTTGATTGACGTTTGGGTGCTCATTCGAACCAGGTGCGCAGGGTCACCTCATCGATCAGGTGGAGCGTCCCGGGTGGTACGCCGAGCACGCGCTCGAGTGCCGTCTGGTACGTCTGGAAGCGGCGGCGCACCATGTCGAGGTCGATCTCGCCCGCCTGGCGCTGCATGAACAGCTCGCCTGCCTCGTCGCCGGTGTCGAGGATCAGCGACAGCACGACCCGTGCCATGGAGTCCGGGTCGGCCAGGGTGAAGGCGCCCTCACTCACGCCCTGGCGGACGATCGCGGCGATGTGTCGCGTCACGAGGCGCACCTGCTCGTGGCGCAGCTTCTCGCGCACCAGCGCGTTGTCGTCCGAGTACCAGACGCGCATCAGTGCGACCAGGAACTCCTTCTGCTCGCCCTTCAGGCGGGCGATGGTTGAGAAGTACGCGTGGAACTTGTCGATCGCGTTGCGGCCGTCGTCGTCGACGATGCGCGCCACCTGGGCCAGGGCGGCCTCGACGAAGCGGTCGACGATTGCCTCGAGCAGCGCGGTCTTGGAGCCGAAGTAGTGGTAGAAGGCGCCCTTCGACGCGCCGACCTCAGCCAGCAGCTCCTCGACGCTGAACTGCTCGTAGCCGCGCGTCTGGATGAGCCGCTGGCCGGCGTCGATGAACTCGTCGCGGCGGAGGGCGTGGGTCGCAGGATTCACCGTTCGCGGGGCCATGCTGACTCCGAACCTCGCTCCTCTACAAAAACAAACCGACCGTCGGTCTGATAATAGCAGGAGGTCAAGGACACCCACGCTCATTTGCCGGCCCGGCACCTTAGGCGCGCCTAAAGATTGCTGACATCCCGGCCGCTCGAACGCGCAGGGAGGCCGACCCGGTCTCTGCTGGACGCTGGCGGTGTGAGCGATGGTCGCTCGCTATCTGGTCGCCTTGTCCCAGGCGTTCTTCCAGTGATCGAAGGCCGAATCGAGGTTGCCCTTGGTCAGCTCCCGCTGAGCTGCGGTCATCTGCCGGTTCGCCTGTTCGATCGACTTGGCGTCCGTCGCCTCGTCGATCGCGGTCTGGGCGAGGATCATGTCGGCGTCCTCGAGCTGCTCGATCCAGTCGACGATCTGCGCCGCCAGCGCGGCGCTCGGGTCATTGATCTGGGCGAGCTGGTGGACGACGTGCTTCTCCTCGTCGAAGACCTTCTTGCCCTCGGGGCTGAGGTGCCTGCCGTCAGCCAGCGGCCCGGCGGTAACCCAAAGGTCAGTGCTGAGGCTCCGCTCCAGGTGCCTGATCGCCTCGGCGATCTTCTTGTCGTTCTCCTTGTCGCCGGTGCTGCCCAGTCCCTTCAATTCGGCCAGGATCGCCTGCTTGGTCGCGTAGGGCGCCGTCACAGTGACGTAGAAACTCTTTGAATCCGAGTTGCCGGCGAGGTCGGTCGCCGAGCAGACCACCGTCGTCGTACCGATCGCGAACATGCTGCCCGACGGCGGCTCGCACCCCGAGGAGGCGAGGCCGCTGCCGGCATCTTCGAACGAGGCCGAATAGGTGACGATGGCGCCATCTCCAGATGTTGCCGGGACGGCGACATCGGCTGGCACGGTGATGGTTGGCGCGGTGTTGTCGAGGAGGACGGCGAACTGCCACAGGCTGGCTACCGAGGTCAGGGCTACGAGCCTGATGTCGCCGTCGCCCAGACGCTCCCGGGTCGCGACGCACGGGTTGGGATCAGCGGTGTCAGGCGCACCGGTGCACGCCGGCACTTGTGTTCCATTGCGCAGCAACTGCAAGGTGGTCTCGTCCTGGCCCTGCGGCACTGCCGATGCGTCGAGCCGCAGTGCGATGACGATCGGGTTGTCCCAGGCGCCGTCCGGTGCCGAGATCGTGATGTCGAAGCCGGCGATTGAATAGCCCGTCGGCGGCGGGCCGGAGGTCGGCGCTTCGGTGATCGCGACGTCACCGCTGGCTGCGGTGGTCACCCACGTTTCGATCGGATCGTTCGGCGTGGCGCCGTTGTCCTCGATGTCGGTGGTAACCGTCTCATGCGCCGGCACGTCCTCGACCGTCCTGCTTTCGCCCGACGACGGCGGGGACTTCAGGTCGCGCAGGCTGAAGACCAGGTCGCCCGCTGCGCCGGGGACACCACCCACCTTGAACCAGTACCGCGTGCTGGCGACCAAGGTCAGCGGCAGGCGCACAGGCGCGGTGCTCTCGCGGCACGCGATCTGGTACGGCCACTCGCGGCTCGACTCCTCGAACACCGCGAGCGACTTGAGCTCGTCGGCGCCGCCAACCTCCGCGCGCACGGCCATGTTGTGCTCGGGCGTGAAGGTGTACCAGACGGATGGGCCGTCGAAGCATGACCACGGCTCGCCACCCCGATCGGGCATCTCGGTGGCGTCATCGATAGCGACGGTGGTGCCGTAGGGCAGGTCGTCAGGGGTGACCAGCGTGGCCGCGCCAAACGCGTCGTTGGACGGTGGCGAGAGCTGCGTCAGATTAAAGATTGCGTTGCCCGAGGAGCCGTCGCGGCCGGCCAGGGCGAAGTAGTAGGTCTGGCCACCGACCAGGCTGAGCTGGAGACCGTCGATGCCGTCGCTGGCACCCGGTTCGCAGCCGAGCCGTTGCAGGAAGGGACTTGATCCGACCGTGTACAGGATCAGCCCGGCGTCGAAGTCGCTGCCATCCGTGTCGGCGCGGACGGCTATGTCCTCATCTGGCGTGAAGGCGTACCAGACGGTCTGGCTCAGGCCGCACGGTTCGTCCTCGTAACGCCCGATGGTGGCGTTGGTCGTGTCGATAGTGTCGGTGTACGGCAGTTCCAGGATCGTGGACGCACTTGCCCAGTCGTCGTTATCAGGTGGGGAGGCCAGATCGACCAGGCTGAAGACCAGGTCGCCGGATGCGCCGGGCGCGCCACCGACCGAGATCCAGTACGGCTGGTTCTCAGTCAGGTCGAGCTGCAAGCGCACAGTAGAAGTGCTTTCGCGGCACGCGATCTCGACCGGCCACGGTCGGCTCGACGCCTCGTAAACGGCCAGCACAGTCAGACCGTCCGTGCCGCTCGCCTCGGCGCGCACGGCCATGTCGTGGTCGGGCGTGAAGCTGTACCACAGGTCCGGGGTGTCGTAGCACGAGGGCTCGCGCTCGATCCCCACAGTGGCGTTATCGACATCGACAGGTGCGCTGAAGGGGAGGTCAGCGGTGACGATCGGCGCGCCATTGGCAATGGTGTCATTGGACGGCGGCGAGAGCTGCGTCAGATGGAAGATCGCGTTGCCCGAGGAGCCATCACGGGCGCCCAGGGTGAAGTAGTAGGTCTGGCCGCCGACCAGGCTGAGCTGGAGTCCGTCGATGCCGTCGGTAGCGCCCGGGTCGCAGGTGAGCAATTCGGGGAACGGATTCGAGCCGGCCGTGAATACCATCAGCCCGGCGTCGAAGTCACTGCCGTCTGTGTCGGCTCGCACGGCGATGTCGGTGAGGGGTGTGAAGGCATACCAGACGGTGTCGCCCAGGCTGCAACCTTCCTGGCTTGCCTCATAGCGCTGATTGGTGGCGTTGCCCGTGTCGACCGTGTGGGCGTAGGGCAGTCCCGGGATCAGAAACGCGTCTGCCCAGTTGTCGTTGCCGGGTGTGGCCGCGAGCTCGACCAGGCTGAAGGCCAGGTCGCCGGCCGCGCCGGGCGTGCCGCCGACCTCGAACCAGTACTGCGTGTTCTCGACCAGTGCGAGCTGCAGGCTCTCCGTCGAGTTGCTTTCGCGGCAGGCGATCTGGTCCGGCCATTCACCGCTCGACGCTTCGAATGCGGCCAGCATCTTGAGCCCGTCAGTGCCGCTGACGTCAGCGCGCACGGCCATGTTGTGGTCGGGCGTGATGGAGTACCAGACGGACGCGGTGTATGGGACAGCCAGAACGGACCCGCCACAATAGTGCAGCGGCTCGCCTCCCCAACCCGGAACGTCGGTGGCGCTATCGATGGCGACGGTCGTGCTGTAAGGCAGGCCAGCCGAGGTGATCACTGTGGCCTCGCCGAAGGCGTCGTTAGCCGGTGGCAGGAGTGGCAGCAGATTGAGGACCGCTTCGCCCGAAGCGCCGTCGCGGCCGCCCAGGGCAAGGTAGTAGGTCTGGTCACCGATCAGGCTGACCTGGAGTCCGTCGATGCCCGGTTCGCAGGCGAGCCGGAAGGGAGCGCGGCTGGAGGCTACCGCGTACAGGAACAGCATGGCGTCGAAGTCGCTGCCTGCGGTGTCGGCACGGACATAGATGTCTTCGTCTGGCGTGAAGGCGTACCAGACGGTCTGGTTCACGGAGGGGCACCCTTCCTGCCAGGCCTCGAATTGCTGGTCGGTTGCGTTGCTGGTGTCGACGCTGCCGCTGAAGGGCAGGGCATAGATGGCTGTCGCGTTGGCCCAGTTGTCGTTGGCTGGCGTGCCCAGGTCGGGCGGGACCTCGCCCGTGACGGCAAGCTGCCAGACGCTGGCGGCGCTGGTAAGTGCCACCAGCTCGACGTCGCCATCACCGAGCCGCGTGCGGTCCGAGATGCATGGGTCTGGCGTTGCCGTGCCGTCGGGTGGCACCAAGCAATCAGCGACGGCGATGCCGTTGCGCAGGAGCTGCAGCGTCACCTCGTCCTGACCATCGGGGACGGCCGACGCGTCGAGGCGGAGCCGGATCGTGATTGGGTCGTCAAACGAGCCGCTCGGTGCCGAGATCGAAACGTGGAAGCCGAGCAGCGAGTAGCCAACTGGTCCCGGGCCGGCGGTTGCGCTTTCGTTGATCGTCACCCACCCCGCGTTGGTGGTGGTCACCCATGTCTCGATCGGGTCAAGCCGGGTGGCGCCATCATCTTCGTCGTCCGTGGTCAGCGTGGCGCGCGGCGCGAGGTCGGCCGCGGCACTCTCGCGCGATGGCGGACTGGCGATATCGAACACGGTCAGGAACAGGTCATCCAGCGTGTTGGCCGGACTGCCCACCGCGAACCAGTATTGCGTCTGCGCGGCGACGTCGATCTGCACATATGGCGTCGAGGCCATCCGGCAGGCCATTAGGTCCAGCCACTCGCCGCTTCCCTCCTGATAGGCGGCCACGAAGCCGTACGCGCCCGCGCCCGCGGCGGCGTCAATCGACAGTTGGGCGCGCACGGTCATGTCGCTGGTGGGCACGAACGAGAACCACACCGACGGGATGCCCAGGCATTGCTCAACTGCTGCGCCGGGCCAGAGGGGATCCGTCGTGGCGTTCACGTCCACGGTCGCGCCGTACGGCAGTTCGCTGACGGGCACGGCGCCCGCACTCGTGTCGTTGCCAGGCGGCGAGATAACGGTCAGGCTGAACGAGGCAGTGCCGGAGGCGCCATCAGCCCCGCCCAGGGCGAAGTAGTAGGTCTGCTCCGCGGTCAGGCTGAGCTGAAGGACCGGCTCGGCGCCGGTATAGCTGCACGTCGGATTTTGCGACGGTGCCGACAGGGCGCCGTACAGAGCGACGCGTGCGTCAAAGTCTCCGGTCACCTCGGCGCGGACATAGATGTCCGCGTCGGGCGTGAACTGGTACCAGACGGCTTGGCTCAGCCCGCAATACGTCTCCTCGTCCTGCTCGGTCGCGCCGGTGGTGTCAACGGCGCCTGAAGCAAACGGCAGGCTTTCGATCGCCGGCGCCCCGATCCAGTCGTCGGTGGGTGGCGCATCCGCCACGACAGGCAGCGGTCCGGCGAATGGGATCAGCAGGCCGGCAAGCATCAATGCACCTGTGACGGGCACGACGAAACGACGGGCGCCCTTCATCGGGAACCTCCCTCGCGCTGGCGACATCGGAAACCAAGCACGTTTGACCGGTCGCGGTCGCCTCGGCCGACTGGGCCCCTCCCGCCGGATGGCCGCAGGCCCCTTTCGCAGGGTTTCTGCACTTGCCGGTGACTCGACACCGATCACCCGAGCACAGGTGCAGTCACTTCACCCGCAACCACGTATGCCACCCGATCAGAACACCGCCAAGTGCCAAACGGCCCCAATCCCCTCCGATCTGCATAGAGTGGCGCCAGAAGGCAACGCAATCGAAACCGCGTGTCGCCTCAGTCGGCTGCCGGGCAACGCGCCGGGACGGAGCTGGGCGACGGTTCCGGTTCGCTGAATATGTCTCGGACCTTGATGGGTATGCCGTCCATGCCGCCCACGCGCTCGATGAAATTGGGCCCGAACGTGTAGCGGTAGATGTGATCGGCATCGACTCGTCCGGCCAGCTCAGCAAGAGGAGTGAGGTCGGATTCGGCAACCGTCATGAACAGATTGGCGCGCGCCACGTCGAGCAGCGCCGGAATGCGCGGAAGCAGCGCGAGGGGGTCGATCTGCCTTCTGATCTGCTCGAGCACGTACTGCTGCCGCCGAGTTCGCTCGTAGTCGGAATCCTGGTGTCGCGAGCGCGCGTAGGCGAGCGTCATTTCACCGTCCAGGAACTGGCAGCCGGCGGGGATGTGAAGCGGCATCAACTCGCGTTTCGAGTTGAAGTAAGCGTCATCCTCGACCGGCTCGGGCACGTCGAGCCAGACACCACCGGCGGGCAGGTTGTCGACCAGGTCGACGAAGCCGTTCAGGTTCAGCGCGACCAGGCCGTCCAGCTGGAGTCCCGCCATCTGCTGGATCGTTCCCGCCAGGGCGCGCCAACCGCGCGCACAATCAAAGCGAATTGCGCATTCCTCGGCGCTGAGTTCTTCCGCGCCCGGGAACTTGTCCGGGTTCTGAGCGGCGGTCAGCCACAGATAGCCTAGGAACTCTGGAAATTTGTCGTTGTCGTACGCGCCAGGCCGGGCGACATCGGTGAGCGGGGCATTGACCAGGTTGCGCGGGAAATTGAATAGTGCAGCCTTGCCGGTTGAGACCTCGATGGACAGCAGGATGATCGAGTCGGTGCGCATGCTGCTTTCATCGATGCCCGCATCGGACCTGGAATCAGACCCGACCAGCAGCAGGTTGACCCGCCCATCGGCGGCCATCGGCCAGCCCTGGGCGGTCGGTGGCGGGGCCGTCGGCGACGAAGGTCCGCCGGCGCAACTGATCGCGATCGTGGCGCACGCCACCGCGGCGATCGAGACTCGATTTCGGTGCGCACCTGTCCCGGACGACACGATCGTCTCCCCGCGCGTGACGCGCTCCCGCACTCATCCTCCACCTGGGCCCCAAGTGTCACCCGAGGGCCATTGCGCCCGATTGGTTCAGGCCATCTGACCCCACTGGAAGCGGTGCGTTGGTCCGGTGAGCCCGAGTGACTTGCGCCGATCATGCCCTCGTGAGCCGAAGGACTGAGGGCCTGGCCGTGGCGATCCTGGCGATCGTGGCGGTCGGCTGTGGTAGTGGCGGCGCACCGTCCGCCGCGCCGTCGGGCGCCAGCCGACCGCCCGCGCTGCCGGCGGGCACCTACCAGTCCCAGGCCTTCCAACCGCCGCTCTCGTTCGCCCTGCCTGACGGGTGGTGGATCGCTTCCGACGTGGCCGACTATCTGGCCCTCCAGCCGGTCGACAGCGACCAGGTGGGCATCTACCTGTTCCGCGATCCTTTGGCAGCCTCGCAGGATCTCGCCTGCCCGATCGAGCCAGAGCCCAACGTGGGAACCCTGTCTTCCGAGCTGTCGACCTGGATGCGCGCCCTGCCCGGCCTGATCACGAGCAACCCGCGCCTCGCCTCCGTCGGCGGGTTGCGCGGCATCGAGCTCGACGTGCGCATCGCTGACGGTTGGCAGGCATCGTGCCCGTTTGCCGGCGGCCTGCCGACCGTCCCGCTCTTCGTCGGCCAGAACGGCGAGATGCGCTGGGTCGTTGCCGGCAGCGAGCAGCTCCGCCTGTCGCTCCTCGACGTGCCTGGCGGCGGCACGGTCGTCATCGACATCGACGCCTTCGATGGCTCGCTCATGGACAGCCTGCTGGACGCCGCCGGTCCCATCGTCGGCAGCTTCACCTTTTCCGGTCCGTAAGCGCCGCCGCCCTCTCGCTAGAATCGTTGTCAATCCACTCCCGGCCCCAGCAGCGTGGCCCAACACGAGGAGATGCCTGATATGGCACGGCCCAAGGTAACCGTCATCGGCGCCGGAAACGTCGGCGCCTCC
>Ga0209341_10004638_pt1 | contig 12627 bp, 14 predicted proteins | sample RifCSP13_2_FD_184020 | JGI IMG/M metagenome (GOLD analysis project Ga0209341, IMG submission 184020) | Soil microbial communities from Rifle, Colorado - Rifle CSP2_sed 13_2 (SPAdes) (version 2) | ecosystem: Environmental > Terrestrial > Deep subsurface > Rock core/Sediment | place: Rifle...
TCAAGCAGCGCCAGCCGGGTCGCCCGTGGCGCCGGCAGCTGTCCACGAGGCGCCCGGGATGAAAGAGACCAAGGCTGCTCAGCGCACGCCCGCTGCCGTTGACGCTGACAAGGAGACCATCCTCGTGGTCGAGGACGACCGTCTTTCAAGGGAGATGGTGGAGAGCACGCTTACGGAGCTTGGCTTCAGGACAATCCCGGCCAAGAACGCGGCAGAGGCCATGACCGCCGCCAGAAAAGAACGCATAAACCTCATCGTCACCGACCTCTATCTCAAGAACCCGACAGACCCCGCCTCTGACATCGACGGGGGGGACCTGCTTCAGAAGATGCATGACTCAGGCGTAGGAGCCCCTGCCATAATAACCACGGGCAAGGACATACTCGATGACCTGGTGCTCGACCCCAAATGGTTTGAATTGAAGGTGAAGGGCTTTATCCAGAAGGGCAACCCGTTCTGGGTTGAGGAATTGAAGCTTAAAGTGAAAGAAGTGCTTTACAAAGGGTAGTCGGCTGCTGAAAAAGTCCATCTGCTTTGTTGTCTTCGTCGCTCCTCGACGCCTCGCATATGGAGCTTTTTGAGCAGCCTTTCGAATTTCTTTACCGGATCTTCCTCTCAAGGAAAGCATACGCGCTGTGGTTATGGATCGACTCCCAGTTCTCCGCCTCCACCCTGAACCACCTTATCTTTTTTATCTTCCCCAGGTTTACCGCCACTTCCCGGACCACATCCTCGACGAACATGGGGTTGTCATAGGCCTGCTCGGTGACGAACTTCTCATCCACCCTCTTTAAAAGCGAATAGACCGGGCTTGAAGACGACCTCTCGACCGCGGCTATTATGTCCTCTATCCAGACAAAGCCCTCGAAGCGCACGCCGACCCTGACCCTCCCCCGCTGGTTGTGCGCGCCCCTGTCGCTTATCTCCCTTGAGCACGGGCAGAGCGTCGAGACCGGTATCTCCACCTCGAGCATGAAATCCTTCTGTTCTCCGAGCATGCCGAGGTACTTGCACCTGTACTCCATGAGGCCCTTTGACTTCGATACCGGCGCGCTCTTCTCGACAAAATAGGGGAACTCGACCTCGAGGTGGGCGGTGGAGGCGGCCAGCCGCTCCTTCATCTTCTCCAAAACCTGGGGGAAGTTCCTGACCGTGAGCGCGCCCCGATGTTCGCTTAAGATCTCGACGAACCTGGACATGTGCGTGCCCTTGAACTGGTGCGGCAGGTCCACGTACATGTTGATGGACGCTATCGTGTGCTGGAACTTGTTCTTCCTGTCCAGCACTATGATAGGGTACCTCAGTTCCTTTACGCCGACCTTGTCTATGGGTATGCGCCTGTAGTCGGGCTCGGCCTGCACGTCCTTCAGTTTTTTCCTGGGCATCCCTCTTTTTCCCCTACTCGTAGTATGCGGCAGCGGCATTCTCAGACTCCCAGACCCTGACCCTGGACACCCTGATGTTCCCGTCGTTGACGGTCTTTTTAAGCTCTCCGTAGATGTGCCTCGCGATGTTCTCGGCCGTGGCGTTCTCGACATCGAACGGAGGGACCTCGTTCAGGTACTTGTGGTCGAGCCTGTCTATCACGGCCCTGGCCTTCTCACGGAGCGACTTGAAATCAAGGGCCATGCCGACCTTGTCGAGCGCCTCCGCGCTTATCTCGACCTCGATCTTCCAGTTATGGCCGTGGAGGTTCTCGCACGCGCCCTGGTACCCGCGCAGGTTGTGCGCGGATGAAAAACATGATGTTATCGTAAGTTCATACATCCCTTCAGTTTATCATATCCGAACGGATGAAAATCAAGTGGAATTCCAGAGGTCGCCAATATTGCTTGACACCGACCTCTCCGAGCGGATATTCTGAAGCGATGCCTTGCGGCATTGAGTCTATCCGGAAGCGGACAAATGCCTTGAGAATCGCCAGCTTTATACGTTATTGCGCCCTTTTCACCATGCTCGCGGCAACCCTTCCCGGCATTGCCATGGGAAGCGTGGAAAAGGGAGCCTTGAAGGGGCCTGCCGTACCTGGCACCGGCATTTCTTTAATAAGCCAGAAGACCGTCTTCGACCTCTCCCACGGGCAGGCAGGCTCTCCGGCGCAATCCGGACCCCTGAATTATAGCCTGTTTTACGAAACCGTGCTCTCAAAGGGCGGAAACGTCGAGGTAAACCTTAATCCGATAACCCCGCAGAGCCTCACAGGGGTCAGGACATTCATAATCGCCGGGGCCGAGTGGCCGTTCTCGGCAGACGAGGTCTCCGCCATAACAGACTTCGTCTTGAACGGGGGCAACCTCTTCGTACTTGTACGCTCCTCGGGCCCCATGGCAGAGGTTACGAACCCATTCGGGATAGCTGTCTCGAACTTCAAGATACACGAGAAGGCCGGGGTCATCGGGGGCAACTCTGAGAACTTCTTTGTGAGCAATTTCTGGCCCCACCCCGTCACCAAAGGCCTGGAGCGGATATCGGTCTACGGCGCGTGGGCAGTGCTCGCCGAGAACGGGTCGCTTGCGGTAGCCGTTACATCAGGCTACGCGTGGGCTGACATAGACGAGGACTGCTCCCAGGGCCCGTCCGACCCGGTCCAGGTATTCGGCGTCATAGCAGTAAGGGAAGCCGGCAGAGGGAAGGTAGTGGTCGTCTCCGACAACTCCCCGTTCCTGAACAGGAACCTGAATGATGCTGATAACAGAAAACTTGCCGAGAACATCCTCAACTGGTTTAAATAAAAGGTTGTTTTGAAGTCCATCCATTGAACGCGGGCCAGCATGCCCCCAAGAACCAAGAAAGGCGTTATGAAAAAGATAATCCTTCTCTTTGCCGCGCTCTCTATACTGGTCCTGTATCCTTTTACCGATGGCTCTGCCGCGAGCGCCGAAAAACCGGCTGCTAAAAAGAAGGCCGCGCCAAAACCGGCCGCGCATACGGTCTTCGACCTCTCCCATGCGGAGATATTCTCGCCCGTGGCCAACGGCGAGCTCGACTACACCTCTTTCCATGACATGATAAAGGCGGCCGGAGTGACTACAGCCGTAAATACCGAGACCATAACCCCCAAAAGGCTCAGCGGCGTGAAGACCTATGTCATAGCAGGCCCGGCAATGGGCTTCACCGAGCAGGAAGGGGCGGCCCTCAGGAACTTTGTAAAGAACGGAGGCAACCTCCTTGTCCTCACGCATATCGCTCCGCCTGTTGCGCCTATCACCAGCATGTTCGGCATACTGATATCGAATTTCGTGGTCGCCGAGCAGAACAATACCATAGAGGGCCGCTCGCAGGACTTCCTTGTGACAAAGTTCAGCGGCCACCCCGTGACATCAGGCCTTGAGAAGATAGCCGTTTACGGCACCTGGGGCCTCATGGCAGAGCCCGGCAAAGAAACGAAGAACGCGGCCGTGGTCGCCGCGACTTCCGAGAAGGCGTGGGCCGACCTTAACAGGAACAGGGCCTTGAACGAGGACAAGGTGGTTGTCGTTGCCGACGATGCGCCGTTCGCGAACAAGTTCCTGGGACAGGCAGACAACAGGAAACTCGCGGAAAATATCATAGGGTGGCTCAAGTAATCCATGACAGGCCTCTGGCGTTTTTTTTCATCCGTATATCTCACGATAGCGCTTGCCATAGCGATATGCGCGGTCTCGGCATGGGGGTCCATCGTCTCCATGCAGAACCCGCAGCTCTTCAGGGCCTTTGACCAGGAGGTGCTCTTCCCCCTCCTGTTCTCGCTCGGCACGAGGTACCTGGGCCAGACGCTCTGGGTATGGGCCCTCATCGTGCTCACAGCCATCTTCGCCCTCAATACGGCAGTGTGCACCTTCGATAAGGTACTGGCAATCGTAAGGAACAGGAGGCCGTGGCAGGCCTTCTTTCCCCATATCGTCCATGTCGGCTTCCTCATAGCCCTTGTCGGCCACCTTGTGGGCAGCGTATGGGGCTTCAGGAGCTACGGACACGTGCTGCACGAGGGCGAGGTAATACCCGTGCCCAATGAAAAGGGCCTTTACGTGCGCCTCGACGGCACAGAAGTAAAGACGGCCCCGTCCGGCGAGCTTGATTACCTGAAGACCAGCCTCACCCTTCTCGGAGAAGACAGCCAGCCTGTACGCTCGGGACACGCCGGGATCAACAGCCCCCTTATCTATAAGGGCATAGCCTTCTACCACTTTGACCAGGGCGAGAACCCTACGGGCCTTGTGCTCGATGTCGACGGCACGGAGGTCACGGCCGAGCTGGACGGCACGTTCACGGCCCCTGACGGCAGCGCCTTCATGATGGGCAGGATATACCCTGACTTCGCGATGGACGAGAAAGGTGATCCCTACAACAGGTCGGAGCAGTTCGCGAACCCGCACATAGAGATATTATCCGCCGACGGCACTCCGGCCTTCCTCGACCTGTCCGGGCCGGGGCCGGCAATCAGGCACGGCAGGCATACGATCTTGCTCCGGAATTACGTTTACAGCCCGTACGTGGTCCTCACCATCAACAAGGACCCGGGCATAATGTTCATAATCATAGGATCGATAGTACTGGTGGCAGGCATGGCGCTTCTCCTCTTCTTCAGGGGCGAGCGGGCCGAGCTTGTGCGCCAGAGGTCCGGAGCCGCGGAGAGGACGAATTGATACAGGAGCTTCTGATACTGGTATTCTGGCTGGTGCTTATAATAATAGCGGCCGAGATATTTACGAACGCGATAGAGTCCCTCGGGGCCAAGCTGAAGTTCTCGGAGGGTGTTACGGGCAGCATTTTCGCCGCGGTAGGCACGGCCCTGCCTGAGACGATGGTGCCGCTTGTGGCCATCTTCGGCGGCAGCAGCGCGCACGTGCGTGAGGAGGTCGGCGTCGGCGCGATACTCGGAGCGCCCTTCATGCTCGCCACCCTGGCGATGTTCCTCATAGGCGTATCTGTCTGGAAGTTCAAGGGCAGCAGGAAAAAGGACTTCCTCGCGCCCGAGCGGGGCGGCTTCAGGAGGGACATGGAGTTCTTCCTCTTCGCCTTCACCCTCTCGTTCCTGGTGGCCTTCACGCCGCAGGAGTACAGGCTCATACGCGTCTTCGTCGCGATATTGCTTATAATAACGTACTTCTACTATGTCCTTGAGACTGTAAAGGCTTCCGCGGCCCTCGTAAAGGACGGCCACGCCACCGAGGAATCGAAGTCCCTGTACCTCGGAGTGATATTCAAGGACCACATGGCAATAGTCGTCCTCCAGCTCGTAGTTGCGCTCGGCCTCATCATCATCGGCGCAAAGGGCTTTGTACACGGAGTAGAGGCACTGGCCGAGTTCATCCGCATACCCGTCATTGCGCTCTCGCTCCTCATAATACCGGTCGCTACAGAGCTTCCTGAAAAGATAAACAGCATACTCTGGGTAAGGAAGGGCAAGGACACGATGGCCGTAGGCAACATCACTGGCGCGATGGTCTTCCAGGGCAGCCTCCTGCCTGCCATCGGCATATTCCTCACGCCCTGGACCATTAACGTCACCGTCGTCGCGAGCTGCACTATCACCATAGCCGCTGGAATCTGGCTCTATTTCATGGCCATGCGCGTTAAAAAGCTCACGCCCGCGTTCTTCATACTGAACGGCCTGCTCTATCTCGCCTTTGTGTATATAGCCCTTACCGCCGGCAGGGCATGAGTCCAGCTTTAATACGGTCTCAAGAGCGTCAGAACACAGCAGACCAAGGCGCGATGAAGTTGAGGAACGAGGCGTACTTTTTCCGTACGTCGCTTCTGCCCAGACGAGGAGCAACACAGGTATGCGAAGTTATGACGCTCTTTACGTAAAAAGGCTTTTTTTTGCCACGAGGCCGCAGTTTCTCCCCGCAATAGCCGTCGCCGCCGGCCTCGGGGCATCAAGCGCATGGCACGAGACCGGCTCCTTCAACGCCTTCACCTTCTCGATCACCATGCTCGCTGCCCTTCTCTATCACGCGGGCATGAACGTATTGAACGATTACTTCGATTTCAAGAACGGCGCGGACGCCCTCAATAAAAATCCGCTCACGCCATTCGCGGGCGGGAGCAGGTTTATCCAGAACAACATCCTGACCCCTGGTGAGACGCTATCGCTCGGCACGGCACTCATCATTGCGGGGAGCGCGGCAGGCATATACCTCGCCATTACGACAAGCCCCCTTCTCCTCCTCATCGGCATCATCGGGCTGGCCTCGGGCTATTTTTACTCTGCCCCTCCCCTTTTCCTCGCTGGCAGGGGTCTCGGCGAGCTCACTGTCGGGCTGAACTTCGGACTCCTGACCGTAATCGGCGCCTACCTTGTCCAGGCAGGGACCGTAACTGTCTACGCGGCCGCCGTATCGCTTCCCCTCACCTTTCTCATAGCGGCCATACTCTATATAAATGAGTTTCCGGACTATGAATCCGACAGGGCTGCCGGGAAGCGGAACCTCGTAGTGCGCCTCGGCCCTGAGAGGGCAAGAGGAGGGCTGGCGATATTCTTTTTATTCGCGTATTCGAGCATCATTGCGGGCGTCATATCTGGCGTTCTTCCGGGCATCTCGCTCATCGCCCTCCTTACAATATTTCTTGCCATACCTGCTGTCCTCGTCCTTTACAGGAACTACAACGGCGGCACGGCCCTGGTCCCTGCCATAAAGGCCACTATAGCCGCGCACCTCGCGACCGGGCTTCTCCAGATAATCTCGATTTTCATCTAACAAGCTTGCCAAACTGAAATTCAGGCTTCAAATAAGCTCCATATGCGAGGCCCCTTTTAAAATAGGGGAGCGAGGAACGAGTCGTACTCTTCACGTACGTCGCTTCTGCCGTGACGATGACAACAAAGCAGATGGACTTTTTCAGCAGCCTGCCCTTGACAGCGGATAACGCCGTCCCTATCCTTTAATTAACATTGGAGCAAGGCTTAACATGGACGAAAGGAGGCTTACATGGCTTTGGAGAAATGGAACCCATTCCGTGAGCTCGACGCGATGAGAAGAGAGATGGACAGGATATGGGAGGACATATTCCCGCCGAGGAAGGCCGACCAGCCGTGGAAAAGGCAGACCGCCCCGCAGGAGCAGGCTACTGTCTCGCCCGCCATAGACATCATAGACCGGAATGATGAGATAGTAGTCAGGGCTGAGATGCCCGGTGTGCCCAAGGATGCCATAGATGTCTCGTTCCAGGACAGCACACTTACGCTCAAGGGCGAGGTAAAAGAGGACGCTTCGGCAAAGGAAGGCCACTACAGCTATTCGGAGAGGAACTACCGTTATTTCCTTCGCTCGGTGAGCATACCTTTCAAGATACGCCAGGACGGCATTAAGGCAGCTCTCAAGGACGGCGTACTGAGCGTGCATCTGCCCAAGGTCCTGGAGGAGCAGCCCAGGAAGATAACCGTGGAGATATCATAAACAATGGGCGCCCTAACAGGGCGCCCCGTCAAAAGCCGGAGGGCCTTCGCCCGCCTTTTGGAAACCACGCCACATTTTAGGCTGCCTCTAAAAATTAGGAATTTTTTCTGAGGTCAAGGAAGGGCGGGAATAAAAAGCGCAGCATATGTAGTGTTATATGTGAACATTTTTATTCCCGTCCTGACACAGAGATCAGGAAAAATAACAATTTATAGAGGCAGCCATTACTTGGAAGACATCCGGCCCAATTCTTCCGGGGTAGCGGTCCAGACCGCTACCCCGAGCCTTTCCGTTACCTTGAGGAGCCTTTCAAGGAATCTCCTGTCGCCCTGCTCCTCCATTATCAGAAGTATGCCTGGCGCGCGACCTGTTGCCTGGGCGTAGTAGAGCGCCTGGCCGATTGACTCTGCCCATTTGGCGGCAAAGTCGACCTCGATAGCGTGCGTCGCGGTAAGGCAGTCGACCCTTGTCCTGTCAGGCAGAACGACCTCCGCTATACCGCCAGCGCTTGCGCACCATGCGGCTTGATAGACCTTTTCAGGGCTGCCTTTGGCAAAAGAGATGCCGGGCAGGCTCAGCAGAATCATGAGAAGCAAGGCTTTCTTCATAGATCAAAAACCAGCCGATTCGGGCCGGGACAGCTTGCCGGGCCGCCTGTTATGGGCTATATTCTGTACGGCTGTTCCTGGTACTGATGTGTTGGTCAGGACGGATGTTTTGCGGAATGTTCTGCAGATTATAGCACGCTTTTAAAAACCGGGGAGCCGGGGGGAAAATGGAGATTACAAAGGCCGAACGTCTTGCCGATTACGCGCTTGGCCTCAGGTTCGAGGGCCTGCCTTCCGATGTTATCCACGAGGCCAAGAGGAGGCTCATCGATTCGTTCGCCTGCATGCTCGGCGGGTATGACTCGCCCCCCGCAAGGGCCGCGAGGGCCGTTGCCCCTGAGGTGTCCTCAGGAACTGCATCCACCGTCCTCGGCTCGACAAAGCCCACCACCCCTGAGCACGCGGCCTTCGCAAACGGCATACTTGTAAGATACCTCGATTTCAATGACACATACCTTTCAAAGGAGCCCGCGCACCCCTCAGACAACATAGCCGCGGCCCTCGCTGCCGGAGCTGCCGCCCAACGAAGTGGCCGCGACCTTTTGACGGCGATAGTCGCAGCCTATGAGGTCCAGTGCAGGCTCTGCGACGCGGCCACGCTTCGCACCAAAGGCTGGGACCATGTCGCATACGGCGCGTTCTCGGCGACTGCCGCGGCATCGCTGTTATTGGGCCTCTCAAGAAATGAATTCATAAACGCAATCAACATAGCAGGCACCATCTCCCCGACGCTCCGGCAGGCAAGGGCAGGAGAGCTCTCCATGTGGAAGGGCTGCGCATTCGCCAACACCTCCAAAGACGCCCTGTTCGCGGCGTCAATTGCAAAATCCGGCATAACCGGCCCATCACTGATATTCGAGGGGGTATTCGGATTCGAGAAGACGGTATCAGGGCCTCTGGAGCTTGCTTCCAGCTTCGGCGGAGAAGGCGGAGCGCGCTTCAAGATTCTCGACACCTACATAAAATCCTACCCTGCCGAGTACCATTCGCAGAGCGCCATAGGCGCGGCAGTAGAGCTGCTTGGGGATTTGGAGGATACGGACGAGATAGAGTCAATCGTTGTCCGCACATTCGGCGCAGCCTACGAGATAATCGGGTCCGGAGCAGAGAAATGGCGGCCCAAAACAAGGGAGACCGCTGACCACAGCCTGCCCTTTCTCGTCGGGGCCGCGCTCCTTGACGGCAATGTCAGCCTCGCCACGTACTCCGAGCGAATGGAAGATGAAGACCTCGTCGAGTTCGTGCAGAAGGTCAGGATTGAGAAGGACGCTCTTCTCGACAGGATGTACCCTGAGGCAATACCGAACAGGGTGGAGGTCACGCTCGCCTCCGGCAAGATGCTCTCAAAGGAGCAGATATATCCGAAAGGACATCCCAAAAACCCGATGACCGACAGGGAGCTTGAGAAGAAGTTCGATTACCTCGGGGGCTGGTACATGAATGACACAGGCAAGGCGCTCTCGAAGCTCTGGAAGGCGGAAGAGTTGAGCGTCAAAGAGCTGCTCGACCTGTTCATAAGATAATGGCGATCAATCTTTTATCCATAAAAAGCGGCGGCGCGATTGCCATACCGGGCGCATTCAACGCGGCCTCTGCCCTTCTTATCGAAAGGGCGGCCTTTCAGGCCGTGTATATCTCAGGCGCAGGCCTGTCGAACTCAAACGGCCTGCCGGACGCGGGGCTTCTCTCAAGAGACGAGGTCGTGCGCCTCTCTTCATTCATCATAGATGCAGTAAGCCTGCCGATAATAATAGACGCTGACACAGGCTTTGGCGGCCCTGTCGAGATGGCTAAAACAATAAAGGCCTTTGAGGAGACTGGGGCGTCGGCAATACAGATAGAGGACCAGGTATTCCCGAAAAGGTGCGGCCACCTGCCCGGGAAGAGCGTAATACCGCAGGCTCAATTCGTCGAAAAGATAAAGGCTGCCGTTGACGCCCGCAAGTCCCCTGATTTTCTCATCATCGCGAGGACGGACGCGAGGGCTACCAATGGCCTCGACGAGGCGATAAAGAGGGCCAACGCTTATATCAATGCCGGGGCTGACATCATCTTTCCCGAGGCGCTTGAGACAAAAGAAGAGTTCATCGAGTTCACCCGCGCCGTAAAGGCGCCCCTTATGGCTAACATGACCGAGTTCGGCAAGACCCCTTACATAGGGCTGGATGAGTGGGGTGAAATGGGTTATTCTTTTGTCCTGTTCCCGATGACCGCATTCAGGGCAGGCATGAAGGCGATGGAAGATGCCCTGCGAGAGCTTAAAGAGCGGGGCACGCAGAAGGGGTTGCTCGGGAAGATGCAGACAAGGGAAGAGCTGTATAAGCTCCTCAGGTATGACTTGGACGAGCGGCATGGACGCAAAGACTGAAGGGAACTGCTTTAACTGCAAGCACTTCTATATCACCTGGGACGAGTTCTTTCCGAGGGGATGCAAGGCCCTGAGGTTCAAAAGCCGCGAGATCCCTTCGGCTGCGGTAAAGAGGTCTTCCGGCATGGAATGCCAGATGTTCGAAGAGAAGAAGAGGCCGGGCCAGGGCCGTAAGTAAAGACAAAATCCATCCTTCCGAGGGTAAAAATGGGGCTGCTTCAAAACGTGGACCCGTTCAGGGTCATAAAGGCCGCGCTTGGTCAGGGCGGAGAGTACGCCGACATCTATATAGAAGAGACCGCGAACACATCGATAGTCGCGGAAGAGAAGAGGATAGAGAAGGTCATAACAGGCAGGGACAGGGGCGCCGGCATCAGGGTCATAGCCAACCTCAAGACCTATTTCGCCTATACCAACGACACCTCTGAAAAGGGGCTTCTCGAAGTCGCGGCAGTTGTTGCCAAGGGCGTGCGGAAGGGAGAGCCTGCGGGGGACATCAATCTGACCAAAAAGGATATCGCGCCCCGCTTTGACATAAAACGCCCCCCTGCGGGCGCTAGCGTCGACGAGAAGGTCGCGCTGGTGAACAGGGGGCAGAACACGGCATGGGGTTTTGATGCGCGGATAAGGCAGGTGCGGGTCGTCTACGGCGACGGCGCGCGGAAGGTCGCAATCGTGAACTCGCTCGGAGAATGGGTCGAGGAGGAGAGGAACTCGCTCCTGTTCCTCTGCAACGCGGTCTCTGCCGACGGCGACTCCATACAGACAGGATACGAGCCGCTCGGAGGAATTCTCGGCCTTGAGGCGTTTGACGAGACTCCTCCCGAGGCCATTGCGGAGACAGCGGCAAAGCGGGCCGTAATGATGCTCAGGGCTCGGAGGGCTCCCGGCGGCAAGATGGCGGTCGTCCTCTCAAGCGAGGCAGGCGGCACCATGATACACGAGGCAGTGGGCCACGGACTTGAGGCTGACCTCGCGTTGCAGAACCTATCTGTCTATTCCGGCAAGATAGGCCAGAAGGTCGCGAACGAAACGATAACAGTACTCGACGACGCGACCATCCCGCATAAAAGAGGGTCTTTCTTCTTTGACGACGAGGGCACGCCCGCTGAAAGGACCGTGCTCGTCGAGAACGGCATCTTGAAGACATATATGTGCGACAGGCTCAACTCGATGAAATCGGGCCTCAAATCGACTGGCAACGGCAGGCGGGAGTCCTACCACCACAGGCCGATACCGAGGATGACCAATACGATAATCGCTCCCGGCAAGGAGAGCCCCGAGGCAATCGTGAAGTCCCTGAACAAGGGCCTGTTCGTAAGAAAGATGGGCGGCGGACAGGTCAATACAGTCAACGGGGACTTCGTATTCGAGGTGACTGAAGGCTACCTCATAGAGAACGGGAAGGTGGGCGAGCCTGTGCGCGGCGCGACCCTCACTGGCAACGGCCCGGAGGTCCTCATGAAGATAGACATGGTCGGAAGCGACCTGGGCTTCGGCATAGGCACCTGCGGCAAGGACAGCCAGGGCGTGCCTGTATCGGACGCGCAGCCCACATTGAGGATACCTGAGATAACGGTGGGCGGGGAGGCGCGGTAGACCTATGGTAAAGGACCCTGTATGCGGCATGGATCTCGCTGAAGAAAAGGCCCCGGCCATGACAGAATACAAGGACAAGACGTACTACTTCTGCGGCAAGGGCTGCAAGGAGAGGTTCGAGGCAGACCCGGAAAAATACCTCTCAGGGAAACCGGTGGACTGGATACGCGAGGATTAATAGCCGCTTTATACAAGAGCGGCAGCGCGCAAAAGTCCTTTTCTCAAAAGACTGCAAAAGGCTGAGATTGCTTCGCTTCGCTCGCAATGACAGACTTGCCATTCCTTCCCTCTCTAATTTGCCTTTTACAAGCAATTGCCATAAAAACAGAGCGCGTCAGAACACAGCAGACCAAGGCGCGACGAAGTTGAGGAATGAGGCGTACTCTTTCCGTACGTCGCTTTTGCCCAAACGAGGAGCAACGCAGGTATGCGAAGTGCTGGCGCGCTGTGTCCCCTTCCTTGACACCCCCCGCCCACATACCTTAAAATACATCCCGGCACTCTGAATACTCCCATGAAACCATCTACCCTCATAATCGCCGTCCTCGCGCTCGCCTTTGCGGTATCGTTCGGCGTCGTAACGCGCGTCATAAACCCTGGAGAGAGCGTAAACGCCCTCTGGCTTGTTGTCGCCTCGGCCTGTTTCTTCATCATCGTCTACCGCCTGTAC
>Ga0209341_10004648_pt1 | contig 12615 bp, 12 predicted proteins | sample RifCSP13_2_FD_184020 | JGI IMG/M metagenome (GOLD analysis project Ga0209341, IMG submission 184020) | Soil microbial communities from Rifle, Colorado - Rifle CSP2_sed 13_2 (SPAdes) (version 2) | ecosystem: Environmental > Terrestrial > Deep subsurface > Rock core/Sediment | place: Rifle...
GTGAGCCCCGGGGCCACCCATGTCTTCGCGCAGTACACCATCCGCACGCCGAGGAGGGACGACCTGGCCGCCCACCTGCGGGAGAACGGGGTCCCCACCGCGGTCCATTACCCGATCCCCCTCCACCTGCAGGACGCGTTCCGGGGACTGGGGTACGAAAAGGGGGATTTCCCGGAAAGCGAGGCGGCGGCGAGCGAGGTGGTGTCGCTCCCCATGTCCGCCTTTCTCTCCGAGGCGGACCAGGACGAGGTGATTCGGCAGGTCCGGAGGTTCTTCGGGAAATAGGGCGACCGGGGCCCCTGGCTCACCGGCCACCAGAGATCCATTCCCTCAGATCTTGGCATTCGAGGGCCGCTGCATCCGCTCCGGCTTCGTTGCCTGCCCTCACCGTACCGCGGTGGGTACGCCTCGGTCAGGCGCCTCGCCGGAAGCAGCGCATCGACCCTCTCGGTGCACGGCCTCTTCAGGAACGGATCTCTGCAGGCCGGGGGTCCCCTAAGTGCTGCTGTACACAAATACGATGACGTATTGTAGCTGGCATGTTACCATCCTCTTCAGCGATGAAAGGGGGTGGAGATGCCAAGAAAAAGCCCATATGATATTGAATTGGCCGAAGACGAGCGAACAAGATTGGAGGCACTCGCGCGCAAATATACGTCACCGTATCGCGACGTCCTGCGCGCCAGGATCATCCTGTACGCGGCCCAGGGGCTCTCGAACGATGTCATTGCCGCCCGTCTCGATACGCCGCGTCAAATTGTATCCAAGTGGCGCAAACGCTTTTTCGAGCAACGTCTTCCGGGCCTCGATGAACAGCCGCGTGGCGGGTCCCCCGCACGCTTTTCCCCCCGGAATCATCGTCGCCGTTAAAGCGCTCGCGTGTGAACTGCCGCACCGTCTCGGTAAGCCCCTGTCCCGGTTCTCCCTGTCGGAGTTGAAGCGGGAGGTGGAGAGGTGCCGGGTTGGTGGCTTCGATCAGCGGCACCACGGTCTGGCGGTGGCTCAGCCAGGACGCCCTGCACCCCTGGCGGCATCGCACCTGGATCTTCCCCCGGGACCCTGCGTTTGCCGAGAAAGCCGGGCGCATTCTCGATCTGTATCAAGGCCTGTGGGCGGGAAAACCGTTGACCGATACGGATTGCGTGCTGTCGACCGATGAGAAGACAAGCATCCAGGCCCGCCTGCGCTGCCATCGCTCGCTGCCCCCGGCTCCCGGTCGGCCCATGCTCGTCGAGCACGAGTACGCCCGCGGCGGTGCATGGGGATATCTGGCTGCTTGGGACGTGCGCCGCGCCAAGGTGTTCGGCCGATTCGAGGTGACCACCGGCATCGATCCATTCAAGCGCTTGGTTGCGGACGTGATGGAAAAGGAACCGTATCGATCTGCCGCCCGCGTGTTCTGGGTCATGGATAACGGCTCCTCGCACCGCGGTCAGGCATCCATCGCGCGGCTTAAGAAAACCTGGCCGACCATCGTGCCGGTGCACACCCCCGTCCATGCCAGCTGGCTCAACCAGATCGAGGTCTACTTCTCGATCATCCAACGCAAGGTGCTCACCCCCAACGATTTCACCTCGCTCGCCGAAGTCGAGGATCGCCTGCATCGCTTTCAATCCCACTACGAGCAGGTCGCTACGCCGTTTCGTTGGACATTCACACGCCAAGACCTCGCCAACCTCATGGCAAGAATCGAGGGCAAGGGACGTGCACTCAACGTTGCTGCGTAACTGCTCCTCCAAATACGTCACCGTAATTGTGGAATGGAGTACTTAGGCTACGCTCGCGACCATGCGTCCGCTCGCTGCCGGTTCCGCTACCCGGGGACATTCCTGATTCATCTCCGGGATGCGGGAGAGGAGTGTCCCCGCCCATTCGCTCCACAGGCCGCCTCGTCGACCCCCCCGCATCGCCGCGGGTCCCCGGGCGCCGGAGCCATTCTCCGACAGCGCGCTACCCCGGCGAATCTCCATCTGATATTCTGACCAAATGCAGCCGTTTCCTTCCTTCCGGCCGGAGAGGCTACTCGTGCGCGCCGTCAACTGGCTGGGGGACGCGGTCCTGACGACTCCCGCCATCGCGGCATTGCGGGCTGCGTGCCCGCAGGCGCGGATCGCGATCGCCGCGAAGCCGCTCGTGGCCGAACTCTTCCTCCACCACCCGGACGTCGACGAGATCGTGGTGTACGACAAGGAGGACGCGCACGCCGGGGCCATCGGCATGTTCCGGAAGGCAAGGGAACTTCGGAGAGGGGGATACGACGCCGCCCTCCTGCTCCAGAACGCCATCGACGCAGCGCTTCTCGCCTTCCTGGCCGGGATTCCGGAGAGGATGGGGTACGCCACGGACGGGAGGCGCCTGCTCCTCTCGCGGCCCGTTCCGGTGACGGAGGAGATCCTCTCCCTGCACCACGCGGAGTATTACCTCCGGCTCCTCCAGGAGCTCGGTGTTCCCCGCCCGCATTTCCCCCGGCTGTCCCTGCGGGTGACCGAAGATGAACTGGCGTCGATGCGGTCCCGGCTCGCCGCGCTGGGCGTCCCCGAGGGGAGGAGGATCGTGGGGATCAACCCAGGGGCGACCTACGGGTCGGCGAAGCGCTGGTTCCCGGACCGGTTCGCGCAGGTGGCCGACACCCTGTCGGAGGAGTGGGACGCCGCCGTCATACTGATGGGGTCGGTCCCGGAGGCGCCCCTCTCGTCGGAGATCGAGGCGGCGATGGGCCGCAAGGCGTTGAACCTCGCCGGCCGCACGACCGTACGGGAACTGATGGCCCTGCTCGCCTCCTGCTCGTTCCTGGTGACGAACGACTCCGGACCGATGCACATCGGGGCGGCGTTCGGCATACCGCTGGTGGCCATCTTCGGGCCGACGGACTGGAGAAAGACCTCCCCGTGGACGGACAAGGCGCGGGTCGTCCGGGTGGACGTCGACTGTTCCCCCTGCCACCTGAGGGAGTGCAACCGGGGGCACGAGTGCATGGTGGGGGTAACGGCGGAGATGGTCGTCCAGGCCGCGCGAAAACAGATGGCGGAGGCCGGGTAGGGTGAAGGCGACCGGTTTCCGCAGGATCCTCGTGGTGAAGCTCTCTGCCCTGGGGGACGTGGCGCACGCTCTCCCGGTCGTCGATTATCTCGGGAAGACCGTCCCCGGCGCGCAGGTCGACTGGGTGGTCGACCGCCGTTTCGCCGGCCTGCTCGAAGGGAATCCGGGACTTCGACGTGTGATCCCTCTCGACCTCAAGGCGTGGAGGAGGGAATGGACGGCCATGGATGCACGCCGGGAGGCGGCGGAGGCGGTCCGGGAACTGCGCAACGGGAGGTACGACGCCGCGTTCGACATCCAGGGCAACGCCAAAAGCGGTGTGGTGGCCCGCCTCTCGGGGGCTCCCTTGCGGTTCGGTTTCGACCGGCAAGGGGTCCGGGAGGGTCCGAACCTCCTGTTCACCAACCGGAAAGTCGCGCTGCGGCCGGAGGACCGCCACGTGAGCCAGAAATACCTGCGGGTCGTAGCCGCCCCCTTCGGCGGATCCTTCGATCTCGCCTCGCTCGATACGGACATCGCGACCCCCCCGGAGGACGAAGAGGGTGCGGAGCGCACCGTGCGGGATCTCATGCCCGGAGCGTCGCCGGTCGTGGTCGTGCACCACGGAACGACCTGGTCCACCAAGCGGATGGATCCCGCGTTCTGGGCCGGAGCGGTCCGCGCCCTGAGGGAGAGATACCCCCTGTTGGGTGTCCTCCTCTCCTGGGGAAGTGCGGAGGAGAGGGACGAGGCGTCGATCATCCGGACGGAATCCGGGGGCGCCGTGAAACTGCTTCCCCGGCTTACCCTCAAGGGGCTCGCCGCGCTGTTTCGACGCTGCGGATACCTCATGGCGCCGGACACCGGCCCGCTGCACGTCGCCGCGGCCGTGGGCGCGAAGACCGTTTCCGTGTTCCGCGTGACCGACGGGAACCGGAACGCGCCGTATGGACCCGGCCACAGGTTCCTCCAGGCGCCGATGCCCTGCACGGCGTGCCTTCGGAAGCGGTGCGACCGGGATGCCGAATGCCGGGAGAGCATTCCCCCGAAAGAGGCAGCGGATGCGATGGAGGAGTTGTTGGAGTGAAATTGTTTCCGAAATAAACACCTTTTTTCGAACCGGGTGGTCCTGATGAATTACCCAGAAAGGCGATGAAACTTCCAGACTCGATCATGTCGGTGCCGGATGCCGAAACTTTACATTGACGATTACGTCGGAATAGCGAACCGCCTTGAGACGCTGACTCTCGCCTTCGCCATCCGCAAGGAATTCGGGCACGAGATTTTCCTCGACTGGCCCGAGCTCGACTCGTTCCGCGTCGAGGATACCCGGCGCGCTTCAGTGAGACTGATCGCGCGAATGGGAGCTGTAAGGATTCGATATTGCAACGAAGAGATTTTTTCTTCTCTGCGGGGGAAGAAGATCATTTTACGGGCTCTGGATGGCCCGGCGGATAGGTTGGACCCCATCTACCTCGATGTTGCATTGAAAATCCGACTCGCGCCTTCGCTGGCCGGCCAGATCAGGACGGCATTTGCGGCTATCGCCGACCGTCCGGTTGTCGGCATCCATCTCCGCCGAGGGGATTTCGCAAGTACGCCGAGCGACGTATACGACGTGGAACGCATCGAGTGGCCCGCGGTCCCGCTATGGTGGTATGAGAAAATGATGACCGCCGTCGCGAAAAGGGAGAAGGATGTCCTGTTTTTTCTGGCGGCAACCGGCGATCCGGATACATACTCCGCTCTGCGGAAGAACTTCGACGTATTGACCCTGAATATAAACTCTCCCTATGCCTACAAGGGCCCCGGGAACCAATCCCGCATCCATCCGGTCGCCGACCTCTTCGCGCTGGCATGCTGTCCCGTCATTCTCGCGACGCCTATCTCCGGATATTCCCATTGGGCCGCCAACGTTCTGGGCCGTCCATCGACGTGTCTCGTTCCGCTGCCGGGGAGGGATCCGGGCGATCCGTCGGTCGGGGTCCTGTCGCTCTTCGGAAAGCGACTCCCGGAGTGGCGTGTCGCGGGCAGACAAGGGAAATATGTCAGCATCCGGCCGGGGGAGCTCGATTGGATCGATCTATCCGCGGGGGCGGATACAGGGTGGCTCTAACGCATCCTCCGGAGGGTCGGATGAATAAACAGGTTCCCGGCGGTTACGGGATTTCAGGCTCCGGCAATGGAGGGGATCCCAAGGTATCTGTCGTCGTGATCACCCTCAACGAAGAAAAGAACATCGGGGATTGTCTGCAGTCCGTCTCATGGGCGGATGAAATCATTGTGGTGGACTCCTTCAGCGAGGACGATACCCTCTCCATAGCGCGGCAACATTCGCGCGTGGTGGTTCAGAGCAAGTGGCCCGGGATGGTCGGTGCACAGCGAAACGTGGGGCTGGATATGGCGACCTCGCCCTGGGTTCTTTTCCTGGACGCCGATGAGAGAGTGACGGAGGAGTTGCAGGGAGAACTTCATCGGTTCGTGCGCCGGGATGACGCAATCCTGTTCGCAGGAGGGGAGATCCCGAGGAAAAACTACTTCTTCGGGAAATGGTTGAAGAGCTCATACCCCGATTTCACGAGGCGCCTTCTCCGTCGCGGGGCGGGGCGGTTCAACGAGACTCCGGGCAGGGGGTTCGACACGCTCCTTTTTTCTGACGGCTCCGTGTTCCGTTTTCGGGGTCCCCTGATACACTGGACGGGCGAGACCCTTGCCCAGCGCATGCGGAAGTTGGACTTCGACACAACTTTGCAGGCGGAAGAGAAGTTCCGGGCAGGGAAACGCGTGCCTTTTCTCGGCCTACTGGTCAATCCCCTCTTGGCTTTTTTGAGGGTGTATTTTCTGAAAAAGGGGTTCCTCGATGGCAGCAGGGGGTTCGTCTACGCCTGCCTTGTGTCGTTCAACACATTCATGAAATACGCCAAGCTATGGGAGAAACGATTGTCGTGACTCCTTGTCGGATAGCCGCGACCGGGAGAGGCCGGTCGAGGGATCTCGATCCCGCTCATGCCGTGAAATCCCTGGAGATACGCTTTCGTGGAGAGACGTTGGCATGACCGCCGGAGCATCCCGATGGACGTGGGCATCGTCGCGGGATTCATGGCGAAAATGAAGGTAATTCTGTTGGAGAATCAAGGAATTTCTTTCACCAGTCTCGGGTTGGACCAGTCGGAGGGAGGAACGCATGCCTAAAGAGAAGAGCCAGCCTTTTTGGAGGATGATGGATGATTAAGGTGCTTACGGTTTTTGGAACCCGTCCGGAAGCCATCAAGATGGCCCCTTTGCTCAAGGAATTGGAGAAACACCCCGAGTGCTTCGAGAGTGTGGTGTGCGTCACGGCGCAACATCGCCAGATGCTCGATCCCGTGCTGACCCTCTTCGACATACGTCCGGAGTATGATCTCGACATCATGAAACCGGGACAGGACCTTTTCGACGTGACCTCCCATGTGCTCCTGGGTATGCGGGAGGTGCTGGATAAGGAGCGGCCCGACATTGTTCTTGTTCAGGGGGACACCACAACGACCATGGCTGCTGCGATGGCCTCATTCTATTCATCTGTGCAAGTGGGGCACGTCGAGGCGGGCCTGCGTACGCGGAACAAACGAGCCCCCTTCCCGGAGGAGATGAACCGGCGTGTGACCGGTGTTGTCGCCGACCTCCACTTTGCACCGACCGAGGATGCATGCAACAACCTCCGGAAGGAAGGAGTTCCGGAGAATGCCATTTTCCTGACCGGGAATTCGGTCATCGATGCGTTGTTCATCGTTCGTGACATGATTCGGCAGAATCCCGACCTGGAGGGGAGCCTGATGGCAGAGTTCAACTTTCTGGATCCGGCGAAAAGGCTGATTCTCGTCACGGGCCACCGGCGGGAGAATTTCGGAAAGGGTTTCGAGAACATCTGCTTTGCCCTGGCCACGATCGCCGATAAGCATCCGGATGTGGAGATCCTTTATCCGGTCCACCTGAACCCCAATGTGCAGGAACCCGTATGGCGCATTCTCGGGGAGGGGAAGCGCGCGAACATCCATCTCATAGAACCCGTAGACTATCTCCCGTTCGTCTTCCTGATGGGACGCTCCCACCTGATCGTCACGGATTCCGGCGGAATACAGGAAGAGGCGCCGTCGCTCGGGAAACCCGTTCTGGTCATGCGGGACAAGACCGAGCGCCCCGAGGCGGTGGAGGCCGGGACAGCGAAACTCGTGGGGACGGACCGGGAGCGAATCGCCGGGGAAGCCTCCCGGCTTCTCTCTGATACCGCCGCTTACCAGGCGATGAGCCTTGCCCACAATCCCTACGGGGACGGCAGAGCGGCAGAACGTATCGCTGGTATTCTACGAGGCATGGACATTCCGTGCCGATGAGGGAACCTCGTTCCATCCTCGTCGTTTGCATTCGGCTCATCGGCGACGTGATCCTTTCTACCCCCCTGACCGCTCTTCTGAAAGAGGCATATCCCTCTGCGTCGATCGATTTCCTGGTGAACCGCGGAACAGGGGAATTCCTGGAAAAGGATCCCCGGGTGCGGAAAGTATTTTTCGTCCCGAATCGGGAGTTTTTCGTCGGCGGAGACGTTTCAGGTAGCTGGTATGTGTCGAAAATCTTCATGAAATACGACATGGCGATCTCGATGAACGCTTCCGACCGCGGGAATATCGCGGCTGTGCTTGCCGGGAGGAAGGTGCGTGTCGGGTTCCATCATGGGAACGATCTTCTCAGAAGTTGGTGGAAAAGAGCATTCCTGACCCACCCCGTGGAATTTCCCTTCGCGATCCACGTGGCAAGGCTCTGCCAGTTGGTTGCCGATGCACTCGGCATTCCTGTGGAGAAACTGGTGGCCAAGGTGTTCTGGGATGATGTCGATGACGCGATTGTCGCCGCCCGTCTCAGGGAAAAGGAGGTTGCCGGCCCTTTCTTCGTCGTCCATCCCTTCCCGCGCTGGCGATATAAATATTGGAAAATGGAACGGTTTGCCGAGGTGAGCGACGCTGTCTCTGCCCGGTATGGTCTTGTTCCCGTCTGGACGTCCTCCCCGGACCGGGGAGAGATCGATCTCTTGCATCGGGCATCCGCCCACTGCCGCCGGTCCCCGGCCGTGATGGGAGGGGAATTCAGCCTGAACCAGATGACCTGCCTTCTGTCGAAATCGTCCCTGTACGTCGGGCTCGATACAGCCGTAAGCCACCTTGCAGCGACGACGGGCGTTCCGATGGTCGTTCTCTTTGGCCCGACGATCGCCGAACGCTGGTCCCCCTGGTATAACGATGGACCCGTCGCGCAACAATGCCCCCTTCCGCGTGGAACCCAGCGGTCGGGGAAGATGATCCTGGTCCAGAAGGACTGGCCGTGTGTCCCATGTGGAAAGGCGGGTTGTGACGATCAGGGAGGAGAAAGTCTTTGCATGACGGAAATCGAGACTGCGGAAGTCTTGCATGCCGTGGATCTTCTCCTCCCCGATCTGCCCCGCGGATAGACAGGTGGAGCAGGTGGCGGAAAAAGAACGGTGGCTGATCATATCGTATTTTTCGAACGTTGATGGGATGGCCTGCGCCCAGCACATCGATGACCGGCTTCCGTACTTTCGAAAAAAAGGGATAACCCCGTTGCTCCTCACGAGCGTGTGCGGGAACCCGAAGCGGGAATTCGTGATTGCCAGAGTTATTTCCCTGGCACCCTCCGGAATCCGTTTCGAGATGAGACATTTTTTCCGGAGGAAATGGGGGGCGAGGAGGGGGTTTCATCACAAAATGCTCGAAGGGATTCTCCTTCTTCCCCTTCTCCCCTTTTACCTGATCGAGAAGATGATCGTCGACTTGGATAGTCAGTGGTCGTGGTTCCCCCTGGCCGCTTTGCGCGGCCGGCGTCTTTGTCGGGAATACGGGCCCGAGGTAATCTATTCCACCGGGGGGGGCGCCAGCGCCCACGTTGCCGCCGCCTTGGTGTCACGCTGGTGCGGTACGCCATGGATCGCCGAACTTCAGGATCCCTTGGTGTACGAGGGGTTGCAACGGAGCAATAGGGCACGCTGGTTGTACGCCCGGATTGAAAAGATAATATGCAGGCGGGCCGCGCGGGTCGTTTTCCTGACGGAGGCGGCGATGAGAAACGCGGCGAAGAGGACGGATCTCGGGGACAGAGGCGCTTTCCTGTACCCCGGAGCAGATCCCTTCCGGATGACCAAGGTGGATTACCAGAGGGGCTCATGCTTGAGGTTCGCCCATTTTGGGTCCATCGGGGGCTCCAGGAATCCCCGTGTACTCCTGGATTCCCTCGACAGGATCTTCCGGGAACGGCCGATCCTTGCGGACACGATTCGCCTGGAGCTTTACGGGACCTGGGATAGGGATTCCGCCGCCATGGTGAGGAAATTTTCCTGGAAAGGAGTGGTAGAGTATCATGGCAGGAAATCGAGAGAGGAATCACTCGCGGCGATGCAGAAGGCCGACGTCCTTCTGCTCATCCAGAACATTGACGGATTTTCCTCCGAGACGATCCCTTCGAAGATATACGAGTACCTTTTTGCGGGACGCCCTATTCTCGGCCTTGTCTATGGGAACCGTGAGATCGAGAGGTTGCTCGAGGATGAAGGCCATCTGGTGGTCGAGGCGAACCGGGTCGAGGAAGTAAAGGAATCCATGGAAATCCTGATCGGCCGATGGGAGAGGGGGAACCTGGACTCCCATGCTGCCCCGCGCTACACCGTCGAGGACGCGGTGGGGAAGTTGATCGATTTGGGTTTGGCGGTTTCGGAAGGTCGGGAAGAACCCTCGCAGGGACAAGATGCAGGCGAGTAGGAAGAAGTGGCTTGTCGTCACCTATTTTGCGAACGAGGGCGGAATGGCCTGCTCTCATCATATCGACGATCGTCTTCCGCTGCTCCGCGAACGAGGAATCGACGTGACACTTCTTACCACTCTGATCGTACCGAAGAACCCTTCGGTGCGACACCTGCGTACGCCGACCCTTTCCCCTTCCGGGATCCGGTTCGAGGTCCGGCAATACTTCAAGAGGAAACATCTCCCCAAGTGGCAGTTCGAGCTCATCGTCACGCTCCTGCTGCTCCCGGTGCTTCCCTTCTATCTCCTGGAGAGGGCGTTGTTCCGGATCGATACGACATGGTACTGGACCCCCCTGGCTGCCTTGCGGGGGTACCTCCTTTGCCGGCGGAACCGGCCCGATCTCATCTACTCGACGGGGGGGCCTGCCTGTGCCCACATCGCCGCCGGATGGATCGCGGGACGGACCGGCATCCCCTGGGTCGCCGAGCTACAGGATCCGCTGGTTCACTCCTACTGCGGCCGTAGCGCCGCTGAGCTTCGGATCGTATATCGGGCGGAGCGTTACATTTGCGGGAATGCCGACCGGGTGATATTCCTCACGGGCGAGGCGGCCCGCCGGGCCGCTTCGAGGACGGATCTCGATGACCGTGGAGTCTGCATTTATCCCGGAGCGTCTTCTTTCCATGGTGCGCCGCAGCCATGGGAGAGGAGGGAGACCATGCGATTCGCTCACTTCGGCACGCTGAGCGGAGTCCGCAACCTTGCGAGCTTTATCCGGGGGTTGGAGGAGGCCGTTGCGCATCACCCCCATCTGCAGGAGACGGTAGAGGTCCATCTGTTCGGCAACGCAGAGAAGGACGTTCGTCGACAGATCGAGGAGTCCCCCTGCCGCGGGATGTTCATGCTCCATGGACTCGTGCCCCGGGACCGGGTCGTCGCCGAGATGCGGGGAAGTGACGTTCTCCTTTTGGTGCAGGGTGTGGACGACGTTTCCGCCGAGACGATCCCCTCGAAGGCCTATGAATATTTCCATGCCCGACGTCCCGTTCTAGGGCTCGTTTACAAGAACCCGGAACTTCGAGGGGTGCTGGAAAACCTGGGCCATGTGGCCGTGGAGGCCGACAAGCGCAAGGAGATCCGGGATGGGCTCCTCCATTTCGTGGAGCGGTGGCGGTCGGGTGCCCTGGCCGAGCCGGCGGGGGGCTCGCACTTCACGGTCGAGCGCGCCGTGGAACGTCTGATTGCTCTGGCCTCCGAGGCGGGAGAAGCGCATACGGAGGGCGAAGGGGGGTAGATTGCACCCGGGAGGAGCAGGGGATTGGCGGCTGAGAGCGGGGAACTCAATGCCGTGGCGACATGGGACGAGTGGTTCGCCGAAGGCGGGGACCCCGATCCCTCTGCAGATGCTGATCGAGATTGAGCGCCTCGGATGACGGCGGGCGGGAAAGGAGGATCCGTCGATTGGGAGTCGTTCTATGACCGCCTGGGGGACCTGTACGCGCGGAAGTTCCTTGAGTCCCCCGACGAGTGGCAGGTACGTCTCGCGGAGCGTACCCGGCGCTCCGCCGGGAACGGGGCCGTCCTTGAGGCGGGGTGCGGTTTCGGGTTGACGAGTTACCTGGTGGGGGAAGGGGCCCGGCGGTTCCTCCTCGACCTCGACCCACGGGCGATCCGGCACGCCCGGTCGCTGTTTTCCGCGGGGGGACAGTCCGCCCGGTTTCTCGTTGCCGACCTGTTCCGGCTCCCGTTCGAGGACTGCGCCTTCGATGTGGTCTTCAACGCCGGCGTCGTGGAACATTTCCCGTTCGCCGCCCGCCGGGAAGCCCTTCTCGAAATGATCCGGGTGGCGAAAGTCGGAGGAAAAATAATCGTTGCGTATCCCAATCATTACTCTCTCCCGTACCGATATTCGTATTTGTACCGGAAACAGCGCGGGACATGGGCCTATCCCGACGAAGAAAAAATCTTCGATTTCAAGGAAGAGGCGGCGGGGATCGGGAGCGTTGTTCCCCTTGGGCGGGAAACGGTGGCAATGAAAACGAGCTTCCATTTCCTTTCCAGAGGCCAGAGGCTGATGTTCAAATTCCGGAACCTATTCGAAAGGTACGAAGGATATCTCACCATCGTTGCATTTCAGAAAGTACCGGAGAAAAACGGATGAGAACGGAGACGGATGCCGGTTCCTTTTCGCCGATCTCGAGGGCCATCCGCGGCAAAGGTCAACGCGGGTCGAATCGGGAGGCAAGTCCCAGCACCTCCTCCGCCGCCCCCTGCAGCATCTCCTCGTACGCTCCGATGTCCGCCGCCTCGGTTCCGTCGAGAAACCCCACCGCCCGGCCGTGCTGTTTCGCCGCTCCGCCGGCGGGCCGGCCGGTCCCGGGAGAGACCCGCCCGGCGGAGCGGCCCTCCCCGCCGGTCAGCAGGTACCGGATCTTCGAGCCGGGGCGAAGGGTCACCCCCCGGCCGCACAGCTCCCGGGTGACCTCCGCGGCGGCGGTGCGGGCGACGTACCGTCCGGGCGCCTTGGAGAGGCGTCGCGCGACGGCCAGCTCCTCCGGCGGGACGCGTCCCTCGCGCAGTTCGGCCGCGGCCGTCTCGACGATCTCCCGCAGCCCGGGCAGCATCGCGCGCAGGGCGGCCAGGTCGTTCGCTTCCGCCATTTCCGCGAGCAGACGCCGCTGCAGGTCGGCGATGAACGGCGGGGTGTCGGAGCGGCGCATCACGATCCCCCGCGCCTTGACCTCCCCGCTTGCGAACGTCCCGACGAACCGGTTCGGGACGGCGACGGAAGGGTTTCGCTTCGAGGGAAGGA
>Ga0209341_10004650_pt1 | contig 12611 bp, 36 predicted proteins | sample RifCSP13_2_FD_184020 | JGI IMG/M metagenome (GOLD analysis project Ga0209341, IMG submission 184020) | Soil microbial communities from Rifle, Colorado - Rifle CSP2_sed 13_2 (SPAdes) (version 2) | ecosystem: Environmental > Terrestrial > Deep subsurface > Rock core/Sediment | place: Rifle...
TGCAGCTGCCGAAGAATCTCCACCGCCACCTCAGCGATTTCGAGGTCGGCATGCTCGGTCGCCCGCATGTCGATGAAATGCCGCCAGGCCCGGAAATTGCCGGTTACCACAATCTTCGTCTCGGTGGATTCGAGCAGCACCCGGCGTGCCTGTTCCCTGGCCAGCTTGCGGCGCCGGGTCTTGTTGGCCACGTGGGCGTACTTCTCTTCCAGGATAACCATCAGCTGCTGGTAGGCATCCCGGGCGGCGAGGGCCATGCCGGCGTGGATGGAGTACGCCTTGTCGGTGTTCCAGACGGCTTCGGACATGATCGTGTTCGAGTCGGTCTGGTCGGCGAACCGCTGGGATAGCTGGCTGTAGCTCAGATGCCGATGCCGTATCAGCTCATGTGTGAACGCCCGGGATACCTCGGTCAGATAGAACGTCGCCGAAGCATGTTCTAGGACGGAGCCGTGGTTGACGTCCAGGATGTGTTTGATGTAGCCGGCGTTTGTGGCGGTGGCCGGGTTCGGCTTATCCCAGCTTTCATAGCAGGCCCGGCCGGCGAACTCGACCAGAGCCTGACTGCCGCGAACATCGGATCGCCAGCCCTGTATGACCCCTGCTGCCACATCGGCATCAAAATGCGTCCAGGCTATAAGCGTCGCTTTCATTCTGGGCCTGCCGACAGCGCCGTATCTGTCCCAAACCAGATGTCATGTTCTTCGCTCATGCTGCACCAGCCAACGGCGGCCACCAGAGCTTCGGGGCTGCCGTCGTAGTTGGGGACCGCTGAGCCGGTGAGTGTGTTCGGTTCCTCAACGCATGCCGTATCCGTACAGTCGTTGAGGATGTGTAGTCGACAGATCGTCATCTGTTTCCTTTACAGGATGGTGAAGTTACGAACGGCGTAGGCGTCCACAAGGGCCTTGTGTTCGGATAGAAGCCGGGCTTCGTCGAGGGCTTTGACTTCTTTGGTGACGGTGTACTCGCTGGCGATGCCCGGGTTGTCATCCATGAACTGTTTCCATGCGATGCGGGCGGACCTCTGGTAGCGCAGCACGGGAACGTTGTTGATGGTTGCTTCCTCGTTGTCCCCCAGCCACGCTTTGATCTTCAGCTCTAGCTTGGTGATGTACGCCTGGACTTCGGCTACTTCCCCCCGGGCTTTGCGAAGCTTGGCGATATCGTCAGCGATTGCGGTTCGGTCTGCTTTCTTCTGCGAAAGCTGGCGCTTCGGCTTGGTTTTCGCTTCGGGGACAATGTAACCCATAGGGGATCTCCTCATCCAAACGTTGGCATTCATGTATGCCTGATGCGCGTCTATGACAAATTGGACATGACTAGAAGAGTGGCTCGTCCCATTCTGGACGTCCAACGGTTTCGCGTTTGTGGTTGCCGGCATGCTGAGGGCACAGGATGACTTCTTCCCAGGCGCCCCCGTGCGTGTAGCCTGACCAGATGTGCCAACCGGCGGCACGGGCCTGCTGGTGGTTGTCAGACAGTCTGCCGGTCGGACAGCCGTTGAAGGTACAGTGCATTTCCGGCTCCACCTGTAGCTTCGCCATCTACCGCCTCCACGAGCCGATACAGTTGCGAGAGTGAATCCCTGAGCTGATTCAGTTCATCTTCTCGGTCATGATACAGCTCATCGACACGGTAGGAAAGGTTCAGATGGGCGAAGAACGACACGATCACTCCCAGGAAACCTGCGACGATCATGAAGCCGGTGAGGATCAGAAAGACCAGCCAGCCAACGCTCAGACCCACTGGCGCAGCCGCAGGCCCTGGTCGACAACCTGAGCTGTCGGCTTCAACTCGATCCATGCCTTGTTGGCCAGCTCAGCCAGCCGGATCTTACGCAGCCGATTGAGCCGCTCGGCACGGTGGCGCTGGAAGCCGATACGGTGCTGACCGTAGTACGGCTCCGACTTGAACTTGTCCGCAATCTTGTTGATCAGCTCGCGTCCGGGCGGGCTCATTCCGGCGATGACCGCCCCAATCAATCCACTGGCTATGCCACTCAGGGCGGCATTGAAGGCGACACTCATGGTAGAACTCCTGTCTTGTGGCGGGAGAGCCGCTAGCCGGATTCGAACCGGCGTAGGCGCCTTTGCAGGGCGCAACCTATCCTCTCGGTCATAGCGGCCAGGGGAGCCCCGACGACCCCACAGAAGCGGGGCTCCCGGCTTGCTAGTCGACGCGTTCAGGCCAATGCCAGGAACCTGCCGACTTCAGTTCATCCTGCCTGACGTCCATGTTGAAGAACAGGCCGGTTGGGTTGAACACGATCAGATCCACCGTGTCCTGGTGCACCTGGGTGACCTTGGCCGCCCGGCATTCCGAAAGATATTCACCACCCGGGGTGCCGTAGCTGACGTAGTGAACATCGCGCCCGGTGGAGACCCTCATCCGCACTCCCGTGCTAGACCTTTTTGGTCACCACAGGATACGCGCTGGTGGGGACGGAGGCGGAGATGTGCCGGGCCTGTATGCCGTCCCTGTCCCGCTGGGCGACGATGCCCAGGCGTTCCATCTCGGCGTCTATTTCGGCTAGTAGCTTGTCCACGTCGGTGTCGAAAGTCCGGCGACTGGTGTTCCACGGGGTGGCGTCGAAGCGCAGGCCGGCTGGCGGCTGAAAGATGTCACGGGTCTTGTCCGCCAGGGGGGCTTTAGCCGGCAGAATGATATCGCCTTCGATGACTTCACCGGATTTGATGCGACCCGACGTCAGAGCTTTCCTTGCCGGCTTCTGGATCTGTTTGCGGGCCATTGGTTCCTCCGTTGAATCTGTCACTGTTGAGCCATTCGACGACTTGATCTAGGGTGTTGAGCATGTGCTGATGACGGCGAAGGGTGACGTCCTGGTTGGCCTGTGCGTAGGCGAACAGGCCGGTGTGGGTGTGCGTGTCGAATTGGCTCGGCGATGGGAAGCGGTGCCTATCGCACATGTGGTCTTCCCATGTGTAGGGGTGTTCGCCGAAGTAGTGCATGAGGATCGATTCGGCTATGACGGCCCGGCTGTCGAAGGTCCCGTAGTGGCTGGGTCCGACCACCTGAGAGATGGCTCCGACAAGATCGAACTTCGGAGGGGCGGGATAGTAGCTAGGGCCGATGGTGTCGATGAGGTCCCGTGTGGCTCGAAGGTCTTCGGCTGCCTGCTTGATCTGGTCCAGTCGAAACCGGTAGAGCACGGGTCCGTGATCGGTGTTGATGGGCACGGGGAGCTCCTGAGCACGCGAGGTTGGGGTCCCCCAAGGGGCCGGGAGTCTCTTCCTCACCAACTCCCCGGGGGCTCACCACTATCCTAACCCACTGAACAGAAGTGCTGTCAAGGGTCAGCTGCAGGGGAGTCGCAACCTCTGACGCTCCTGCGAACTTCTACCACCCCAGATGCCATGCCGCTCATCGTTGTCCAGGGCATATTCAAGACAGTCGAGCTGCACCGGGCAGCGCCGGCAGATGCGCTTCGCCTGCACACCCGGGTCACCCTTGTCGCGAGGAAACCACAGGTCAGGATCGACGTAGGCGCACTGGGCGTGCCTCATCCACTCCGGTCGCACGTTGAGCGGGCTGAGGCGTTTCACATCCACACCCACACGATGGCGGCCACAAACGCCAGATTGATCATCGTGACCACGTTGGCAACGCCCTGCCTCACCGGCTTACGCTTAGCCGGCTCGACACCCACAAGGAGCTGTACAGCCACGGCCCGAATGCAGAAGAAGCCGATGAAAACCCAGGCGAGCCACATCAGCAGCCCCCGGGAACTGTGAGGATCAGCTGCCACATCAGGATGACGATGGAGACGAGCATGCCCAGGGTGGTGCAGGCACCCACAAAGAGCCCTAGGCCCTTCATGCCATATATGAACTTGTCCATCCCGCTCATCCGGCCACCGTCCCACCATGGGTGCCGAAGCCGCCTGAGGCTGGCGCACGGCCGATACTGGCCCCAGCCGGCGGAGTCACCCGCCCCGTACCCTGTTGTCCGATGGCCGGCGCCTTGACGCTGCCTGGGTAGTGCGACCAATGCCGGCCGGGCATGACAACCACACCGCCACCCCCACCGTCATCCCTACAGTCCTCGTCCGGCACCCGGAAGCCTTGGTCGTCTTCGCAGACTGCCGTGTAGTCGGGTGGCCTCTCGTCCTGGGCGCAGGCAGCCAAGGCCATCAGGGTGGCGAAACCCAGGGTGAGAGTGACTGCGGTACTGCGTTTCATCCAACGATCATATATGGGTAGATCCAGGCATACTAGGCCGCGTTCAGGCTAGCCGTAGCCGGACGAACCCAACCGGATAATGACCATCCGCCCTGGCCTCAATAACCGGAGCGGTCCCAGGGATCGCCTGCCAGCCATCCGTGGGGATGGCAAGGCCGGTGACCACGGAGCCGTCCAGGCGGATACGAACCGTCCCAATCAGATCCTGCTTCACTGTGACCATATTGCTGACCTCGGAGGTCAGCTGAAGTTCCTGCCCCAGGAAGTTCACTGTCTCGTCTGCCGCCCCGAGCCAGTGAATATGTCCCTCATCGCTTGCCATAGTTTATCCTCACGGTGCCGCGAACTTGGCGGCCTTGACGAATGTGGCCTGTGCCACGTTGGACAGGTCCGTGGCGGTGCGGATGGCGACAATGTAGCCGGTCAGCGTCCCGGTGAACAGCGGGTTCACGGTGTAGGTGCCCGAACCAATAGCCGCCCTGGCATTAGCGAGGCTGCTATAGGCGGTTTGGCCGTACTGGATGATGATCTGCTCGTTGGTGACCGGCGACCCGGCGATGAAGACCCGATGGGTGGTGGCCGTGTTGGCACCTCCGCCGATGGGTGTGACAACTCCGGCACCGCCCGGGTCATAGTTGGCGACGTCGATGGTGTTCACGAACGGCGCGAGCAGGCTGGTGGCGGTGGCATACCTGAATGTTGCCGGGGCCTGTACGTCCAGGGTGGCGACGTGGGGGTTCTGGTAGTCCCCCGCGTTGATGCCGTAGGACCTGATGAACAGCTCCCCCCCGTTGGTGTTGACGTTCAGGTTGACGCCGTTCGCTGTGATTTGGTTGCCAGTCGACAGAACGTTGAACGCACCCAGCGACGTCATGAGGTCAACAAGCTGCGCACCGGGTTGGGACTGCACCATCGGCAGGTTGCGTATGGCGATGACAACTCCGCCGACACTGACGCTGGCGCCAAGGAAAATGTGGGTGCGTGTCTGCTGTCGCGTGGGTAGCGTTGCCTGGGTGACGACTGTTGCGGCGGAGTCGAGTAGCCAGTAGGTGACCAGACCGGGCAGCGGTGCGATGCCGGCCTGTCCGGCGAAGCTGACGTAGGTGAGGGCCGGGTTGGCGGGTCCGATGATCCCGGTGGAGTCGTAGTCGTCGATCCATCCTGTGGCCGCAGCAACGTCGATCAGTGCCGGGTTGACGTTGACGGAGATCGCGCCACCCGAGGTGAGCCCGGTGGACAGGGCTGTGGACAGCAGCCGCATCACGTCGCCGCTGATGCCCTCGTATGAGGCCGTCAGGGTCCCGTCAACGTTCGCATCCCCGCTGACCTGAAGATTCGCGTTGATGATCAGGTTGCCGGTCATTGTGTCGCCGGTCTTCAACACGAACAGGTCAGCCTCAGAAGGCGTGATCGGTGTCGCGGTAGTCAGACCGGTACAAGGATCGAAGTCAACGGGGACCAGATCGGCGAACTCGGTGACACCGGGGGCGAAGGGCAGCTGAATGTACAGCTGCTCCTGCCACACATCGGTGTTGACCCAAACCTTATACACCCAATCGACCGGGGTGATGTCAGGGTTGTCCGTCGCCGGCAAGACGATGGTGAACTCGCCAAGAAGGTCCAGGGTGGCCGTGTAGGTCGTGGGGCTGTAGATGATGTTGTCTACGACGTCTCGTAGCTCATGCAGGATGATGAACTGGACGCTGCCTACGGCAGGGTCACCACTGCTGGGGTCGAGGATCTCCCCGTGGAGGGTGACTGTCGTGAGGGCCATACGGCCATAATACGCTTAGTAGGGCAAATCGGGCATAGACCCCGAAGGGCCTAGCTTTCTTTCAGGAATGGTCGAATGTCGTGGACGTCTAGCCACAGCATGAACTGCACCATCCTGTGGGCGCTCATGTTCGGGCAGGTGCGCAGCCGGTGGATGCTGGACACGCTGTTGAAGCCGAACTCCCAGCCGAGCCTTTCCCAGGACAGGTTTTCCTGCCGGCGCTTGGCGTCGACAGCCGCCATCAGTTTGCCCCGGTCGAATTTCACCACTTCCTTTTCCTCATCAGGTAATCGACGGCGCAGGAGGCGCCTGTCATCAGTAGGCCAATGAAGCCGGCGAAGGCCAGGTAGAGGCCGTCTCGTTCGCCGAAGACACCCAGGACGATAGCCGCGACAATAAGTGCGGAGCAGAAGACCCCGGAAGCCCCGACGACGCGCAGATAGTCCATCAGTCCCAATCCGCCCGGCTGCGGTCTTCTAGCCGGGCGAGCCGCTCAGCCAAATCTCGTTGCGTCGTCGAGGCTTCACCTAGCTGCCTTTCCAGGTAGGTGATACGGGCTTCGAGGCCGCTGGCGTAGCCGTTGAGTTTCTGGTCGATGAGGCGCATGAGAGCTATGCGCTTGTCGTGCTCGGCTTTCTCGGCTGCGTTCATGTTCACTCCCGACGCTCTTCCAGGGCGAGGGCCGCGATGGCCAGCTTGCATCCGTAGACGGCCAGGATGCGGTTGATGCTGGTGACGCTTCCGCCACGCCTGCCTGTTTCGATCATGGACACGTTGGCCGGATTGACCCCGGCACGCTCACTGACCTCGATACAGGTGAGCCCAAGCTCTGTCCGGATCTCGCGCATCTGCGCCCCGAGGTCCATCAGGCCTTCTTCTTCGGCTTCGTGCCGGCCTTCGACGTCTTCACCTTGGGTGCGTCATCGTCGGCATCACAGGGATCGTCGTCGCACTGTTCGTTGTCGGCTTCCATGCAGATCTGGGTGCCGTCAGCTTCGGTCACCATCCTGGTCGGTCGGGCTTCGCAGGGGCTCTGGCTGTCGCAGGCTGCGATGGCAATGGGGATGGCAAACAGCAGGATGAGAAGCTTGTGGGGCTTCATACGATGACGTCTCCTAAGGTGGCGGTCGCGTTACCGACCCGGATCTTCTGGGTGCGCTGCTTCACCATTTCATCCATGATGAAGTTGTAGAACTGAATGGCCCGGTTGATGACGTCCTGCTGGCTGTCCTCATCCCGCTGTGCCGAATTCGCCAGGGCCGTCATGGTCTTAGGGATGGCTAGGAATGTAACTTGCGTTAGCTCACTCACGGCTTTGGCGCCTTGTCGACATGCTTGTTGGCATGGAAGGACGCGGCGATCTTCCAGTAGAAGACATTCGGGGCCTGATCCCCGCAGACGCATGCCCACACATATCTGCCGGCGACTGTTTTGCTGACGTAGGTTCGGTGGCTCATTTCTGCACCGCCTTATCTTTGACATGCTGATCGCCGTCTCCTTCAGCCTGGGCTGAGAAGAACTTCTGCTTGCCCTTAGCCCCGCAGTCGCACACCCACCAGTAACGGGTTCGGTGGGGATTGGCAGCTACCTGCGTTCGGTGTTCGGTCATTTCGCTCCTTTGTGGATGTTGCCCTCCTGGGCGGCGTTGCCTCGGAAGAGCACGAAACGTTTGCCTTGTTCGCCGCAGCCGCATTTCCACAGATATCTGGTACCACTGCGGTTACTGACAATGGTGATCCGATGTTCGGTCATTCAACCTCTGGCGGGGCGAAGAAGTGCTCCAGCTGCTGGGACGTCTTCTCATCCTCCAGCCCCATAGCGGCATGCTTGCCGTGCTCTTCTTCGACTTCTGGTGGGGATAGGATGGACATGTCCTTGTCAATCCACACGACTTCGTACTGCGGATATTTCAGCCCGATGGCCGGGTAGCCTGCCGGCGTGAATTCCATCGTCCCCCATGGGGCTTTCCAGGAGATGGCTACGTTGTCGTTGGTGAACAGGACGCCTTCGGCAACTGTCACAACGCCGTCTTCAAGGCTGACGTCTTCAAGCTCGAAACGCCTCATGGGAGTAGGCTCCAATCGAATGGGGGCGGCACCGGGGCGCCGGCAGCCGTGGAGGTGAAGTGTTCCCGGTTATAGACGCGGTAGACGCGGCTGATGGGTTGGGCTCGGTTGGCGCAGCCGACGGTGCCTTTGCTTTTCGGGTGCATGAAGGCCACGGTGTGGGTGGGTTGGATGGTGGCGATCATTTCGTTGTTACGCATCGGACCGCCCATCCTGTCTCCGTAGCGGTCCCAGTCGGCTTCGAACCGGCGGACGTTGAGCCCGCAGGCGGTGAGGATGGAGTGGCCAATCTTGTCCGCTCCGGTGGGGCAGTCTCCGATACCCCAGATGGTACGGTGGTCGTTGGCTCCGATGCCCATGACGGCGACGGAGCGTAGCCGTTCGATCCACCGTTCGATCGTTTCGCGGTCTTCCCAATGCCGATAGCCGGTGATCATGAACCGGGCCGGGTAGTGGGCATATTCAAACAGGGTCATCTGGTTTCTTCATCCTCCCTCGTGGGATGGCTGCCGACCGCTTGACCACCAGGGCGATGCCAAGTCCTACCGCTTCGGCATAGCGGGCAAGGGTATTCACTCCCGGGTCGGGGGTAAGGCCATTCTCCATGTTGGAGATCATCACCCTCTGAAGCCCGGTGCGGTCCGACAGTTCCGCCTGCGAAATGCCCAACAGTTCACGCTGGTTTCTCAGGGCGTAGATCATCGGATGGATCTCCTGCCGCTGAGCTGACGCCTTCATGCGACCATCACCGGCACCTTCGCCACATCCTCAATGGACAATGCGTACGCCTGGGGGGTCTGCCGGCCGGCGACCTCGTGAAGCCAGTCGATGAACGTCGGCAGGTAGCGCATCAGCTGGTGGGCACCGGTCCGCTGACCGAGGTCGTTGACGGCCATATTGTCGGAGGCGAAGGCGCGCAAGACCTCCACGAAGTAGACCTGAACATCCTCGCTTTGGGCCGCCGTCAGCATATAGGCGAAGTCCACGAATGCCATCAGGGTGCGGGAATGGCGCATGCGGGACAAAGTGCCCGCCTCGTCGAAGGTGAGCGGAAGGGGGCCCGGGGATGTCCGGCCGTTCATCACGGCGACGCTGTGGCGGACAATACGTTCGAATACCTGCTGGAGGGGATATGCACACCCGATGGCGGGAAGGATGGTGTCCCAGTCCAGCAGCCGGTGGGCCATGCGAAGCGTCAGCTGCTCCCGGCCGGCGGACGTGGCCTGATTTGCCACCTCCTGGGTGCCGATGAGGGTGGCGCCCATCATCCACACGTCGTGTGAGCAGTCGTCGCACAGCTTGTGGGCTGTTTGGCGGAAGGTGCCGTTGCTGGTTGTGATGGTCCGTTCGGTCTCCACCTCGATCAGGTGGGGGCACAGCTGGTCGTTGATGACCTGGGCGATGACGGCCAGCGGTCCCCATACGCAGCTGGGCATGTCGGTGATGTCTTTGTCGCCTCCCATGTAGGCGATGGCGTTCATGATGCAGGCCCGGCCGGTGCCTTCCTTGTGTTTGCCTGCGTACAGTTGCGGTAGGGCGTCGGGGATGGTGACAGTGATCATGGAGTGTCCTCTTTCTTGACGAGCAGGAAGCCGACGACTGCCTTGCCGGCTTCGTTGTTGCGGAAGGTGATGGCGAGGTCGGCGCCGAGCATGTGTGCGTAGGCGATGTAGATGTCCGGCTTGAGCCGGATGCCTGTTTCGATTTCGCTGATGACGGACTGCGCCTGGTTGAATTGTTCGCCTGCCTCGCGTTGGCTGAGGCCTGATTCTTCGCGGCGGACGCGAAGTGCTTCGCCGACTTTGACTGCCCAGGTTTTGTTACCTCGACGGGTGAGGGAGCCGCCCCTGTTTTCCACGATGTTCTCCTAGCGTAGGGCCTGCCAGACTAAATAGCCGAGTACGGTACTGATACCTGATACCATCATGATTTTTGCGAGAAGTAAAGACCTCCGATCGGACTTTTCTTTCCTCAGACGACCCCGGTACGTGGCCCCGTTGGAGACGTTGGTGGACTCCCCGCCGAGCTGCTCTGGCCGGCGGGGCTTCGGTAAGCTCCACATCAGACGATCCTCACCACCCCGATCTTCGCGGCGTCCAGGCGATCTCCGGGGCACAGCTCCCGCAGCCGCTTCGCCACCCAGTCAAAGATGAGCAGCGCATTGGGCCCCAGCGCCTTGAACTTCGCGTACCAGACGATGTCTTCATGATCTTCAACGCTTCGCCTCACGATGCCATCGCGGGAGGCGATCCACCCCTTGAACGCCTTCTCCTGAGACAGCAGCAGGTTGCCCCGCAACAGAATCTCCACCGTCCACCGTAAAGGTGTCGTAGGGATACCGCCTGGGCGTAGATCAGGCATCCTTGCTTCCCTCCTTTGACTTGGCCTGCTCAGCTCGTACGGTCGGGCAGGGCCACGGCTGACGGCATTCAACGCAATGCTTGTTGCGCCGCCAGCGTGAACCTGACTGGACATGGTCACTCACGTGTCAACTCCTGTAGGGATGCCATCGGCGGGCTAGTCAGCTTCCGGGTCGACTTCGATCATGTATTCGGCAATGTCGGTCTTCCCGAGCCATTTGAGCAGATTGCACAGAATGTGGGCGCCGGGGGCATCCACGCGGCCGGTGGCCAGATGTTGCAGAGTCGCATTATGAATGCCGGTGGCCAGACCGAGATCAACCCAGGTGAGGCCGCGCGCATCCCGACGGGCTGTCACCTCAGCCATGAACGTCTTGGTGTCGAAGCGGATCGTGTACCGCTTCGGCTTATGGGGGGCGTATTTCATCAGTCGTTCCTGGGGTCGGGGGTTTTACGTGGCCGATCGGAGCGGGTACCGGAGGTGGGATGTTCATCCGAGGGACCGTAGAAGACATGGTCGGGTAGGTCGCCAGTCTCGGCTAGTCGGGCCGACCATTCGCCGTAGTAGCAGATTTGGTGCCATTCGTTACGGCCTACCGCTACGGCTACAAGCCGGCGATATTCGGCCTGGGCCGCCTTGTAGCCTTCACGGTCCTTGTCTTCCACGCTATTGAAAGGCGTGGTGACTTTCTCGTAAATGTCGCAGCAGACCAGCTCGGCACGGATCAGGTAGGCGATCCGCTTACGGGTGTCGGCTACGACAACATCGATGGCCGGCTGCATGCCCCCGCCCATCGCATATTTTTCCGTCATCGACTCCAGCATTGCTAGGCTGGGCTGATCGTCCGGGGCGCCGTAGTAGGCACGTAGGGCTTTCTCGAACAGGTTCATGCCCCTCCTTCGTAGCCGGCCAGGAAGCCTTTCATCGCTGCGACAACTTTCCGGCGTTCCTCATGCCGCACCTGGTCTACCCATGCGGGGCGTGGTCCGCCGGGATGGCCACCGAGCAGGGCGGCTGGTAGTACGTCGAGTACGGCGGCCATGTCCAGGACGGTGAGGATGGTGGGGTTCTGGCGGCCTGTCTCCATGTTGGCGATGGAGGTGCGGCCTAGGCCGATGAGGGTGCCCAGCTCCGTTTGGGTGAGCCCGCGTTGCCGGCGGTAGTGGGTGACTCGTACGCCGAATTCAGCCAGGGCGTTTCTCGCCTCCGGGGATTTGTCGTCCATCACCGTCCTCCTTCGGCTTGATTGTCTTGCGCAGCTCCTCAAACTTGAGACGCTTTCGCGTTTTCTCATTCTCAACAGACACGAATTTTCTACGCATGCCGGTGATCTTGCTCTGATACTTCTTCGCCGGGCTACCCATGAAGGGCTTGCCGGGCGATGGCTTCGATGCGCTCCATGCGCTCAGCTTGGCTGAGCTGCTTCCCGTCAATGAGGCGTTCGGTGGTCAGGATGCGAATATCCTTCATACCCCCTACGAGGCCAAGGAGGAAGGCGGCACTGGCGTCTTCTAGTTCAGCTAGGTGGTCGGGATTCATGACGAGGGTTCCTCACATTCTCGTAGGGGACTTCGGCGATGCAGAGCCTCCCGGTGTCCCGGTTGGTGTGGCGATAGGTCAGCATGGCCGTCCCGTCGCCACCAGGGCACGACTTCACGGCCACATCCTTATCGCACCCCGGGCATGTGGCCCGCATGGCTCTCATGGCGCCTCTGGGGGGCCGTAAGGTGCGCCTGGACCGAACGTGGCGCGTAGGCGCTCAACCTGCTCGGGGGTGAGTTCCGAGAAGTGGTCAACGATCGAATTGACGGCCCCGGCAAGGTGCGCGCGTCGACCAATTTCTTTCTTCTGTTCCGGTGTCCGGCTGACGCCGGTTGCCCGACCACCGAGGCGCCCACGTTCGGATCGCGACATAGGCACAGCTTCCCGCCGGGGGGCGGGGGAGCCCTCTGGGTTCGGGGGCGTCTTGGTCATAGTGACTCCCTATCAAAGCGATGAAGGTCAGTCTCACGGTGGGAGCGCTTCGCTATAGCCCGGCAGCCTCAGGTGCTCTGCGCTACGGGTGGGGAAGGCAAGGGAGCCATTCGCCTGGCTCGGAAACCACCAACTCACACCCCCAACCCTACCCTCCCCCACACAACTAGGTCAAGGGTCGGAGGGGAGGGTGTCTACGTACCCGTAAATCCCGCCTCCGAGCCCTCCCAGGGC
>Ga0209341_10004655_pt1 | contig 12606 bp, 10 predicted proteins | sample RifCSP13_2_FD_184020 | JGI IMG/M metagenome (GOLD analysis project Ga0209341, IMG submission 184020) | Soil microbial communities from Rifle, Colorado - Rifle CSP2_sed 13_2 (SPAdes) (version 2) | ecosystem: Environmental > Terrestrial > Deep subsurface > Rock core/Sediment | place: Rifle...
CGCGGAGCTGTGGAGCTTCATGCGGGTTCGTAAGAAGTACTGGCTTCTCCCCATCATCCTCATGCTGGCCGTGTTCGGCGCCCTCATCGTCCTCGCCAAGGGTAGCGCGGTGGCGCCTTTCATCTACACCTTGTTCTGAGGCCTCGTCGCATGCGCATTCTGGGCATCTCGGCTTTCTACCACGACAGCGCGGCAGCGCTCGTTGAGGACGGGCGCATCGTGGCGGCCGCCCAGGAAGAACGCTTCACGCGAAAGAAGCACGACGCGGGCTTCCCCCGCCATGCGATCGAGTATTGCCTTCAAGCGTGCCGAGGCAGCCTCGCTGAGGTGGACCACATCGTCTTCTATGACAAGCCCTTCCTCAAGTTCGAGCGCCTCCTGGAGACCTACCTGGCCTTCGCTCCCCGCGGGTTCACTTCCTTCTCCATGGCCATTCCGCTGTGGCTCAGGGAGAAGCTGTTCCAGAAGTCCTTGCTGAAGAAGCAGCTCAAGGCCTACGCCCCCTCCTACGACTGGGAGGGGCGTCTCCTCTTTGCCGAGCACCATCAGAGCCACGCCGCCAGCGCCTTCTTCGCCTCCCCTTTCCAGGAGGCGGTGGTCCTGACGATGGACGGGGTGGGCGAGTGGGCGACAACCTCCGCCAGCTTCGGGACGGGCAACCACCTGGAGATGCGGAAGGAGATCCACTTTCCACACTCGCTGGGCCTGCTCTACTCGGCGTTCACGTACTACACCGGGTTCAAGGTCAACTCGGGCGAATACAAGGTGATGGGCCTGGCCCCCTACGGGGAACCGAAGTACGCGCAGCGGATCTTTGATCATCTGATCGATCTCAAGGAGGACGGATCCTTCCGGCTGAACCTGTCGTACTTCGACTACTGTACGGGCTTACGGATGACGAACCACCGCTTCGACGAGCTGTTCGGGGAGCCGCCGCGCCAGCCCGACGAACTCCTCACCCAACGCCATCTGGATCTCGCGGCCTCGATCCAGATGGTCACCGAGGAAGTGGTGCTGCGTCTGACCCGCGCCCTCGCCGCGGAGACCGGCGCCGAGAACCTGTGCCTTGCCGGTGGTGTCGCGCTCAACTGCGTGGCCAACGGCAAGGTCCTGAGGGACGGCCGCTTCAAGCGCGTGTGGACCCAGCCGGCGGCTGGCGACGCCGGTGGAGCCCTGGGCGCGGCCCTCTGTGCCTATCACGTATTCCGGAACCAGCCCCGGAAACCCGCCGAGCCCCTGGATGCCATGCAAGGCGCCTACCTCGGACCGTCGTTCAGCCAGGCCGAGGTGGAGGCCCGTCTGACCAAGCTCGGAGCCCGGTTCTCCACCCTGAGCGATGACCAACTGATTGAAACTACCGTGGAGGCCCTCGCGGAAGGCAAGGCGGTCGGCTGGTTCCAGGGGCGGATGGAGTTCGGTCCGCGCGCCCTCGGAGCCCGCTCGATCCTCGGGGATGCGCGATCGCCCACGATGCAGTCCGTGCTGAACCTGAAGGTGAAGTACCGCGAGTCCTTCCGGCCGTTCGCGCCGTCCGTGCTTCGTGAAGACGTCGCCGGCTGGTTCGATCTCGACTCCGACAGCCCCTACATGCTTCTCGTGGCAGACGTGGCCAAGCAGCATCGGCGCGAGATGACGCCGGCCGAGCAGGCTCTGTTCGGCATCGAGAAGCTCAACGTGCCGCGCTCGTCCATCCCGGCCGTCACCCACGTGGACTATTCGGCGCGTATCCAGACCGTTCACCGGGAAACGAACCCCCGCTACCATGCGCTCCTCTCGGCCTTCAAGGCGCGCACGAGCTGCCCGGTCCTTGTCAACACGAGCTTCAACGTCCGCGGCGAACCCATCGTGTGCACGCCGGAGGACGCGTTTCGCTGTTTCATGGGGACCGACATTGAGGTACTCGTCGCGGAGAATTGCATCCTGAAGAAAGAGGACCAGGATCCCCGGCTGCGGCTGGACTACAAGGCTGCGTTCACCCCAGATTAGCCGACCCCTGCCCCGCCGGGTCTCCGGACAAGCCCAGATCCTCAGTCGTTCGTCGGTAGACTGGAGCCCAGTCCGTGAGTCCTGCGTTCGCGTCAGTCCGCAAGAATCGTGTGATTTCTGCTGCTACGACGTCGTTTCCCTTCTTATTGAGATGAAGGTAGTCGCGGTAGAGCCCCTTCCCACCGGCGGCATGAAGGCTCTCCGTCAAGTCGAGGCAAGCCACGGCAAGGGCGGCGCAGATCCCCCCGATCCGGCGCTGTGGATACAAGACATGATCCAGGTCGAGCGCGCGGTAGGCGTCGTCGACTTGCTCAACGACCGGGAATACCACGATCGCCAGCGTGCGGCCGTGCCGCGCTAACAGGTCCCGCATCTCTCTCAGCAGGGGTGTGGTCGTGTCCCACCCGTACGGAGTCCAGGCCAGATAGAAGTCGTCGCTCCGCTCGAAGCGGAAGAACGGATATCCAGTGAGCTCCCGTAGACCTCGGCGCCCTTCGAAGACCACTCGGTGCGCCAGGTAGCTTCGCGCGAATAGCCTACCGGGAAAGGTGCGGGTATCGAATCGGTGGAGCAGGATGCTCGGCTCCCTGTCGAGCATCCGGCCTGCGGTGGGCTTGTGCAGGTACGGATAGTAGAGATCGTTGAAGACGAAACCAAGCACGACCAGGTCCGGTTGCATATCCAGCCCGTAGAGCTTCAGAAACTCCAGCTCCTGATAAGTCGTATAGCCGGGAATGCCAGCGTTGATGACCTCGACACGGGCCGCTGGACGGCGAAGGGCCTGATTCAGGCTGGTCTCAATGACCTCAGTGTAGAGCTTCCCGCTACTGGTGTCTCCGGACCATATGAGAGAATCTCCGAGAAACAGGATTCGGAAGTCCTGAGGGTCCTTTGCATCGACCTCGCGGTTACGAAGACCCAGGCTGTTCCTGCCGTCCTTCGCCGAGAACCGCCAGCGAAGGGTGGCATCCTTTGGCGTCAGGTATGGCGGGACGACCATCGGCGTCTCGAAGGGCCACGCTTCCACCTGGTACCTGATGACTACCTCGGCGCCCAGGAAAGAAAGCGAAAGAGCCGCTATGGTAAGAAAGGCGAGTACGGCTTTCAGGGCCTTGGCGTCACGTTGGAGTTATCCGCAAAGTTCGGGATGAGAGAAAAAGGCGACGTGCCCCTCCGGGAATGTTGTGAAGTCAACCCCAAGCCTCCCGTATCAGCCGGGAAGAAAAATGCGCCACCGATGCTGGAGCATATCACGACGAAGGATGAGACGGGGGCCGTGGCACAGTGCGACGGATGAATCCTTCAACGGGAAGTTCCGCGACGAGTATCTCAGCCTGCAGTAGTTTCGGAACCGGATCGAAGCGACAGTGGGCATCGACCAGCGGCGGCGGCACTACAACGAGGTCCGCCCGCATTCGAGCCTGGGCTATCGGACGCCGGCGGAGTTCAAAGCGAGCTGTCTCACAGAGCGCCTAGTGGACGCCGTTCTCCAGTAATTCTTGGTCCGAAGAAACCAGGCAGGTCATCATCGACCAGAGGGAGAACCGCGAGGACTTACGCTTCATCCTATCTATGCGCCCGGTGCGATTGGGAGGGCCCTCGAGAACTTGAAGCTCAAGGAAACTGAGAAGAAGTTTCCGCGGCGATTCGCCTGAGCGCCTCTGATGTGCGGTTGCGCCAGAACTTGACTCTTAGCCAGGCGCTGCGTGAAAATAAGATCGTGACTGTTGAAGTACATGAGGCAGGGCGGCATCCGGCTGGTCTGGTTGCATGCTGCTTTAGCCAGGAGGAAAGGATGAAATCATCCGGAACGTTCAGGGAGACCGTCGTCAAGTGCATTCGGGCGGCGGTATCGACACCACCGAACACCTGGTACCGGCAGTGGCGGCGACGCAACAAGGGACTTCCTGGCACGCACGCGGGATACCTGGAGCAGCCGGCTGAATTCAGCGGGAGAGAGCTCATCGTGGGCGGTATGGAAATCATGCAGGAGTGGGAACGCCCACTAATGCGCGCCCTTGCCCAGGAAGCGGCGCAAAATCAGGGACATGTTCTGGAAGTTGGCTTCGGGATGGGAATTTCCGCAAGCTATCTCATTCAGAGCGGCTGCTCGCAATACAGTGTGATCGAACCTCATGGCGATGTTCTGAAAATGGCGCGTGAGTGGGCCGACAAGCAGTCAGTGCCGGTGCAGATCATTGAAGGTTTCTGGCAGGACGTCATCGACGGTCTCGGCCTATTTGACGGGATCCTTTTCGACACGTATCAGGTCTTGTCCGAAGACTATCAGGACAAAGTCTATGTTCCGTTCATTCCCAAGGCAGCCGCACACCTGCGGCCCGGCGGCGTCTTCACATTCTTCTCGGGGACGTCGGGCAAGCTCCCGGCGGACCATGTGGCCTTGCTCGAGGCGAATTTTGCGGATTGTCGGTTCTACGAGGTTACAGGTCTCACTCCACCTAAGGACTGCCAGTACTACCGAGACTCCACGATGCTGGTCCCCGTCTGCAAGAAGTGAGGTACGTCAGAAAGGTTCGGAGGAACCCCTTTGCACTGCCAGCGGGTGCACGGTGGCCGTACTGGCGAAGAGGCGCCCCGATCAGTGCACGGCGACCGGCTGACCGGACTTCAGCACCTGGGAGTTTGTCGGACTTGGGTCGGACAAGCCCCTAATGCAAAAACGCCCGCACGAAAACGGGAGAAAGAGGCAGTGACAGGACCCGCCAAGCAGTGCCCAGCGGTCCGTGAGTTCGCAAAGGGGTAGCAACCTTATCAATTCCTATCCCGATCATAGCGATCGCTTCCGACGAACGAAACGCAAGGGCCTTGAGCGCGCCGGCAATGAGATTTCGAGGATAGTGCCAACGTTGCTCCACCCTGACTTCTCGCTGACGCGGATCGATGAAGTGTTTGTCCACCAAATCCGACTGTACAGTCGGGAGAAACCCTTGGCCCTCATTTGATCAGCACTGTGTTTCTTGATTTGCGTCGCAATTCCTTTTCCCCGCTCGGAGGCGGCGCTTACGAGATGCATGGAAGCGGCCTCGTGAGATTCCAGCGGCCAAAAGCTTTGTTGTTGGTATCGTTCGCCGAACCAAAACCATTGGGCGCACACGAGAACGCCATCCTCGCGGAAGATTCCGAATGCGTGCGAGCCGGGACCGCCGTACCAATCGCACTCCCGAAGTTCTGGAAAAGGACATGCGCTCAAATCACCAGGGGATAGTTCCGCAAAGCGATACCCGCTCGGCAGCGGTGCCTCGTCCGTTGCGGTCGTACTCTTGAGCGAAATCGCGAAGATTCTGAAGCAGGAGTACTTAATACCGACCCGCTTAGCCAGTCCGAGAATGCCCCGAACCAAAGGGGAACGGCTTCGGTCGTACGATACCATTTTCAAGTCATGCCCGCTCAGCCGGGCCGCGCTAATGTTGCCACTTCGATCGCTCAACGGCTTCGATAGTCCGAATATGGTGACTGGGCAGCGTCTTCACGAGAGTTCGACGACTCCGGATATGGCGCGAGCGTCACGGCCGCATCTCCGCCATGATCGCGCCTAGGATCTCCCCCCCCACTTCACCCTCGGGGGCCGGATCCCATGTTACGTTACCTTCGATCAGGACCGCCCCTTCCGCGGTTACAGCAACATCCCAGCCGATAGTCCGAAGCGGCAGAAATGCCAACGCCGCGCTCTCTACCAACCGGCACGCGTGGTCCCAAAAGGGAATAGAGAACCCTCGAAAGGGAATACCGGTCCTCGGGTGCCGGTCTATGAGCACCCGTCCCATCCCGTCGCGTCCCGCCTGAAAGACATTTGCCAATTTACCCTTTGCCAGAGGGATGTCGGCGATCATATTCCCGCGGCGTCCATCCCCGTAGTTGTCGGTCAGCGAATCCTCTCCGATGATTTTGAGTTGACAGCATCCAATAAATGGCTTGCCGTCGCGCGAGACATAGGTCACCATCCGGATCGTCTGCAGATTGCCGGTGCCGCTTAGCCGTTCAAGCTCCGGATGACTGCGAAGCCGTTCCTGGACGACAAAAGTAGTATAGCTGTGAGTTGTGGCGAGGCGATCACAAATCTCCTGGACGCTGAGCTGGGCGCCGTCAGTATCAACAAAATACCCATTGCTGCGTCGCAGGGCAACAACACCCCGACCATACACGCCGAGCGCCGGCTTGACGATGAGTTCAGCAACATCCGCATGCTTGAGCACATGCTCCGCGCTCCGCAATAACTGCATTTTCAAGGCGGCCGGCGAATCGGATCCGGCGACGCCAATGCAGCCGAAAAAGTGCGGGATGGTCAGTCCCGAACCCGCACAGTATCGATAGAAAACGTTCTTGTCCTCGGTAAGTATCCAATACGCTTTCGGATTAAGCCGACTTTGAAGATCAAACTGACGCTGCTTGCCGAGATTCCGGTCGAGCCATTCGCTGGTCACTCGAGGAGCTAGAAGGTCGGAATAGAAAATCTCTCGTATGGAGTACTTCCGACGCACATACAATTCGGCGAAACGAATGAGCAGCTGCCGATAGCTCGCTTCGTGGAGGTTTCTCGCGCGTTGGATACCCCGGAGCACCTCAGCCCCTCGTGCCGAGGCGTGACGAAAGAAGCCAATTATGGGACTCATCTATTACCTGCTGTCAGTTAAGTTTCGACCATGTTCTAAGCTCGTGGGCAGTCCGTTCGGCCTGGAGGATTCCGTGTACTGCGAGATCGATCTCCATTCCATCCCGCGCCCTGTCGCACCCTGATCTACGCCGGCGGAGCGTCTCTACCCCGTCCCTTCTGAACGCTCTCCGTCACCACTTCAGCTGCCTGCGCGAGCGCGGGCGCAAGCACCGTCTCCTCCTCTGCCGAGAACTTCGCAAGCACGACTTGCCTGGCCTGGCGCACATCGCCAGGGCGCCTTACGCCGATGCGAACCCGCTGGATGGCTCCAGTACCGAGGGCCGAGATAACGGAGCGCACACCCCTATGGCCGGCATCACTCCCGTCACGCTTGAGCCGCACATCGCCCAATGCAATATCCATGTCATCGTGGACGATGATGCAATGCTTGGGGTCGCTGCCTACTCTATCAAGGAAACGCTGCACCATCGAGCCACTTAAGTTGATGTTCACACCGGGTTTGAGCAGCTTGACGGGGATTCCACCAAGGACAACGGTGCTGACCAGGCCCTCCGGCTGTTCCTCCCAGTCGCTTCCTGCGGCATCGGCGAGAGCATCGAGCGCGCGGTGGCCCACATTATGTGGGGTATGACGATCGTGAGCGCCGGGATTCCCTAATCCCACAACCACAAGCACCGCAGGCCCGGATGTTTCCGGCAACGCAGGAAGCCCTGTTGAATCACTTGCACTTGTCGCCATCTGCGGGGGAGTGGATGCGTCTGCGATGGCGTGGGAAGGCGTGTCGAGTTGCGGACAGATACCGCAGAAATTCGCCAAGCCACACCCCTCCCGCCAGCATTGAACCGGTTTGCTCCTGTTCAGGATGAGCCGCACCAAGTGGTCTGCCTTGTTCGACCCTTTAAGCAGCACCAGGTCGCCGGCGCGCAACGCCGTGCGCAAATAAGCTGCGGCATCGCGTATCTCCGGAAAAGCCAGAAGTGCTTGATCATCAGGATGCCGTCTTGCTTTCAGTCCCCGCAAGGCATGCGGCCCCACGAACAACACTAGGTCACCAACCTCAAGTGCTTGTTTTGCGACCTTGGGATAAACCTTCGATGCCGAGAGCGAATAATCAGACAGCGTGCCGATAATCAGCACCTTCCGCAGCGCCTGTGCATCCCGCATGAACTCCAGCGGCGCCTGCAGTGACCAGTAAGGGGCCTTCCAGTCGTCCCGGAGAAAAACAATCGCGTCATCACCGGTCACGATCTGCATGCGCCCCTCAGCCGGTTGCGCCTGCGCCAGTGCCGACATCGCCATTTCAAGCGGCAGACCAGCCGCCAGTGCGACACCTAGTGCAGCCAGCACCGACAGCGCCAAGTGCGTTCCATGCAGCTGCGTGCGGACTGCAAACGTCTTGCCCTCATACTCGACATGCAGCGTAAGCGGCTCCGGCCACTGGGAGCGCGCCTCGCGTAACCTCAGCGTGGCCCCCTCGCCTTTGCCCACCCAGATGACCCGCCGGTTGCATCGCTCCCCGATCGATCTCACCAGGGGGTCATCGAAGTTCAACACCGCTGTGCCATCGGGAGGCAGAGCCGCGACCAACTTGCCCTTTTCCGCTGCGATCGCCTCGATACTCTTAAAGGCCTGAAAGTGATCTCGCGCGATCACGGTAAGCACGGCGATGTCCGGTTTGAGCAAGCGAATAGGCAGATTGAGGTAGTTCGGTCGATTAGCTGACACCTCGACAACGCAAAACCGATGACGCCTGGTCGCGCTAAGAATCGTTTGGGCTATATATACATGCTCATTCTCCGACAAAAACGTGCTTTCGCATGGACCGAAGACGGATAGGATTGTGGCGCTCAAATCCTTGGTCGTGGTCTTGCCGGCGCTCCCGGTGATCCCGATGAACGTGACATCGGTCAATCGCCGGCGGTGCACCCACGCTCGCACGTAGGTGACCACGCGCCGGATTTTCCGGCGTACTCCGTCGAGCAGCCATTCCGGCCCGCCCTGCGACAGCAGCCGTTTGACAAAGCGAGCAGCCTTTGTCTGCCCCGCGCTGGCCAGGGTTCGCCATGTCGCTATGCTGATCAGATTCGGCATTCCTCACCTACCTGCGAAAATAATATAATCGAGAGCGTAGACAACACAAAGCCTGTTCTCCGACACGGCGGCCCTCGGGGCCGTGACACCGCGCGGACGAACCGATGTATGTGTTATGGCGCCGGGGTGGTTCAACAGATCACGGCCCCCCGCCCGATCATACTTACGCCCCTCGCAGCAAACGCTTGATCGCACGTTTGAAGCCCCAACGGTCCAAGGCCGTGCCAAGCCTGTGAGAAGTCCGGTCGAATCGACGGTGCGCAGCCAGGAGCAGTCGGTTTCGTCCCGTATCCAGCAAGAACAACCTGTTAAAGCATGGTACCCGATGAGTACTGAACATCTGTTTTTGCGTGCTGGCTCCCTCCGTGAAGTCGAAATAGCAGAAGGCCTTCTCCGAGAAAATGCTCTCTAAGCTCAACCACAAAAGGATCGTGCCGACCGACGATTCGCCGTAGGAGGGGTCGAAGCCGAGAAACGCATAGACGAGCGTCTTCTCAATGATCGGACAATAGAGATAGGCTACCGGCTTCTCCCCGTCAAACAAGAGATATGCCCGCACGCGGCCTTGTTTCGCCTCGGCGAGCATCGCGTCAACAAATGCCGGCTCTCCCGGCAATCCAGCATCAAGAAGTCGCTCCTGATAAGTGAGCACCGATACCTGCCGAGCCCAGCGATAGAACGCCGGCATATCGTCAGGGCACGAGTAGGACTGGAAGCTCATCCGGCCGTTGCATTGGGCCGTGAACTTCTTGATCTTTCGGGTTATCGTGCCACGTGTTTTCGTCGAAAACTTGGCCTGGTAATCGCTGAACGAGCCGCTCAAGTCGATGTAGCAATGCTCGTACGAGGCCATAGTGTACGCCACATAGAGACCACTCCTGTCGATCGCACCTTCGAGCGCATGGCCGGGACAGCTGCGGATCAAGAACCCCTCGCACTCCCGGGGTAGCTCCAAAGGTGGATCGGAGGCCTTGCCGGAAAGAATTTCACCCAGTGTACAGGCGTGCGCAAGGATCGGGATTCTCTTCCTCAGCAGGATGATATCGCTCACCTGGAACTTGAGCTCGTAGCCCTGCCGATGCCAGTAATCGCTCACCTGTAAAGCCTCCGTCGGGCTTGCTCGATCGCACGAAGGCCGGTGCGCCACAGCGGGGATGTCAACACCGGCGGCTCCTCCTCATCGGCGACGGCAGGCAGTTCCGGAAAAATGACAGTCGGGAAGTCGTCCCGATTCTCCGACAGGAATCTGCAAAGTGCTTTGAAGCGCCGGACCACGACAGGGTCAGGGTTCGTAGTGCCCGCCACTAGCATCTCGAAGTTGTGTGACACGATGACGAAGGCTCTTCTTCCCTGGCCATGCGCCTGCCGCAGAAGATGAAACATCTCGCCGATTGAGGTTGAGCCAATCTGCACTTGGCGCAGACGCCCAGGACGATCTTGGAACACGGTAATCGGATACTCACGCACCCCTTCCACTTGTATCACGCGCTGACCGCGCTCTGCCACGCTAACGTCCGTCCCGGACCATGCACGGGCGGGGTTGATGCTGCTGTCAAATCGGATTCCATTTCGCTCTAAAGCCTGGAGCGTAGCGCGATTGCACGCATAGCTCCCGGCACGAAAGGCACAGATACTCGCCACCCCAGCGGCCTCGATCATCGCCTTGCCTGTTGAGACGAGCTTGGTCTGCTCCTCGAGGGAATATTGAAACAGATGCTGTCTCTTAGTTGTGGCGCCTTCCAAGATAGGGGGCCTGGCCTCATCCGTCCATTCCGGATGCAGGTGGAGCTGAACGTCCTGACCCGCACGCCGGATGAGCCGGACGATCTCGACGAGAGGGTCCATGCCGAATCGACATGCAAACAGCGGCTCGACGAAAAAGGTGCCGCGGCACCCGTATTCCTGCAGGACCTCTAACGTTACTGGCAGCGCGAAGCTCCCCTTTGATGATCGGCCGTATACGTAGCGGGCGAACGCCGAGGGAAATTGCACGTCGACCTCATCCCAATCGTCGCACCAAATTTCAACGTCAAAGGTAAGAAACACATTTAGCAACGCCGTACCCCTTTTACCCAATCCAGGGTAATCGTCGGGGATGTCCCGGTCTCTGTTGAAGTTGAGAAGTGAGTAGCGGCGGCTCCCTGGTAGGCCTGAGAATCGGGTCTGCCAAGACCAACCGGTCCACAGGGCCGGGACCAAAGGAGCCGCCATGACGAAGAGAACAGAGAAGCCGGGGGGAACGCAAGGGGCAAATGAGGCGCGCGGGGCGTTGGCGGAGGTGCTCGCCCCGCTGGTGGCCGGAATGACGGCGACGCGCGCGCGCCTGCTGGCGTGGGTGCACGCGCAGGGGGTGGTCGCGCTACGGGACGTGTGTGCGGCGGAGGCGGCCGGGCTGGCGGGGCCCAAGGGCCAGCACCACGCGGAGCGCACACATCACCACTGGTGGATCACCGCCACGGAGTTGACGCTCGGCGGCCGGCGCATCCAGCTGGCGCGTCGGGGCGAGTAGAGAGCCACCCGTCATCGCCACCCAGCCCCTGATCGTGGTCAGACCCGGCCTCAGTATCAGCGGACCGTGATAAGGTCGAAAAGATGAGCGAGCTGGACATCACGGTTGTGGTGGTCCCGAGAGAGCGCTTCAGTCTCATACCTCGCTCCCTCGAGTGCCTCTACACGGAGACGGAGGTCCCGTTCAGGCTCGTCTATGTGGACGGACGATCACCCGCGAGGATCAGGCACCACCTCGAGGCGGAAGCGAAGAGAAGAGGGTTTCGACTGATCCGCAGCCCGCGGTACCTTGCGCCGACCGAGGCACGAAACCTTGGCCTCAGCCAGGCGAGTGGCAAGTACGTGGTGTTCATCGACAATGATGTCCTTGTCAGCCCCGGCTGGCTGGGCGCGCTTGTCCGGTGCGCGGAAGAGACCGGGGCCTGGCTGGTGGGTCCCCTGTACTGCTTCGGCGAGCCCGCGTTCACAAAGGTACATATGGCGGGCGGGACGGCTCATGTCGAGGTCCGCGACGGAGGGCGCTACCTTTCCGAGGAACACCATTTTCCGGGGCGACCGCTGGAGGAAGTGCGGCCGAAGATCCGGCGGATGCGGACCGAGCTCATGGAGTTTCACTGTCTCCTGGTACGGACCGAGGTATTTGAGCGCCTGGGCCCTCTCGATGCGGGGCTTCTCAGCGACTTCGAGCACCTCGACTTATGCCTGGCAGTGCGCGAGGCGGGCGGGACGATCTATGTCGAGCCCGAAGCTCTCGTGAACTGGGTCACCCCGCCGCCGCTGGCCTGGTCGGACCTGCCCTACTTCATGCTCCGCTGGAGCGATGCGTGGAACCGGGCGAGCCTCCGTCATTTTCGAGAGAAGTGGCGTCTCGTTGAGGAAGATCCGAACGGCCACTACGAGTTCGTGACGAGTTACCGGAAGCGGGCGCTGTGGCCCCTTCGAAGGGTGATTCGGAGGGCGCTTGGCTGGCGGCGGGGCACCTGGGTGGAGCGACACGCCCTGTTTCCGATCGAAGAAGCGCTCAACCGCCTCTTCATCCCAGAGAAATTCGGTCAGCGCCATTGAGGGCCGCGGCCTGGGCCTGCGGCGCCCGTCGAGAGATACCACGCTCACCGCCGAAACGCCCCCACTCGCCGGCCCAACGAGACAAAGGCAGAAATGGCCGGCTCCGGGACCCAGGTGGCCAGGAGCCAGAGCAGGGGCATCGGCTCCTCCGGAACGGCCCGGAAGAGCGTGAGCAGGTAGGCGCGAGCATAGGCAGGGTCCTGCTCCCGGGCGTAGTAGTACGCATCTCGCGCCTGCTCCCGAACCCGCCGCCGGCGGCTGCGACGCACCAGCGGCCGATCCCGGGCCTCGCACAACTGCAGATGCCGCCTCAACACCGGCAT
>Ga0209341_10004656_pt1 | contig 12606 bp, 13 predicted proteins | sample RifCSP13_2_FD_184020 | JGI IMG/M metagenome (GOLD analysis project Ga0209341, IMG submission 184020) | Soil microbial communities from Rifle, Colorado - Rifle CSP2_sed 13_2 (SPAdes) (version 2) | ecosystem: Environmental > Terrestrial > Deep subsurface > Rock core/Sediment | place: Rifle...
CGGCGATGAAGTCGTCGTCGGAGAGATGGCCGAACGGGCTGCGCAGCTTGTAACCGCCATGGATAAATGTCACCTGAAATGGGGAGAGACTGGTTCCGGACCAGGCCTTCTGGCCGGTGATGGCGATCGTGGAGTATGACTTCCCGTGATAGCTGCCGCGAATGGCAAGGATCTGATTGGAATTGCGGTAGGTGGTGGCCAGCATCAACGCGGCGTCGTTGGCCTCGGTCCCCGAATTGGTGAAGAAGACCTTGGCGTCGGGGATACCGGACAGCTCTGCCACCTTCTCGGCCAGCTCGATCTGGGACTCGATCAAATAGAGGGTCGATGTGTGCAGCATTCGATCCGCCTGCCTCTTGATGGCATCGACCACCTCCGGCACCCGGTACCCGGTCATGGTGACCAGGATCCCCCCGAAAAAGTCCAGATAGCTATTGCCCTCGGCATCCACCACGTGTCGACCATCGCCATCAACGATCGAGATCGGCTGCTCGTAGTAGAGGGGCGCCCAACCGGGCAAGACCTTCACGTGCCTCTCGTACAGATCGGCGTGCTTTCCCATCAGCCCAAGACTACCGAGCCGGTCCCGCGGATCACGTCCCGGATTTGTGTTGGTTGTGTCTCCCCCGAAGGCTTCGGCGCCAGTTGGCACCGCGGGTCTTCTCCACCTTCAAGGGCACCCCGGCACTGACCGTTCGTCCTCTCTCGTCCCGCTCCGAAGGCGCCGGAGGTGCCGTCGCTGTGTCTGCAGCCTTGATTCGCTCCGAACGGTCCAGTTCCAGCGCGCGCAGGGCTGTCTCGATTCGCTCCATCTGCTCGTCGCTGACCGGGGGCAGGTGGAACGCATCACGAACGAATCGGGCCGTATCGGCTCGATAGTCATGGCCGAATGACTCGAAGACACCGGGGACGGTGACCATGGCGTTGGCCGCGTCGAGAGCCGTCTGACAAAAGGTGACGATGGGAATCCATTGAATCGACGGAGCTACCCCTCGGAGCCCCTCTGCACCCACCCACTCCGGCTTGCGCACCAACATGTCGGGGCCGAATCGGGCGATGGGGTCGTTGTCGTGAGAGAGGATCACCGCGCGCATGCGATCCCTCTCCTCGTCGCTCAATGCCGCCAGTTGCTCATGACGATCGAAGACCCCCACGGTGCCTTCGGGAACAGTGTCGGAGGCCCCCCGCGCCATCCCTGACCGGGACCATTTGGCCAACCAGGGCAGGCCGAACCAGAGGGCGCGATCGATCCCGTAGTGATCGAAGCCAGAGATCCCCTGGTGCATGACCACATCCGAGGAGGTCCATGCTCCGAGGCTCTCGCCAAACACCAGGACCTTGGGCCGTTGGTCGGCCGGTCGCTCCCGGAGCCGCTCTCTTATGCCCCACAGCAGGAGACGGAATTGGCCCCGGCCCAGAGCAACCTTCTGCACAGCGAGAAACGAGGGCGACCGGCCGTACTGGATGCAACAAGTGGCGATGTCGCCTCTGGTCAGGAGCTCCGCGGCCTCGATCATGGTGTGATCCACCCATCCGGTGCCGGTGGGAGATACCAGCAACAAATAGGAGCGATCAAAGGCGCCGGTGCGCTCCAACTCCTCGAGCGCTATCTCGGCCCGGCCCGTCATGTACAGAGGCTCGGTGTTGAACCCGATGAAAGTGCGGATCGGATGCGCCTTGGCCGGCTCGCCGAGGGTCTCCTCGATGACTTCAGGAGTGAGCACGTCGACCACATAGCGCCGACCCTGCAGACCCAGCTCCTCGAACGTCGAGACGCTGTCGGGGCTCCCCGACACCTCGGGGGCACTGGGGGCGGTGGCGTAGCCCGGCTCAACCTTGTCGTTTGACTTCGTCAGGTAACTGACCCCGGCGTTGTAGAGGGCCACCCCGGCGCCGGTCCATACTGCGGCGTTGAGCGCTCTGCCCATGACGTTCTTCGACCAGCCGGGGCCGAGATAATCGATCCAGGCGTCCCTCGAAATCCGGAATCCCCGGGAGATCGCCGAACCGGCCGCGGCGACCACAACGGCCGTGCCCAGTGCCGCGGGAATCTTTTCCGTCTGGGGAATCGGCCATTTCCCCACCTCGTTCTCCCTGATGGCCAACCGACGCCGGGCCCAATAGATGACGCCTCCCACCGCGGCGGCGCTGACCACCACCGGCTGCAGAGCCGGTCTCGACTGGTTCTTCTCTCGCAGCCAGACGGCAACGTCGTAGATGGCGCCGCCGATGGCGGCTCCCCGCACCATGCGTCCTGAGGCACGGGCAGTAGACCGCCACATGGTCTCGCCCTCGATCTCTGGAATAGTCCCAAGGGCGTTCCCGGTGCCTCCCATCACGCCACGCATGACGAGGCGACGTGCGAGGCCGGCGTCAGGCGGGACCAGGGCAGCGAACGGAACGTCGGCAATCTTGGTGACAGCTCTCGCCCCGAGAACACTGAGACCGGTGGCCACACCCTGATGGACCGAGGTCCGAGGCATCAGTGAGGGCCCGAACGAGTCGACAAACACAACCGTCTCGAGAGGCCCGGCCGGCGAGCCGATCACCGGGTTCACCCACCTTGCAACATTTTGAATGATCTCGCCTGCTCGGCCCATGGCTACCCGGCTCTCTTCGACAGGTAGCGGAAGAATAGGGAGCGATCGCCGGCCAGAATCCAATCGAGATCCATAGCCAGAGGCGGGTCAACGGATGCGCCTTCAACGATTCGCTTTGACGCGCTCCCGACCAGCAACGGGGCAACCGTCAGATTCATCTCATCGATCATCCCCGCCGCCGCCAGTTGTGCGTTGAGACTCGGACCACCCTCGCAAAGGATCACCTGCGCCTCGCTCAGATGTCCCATCACCGTCTCCATGTTCAGGTTCTCGAGCACCACCACCTCGGCAACCGACTCCAGCGAGAGTCGCCGATCCCGATCGGCTTCGGGCCCGGTGAGGATGAGGGGCGGCAGGTTGGTCTTCGAGAACAACCTGGCCCCAGGATCGAGGTCGAGGCGCCCGGACACCACTGCCAGTCGCGGCATGTCCGCCTTGCCCATGGCCCTCCGTCGCTCGATACGCTCATCGTCGAGCCGAACCGGCCCGTAATCCTCGGCCCGCACGGTGCCGGCGCCCACCAGGATGACGTCGGGAACGGCCCGAAGAGCCTTGAACATCGCCAGGTCATCCTCGTCGCCCAACCCGGTCGACCGCTCGCCGACTGTGGTTGCGCCGTCGATCGAAGCCACCATGTTGAGCATCACCCAGGGACGGCCGGGAGCGACGCGACCCGGCCCCATAACCAAACCCAGAAGGTCGGCAACAACACCGGTCTCCGGAAAGAGCCAGTTCAACATCACCAGCGAAAGGTAGCGATCACTCCTCGACGATCCACGCCGTGACCATCCCGAACATCCCTGTCTCGCTCTCGACGTGGTTCAAGATATGACAGTGCCATACCCAGACCCCGGGGTCTTCGAGCTGGAACAGCACTGAGTACCGCTCCCCGGGAGCGACGGGCACGGTGTCGGCCCAGTAGGGATGGTCGAGCGGGATCCCATCCTTGGCGAAGACCAGTTGGGGAAACTGATGCTGGTGCATCGGGTGCACCAGAACACCCTCGTTGAAGTAATGGACCACCACCCAATCACCGACCTTCCCCGTGTACGGCTCGGTGGCAGGAAACGACTTGGCATTGAGACTCAGACCGATCACGCCGGCGTCGTTGAGCACCATCGGGATCTCCTGGGCGATCTCCAGATTCCGAGGGATCTCCACCCCGGAAACCGTCTGCCCATCGGGAATCGGGGTTTCCCCGACGATGAAGGCGCCGAAGAGGCCATTGGGCACCTGCATCTGGGCGTGATGATGGGCGTGGTACATGGCGATCGCCGACTCACGAGTGGTGAATTCGTAGACAAAGGTCTCACCGGATTCCACCAAGGGCTGGGTGATCGGTGCCACGCCGTCCATGTTGTTGGGGACCTTGACACCATGCCAATGGATGTCGGTTCCCATCGGCAGCTGATTGTCCAGGACGACTCGGACCCGGTCGCCTACATCCACCCGGATCATTGGCGCCGGGACCATCCCGTTGTAGGTCCAGGCGTCAACCAACTTGCCCGGAGAAACCTCCCATTTGGTGATGGCGGCCGTGAGGTGGAACTCCTTGGTGCCGTCGGCCAAGATCTCAGGCTGAAGCAGCTGGTTGCCTTTGCCCTCGGTTTCGGCCGGGAAGGCCAGGATCGACTCGGTCATCAGCCGGTCCATCTCAGCCCAATCGGCTTCGGTGTCCTCATGGGCTTCCGTCTGATCCGGGCTGCCTGACGGGGTGATGACCAGGCTGGCTTCCATTCCGGCCGCGCGATGGCCCGGGATCGAGCAAAAGACCAGATAGGTCCCCTCCCCCATCTCGCCCACGTCCAGGCTCGCCGAATCTCCGATGTTGAGATCGGCAGTAGCCGGTCCCTCTTCGAGAGTCAGGTTGTGCATCTGGGTACCTTCGTTGGTCACCTCCAAGACCAGAGGACCCGGGGCGAACTCGAATTCTCCATCGATTGCGAACTCGGTGAGGGTCAGATGCCCGGTCTGTTGTGCAGCCTGGACGGCGCCGGCGGTCCCGCCACCCCGAATCGCGACCACTGCCGCCATGATTGCGAAGGCCGCTCCCATCACCGCCACGATGATGAGCAGTTTGTCGAGAGTGGCCGTCGTTGACCGGTCACCTGTTTCATTGGGTCGCGTTGTCATCCGGCCAAGATACGTGGCGCCTCGATCAGCCCGTAGGCGCGTAGGTCCCTAGATCTAGGGACTTAAGACGCTGACTCCTTTCGATCGCGACACGGAGAATTGCGGTGAGGCGACGAAAGGAAGCCGATGACTGTTCGAGAGCTGATAGGTGGTGACGTGATCTGGATAGCGCCAGACGCGACGATCCGTAGCGCCGCGGTCGCGATGAAGAACAACGGTGTGGGGTCGCTGGCCGTCGAAGTCGACGGGGCACTGGAAGGCATCTTCACCGAACGAGACCTCCTGGACGCGGTTGCGGAAGGCGCCGACCTCGATCGGGCACGAGTAGCCAATTGGATGACCGCCTACCCCGATTCGATCGACCCCGACATGCCTGTGCCTGAGGCGGCAGATTGGATGCTCGCCAGCGGCTACCGGCATATACCGGTTGTTGACGGGCCCGTGGTGCTCGGGATGATCTCGATCAAGGATGTGCTCTGGGCAATGTCAGAGCCCACAAGGACTTGAGTCATGGATTCCATCCCAGAAGGCGAGGCCCGGGAGTTCCTCTCCAAGGCGATGGTGGCGCACATCGGGGTTGTGTCCGAGGGTGATCCTTATGTGAGCCCGATGTCGTTCGTGCTCGACGGCAATCGCATCCTCTTCAGGACCAAGCCAGGAAAGCGATTCGAAGCCATCGTCGCTCATCCGACGGTCTCGATCGAATCTTCTCACTTCGACAATGAGACCGGCGACTGGATCAGCGTGATCGTGCGGGGACGAGCCGCGGAGCGGACCGATTCGGAGACCGCCACTCTCGCGGTAGAGATGCTCTTCGAGAAATACGCCAAGGTGCTCGGCTCGCCCCTGGGTCGAACCGGGTTTCAGGCGATGGCGAGCTTTCCCCACGTCGTCGAGGTTTCCATCGACGAGATCACCGGCATGGTGTCTGGACGCGAGTTCTCGGTGCGGACCCGGCCAGGTCGGCTTTAGATGTTTGTCAAGTACGAAACCGTGGTCGGAGTGCCGCTCGGCGTGGTCGAGCAGAGACTTGACGCCCTCCATGGCGATCTCGCCGAGTGGGCGGGCATCGCATACCGCCAGGGCGAGTCGTTGCGGGCCAAGGTGGGGCCCGGTGTGGACGGTCTTGCCAAAGAGGTGCGTCTACAGATCGGTGCCCACGAGATTCATCGCCAGGGGCTGGTCTATCCGATCAAGTGGGTCGCCACCAATGCCAGTGCGCTGTTTCCAACCATGACCGCAGACTTGGTCCTATCCCATGTGGGCCCCAGCCGAACACGGATCAGCTTCGAAGGCACCTATGAGCCGCCAATGGGGCCGTTGGGCAGGGTGATCGACCGGACCGGTCTGAGCCGGTTCGCCGATTCCACGGTCAAGGATTGGGTCGATCGAATCGCCCACGCTCTCGAGTCCGAATCGATCAGCTGATCGGGATCTCGATTTCGACCATGGTCCCCACGCCGGGACTGCTCGTGATCTTGGTCGTCCCGCCAATCTGTTCGGCCCGAGCCCTGAGATTGCCGAGCCCCATGCCCTGTCTGACCGTACTGGTGTCGAACCCGATGCCGTCATCCTGAACCCGCAGCCGCCAGCCGGTGGAATCCGATTCGACCAACACGTTCACACGAGCAGCCTCGGAGTGTCGAAGTGCGTTGCTCAAAGCCTCGGTCACCAGGCTGAGGATTTCGTCATTGAGGGCTTCCTCCCCCGTATGCACGATCGCCAATTCGAGACGCAGCTCGCTGGGATACGCCGACCCCATCCGCGACACCAGTTCCTGGAGACGATCCTCGAGCTGGAGCGGACGGTGCGGCCCACCACGCAACTGCAACACATATCTGCGCAATGTCTCAACGGCCGCATCGAGTCGATCGACTGAGCTCTCAAGTGTGGCCGCTGCCGCCTCATCGGTGACCCGGCCCGACATTCCCTGAAGCCCCAAACCCACTGCGAACAGGTCCTGGATCACCGAGTCGTGGAGGTCGCGTGCGATTCGCTCCCGATCCTCGACGACCGCCAGGCCGCGTAACCGTTCCTGGAGGCGCGCCGTCGTGAGCGCCGATCCAGCAATGCGACTCAGGGCCTCGACCATCACCACATCGGAGTCGGTGAAGCCCCCTTCCTTGTCGGATAGGTAGAGATTGCCAAAAGCCCTGCCACCGGCCACCACCGGCACTCCCAGGAATGAGCCCATCGAAGGGTGATTCGGGGGAAAACCGTACGAATCCGGATGATCCCCGATCGAATCGAGCCGGATCGTCTTCCTCTCCCGCACCACGATGCCGAGTACCCCGAGCCCTTTGGGCGGCGAGCCGATTCGGGCAACCGTTTCCGGGGTCATTCCCTCATGGATGAATTCGACGAGCACACCGTGCTCTCCGATCACACCCAGTGCGCCATACCGCGCCCCGGTTGCCGATCGAGCCTCGGACACCAATCGGCGCAACAACTGCTGAAGGTCCCCGGATTCGATGACCGAAGCGGCCGCCTCGATCAGGGCAGGAAGTCGAGCGATGGGCTCATGTTGCGGCATCCCCTGCGACGTTACCCAAGGGGCTACCGTCAGGCCGATGTCGAAGCTGCGTGTGTTGTTGGTGGACGACCATGAAGTAGTTCGCGCAGGTCTCAAAGGCCTGATCGACGCTCAGGACGATATGGAGGTGGTCGGCGAGGCCGGCACCGCCGATGAAGGGCTGAGACGGGTCGGCTACGACGAGCCCGATGTCGTCGTCCTCGATGTGCGTCTCCCGGATCGCAGTGGCGTCGAGGCCTGCCGGGACATCCGCTCGCGCTTTCCTGAGGTCAAAGTCCTGATGCTCACCTCGTTCGCAGACGAGGAGGCGTTGATGGCGGCGATCCTGGCTGGTGCCTCCGGCTACGTCCTGAAGAGAGTGAAGGCCACAGACCTCGTCGAGAGCATCCGCAAGGTGGGAGCAGGAGAATCGCTGCTCGACCCCGAGATGACCGAACGGCTCTTCGAGCGGCTCCGTTCCGGCCCCAAGGATGACCCTCTTCTCTCCAAGCTCTCCAAGCAGGAGCGGACCATCGTCGAGCACATCGCCGCCGGGATGACGAATCGCCAGATCGCCGAGGAGATGTTCCTCGCCGAGAAGACAGTCAAGAACTACGTGTCGAACCTTCTCACCAAGATGGGAATGAGCCGTCGCAGCGAGGCGGCCGCCTACGTCGCTCGCATCGACGGTGAGCATGAGAGCGCCGGGTCGGCCGAGAGCTGGGACGAGGCTTAAAGTTGCTGCGATGGATGATCTCCTCCGCTCTACCGCCGAGCGCGCCATCGCCTACTTGGAGCAACTCGACGAAGCACCTGTCCGTCCCGACAACGTCGACCTGAGCCCGCTGGGCGGGCCCTTCCCCGAGGGCCCGACCGACCCCAACGAAACGATTGCCCTCATGGACCGGCTGGTGCCTGCTGCAACCATGGCCATGGGGTCACCACGGTTCTACGGCTGGGTGATCGGCGGCGTATATCCCGTGGCCCTGGCTGCCGATTGGCTCACCTCCGCCTGGGATCAGAACACCGCGGCGGCCGAGGCCACACCCGGCTCGGTTGCGCTCGAACACAGCGCCTTGCGATGGATCATCGAAGCCGGCGGTCTGCCGGAAACCACCTGGGGCGCATTTGTGACCGGCACCACGGTGGCTCATGTGACAACTCTCGCCACGGCCCGATCCCAGGTCCTCTCCGAGGTGGGTTGGGACGCCCGAGCTCGAGGCCTGTTTGGGGCGCCGGAGGTGACCGTGGTGGTGGGAGACGAGGTGCATCCCTCCCTGCTCAAGGCATTGGGCATCGTGGGGTTGGGTCGTGAGCGGGTAGTCCGGGTCCCGGTCGACAATCAGGGCCGGATGCGGGCCGACGCCCTGCCGTTGGTCGAGCCACCGGCGATCGTCTGCGTTCAGGCGGGCAACGTCAACAGCGGCGCCTTCGACCCGATGTCCGAGATAATCCCGGCCGCCAAGAAGATGGGGGCCTGGGTTCATGTCGACGGCGCCTTCGGATTCTGGGCCGCGGTGTCCCCCAAGCTCTCCCATCTGACGGAAGGCCAGGAGTTGGCCGACTCTTGGGCGACCGATGCCCACAAATACCTGAACGTCCCTTATGACGCCGGCGTCGCTCTGGTGAAACACCCCGAAGCCCTGGCCCGTGAGATGAACATCTCGGCCGCCTACCTCATCGGAGAAGGTAGGGACCCGTTCTTCTTCACCCCGGAGATGTCACGACGGGCCCGCGGCATCCCCACCTGGGCCGTTCTCAAGACACTGGGTCGAACAGGTCTCACCGACCTGGTGGAGCGAACAGTCCGCATGGCCCAACTCTTCGCGCGCCGTCTCACCGAAGAGGGATTCGAGATCCTCAACGAAGTGGTGCTCAACCAGGTTCTGGTCAGTTTCGGAGAGCCCGAGGAGACAAATCGCATCGTCAAGGCGATCCAGGAGGAGGGCACCTTGTTCGCCGGGCCCACGGTCTGGCAGGGAAGGACCGCGATGAGGATCTCGGTTTCGTCTTTCAAGACCAACGACGAAGAGGTGGAGCGGAGCGTCCGGGCGATCGTCCGTATGGCTCGCGCCTGAAACCTGGGCGGTTTAGACCCTTAGACGTTCCCTGATCGTCGCCACGTCACCCTGCCAGATGTGGTTCATCAGGATCGGTTTGAACCCCAGGGCGATGTTGATATTCAGCATTGGCTCGTTGGATCCGGCGTTGTCGGTATCGATCCTCTCCACGAGCGGATAGTAGGAGCGAAGCCTCTGCAACATGGCGGCCTTGAGCCAACGGCCCAGGCCTTTCTCGCGATGAGCCGCCTCCACTCCAGTGTCGGCCTGCCAGGCCTGTGGAGGATTCAGTCTCTGATAGATGGCCTCGGTCAGTCCGACAAACGACCCGGTCGGTTTGTGACGCGCTGCATAGACGAGGAAATCGGTGTGACGATTCCGATCGATTTCCTCGAGTCCTTGCCACATCTCGGGTGTCATCACCTCCGGGTCCCTCTCGAATTCCTCCAGCGGGGCAGTGTTCATCACGTAGTGAAGATCGCAGTAGGCCTGCAGATACTGGTCGGGGATCGGGGGCGGCCAGAACACGACCTCGTATTCCGACGCCCGTTGCGGCGCCTTGTCCACCCATTCGGCCACCCGATCCCAATCGACCTCGGCGAGGGTGAGACGACTCCTCCGGGCTTGGAAGGCGTTCTTCATCCCGGCCCGCTCCGCCAGCGCCGCCGAGTCGAAACCTTGCGGAATGGCACAGGCGAACCGGGTTCGGTTCTCATGCTGGACTGCATCGAACATGGGAGTGGCGACGATCCGACCGAAGCCACGTCCCCGCTCGGCTCGCCGGACATGGACCCATCCGAAAGCGTTGTCCAGGTTCTGAGTGCGATTCATGTGGGCGCCCGACGTGGCCACCAATCGGTCGCCCTCCCATAAGACCCACTGCGGGAGCATGTCGAAGTCAGGGAAATGGCGCCAGTCGACCATTCGCTGCTCGTAGGGCTTGGGCGGATCGCCGGGAAGCTCCTCCTCGTCGATCTCGAGGTAGAGCTCATGCATCGCGGCCAGGATCCGCTCCGGCGCGGTGACGGTATCGACGTGTTCGACACGGGTTGCCATGACGCGTTTGACGCTAGGAAGGTGTCGATGCGGGTGCGGCTGATTTAGAAGCGAAGCAGCCGGACCGAGGCGTTCGCATCGGCCGCCAGGATGCTGTCGATGCTTGACGCCGCCCAGATCGCAACCAGGGCGATGAAGAGGACGACGAGAACCATCATCACACGTTTCGAGTCAGAAGCGTTCTGGACTTCGTCGGTCACTTTTCTCCAGGGCAGGACAGCGCTTGGGCAGGCTAAACGTTGACTGCGTACTGGCCAGGGTTTGTTGTGAGTGCGTGGAAATGGACGTCGAGAGAATCAGGGAGGATCGACGCCCCGCTTGATGAACCTGATCCGGCCCGGTCCGAGTGTCGGGTCGATTCGAAACCCCCAGCCGTGGATCACCACGTGATGATGAAACCAACACAAGGTCGTCAGGTTCTCAGGATCGGTCGGCCCACCCCGGGACCACGGGATCTTGTGGTGTGGCTCCAGTCGGTAGCGGCTGAGGCACCCGTCGGCGGTGCAGCAAGCGTCACGATGGAGGACAAAACGGCGGAGTTTGTTGGGACCCTTTGTCCCCCCGCGAAGCGGGGGGACCGCCCGACCTCGGGGTCGGGCGAGGGGGGGACAGTGCAAACCCCCCTCGGCGCAGCTGTCGCCACGCCGGTCCCCCCTTCAAAAGGGGGGGACAAACAGGCCGGGACATCGCCTCGGCCCTGCTGCTTCGAGACGCCGGGCGGTGGTGGTCAATCGGGCGGCAGTGTCAACGGAGACGTCGAGACGGCCCGCCACCCATTCCCGCATCGATCTGCAGCCATCGGCGGTGGCCAATTGCTGGGCGTCCGCTTCTCGAACATACGAGCGGGCTGTGACAGATTCGGCTAGCGGCTGCGAGTTTTCTTGGAAACTTGTTCGATTTTCTCGACGGCCTCGTCCACCGCATCTCCGATTGCGTCGGAAGCCGAATCGACGGCGTCAGACACCGTGTTCGTGGCCTTCTTCGCGGTGTCCTTCACCGCGTCGGCCGTCTTTCCCGCGGCATCCTTGACGTTGCCCATCGCCTTCTCGGTTGGGTTGGCGTCGAAAAGACCGGCGTCTTTCAGTTTCGGGACGACCTGTTCGGCCATCTCGGCCGCCTTGTCCTCTCCGATCCAGGGTCCGAGTTGCTCCTCGAATTTGGCCTTTGCCTCGGCGTCAGTAAGACCGACGTACTCCGCCCTCTTGGAAGCCATCACCCTGGCGATCGCGGCCAGTACCCCGGCAATGATGAGGAACTTCACGAGGAATCGGAACGGATGTCGTTCTCGTTCTCCGTTGCTCACAACTTCACCTCCTGAGGCAACGTTACACATGGCGCAACCGGAGGTTTTCGCGCTCCGCGCCAAACCTCTTCACTCAGGGTGGTCGAGGCCGTAAGTTCGAGTTTCGATGACACGTCGGCTGGTCGCCGGTCTGGTGGTGCTCGGTCTGGCGATTGGCGTCTGGGCGTTGTGGCCCCGGGGAGAGCCCGACCCGTCTCCGACCACAACGGTCAACGCCGTCGCCAACACCTCGCCCACGGTTGCCGCTCGCACCACTAGCTCCGCTTCGATCGAGGCCCATGTGGTCACCACAATCGAGGAGGCGGAGGAGATCCTCCGTCAACTCTGGTTCGGCTGGTTCGAGGGGATCTACAACCAGGACGCGAAGCGGATCAAGGACGTAGTGGGGACTCAAACAGCCTTGGAGAACGCGGTGGCGCAATTCGGTGTCATGGAGTTCTCGGCCGTACCGAAGGCCGAAAATATCGAATACTCCAATACCGAACTGTTGCATCAGACTGAAGAGTGCCTCGTGGTCTGGACGACGACGCACCTGTCCGGCTTCATCACGGCCGAGACCGCGGATGTCCACGTGCTTCGATGGTCTGAAGGCGGCTGGCTTTTCGCATCACTCTGGGTACACAGGAATGATCTATGGGAAACAGATTGCGAGTCACAGCTCGAGCCGCTGGTGTAGTACTTCTGATGCTCCTTCCCCTGGCGGCTGAAGCAGCAGATTTCGCAGCATGTTGGGTGGCAGTCGAAGTCCACCCCGTGTTCGGCTCCGAAACACAGGTCACCCGCTGTCGGATCGCCGGTGGTGACGTCGTGGATTACGCGAACGACGATTCGGTTCCTTCCCGGCTCTACCCCAGCATGGGGGTAGATCTGGGTGGCGATTGTTGGTATCTCACCTCGGCCGTGACCCAGTGGGTCTACATGGGTCTCTACATCAATGGGGAT
>Ga0209341_10004659_pt1 | contig 12598 bp, 10 predicted proteins | sample RifCSP13_2_FD_184020 | JGI IMG/M metagenome (GOLD analysis project Ga0209341, IMG submission 184020) | Soil microbial communities from Rifle, Colorado - Rifle CSP2_sed 13_2 (SPAdes) (version 2) | ecosystem: Environmental > Terrestrial > Deep subsurface > Rock core/Sediment | place: Rifle...
CATCGCCCGCCGAAATTGCGCCTCCAGCAGCGGCCCGAGGATGACCCCGAGGACAACCGGCCCGACTGGGAAGTCAAGCCGGCGCATGAAGAAGCCGAGGACCCCGATCGCGTACATGAGGAGGACGTCAATCAGGCTGTTGGCGGCGCTGTAGACCCCCAGGGTGGCGAAGACGAGGATCCCCGAGTAGAGGAGCGGCCGCGGGATCTCCAGGATCTTCACCCAGATCCGGATGAGGGGCAGATTGAGGGCGAGGAGCATGACGTTGCCGATGTACAGGCTGGCGATGAGGGCCCATACCAGCTCGGGCGAGTTCTGGAACAGGAGCGGGCCCGGCTGGAGGTTGTAGACCTGGAACGCGGCGAGCATGATCGCCGCCGTGGCCGAGGTCGGGATGCCGAGCGTCAGGAGCGGCACGAGCACGCCCGAGAAGGCCGCGTTGTTCGCCGCCTCCGGCCCGGCCACGCCCTCGATGGCACCGGTCCCGAACTCGTCGCGATGCTTCGAGAGGCGCTTCTCGAGGTTGTACGACAGGAACGTCGGGATCTCGGCACCCCCGGCGGGCAGGCTGCCCAGCGGAAAGCCGATGAGGGCGCCGCGGATCCAGGCCGGCCAGGATCGGCGGAAGTCGTCGCGGCTCATCCAGGCCCGACCCTTCACGGGGATGACCTCGGTCCGCTCCCGACGCAGTCGCGCGGCGACGGACAGCGCCTCGCCGACGGCGAACAGCCCGACCGCCACGACGACGATGTCGAGGCCGTCGAGGAGCTCGGTCACCCCGAACGTCAGGCGGGCCTGGCCGGTCAGGACGTCGATGCCGATGACGCCGATGAAGAGGCCGACGAAGAGGCTCGTCGCGCCGCGCAGGAGCGATCGGCCCACGAGGGCCGAGACGCTCACGAAGGCCACGACCATGAGGGCGAAGTAGTCGGCCGGCTGGAAGGCGAGCGCCGCCTCGGCGACGATCGGGGCGAAGAAGGTGATCGCGACCGTCGAGATCGTGGCGGCCACAAACGACCCGATCGCGGCGGTCGCCAGGGCCGGCCCACCGCGACCCCGTTTCGCCATCTGGAACCCCTCGATCGTCGTGACGATCGAGGCGGACTCACCCGGCGTGTTGAGGAGGATCGAGGTCGTCGAACCGCCGTACATGCCGCCGTAGTAGATGCCCGCGAACATGATGAACGCGCCGATCGGGTCGAAGGTGTAGGTCAGGGGCAGGAGCAGGGCGACGGTCAGGGCCGGGCCGATCCCGGGCAGGACGCCGATGAGCGTGCCTAGCGAAACGCCGACCGCGGCGAAGAGGAGGTACTGCGGCTGGAGCGCCGTCGCAAAGCCGTCAGCGAGGAGGGCGAGAACGTCCATCGCGGCCTACGGCACTCTAGGGCAGGATCTCGCCGAGCAGCCCGGCCGGCAGCCGGACGCCGAGGAACTCCGTGAAGCCGATGAACACGACGACCGACAGGACCACCGCCACGGCAACGTCACGGACGGGCCGGCGGCTGCCGAGGATCGCCGCCGCCACCGGCAGGAAGACGGTCGTGGCGATGACATAGCCGGCGGGACCGAGGGCGACGGCGTAGGCCACGAGCGCGGCCAGAACGAGGCTCGGCGTTCGCCATTCGGACGCCGCGATCTCGCTGACGACGTGGCGGGCGAGATCGAGATCCGGCCTCACGGTCGCACGAAGGAGCAGCAAGCTCCCCAGGACGACGAGGCCGATCCCCACGACGGCGGGCATGACCGCCGGCCCGACCGCGACGTAACCGGCCCCGGTTCGGACCTGGCCGGCGCCCACCAGGGCGACGACCCCCAGGCAGATGATCGCAAGCGCCGCGAGCCGGGCCTCGAGGAGGCCGCGGCTCGCGTCATTGCCGGGCGTCACGGAGCGACCCTCACCGAGCCCCCCTCACTGGATGAGCCCGATATCCTTCAGCACCGCCTCGACACGGACCACCTCGTCGTCGAGGAACGTGTCGAAGCTGTCACCGGCCTGGAAGAAGTCGGTCCAGCCGTTCGCCGCCAGCGCCGCCTGCCACTCGTCGCTGTCGTGGAGGCGCTCGATGAAGGCGACGATCGCGTCCCGCTCGAGCGGTTCGAGATCCGGCGCGGCGACGACGCCCCGCCAGTTGGCGAGGACGACATCGAGACCGGCGTCCTGGATCGTGTCGGCGTCGATGCCCTCGACGGGCGCGTCGCTCGAGATCGCGAGGTAGCGCATCGCGCCGGCGGCCACCTGGTCGGCGAACTCGCTGACGCCCGACACGCCCGCGGTCACGGCGCCGGACAGGATGGCGTCGAGGGCCTCTCCGCCGCCGGAGTGAGCGATGTAGTTGATGCCGGACGGGTCGACGCCAGCCGCCTTGGCGATCAGCCCGACGAGGATGTGATCCGTCCCGCCGGCCGAGCCACCACCCCAGGTGATGCTCCGGGGATCGGCCTTGAAGTCGGCCACGAGGTCGGCCAGGGTCTGGTACTTCGAGTCGGCCTTGACGGCGATCGCCTCCCATTCGGCGGTCAGGCTCGCGATCGGGGTCACCTGGCTGAGATCGACCGGAGAGGCGTTCGTCCTAATCGCTCCGACCATCACGAGGCCCATGACCATCAGCGACTCCGGCTTGCCCTTCTCCTGCTCGCCGAACTGGGCCAGCCCGACCGTCCCGCCGGCCCCGGCGACGTTGTAGACCTCGACGTTCTGGGTCGTGAGACCGGCGTCGACGATCGCCTGCTGCATCGCCCGTGCGGTGCTGTCCCAGCCGCCGCCGGGTGCCGCCGGGGCCATGATCGTCAGGTCATCGGCGGGGTATTCCGGCAGCTGGGGCGCCTCGCTCGCGGCCTCGGTCGGCGTCGCCGACTCGGGCGGCTCGGTCGGGCTCGTCGGGCTCGACGTCGCGGCCGAGGAGCAGGCGGCAAGGACGAGGCTCGCCGCCACGATCCCGAGCCTGCCCAGGAGGCTGACTCGGCGACGGTGCGGCCCGCGATCGCCCGGTGTCGGGTCGTGCATGGTGAATCCTCCGCAACGGTTGAGTTCGCTCCGGCGGCGGTTGCCGGCGGGTTGCGGGCGATCCTCCGCGTCCCACCGGGCGCCGTCGACCCTTGCGGTCGTTCTGGTCGCGTCGGTCATTCTGGTCGTTGTGGTCGTCCGCAGCGGGTTCACGACCGCAGCGCCGCCGCCTAGGATGGCGGTCCACAGGAGACGCCCGTGCGACACCGTCTCACCCTCGCCTCGCGCATCCTCGCGTTGCAGATCGGCATCGTCCTGGCCGTCGTCGCGGCCGGCGCCGTCGCCTCCGTGTTCGTCGCCCGTCAGCAGCTGGACCAGTCGTACGAGCAGCGTTCGCTGGCGGTGGCCGATTCCGTCGCGGCCCTGCCGCAGGTCCGAGCCGCCGTCGCCGCCGACGACCCGGACGGGATCCTGCAGCCGCTTGCCGAGGAGCTGCGCCTGGCGACCGGGGCGACGTTCATCGTCATCACCGACGACCGAGGTATCCGCTTCAGCCATCCGAACCCGGACCGGATCGGCGAGATGGTCTCCACGGATCCGGAGCCGGCGCTGAGCGGCGGGCGCTTTTCGGGGACGCAGGAGGGGACGCTCGGCCTGTCGGTCCGCGGGAAGGTGCCGATCTGGGGCAAGGACGGCTCGGTCGTCGGGATGGTCTCGGTGGGCTTCCTCCAGAACCGGATCGGGTCCGACCTGGCGGCTCAGCTACCGACTCTCGCGATCTATCTCCTTGCCGCGCTGATCATCGGGGCCCTCGCCTCGGTCCTCCTGTCCCGCCACGTCAAGAGCGAGACGTTCGGACTGGAGCCGGCCGAGATCGCCCGGCTCCTGGAACAGCGCGAGGCCGTCCTTCACGGGATCCGAGAGGGGATCGTGGCGGTCGATCTCGACGGCCGGATCACTCTCCTCAACGACGAGGCCCGTCGCCTGCTGGCCCTGGAGCCCGACGCCGTCGGACAGTCGGTGGCGAGCGTGCTCGCGCCGGGCCGCGTCCGCGACGTCCTGCTCGGAGCCCGCGATCGACGCGACCAGCTGGTGGTCACCCAGGGCCGGGTCCTCGTCGCCAACCGGATGCCCGTCTACGTCCGAGGTGAGGTGACCGGCGCCGTCGTCTCGTTCCGCGACCGGACCGAGCTGGCCGAGGTGACCCGCGAGCTCGAGGGCGTCCGAACGGTCACGGACGCCCTGCGCGCCCAGGCCCACGAGTTCTCCAACCGCCTGCACACCATTGTCGGCCTGGTCGAGATGGGTCGGGAACGAGAAGCGATCTCCCTGTCGACCGAGGATGCCGTCATCCACCAGGAGCTCGTCGAGACCCTCCTCGCCCGGGTCGGCGATCCGACCCTGAGCGCCCTGCTCCTGGCCAAGGCCGTCATCGCCTCGGAGCGGGGAATCTCGCTCCGGATCGCGGAAGACACGCTCGTCAGCCGTGAGCTCGACGACGTCCGCGACGTCGTGACGATCGTCGGCAACCTCATCGACAACGCCCTCGACGCGGTCGCCGCCGGGCCTCCCGCGGACGATCGCTGGGTGGCGGTGACGGTCCGGGTCCACGACGGGGGCGTCGACATCCGCGTTCGGGACTCCGGGCCCGGCGTCGACCCGGCGAGCGTCGATCGGATCTTCGAGGAGGGCTTCACGACGAAGGAGCCCGGCTCCCAGCCGATGCGCGGGCTCGGCCTGGCCCTCGTCCAGCAGGTCGTCAGGCGCCACGGCGGCGAGATCGCGATCCGGAACGACGGGGGCGCGGACTTCAGCGTCAGGCTGCCACGTTCCGCCGCCGGTCCCGGACACCCGTCGCCGGGCGCGGCGGGCGCGGGCGCCGATGCAGGCCGGCGGGCGCCGGCGAGGGCTCGATGATCCGGACACTCGTCGTCGACGACGACTTCAGGGTCGCCGACCTGCATCGCCTCTACACCGAGCAGGTCGGTGGCTTCGAGGTCGTTGGCGTCGCCAGGACCGGCAACGAGGCCCTCGACCTCGCGACCCGGCTCCAGCCGGACCTCATCCTGCTCGACATCTACCTGCCGGACATGTCCGGCATCGACGTCCTCCGCCGCCTTCGGGAGCGGCGGCGTCCGGTCGACGTGATCACGATCACCGCCGCCAAGGATGTCGCCACGCTCCGGGCGGCAATGCATGGCGGATCAGTCCACTACCTCATCAAGCCATTCACCTTCGCCGTCTTCCGCGAGCGGCTGGCGTCGTACGCCGCTGCGGCGTCGCGCCTCGGCCAGGTGGCAGAGGCGAGCCAGGACGACGTCGACCGGCTCTACGGGCTCCTCAGGACGGCCGATCGCGAGCTGCCCAAGGGCCTGTCACCCGCCACCAGGGACCTGGTGCTGGAAGCGTTGCGAACGTCAGGGGCGTCGCGTTCGGCGGTCGAGGTCGCCGCGGTGGCCGGCCTGTCCCGCGTCACCGCCCGCCGGTACCTCGATCACCTGGCGGCAATCGGGCTCGTCGAGCTGACGCTCCAGTACGGCGCGCCCGGCCGGCCGGAGCACCGCTACGCCCTCGCGGCCCGGTCGCGGGCCGGCTGAACGAGGTCCGAATCAGCCCTCACCCGGTCCGGCGACCCGCACCTCGCCCGCCCCCGGGGCCGCGATCGGGCCGGCTGCCCGGACCGCCTCGCTGACGCCCTCGGCGTAGGCCTCGAAGTTCTCGCGGAACATGTGGGCAATCCGTCGCGCCGCCTCGTCGTAGGCCCCGGGATCCGGCCACGTGGCGCGCGGGACGAGGATCTCGGCCGGGACACCCGGCACGCTCGTCGGGACGGCCACGCGGAAGACCGGGTCAATCACGGTGGGAACATCTGCGAGGTCGCCGTTGAGGGCCGCCCTGACCATGTTCCGGGTGTGGTTGATGTTCATCCGCTGGCCGACGCCGTAGGGACCTCCGGTCCAGCCCGTGTTGACCAGCCAGACGGGCACGTCGTACTGCTCCAGGCGGTCCATCAGCAGGTGGGCGTAGACGCCGGGGTGGCGCGGCAGGAACGGGGCGCCGAAGCCGGCCGAGAACGTCACCGCCGGCTCCTTCACCCCGATCTCGGTCCCGGCCAGCTTGGCGGTGTAGCCGGAGATGAAGTGGTATGCGGCCTGCTCGCGGGTCAGCCTCGAGATCGGGGGCAGCACGCCGAAGGCGTCGGCCGTCAGGAACACGACATTACGAGGCGTGCCGGCGATCCCGGTCGGGTCGGCGTTGCCGATGAAGTGGAGCGGGTAGGCCCCCCGGGTGTTCTCGGTGATGGCCTCCGAATCGAGGTCCAGCTCCCTCGTCACCGGGTCGATGTCGACGTTCTCGAGGATCGTCCCGAAGCGCTTCGTCGTGGCGAAGATGTCGGGCTCGTACATCGGCGAGAGGCGGATCGTCTTGGCGTAGCAGCCGCCCTCGAAGTTGAAGACGTAGTCGCTCCCCCAGCCGTGCTCGTCGTCGCCGATGAGGCTGCGGAGCGGATCGGCGGAGAGCGTCGTCTTGCCGGTGCCCGAGAGGCCGAAGAAGACCGCCGCGTCGCCGGCCTGGCCGACGTTGATCGACGAGTGCATCGGCAGGACGCCCTCGTCGGGCATGAGGTAGTTCATGACCGTGAAGGCCGACTTCTTGATCTCGCCGGCGTACATCGTCCCGACGATGATCACCTCCATCCGCTGGAGGTGGACGAGGATCGCGGTCCCCGTCCGGGTGCCCTCGGTCGCGGGGTCCGCCTCGAACGACGGCACGTCGATGATCGTGAAGTTGGGGCTGAAGGCCGCCAGCTCCTCGCGCGCCGGCCGTCGGAACAGGTTCCTGGCGAAGATGCTCGCCCAGGCCGTCTCGGTGTAGACCCGGAGCGATCGGCGGTGGCTCGGATGGGCCCCGATGTACATGTCCTGGGCGTACAGGTCGCGCTCGCGGACGTACTTCATGAGCCGCGCCCGGAGGTGGTCGTAGTTGGCCTCGGAGATGGGGTGGTTGACGTCGCCCCACCAGACCTTCGCCTCCGAGGTCGGCTCGACGACGATGAACTTGTCCTTCGGGGAGCGCCCGGTGTGCTTGCCGGTTTTGACGACGAGCGGCCCGTTGGCGGCGAGGAGGCCCTCGCCCTCCCGGAGGGCGAGCTCGTACAGTTCGGCGGTCGAGAGGTTGGTGCGTCCCGGACGCGCGAGACTGCGGGTCAGTCCGGGGGCGGTCGCGGTGCTCATCGGTCTGCGGTCTCCTCGGCGCGGACGGCGGGCGAGGTGGCCCGGCCCGTCAGGGCTTCGATTCGACCGGCCGCGCGTGGCGCGGGCACGAGGCCCGCGAGAGTCGGCTTCCACAGTCGCGTTTCGCGGCATCGTACACCGGACGACCAGCACCTGAGACCGGCCGTTCGGCCCGATTCCGTTGCGGCCGCGGGACGATTTCGCGGGATTCGGTCGGCAGTCAGCTCGCGTCGAGGGCGTTCGCGAGGTCTGCGATTAGGTCGCCGATCGCCTCGATCCCGACCGACAGCCTGATGAGCTCGTCTGGCACCTCGAGGGGCGAGCCGGCGACCGACGCGTGCGTCATCCGGGCCGGGATCTCGATGAGCGATTCGACGCCACCGAGCGATTCGGCGAGGGTGAAGATCCGGGTCGCCTCGGCGATGGCCGTCGCCCGCTCGGCGGCGGTCCGGCCGCGGGCGCCGCCGGCAGCGGGACGGAAGGAGACCATGCCGCCGCCACCCGACATCTGGCCCGTGGCCGGCGCGTGGGGGTGGGCATGGGGCCCCGCGACGAGCCCGGGATGGCTGACCCAGGCGACGTCCGGTCGATCGGCCAGGAAGTGGGCGATCGCCGTCGCGTTCGCCACGTGGCGCTCGACCCGGAGGTGGAGCGTCCGGAGGCCGCGCAGGACCAGGAAGCAGTCGAACGGACCGGGCACCCCGCCCATCGCATTCTGGAGGAACCGCAGCCGCTCGGCGATCGCCGGGTCGCGCGTCACCGCGACCCCGAGGACCGTGTCGCTGTGACCGGCGAGGTACTTCGTCGCGGAGTGGAAGACGAGATCCGCGCCGAGGTCGAGCGGCCGCTGGAGGACGGGCGTGGCGAAGGTGTTATCGACGACGATGAGCGGTCGGTCTGGCCGGTCGCCGTACCGCTCCCGAACCGTCCGGGCTGTGGCCGCGATGTCGATGACCTTGAGGAGCGGGTTCGTGGGCGTCTCGAACCAGACGAGCTGGGTCCGCTCGGTGAGCGCCTCCCAGAGCGCGTCCGGATCCCCGGCGAGGTCGACGTAGCGAGGCTCCACGCCGTTCGGCCGGCGGACCCGCTCGAGGTATCGGTACGTGCCGCCGTAGACGTCGTCGCCGACGACGATCTCGGAGCCGGGTGCGGCGAGCTCGGCGATCGCGGCGGTCGCGGCCGAGCCGGACGCGAACGCAATCCCCTCCCCGCCCCCCTCGAGCGCTGCGACGGCCCGCTGGAGGCGATCGCGAGTCGGGTTGACGGTCCGGGCGTAGTCGTAGCCGCGCCGCGGGCGCCCGACACCATCCTGTTGGTAGGTGCTCGTCTGGTAGATCGGTGGCGCGACCGCGCCGGTCGCCTCGTCCGGCTCCTGCCCGGCGTGGACGGCCAGCGTCTCGATCGCCAGGTCGGGGCGGATGTCGTCGGCACGCATCGAGCCGAATCATCGCACCCTCGGCGGCTGCGCCGCGGAACCCCGGGGCTACTCCCACTCCACCATCGCCGCGAGGCCGTGAATCCCCGCGCCGCGCCTGTCACCACGGTCGGTTTCGATCTCGATGGGCACGAGGCCGTGGGCAGCCCGGCGCGACGGGACGGCCAGCAGGAACCGCGTGATCCCGAAGCGAGCTGTGGCCCAGTCGATCAGGGCCGTCGCCGCCTCCACGCCGTAGCCTCGTCCCCGGTGCGCCGGGTGGATCCGGCAGCCGAGCTCCAGGCGGCCCCGGTCGTCCGGCGGGCCATGGAACCCGATCGATCCAATCGCCCGACGAGGCGGACCAGCGAGGACGACCACTCGCGCGAAGCCATCGAAGCCGACGGCTGCCGCGGCCTCGGCGGCGAGCCGCAGCTGGACAAGATGGCTCGGGTCGGTCGCATGCCAGCGGCCAACCGAAGCTCTGAGCTCGGCCGCCGCGGCTCCGAGGTCGCCGGCGACGAGCGCGTCGGCGAAGGGCCCGGTCAGCGCCGCCAGCTCGAGCCGGTGAGTTCGAACGAGCTCCACGTCCGCTCCCCAGGGCATCGGGCTCGACCCGGAAAGGGCGCTCGTTGGGGTCGAGCCCGCAGCGACTGCCGACTCAGGGAACGAGCAGGCCCTCGAGGAGCCAGGGCGTCTCGAAGTTGAAGCCGCTGCTCGTGAGCGTGCATTCGACGGTGCCCAGCGGATTCCGGTTGGCGGCTTCGAGCACGATCGACCAGCGGGGCGTGACGATCGAGAGGGCCCGGAAGACCCGGTTCGTGTCCTCGAGCAGGAACAGGCCGGACCACGGCACGGGGGCCTCAAACTTGGGGAGCGGCTCGATGCTCGCCGCTTCGACCTCGTACGTCCCGGCTGAGCCGCAGTCGAGGACGCCGTCGGTGTGGTCCGCCACGGCCGGGGTGGCCGTGGTGGCCAGGATGAGCGACGCGCCGATGAGGGCGGCGATGACTCGCGAGCGATGCATGTCCGATCTCCTTCTCCTGGTCGAGATGTCGTCTGGTCGAGACGTCGCCCGTCAGCGGGTGACGACAAATAGGTCCTGCGAGCCCTCGACCCCAGCGCGGAACGAGCCGAAGTAGAGCGTCGAGCCGTCCCACGACAGCGAGGCACGCAGATCGCTGACCGGGCTGTTGACGGCGCTGCCGAGATTCACCGGCGCCGTCCATGGGCCGGCCGTGCTCGAGCGCGTCGACGTCCAGAGATCGAGGCCGCCGAGACCGCCCGGGCGGTTCGAGTCGAAGAACACCTCGAGGCCATCCCGCCGCAGATTGGGCCGGAAGTCGTCCTGGGCCGAGTTGAGGCCGGCCGCCGGCACGGGAGCAGCAAAGGAGGTGCCGTCGAACGCGCTGACGTAGATATCGCCGAGGCCACCCGCGCGGGTGCTCGAGAAGTACAGCTCGGTCTCAAGCAGCGATGGGCTGGCCTCGTTGGCCGCGCTGTTGACCGTGCAGCCCATGTTCACCGGAACGGCCCAGCCCCGGCTCGTGTGCCGCCGCGTCATGTACAGGTCGTCGCCCCCGCAGCCACCGTCACGCGCGCTGACGAACAGGAAGGTCTTGCCGTTCCGATGCGCCGTCGGGCAGAGCTCGTTGGCCGGGCTGTTGACCTCGGCGAAGTTCACCGGGTCGCCCCAGCCCCCGCTCGCGGTCCGCATCGCGTACCAGATGTCGAGCCCGCCCATGCCGCCCGGGCGGTTGGAGGCGAAGTACAGGACGTCGCCCCGCTGGGCGACGAACGGGCAGCCCTCGAGCGCGGATGTGTTGAGATTGCCGCTCGTGCCCGGGATCGATTCGGCGCTGGCCGCCGGCGACCACGGCCCGAAGCTCATGGCCATGGCGACCGTCGTCGTCGCGGCGACGAGGCCGACTCCACCGGCGCCGGCGAGCAACCTGCCTATGGCGCTCATGTCGATTGCCCTCCACGGTTCGGCACGCCCATCTGGCGTGACGCTGTCGTGGCGGTGACGATCGAGCAACAGCCGGGCGGTGCCCATTCGCCGATCGGCGGATTTACGGGCGGCGCGCGGCGGCGTATCGTCGCGGCCTCATGCAGCTCGGGCGCTCGGACATCAAGGCGGTCCTGGAGTTCCTGGCCGAAGTCGATGAGCTCGACGACCAGGAGCCGTACCCCATCGGGCTGCTGGATCGGCTGCGTCGCCTCATCCCGAGCAGGGTTGTCGCATACGGGGAGGCAGATCTTGCGGAACGACGCTACGTCGAGCTGGTCGGCGACGATCCTGCGGACGACGAGGATGACGAGGACCTCTACTGGTCGGTCGGGCCGTGCCCGATCGCGGACTACCGCGTTCGAACCGGCGACCTGACCACGATCCGCATGTCCGACGTCATCGGACGGACTCGCTGGCACGAGCATCCTGTGTACCGCGAGTACTTCAGGCCCGGCGCGATCGAGTACATCGTCGACCTGGGCCTGAGCACCGGCAAGGACTGGTATCGGTCGGTGGTGCTGCTGCGGGAGCGGGACGAGTCAGACTTCTCCGAGCGCGACCGCGCCGTCATGGAATCGCTCCGGCCGCACCTTCATGCCCGGGAGGCGCGCGCGTCGCTGCGGCGGGCGCTGGCGACCGCGCCGGACTTCATCACCCGGCGACGCGGCGAAACGGATCCGCAGGTCACGGCACGGGAGCGCGAGATCGTTGCCCTGGTCGCCGAGGGCAAGACGAATGCCGAGATCGCCGCCGAGCTGTGGGTGACGCCGGCGACTGTGAAGAAGCACCTCGAGAACGTCTACCTGAAGCTCGGCGTCGGCAGTCGCGCCGCAGCCGCGAGCCTGCTGCGGGCGGGCAGCGCGCCCGGCTGAGCCGGCGGCCCAGGCACCAGGCCCCGATCGACGCCGACGCGGCCGTCACGCCATCGACGGCCGACAATTTTCATGCTACTGTCCAGTCGCACGTTGTCGTGCCACCACCCGCCCCGCGCCGAGGTCGCCACGATGCTCGCCCAGCGTCTCCGGGTCTGGAAGACCGCCTACAACACCGCGAACCTGCCCGAGGGCATGACCGTGCCGCCCGACGCGGTCAGCAAATGGCTCGTGATCACCCGTGCGGCCGTCTTCTCGATGACCGTCACGTCCGGGCTCATCGGCGGCCTCCTCGCCGTCGGCGCGGCGCAGCTCACCGGCGAGGTCAGCGTCCATTGGGGGCTGCTCGCCCTGGCGATCGTGGGCCTCGTCGTCGCCCATGCCGCCAACAACATGATCAACGACTACTTCGACCTCGAGGGCGGGGTCGACACGGACGACTACGTCCGGGCGCTCTACGCCCCCCACCCGATCCTGTCTGGCTGGGTCACGAAGCGCCAGCTCGGGACGGCGATCCTCATCGCCAACGCGATCGACCTCGCGATCCTCGTCTTCCTCGTGACCCAGCGAGGGCCGCTCGTGGCTGCCTTTGCCCTCGGCGGTCTGTTCGTCTCGGTCTTCTATGTCGCGCCGCCGATCCGCCTCAAGCACATCGGCCTGGGCGAGCCCGGCGTGTTCGTCGTCTGGGGTCCGCTCATGGTTGTCGGCACATTCTTCGTGGCGACCGGCGAGATCCCCGGCTGGGTCTGGATCGCCTCCCTGCCCTACGCGATCCTCGTGACGACCGTTCTCTTCGGGAAGCACATCGACAAGATCGAGGCCGACCGGAAGAAGGGTGTCCGGACGATGCCTGTCCTCCTCGGCGAGCGGCGGGCCCGGCTCGTCGCCCAGGCCCTGATGATCGCCTTCTACCCGATCGTCGTCGGGGCCGCCCTGGCCGGCTGGATCGGGCCGTGGGTGGCGCTCGTCGTCCTCGGCCTCCCGAAGCTCGCTTCGACGCTCCGGACCTACTCACAGCCGCGGCCGGAGACGCCGCCCCACAGCTACGTTGGCTGGCCGCTGTGGTTCGTCGGGGCGTCGTTCGTCCACACCCGGCGGGCCGGCGCGCTCCTCATCGTGGGC
>Ga0209341_10004660_pt1 | contig 12596 bp, 8 predicted proteins | sample RifCSP13_2_FD_184020 | JGI IMG/M metagenome (GOLD analysis project Ga0209341, IMG submission 184020) | Soil microbial communities from Rifle, Colorado - Rifle CSP2_sed 13_2 (SPAdes) (version 2) | ecosystem: Environmental > Terrestrial > Deep subsurface > Rock core/Sediment | place: Rifle...
TCTCGACGGGCATCCAGCCTTCGCGAGCGGAGTAGCGGCACGCGAGGACAGGCGCGTAGTCCTGGGTGGATGGAGCCCAGACCGCGATCGCATTCCCGGCTCCGTCACCGTCCAGGCTGGGCCCTACGGGTGAGTCGAACACGGCCAGATCGGCGAGGACCACGCGTGGCCCCCAGCCGGCCTCGATGCTCCCGTCGCTCGCGGTGGGGGAGCCGCCACAGCCGGCCAGTAGCGGCAGGATTCCCGCGAGCCACGAGAGAAGCCAGGGTCTGCGCATCCTGAGCCCGATTCTGGGCGCCGAGGCAGGCGTCCCGCCAATCGGTTGTTCGGTCGCGAGCTATCGGAGCGGGCCGATGCGTAGGATCACGCACGGCACCCGCACTCCCGAGTCCCCTCAGTAAACGGGACGCCAGGTGGCGAAGAGGGCGCTCAGGAGCGACAGCACGAGCGCGCCGCTCACGAGCAGCGCCTCGTGCACGCGGCGCGAGCGGACGATGCTCCCGAGCAGCATGAAGACCGGGAACAGCGTCGCCGCGTAGCGGCCGATGCCCTCGAGCGCATTGCCGCTGAGCGGCACGTAGAGGCTCACGGCGACGTACGCGCCGAGTGCGAGCCCGAGCACCCTGAATACGCTCGGGGCGAGCGCGACGAAAGCGATCGCGACGACCCCATGCAGGAAGTAGTAGGGGGCGAGCGGATCGGAGAAGAAGTAGCCGTAGAGGCCGTTGCGCTCGAGGCCGTCGACGAGCCGCATCAACTCCACCCACGGCTGGTTGCCGACGCTGTAGCCCCACTGGGCCTGCGCCCGCAGCCAGCCGAGCGGGTCGCCCGAGAGCCGATACGCGAAAGCACAGAACGCCGCGAAGCCCAGCGGCACGAGCGAGAGCGCCGCGGCCCGGCGCGCGAGCTCACCCGGTCGCGGGCGCCCGGAGAGAGCGATGAGCCCGAGCGGCACGGCGATCAGGACCCCGTTGGGGCGCGTCAGTGCCGTGAGGGCACCGAAGGCTCCGGCCCAGCCCCAGCGCGACGCGAACGCCGCGGCCACGGCCGAGACGCTCGTCAGCAGGAAGAGCGACTCCGTGTAGACCTGCGTGAAGAAGTAGGCGAACGGGAACACGGCCACGTAGAGCACGGTCCGCCGCGCCACCTCGCGGCCGCCGAAGCGGGTCTCGGTCAGGCGATGCAGGACCGTGAGGCCGAGCAGGAGGCAGGCGTAGGCGAGGGCGATGCCGGAGATCCACAGCGCCCGGTCCCCACCGCCGAACGGCCATGCCAGCGCACGCATGGCCAGCGGGTAGAGCGGGAAGAACGCGAGGCTGCTCTGGCCGCCCTCGCTCCAGTAGTAGCCGCGCTGCGCGATGTCGAAGTACCAGCCGGAGTCCCACGCCGCGAACGTCTCGGCGAAGCGCGCGCTGGCGAACGGCATCGGGAAGGGACGCGGGCGGGCTGGGCCGAAGAGCAGGTTCGCGAGGAACGCGGTGCCCTTGCTCAGCACGTGCACGCTCAACACCGCAACGAACGCGTCGAATGCGGCCGGAACCCAGGGCCTGCGTGTTTCCAGCCTGTCGCGCGCCGCCCGTGCCCGAGCGGCGGCGTCCCGGACTCTCCGGCTGAGCCACGACGGCCACGGGACGGCCGCACGCAGGGCCACGAGCGCCAGCAGCACGAGGAACGGCTTCGAGAAGCGGCGGACGCTCACGACGCCGAGATCGATGCCGCCCGCGACCAGGTAGGCGAGCCCCACGACCGCGTATGCGACGATCAGGACGTCGACGAGCGTCAGCGCTCGCGCCGCGAGACGGCTCGCGGCAGCCGTTCGGGGCGGATCGCCGGGCTTCTCTTCGCCGGCAGGCAAGGGCCGGGCCCCGCCGAGGCCGCCTACTTCAGCGCGGCGAGCGCCGCGTCGTAGTTCGGGTCCTGGGCGATCTCGGGAACCAGCTCGGTGTAGACCACCTTGTCGTTCGCGTCCAGCACCACGACCGCGCGGGCCGCGAGGCCGACGAGCTTGCCGCTCGTGATCTCGACGCCGTAGTCGCGCAGGAACTGCCTCCCGCGGAAGGTCGAGAGCGGAACGACGTTCGCGAGGCCCTCGGCCGTACAGAAGCGGCCCGCGGCGAACGGGAGGTCGCCGGAGATCACGAGCACCACCGTGTTGGGCAGCGTGCCCGCGGTCTCGTTGAACTTGCGCGCGGACGCGGCACAGATGCCGGTGTCGAGGCTCACGACGATGTCGAGCACCTTGCGCTTGCCCGCGAAGTCCTTGAGCGAGACGTCGCCCAGGTCCTTGCCGACGAGCGTGAACGCCGGTGCCGTCTGGCCGACGGTCGGAAACGTGCCCGCGATGTCGATCGGGTTGCCCTTGTGCGTGACTTTGGCCATTGGGGCGGATCTCCTTCTAGAAAGCCCTTGCGCGGGACCGGGAAGCCCCAAGCATATCCGAAGCGAGCGGGCCGACGGACCGGCCCGGCGAGGACTCCCGGCGGCTGCGGGCGCCGGGGTAAGATCCCGGCCGCGCGCCTTCTGGCGCCGCCCACGAGGAGCTCCGATGTCCTTGCGTTTCCGCCGTCCCGCGATCGTTCCGGTCCTGGCTCTCCTCTGCCTCGGCTCTCCGGCATCGCCCCAGTCGAAGCCCACCGGGGCCGCGCCTGCCGCGCCGGCTGCGGCACTGACGGCAGAGCACCTGAAGGGTCTCGAGTTCCGCAGCATCGGGCCCGCGATCATGGGCGGGCGCATCGACGACTTCGCCGTGGTCGAGTCGGACCCGAAGACGTTCTACGTCGGCACCGCCTCGGGCGGGATCCTGAAGACGACGAACAACGGGACCACGTTCGAGCCGATCTTCGACGACCAGCTCGTGTCCTCGATCGGCGACCTCGCGATCGCGCCGTCCGATCCGCAGATCCTCTACGCCGGGACCGGCGAGCCCAACAACCGCCAGTCCTCCTCCTGGGGCAACGGCGTCTACAGGACACTCGACGGCGGCAAGACCTGGCAGCACATGGGCCTCGCCGAGACGCACCACATCGGGCGGGTGCTCGTGCACCCGAGCCGCGCGGAGGTGGCCTACGTCGCGGCGCTCGGGCGCCTGTGGGGCCCGAGCCAAGAGCGCGGGCTCTACAAGACGACGGACGGCGGCCGGACCTGGACCAACACGAAGTTCGTGGACCAGGACACCGGCTTCGTGGACGTGGCGATGGACCCGCAGAGCCCGGACACGCTGTACGCGGCCTCGTACCAGCGCCGCCGGACGCCGTTCGGCTACAACGGCGGGGGGGCCGGCAGCGGCCTCTGGAAGACGATCGACGGCGGGGCGAGCTGGACCAAGCTCACGAAGGGGTTGCCGGAAGGCGAGATCGGACGCATCGGGCTCGCGGTCTACCTGCGAGAGCCGAGGATCGTCTACGCGCTCTTCGAGCACGCGAAGGAAGGCGGCATCTACCGCTCCGAGGACCGCGGCGAGACGTGGAGCAAGATGTCGGCGACGAACCCGCGCCCGTCGTACTACAGCAAGCTCCGCATCGATCCGAACAACGATCAGCGCGTCTGGGTGATGGGCGCGCCCATGTACACCTCCGAGGACGGCGGCCGGACGTTCAAGACCGACGTGGTCGACAAGATCCACGGCGACTACCACGCGATGTGGATCAACCCGGCCGACTCGGACCACATGATCGTGGGCAGCGACGGCGGCATCCACTTGAGCTACGACCGCGGCCGCAGCTGGGATTTCGCCAACAGCTTCCCCCTCGCGCAGCTCTACGAGGTGGCGGTCGACAACCAGCGCCCGTACCACGTCTACGGCGGGCTGCAGGACAACGGCAGCTGGTCGGCGCCCTCGCGCACGCTCTACCGGCAGGGGATCTCGAACGACGAATGGGTCCGCGTCGGCGGCGGCGACGGCTTCTACACGGTGCCGGACCCGACCGATCCCGACGTCGTCTACGTCGAGAGCCAGGACGGCCGCGTCCAGCGCCTGCACCGCTCGACCGGCCAGCGCCGGGTGATCCGCCCCGAGCCCCCCGCGGGCGAGAAGTACCGCTTCAACTGGAACTCGCCGATCCTGGTCTCGCCCCACGACCCGAAGACGATCTACTACGGCGGCAACAAGCTGTTCGGCTCGCGCGACCGCGGCGACAGCTGGACCCTCGTCTCGCCCGACCTCACGAGCAGCGACAACGTGAGGCGGGACGCGATGCCGATCTTCGGCAAGCCGGCCAAGGAGCTGCTGTCGCGCAACGACGGCGTCGTCCACTTCGGGACGATCACGACGCTCGCCGAGTCGCCGCTGCGCGCCGGCGTGCTGTGGGCGGGCACCGACGACGGCAACCTGCAGGTCTCGCGCGACGGCGGAGCGACGTGGACGAACGTCGCCGCCCGCGTCCCCGGCGTGCCGAAGGGCACCTACGTGAGCCGCGTGGAGGCAAGCCTCGGCGGCGAGGGGGCGGCGTACGTCACGTTCGACGGCCACCGCTCGAACGACTTCGGCGCCTACCTCTTCATCACCGCGGACTACGGGCAGACGTGGAAGAGCGTCTCCTCCAACCTGCCGTCGGGCGGGACGCTCAGCGTCGTGCGCGAGCACCCGAAGAGCGCGGACGTCCTGTTTGCCGGCACGGAGCGCGGTCTTTGGGTCAGCTGGGACCGCGGCGGCTCGTGGACGGCGCTGCGCGGCAAGAACCTGCCCAGCGTGCCCGTCGACGACATCCAGATCCACCCGCGTGAGGGCGACCTCGTGCTCGGCACCCACGGCCGCGGCGTGTGGATCCTCGACGACGCGACGCCGCTCGCCTCGCTGCCGTCGGCGCGTGGCCAGGAGCTGCACCTGTTTCCGGTCCCCGTTGCGACCGAGTGGCGACTCTACGACCACAAGGGCAACACCGGTCACAAGCTGTTTCTCGCGCCCAACCCGCCCGAGGGCGCGCTGCTGACCTACTGGCTCGGTGCCAGGCCCGGCGAGAAGGACGAGGTCAAGATCACGGTGACGGACGCGTCGGGTGCGCTGGTGCGCGAGATCAAGGGGCCGAAGCCGGCGATCGGGTTGAACCGGGCGAGCTGGGACCTGCGCCGTGAGCCGCCCGTGAAGCCGGAGGAGGGCGCCCCGCGCGGCTTCGGAGGACCGCCGCGTGGGCCGCTCGTCCTGCCGGGCAGCTACACGGTCAAGCTCGCCGCCGCAGGCAAGCAGGCCACCGGCACGGTCGTCGTCGAGGACGATCCCCGGATCACCGTGAGCGACTCTGTGCGGCGGGAGTGGTACGAGGCGCAGCTGGAAGCCGGCCGGATCTGGGCGAAGGCGGACGCGGCCGACAAGGCGGTCAAGTCGATCAAGAAGCAGCTCGAGGAGCTGAAGGCGTCCCTCGACAAGAAGAAGGACACACCCGAGGCCGTCACGAAGGCCCTCCAGGGGCTGCTCGACAAGGCGGCGCCGCTCGCCCGAACGCTGAGCTCGGACGCGCCGATGGGCTTCGCCGGCGCGCCGCTCGCCGCGGACCCGGAGCCGCTGCTGCCGCGGGCCCGCTTCCTGGGCTTCGGCCTCGCCGCGTTCACGGGCGCTCCGACGCCGCAGCAGAAGATGGTGATCGAGCGCACGTCTCGCGCGGTGGACGACGTCGCCGCGGCGATCAAAGCCCTGCAGCAGACGGACGTTCCGGCGCTCAACAAGCTCGTCTACGAGAGCGGGATCGGGCGGATCGACGCGGGCGCACTGCTGCCCTAGCTGCTACGCGGCGAAAAGCAGGCTCTTGCAGGTGAGGGCGGCTTCCGCCTTCAGGAACTCGGAGACGTCGAGCGGGCGCACCGCGTAGCCGAGCGCCGCGATGCGCTCGAGGGTCCTCGGGAAGCCCGGATGGGCGATCACCAGGCCCGCGACGCGAAGCACGTTGGCCGCGCCGGGCTCGCCGGGTGCGACGTCCACGAGCTCCAGGCCCCGGAAGGGCGCCGAGTCGAGCCACGCGCGGTTGAGCAGCACGCGCTCCTGGTCGAGAGCCGTGGCCGCGCTCTTGAGGTGCAGGCAGCCCGTCACGGCCACCGGCACCACGCGGTAGCCCAGCGGCTCGGCCACGGCCGCGAGCCGCGCGATGCCCGCCTCGTTGGTGCGGGCCGAGTGCCCGACGAAGACGGTGTGGCCGACCCGCAGCACGTCGCCGCCTTCGAGCGTCGCTGGAGAGGGTGTGGTCTCGATCGGACGGTAGCGGGCGAGGGCTGCCTCGATCGCGGCGACCTCGCCGCGGCGCGACGCCGCGCCCGGTCGTGTCAGGAGCGCCAGCTCGTCGAGCACGACAGCCACGTCCTCGACGAAGCAGCAGTCGGGAAACGCGGGATCGGCTGGAAGCTCGACGACCTCGAGCCCCAGCGAGCGCAGCAGCGCCGCGTACTCGGCGTGCTGCGCGACCGCGCGGGCGAGGTCGATCGGCTCGCGCTCGCGGAAGCTCAGCTCGCAGCGGGCGAGCGTGGACGGGACGCCTCGCATCAACGCGATGCCGGGCGCCCCGCTCACCCCCAGAGCCTCGCCGGTTACTTCGTCTTGACCGGGTCGGCCGGCTTCTTCGGAAGCCGCATCGGCTCGGCGTCCATCTTCTTGAGGAGCTCCGCGACCCCGCGCTCGAGCTGGGGGTCCTTGCCTGCGATCACCGACTGGGGGTCGTTCTCCACCACGATGTCGGGGTCGACGCCGTGACCCTCGATCACCCAGCGGCCGTCGACGTCGTTCGTGCCGCTGAGAGGTACCGTGACCTGTCCGCCGTCGATCATCGGCCCGAGGCCGCTGATGCCCACGACGCCGCCCCAGCTACGCTTGCCGACGAGCGGCCCGAGCCCGGCCTTCCTGAACATGTGCGGGAAGATGTCACCGTCCGAGGCCGAGGTCTCGTTGAGCAGCGCCACCTTGTGGCCGTGGAACACCGTTCCGGGATAGGTGCCCGGGTACTCGCTGCGACGACCGAAGCGGGTGCCGAGCAGCTTCGAGTCGAGCCGCTCGATGATCCACTGCGAGACGTTGCCGCCGCCGTTGGAGCGCACGTCGACCACCAGCCCCTCCTTGCGCAGCTGCGGGTAGAACCACTTGACGAACTCGTAGATCCCCGGCGCTCCCATGTCGGGGATGTGCAGGTAGCCGGCGCGGCCGTTCGTCAGCTTCGCGACCTTCTCGCGGGTGGCGGCCGTCCACTCCAGGTAGAGCAGCGGCTCCTCGCTGGTGATGGGTCGGTAGCTCGTCTTGCGCGAGCCCTCGAGCGCCGGCTTCGCGTTGAGCGTGAGCGTGACCGGGTCGGTCTTGTGGCGCAGCAGCCGGTAGGGATCGTCGTTGCCCCGCAGCTCCACGCCGTCGATCTCGAGCACGTAGTCGCCGACGCGGGCGTCGACGCCCACCTCGGTCAAGGGCGCGCGGTAGAGGTTCTCCTGGTTGTGGCCAGGGAAGATCCGCGCGATGCGGAAGCGTCCCGAGGCGGCGTCGAGCTCGAAGCGCGCGCCCGGCAGCGCGACCTTCGGGCGCGCCGGAATCTCGTAGTCGCCGCCCTGGATGTAGGTGTGCCCTATGTTGAGCTCGGCCACCATCTCGCCGAGCACGTAGTTGAGGTCGGCGCGGTGGGCGACGTGCGGCAAGAGCGCCCGGTAGCGCTCGCCGATGGCCTTCCAGTCGTAGCCGTGCATGTTCTCTACGTAGAAGAAGTCGCGGTAACGGCGCCAGGCTTCGTCGAAGAACTGGCGCCACTCGTCGGCGGGCACGCGGTCCAGCATCAGCCCCTTGGTCGAGACGGTCTTCTTGTCCTTGGTCTCGGGCTTGACGTCGTAGAGGTTGAGGCTCTCACCCTGCCGGACGAGCACTTTCGTCCCGTCGCGCGACAGCGCCCAGGAGCTCGCATCGTCCACGAGCGTCGTCGCCTTGCGGTCCTTCAACGAGTAGAGCTTCAGCGCCGGCTTCGCGTATGAGTCGCGCCCATAGAAGGGCGCGCCGCTCACGCTGTAGACGAGGTGCCCCTTGCCGACTGCGAGACCGTCGAAGTTGTCCCCGTCGATCGGCGCGCGCGTGACGCGGGAGCCGAGGCCGTCCCAGTCGATCCGGAAGGGCGTCTGCTTCTTCTCGGGTTTGCCCTTCGTGTCGGCCTTCGCGTCGCCCGCCTTGTCGGCGTCGGGCTTCTCCTCATCGGGCTTCTTCTGGCCCCCGGCCTTCTCGTCGTCGAAGGTCACCTCGTCGGATTGCGGCGGGAACGGGCTCTTGCCGTCCTTCCGCAGCGTCACGGCGAAGATCCCGGTCGTCAGGTTGGTGGCGAAGTTCCACTCGAAGCCGCTGATCTGCGGCGCGAAGTCGCGGTCGGAGAGGTAGTAGAGGAAGTCTCCGTCGAGATCCCAGGCCGGGCTCTCCTCGCCAAAGGTCTCATCCGTGACACGGTGGAGCGTCGCGTCTCCAGCACTCCACACGTGGATCGAGCGTGACTCGTTCGCGTCGGTCATCGAGAACGCGAGGTACGCCCCCTTCGGCGACCAGCTGTAGTCCCGGATCAGGGTGCGCTCGTCGTCGGCGACGAGGGCGATCTTGCGGTCGGCCAGCGTCAGCACGAAGAGCTTGCCGTCCTTGTCCGAGAAGGCGAGGTGCGCGCCTTCCGCCGACCACTCCGGGGCGTAGGTCATGCCCTGGCGGCCTTTGGTGACCTGCTCCGGCTTGCTGCCCGCCTGGTCCACCAGCCAGATCTCGTCCTCGCCGCTCGCGTCGGAAACGAAAGCGATGCGCTTGCCGTCGGGTGACCAGCGCGCGAGCTTGTCGTGCACGCCGGAGGTGGCCGTGAGGTTGCGCGTCGGTCCCTTCTCGATCGGGAGCGTGAAGACGTCGCCGCGCGCCACCACCAGCGCCCGCTCGCCCTTGGGGCTGAGCTCGAAGCCCTCGACGTTCTTCTCGATGGAGTAGCGGGAGGGACGCATCGCGACACCGTCGTTGGGTACGAAGACCTGGATCGCCTGGTCGGATCTCGTCTTCACGTCAAAGACGCGCAGCTCGCCGTTCTGCTCGTAGACGATGCGCGACTGGTTGTCGGACGAGGGCCAGCGCACGTCCCAGGTGGTGCTGCTGGTGAGCTTCGTCACGGCCTCGGTCGCGAGCTCGTACGCGTACAGGTTGAGCGTGCCGTCGCGGTCCGATGCGAAGTAGATGGCGCCGCCGATCCAGATCGGGTCGCGCTCGGTGCGCGTGCTGGTGGCGAACGGCTTCACGTCGTTCGTGGCGAGGTCGTAGAGGTAGAGGTCCTGCGCCCAGCCGCCCTCGTATCGCTTCCAGGTGCGGAAGTCGCGGAACAGCGGCGAGTACGCGAGCCGCTTCGCGTCGGGCGAGAAGTCGCCCGCGCCGGACGTGGGCATCGGCAGCGCCTTCGCGGGGCCGCCACCGGCCGGGACAGTGAACAGCTGGCCCTCCGAGCGCACGCCGTCGGCGTCGCGCTGCGAGCGGAACAGGATCGCCGTGCCGTCGGGCGTCCAGCCCATCACCTGGTTGTCGTAGCCTCCGCGCGGCGGGAAGGGCCCGCGGGCGGGGTAGTAGGTCAGCTGGCGCGGCTGGCCGCCTTCGGCCGGGATCACGTAGACCTGCTCGTCGCCCTCGTACTGGCCGGTGAAGGCGAGCCACTTGCCGTCCGGCGAGAACTTCGGGAAGAGCTCGAGGCCCGCGTGGGCGGTGAGCCGCGCGGCGCTGCCGCCCTTCGCGGGTGCCGTCCAGATGTCCCCTGCATAGCAGAATGCGACGCGATCGCCCGCGATGTCGGGATAGCGCAGCAGCTTCGTCTGCGCGGGAGCGGATGCGGGCACTAGACCGATGAGACAGGCCGCCAGGGGAGCGGCCACGACATTCAATCGAATGAACATGAGGGCACCTCGGTGAACGCCCGAGATGCTATGCCATCGAAGCCACTCGAGGCGATGAGCCGGAGGGATGGGCGCATGGGTAACGGGGGGACAGGCTCACGGGGGAGGGACTCACGGGGAGAGGCCACTCGAGGGTGACGTGCAATGCCGGGGCAACAGGCAACCCAGGGGGTGTGGGGGGGCGCCCCCCCATCTCAAAGAACGCAAGAAACAGCCCGGCCTTCGGATGTCCTATCCCTGTGGACGACGAAACGCTGCGGAAACGGACAACGGACAACAGGCCCGACGGCCTGGACTGAGCTAGAGGGGGGGCATCCCGCCCCCCCTAACCCCCCGGAGCTAGATTCCCGCCTTCTTTAGCTCGATGCCGCCGTTGACGGTCTTCATCTCGAGCAGCCGTCCGCCGGAGCCGATGGTGCCCTCGAGCTTGCGGCGCGCGATCTTGCCCTTGACGGTGAGCGGGAAGTCGGTCGAGATGTCGCCGTTGACGGTCGAGGCACGTACGTCCGCGCTCAGGCCCTCGGGCATCGACACGTCGATCCCGCCGTTGACGGTCTCGAGCGTCAACGTGCCGTCCCAGTCGGCGCGCCCGAGCCGGGCGGTGATGCCGCCGTTCACGGTCTGCGCGCGAGCCGTGCCGGTCGAGTCGAGCTCGACGCCGCCGTTGACGGTCTCGGCCTCGGCGTCGGCCTTCAGCCCGCTCGCCTCGATGCCGCCGTTCACGGTACGGCCTACGAAGCGCACGCCCGCCGGCACCTTGACGCGGAACTCCACGTTGACATCGTTGTCGCGCACCCGCATCCGGCCGGCCTTGCCCGGCGCGCATTCGTTCGGCGCGCCGTCGCTCGGGTAGACGGCGCAGATCGTCACGCCGCCCGCGTGCTCCACGACCTCGACCTTGACCTCGGTCGGATCGCTCTTGCGGCCCTTCTTGACTGCGGTCACCTCGACGTCGCCGCCCGCGGAGCCGGTCGCGGTGATGCCGCCGTTCACGCCCTTGATCTCGATCGCCTGTCCCGTCGCGACCTTGCCCGTCCAGCGGAACTCCTCCTGGGCCGCGGCCGCCAGGACCGGAGCCGCCGCCACCGCAAATGCCGCCAGGATCGTCGCTCGCTTCATCTGTCTTCTCCCGTTCCCTTGTGATCGCCTGACTACGGCCGCTTGCGGATGTCGATCGCGCCCGAGAGCGTCTCGAGGGTGATGCGCGCGCCCCCGGAGCCTGTCGTGAAGCCGAGCTCCGTCTGCGGCGTCCACTTGCCGCGCTTTTCGGCAGCCGGGCCGAGCTCGTTGTTGATGCGGCCGCTGAAGCTCGACACCTGGAACTCTGCCGAGACCGTCGCGGGAAGCAGCAGCTCCACGGGAGCGCTCACGGTCTCGATCGAGAGCGAGGCCCGGCTCGTGAGCGCAGCCTCGAAGCGGACCGTGCCCGCCACGGACTCGATCTCGGCGCGGTCGTACGAGCCGCCGATCACGTGCAGCTTCCCGTGTACCGTCGAGGCCTCCAGGTCGCCCGACGCGTCGCGCACCACGACGCTGCCGTTGACGGTTTCGGCCTTGATCCGGCCCGTGGCCTTCGACACCTCGACGTCGCCGTTGACGCTCTGCAGCTCGACGTGCTTCGCGGCTCCCGCCTGGGTGATCGATCCGTTGACCGTCTCGGCCGTCACGGATCCCAGGACGCCGGTCACGCTGATCGTGGCCTGGAAGCCCTCGATGTCGACGGAGCTGCCGGCCGGCACGAACACCTCGAGGTCGCTCTTGATCCCCATCGGGTTGTGGTCGGCCTCGATCTCGATGTGGGTGCGCCTGCCGCTGCCTTCGAAGCTCAGCTCACCACCCTCACCCACCGTGCCTCGCACCTGCACCTCGGCCTTGTCCCAGCCGGTCACCTTGACGGAGCCGGCCATGTTCTCGATGCTCACGGCCCCGTCGGGAGCCGCGGGCCGCTTCTGGTCCACCGTCGTCTGTGCGGCGAGCGACACCGGGGCGAGAAGGACGGTGGCGAGGACGACTGCTGCGGGCTTCATGATCGTGCTCCTGTTCAACGTTCAAAGTGCCGTCGAGAGGCGGACCACTCGACGGAGTACGTCGACCTTCTTGCGGTGGGTGGCGACGAGCATGCGGTTGAGCTCGGGGCTCGCCGGGTCCTTCACGAGCGCCTGGCGCACTTCCTCGAGCGCGCGGTCGATCACCTCTAGATTGGCCTCCACGCGCGCCAGGTCTTCGGCCGGCAGAACCGCCCGCCTCCGCTGCAACGCCTCCAGCAGGGCGCCCGCCGCCTGCTCGTAGTCGCGAGCGGCGGCGGCCAGCACCGGGTCGGCGATCCCCGTGTTCGTCACCGCTCGAAGCTGCGGGCTCGCGCTCGGCATCGCCAGCGTGCGCACTGCCGCCGGGCCCGAGCCGTTCCACAGGAACGCCGCCAGGCCGATGACGAGCGCGGCCGCCGCGGCGAGGGCCACGGGCTGCCACGAGGCCAGGAAGGCCGACCAGGCCGAGCCGCGCTCGATCCGCTCGGCGATCCCGGGCCACAGGTCGCGCGGTGGCGCCATGGAGCGGGGCAGTGCTGCCGCGTGGGCGAGCAGCTGACGCAGCTGCCGCTCGCGGTCGCGACACGGCGCGCACCCCGCGAGGTGCAACTCGAGCTCCCGGGCCTTGGCCCCCGTGAGGGCGCCGTCCACCCAGTCGTCGAGGAGTAGGTCGAGCTCGTGGCAGGTCATGAGACGAGTGCCTCCCTGAGCAGCCGGCGCGCGGCAGCT
>Ga0209341_10004661_pt1 | contig 12595 bp, 8 predicted proteins | sample RifCSP13_2_FD_184020 | JGI IMG/M metagenome (GOLD analysis project Ga0209341, IMG submission 184020) | Soil microbial communities from Rifle, Colorado - Rifle CSP2_sed 13_2 (SPAdes) (version 2) | ecosystem: Environmental > Terrestrial > Deep subsurface > Rock core/Sediment | place: Rifle...
AAAGGGTTCAAAGACGCGTTGGCGCAATTCCTCTGGGATGCCTGGGCCGCTATCCGAAATGTGTACATCGATCATCGTCGCATCACCCGGATTGGGGCGGATCTTCATGGCCAGGACGCCACTCTCCTGGTCCTCCATGGCCTGGATGGCATTGGTGATCAGGTTGGTGAAAACCTGGTCCAGTGCGCGCCGATCACCGTAGATCCAAGGCATGTTGGGCGCAACCTGCAGGTGGTCCTTGATGTTCTTGCGGGCCATGCGCGGACGCCAACGATCCAGCTGCGAGGCGCAGAATTCGCCAAGGTCCATAGGCTCGGGGTGATGCTCCATGTTGCGCGAGAAATTGAGCACCGATTTCATGCGGTGTTCCAGGCGATCGCAGTCTTCCTGCATTTGTTTTATCTGCTGCTGCATCGGGTCCTGGTCAGGTAGGTTGATCTGCATTAATTGCAGGCCGGTGCTGATGCTGTTGATCGGGTTGCGCACTTCGTGAGCAAAATAGGCGGTGATCTCACCCAGCCAGGCGCGCTGCTGCAGTTGCTGGCTCTGCAAGTGAAAAGCTTCGTGTTCGCTCAGGTCGGTGAAGATGACGGCCAGCTTGCCCGCCGAGCCGGCTTTGAAAACTGGTGCAATGCGTAGAGAGGCGAGGAATTCAGTCCCATCCCGGCGATGGAGTTTGCGCTCGCCGAGTTCGCTGTCCCTGCCATCCAACAAAGCGCGCTCGAGAGCCGGCAAGAGTGGCTGCGGGCTGATCAGCACGTCGTTGGCCGGGCGGCCGCCGATCTCGGCGGAACTGTAACCCAGCATGGCTTCGGCGGCCGGGTTGATCTCGATCACCCGCAGTTGATCATCGGCAAATAGTAAACCATCCTGCACGTGTTCCTGCAGCGCCGAGTTGATCAGCTCCGCATCGCCCAATCGCGAGGACTCGACTTTCAGAATGGACACGACTTGAGTCTGTAAGCGAGCGGTGGCTGCGCTGACCGCCAGGATCTGGAGCATCACCAACAAATCTGCCGGGGGTGGGTTGTCCCCGCTGGCCACGGCTAATAGGCCGGCGTCTGGATCGGTGATGTCGAGAGGTGTGCTGGCCAGGTAGCTTAGTCGGGCGGAATGGGCTGCCTTGTGGATAGAAGACTCAATGGGTTTCCCCGTCTGCCAAACTTTTGGCGTTCGCAGGTGGCCGAAGTCCGCCGCCTCTAGGTGCGATGGAAAACTGACTCCGCTGCCGAGGGCGGCTTCGAGTCTTAATGAGTGCGAGGCTTCCGCGGGAATGTAAAGCATTAGATAGCTGGCGCCAGTCAGCAAGGTGCCCGCCTGCAATATTTGGCGATAAGAAGCCGCCAGGTCCTCTTGCTGTGCGGCCAGGGAAAGCATGTGCATCGCTTCCCAGCGCTGCTGCGCAAGGGCCTGCGGGTCCTGCTCGAATTGTCCGGGCGGAAGGAAGCTGAGGGCCACCCAATGCTCGGCGCCGCCCAAAGGGGCGGCCTTGACGGTCACCATGGTCGAGCGGCTGCTGCGTGTGATCAGTTTCTGTGTTCGAGGTTTTCTGGAAGCGGAGCTTTCTAGATCGGAGCTGGACAGATCTGGTAGAAGCGTGGTCAGTTCCAATTCGGCCAGCTCATGGCGAGTGTAAGAACTAAGCCGAATAGCCTGTGCATTTCCAAACAGCACTCGACCGCTGCGAGGATCGGCGACGAGGGTGGGGTGGGGAAGCAAATCCAGCAAGGCTTCGAATTCTTCTGCTCCAGAGCGCCGCTTGAACAGCGGCAGTTCACCGATGCTGGATAAGGCCATGTGTTAGAGGGCGTGGGCTTTGCGCATATGGGCGGGTAATATGCCTTCCATCATACGATATTTAGCCACCGTTCGCCGAGCTACACGGAACCCTTCTTTGGCCAATAAGCGCATCAACTTGGTGTCGCTCATCGGCTTGGATTCGTCTTTGATAATTTTCTTCAACGCGGTGCGGATATGCAAGCTGCGGTCGAAGAATTGAGACAACGGCACGATCTTGCCCGATGGTAATTGCACGGCCTTGGCGGATACGGCCCGCGATACCGTGGATTCGTGCACACCCAGTTCATCGGCGATGGCGGCGCGAGTGACGGGCTTTAGGTGCGCATCCCCGCCCAAAATGAACTTGCGTTGTAGCACGGCCAGGATCTGCATCAAGCGCACGATCGTCTGGTTGCGCTGTGCAAGGCACTTGATCAACAGGCTGGCTTGTTCCAGGTCGATCTTCCATTGGTCAGCCTTGTCTTCGGGGGCTTCGCGCAGGGCCTGTTGGAAAAGTGGATTGACGCGCAGCAGGCCGCGCAGCGGCCACATGACCTCAACCACCAGGCGACCATCTTCCTGCGGGCGAACAATAATGTCCGGCCGGGTATAAGTGCTGGGCGCTTCGGCGTTCGGCGTGCGCAGGCTGCCCCAATGGGCGCGCGCCGGGTAGGGACTGAGATTACTGGTGATGAACTCGGCGATCTGCTGCGCCTTGGTCTTGCTGACGCCGAGCAGGTGACCTAGTTCTGTATATTGGTGCTTGCTCAACATGCCCATGCCTTCGCGGATAGAGCGGGCGCACAGTTCCCGGTTCGGCGCCTGTGCGCCCAGTGTTTCGAGTTGCACCAGCAGGGCTTCGGTGGTGGTGGAAGCGCCCACGCCTAGCGGGTCGGCGCGCTGAATGTGCTTGGCGACGTCTTCGACGACAGGCAGCGACACATGGTGATAGCGCGCCACTTCGAGAAGCGGGACGGTGAGCAATCCATCTTCGTCCAGGCTGGTGAGGATGTGGGCGGCGATCTCCTGTTCCTGCGGCTCAAGCTCTGCCCCGATCTGGCGCAGCACGTAGCTGGCCAATGTCTCGGGTTCGGCTCCCGTGTAGTCCTCGGGCAGTTCTTCGCCGCTGCGACTATCGCGGCCGCTGGTGGTTTGGGTCGGCGCAATAAAGACGACAGGCGCCTGGCTGCCTGCCAAGCTCTTGTTGTGCATGCAGGTCGGGCAATAGGCTTCTTTTCGCAAGGTGCGCCCACAGGTGGGGCAATGGCGGCCTTCTACCAGTTCCAGGGCCGGGTTGGACGCAAGGGCCGCGTCGATTTTTTGGCTCAGCTCTTGGGAATTCAGCCCCAATAGGCTCATGGTCTGGGCCAAATGGGCGGTAGTTTGAGGCCGTTGGCGGGCGCCCTGGTAAATGATCTGGGATTGGGTGAAAGCCATGTTCTGCTCCTGAGCTCCGGATTATAGAGAGTTAGCCTTACCGATGCAAGTTCTATGCCAGCCCAGTTTGATAGAATGACGGCGATGTCCAAGAAGCATGCCGATCTGACCGTGGTGGGCGGGGGGCTGGCCGGCAGCGAAGCCGCCTGGCAGGCCGCTGAGCGCGGCTTGCAGGTAGCGCTCTACGAAATGCGGCCGGGTTTGCAAACCGGCGCCCATGTAACGGCATCCCTGGCCGAGCTGGTGTGTTCGAATTCCCTGGGCTCCAACCTACCGGATCGGGCTTCCGGCCTGCTCAAGAATGAGCTGCGCCGTTTGGGTTCCCTATTGCTGCACGTGGCCGAGGACAGCGCCGTGCCGGCGGGCGGGGCGTTGGCCGTGGACCGCGAGAGGTTTGCGGCGGAGGTGACGTGCACCCTGGAGGGACATCCCAATATTGAATTGATCCGCGCAGAAATGCCCACCATCCCCGAGGGTCTGTGCATCATCGCCTCGGGGCCGTTGACCTCGTCCAACTTGTCCCGCGCCATTGCAGAACTAAGTGGGGAACAGCACCTCTATTTTTACGATGCCATCTCGCCTATCGTCGGCCTGGATTCGATCAATTTGGATATAGCGTTCCGCGCTTCGCGGTATGGGCGCGGCGAGGATCAGGGTGGGGATTACATAAATTGCCCGTTCACCAGGGAGGAATATCGGGCCTTCGTGGCTGCGCTCTTGGGCGCGGAACGTATCGAACTGCGCGGCTTCGAGCAAGATATCCAGCAAGGCGTGCGCGCCGGCCTGCACAGATTCTTCGAAGGCTGTCTGCCAGTGGAGATCATCGCCGAGCGCGGTCAGGCCGCGCTGGCCTTCGGTCCTATGCGGCCGGTTGGCCTTACCGACCCGCGCACCGGGCGGAGGCCATACGCTGTAGTTCAACTGCGCCAGGACGATCTGGCGGGCGCCCTGTATAACCTGGTGGGCTTCCAAACGAACCTAACCTTCAGCGATCAGCGCCGCGTGCTGCGCATGATCCCTGGCTTGGAGCGGGCGCGCTTTGAACGCTATGGCCAGATGCATCGCAACACTTTTATCAATTCGCCGGCCTTGCTAAATAGCACTCTGCAATTCCACACCCGCCCTGACCTTTTCTTCGCCGGGCAGATCACCGGCATCGAAGGCTATGTGGGCAATATCGCCTCAGGTCTGCTGGCGGGCCTAAACGCCAGCAGGGTGCACGCTGGCAAAGCGCCACTTGAGGTGCCGGCCACGACCATGCTAGGCGCGCTGTGCCATTACGTCACGCACGCGACGGCCGCTGACTTCCAACCCATGAAAGCCAACTTAGGGATCCTGCCGCCGCTTCCGAACGTGGGCAAAATCGGCCGCCGACGGCGGGCGCAAGCGTTTGCCGACCGGGCGTTGGCCAGCCTGGAAGAGTGTCTGGATTCGATAGAGATGGCTGAGACGAAGGTTGCTGAAAGGACACAAAGTCCCGTGACGTTATGATCAACAAAGACCTCCTCACAGTTGTTCTATTCGTTCTGGCGACCAGCTGCTCTGTGCCGCCGGAAACTACTCAGCCGACCCCGCTGCCGCCCGTCTTTGACGGCCAGCGCGCCCTTGCAGACGTCGAATACCAGGTCGCCCTCGGCCCGCGCATTCCGGAGACCCGTGGCCATGCGGAGGCGGTGGAATGGATGATTGATTCTTTGCGTGACTCCGGTTGGCAAATGGAGCTGCAGGAGACCGAGCGCTTCGGCCATCCCATTCGCAATGTGATCGCCAAGCGCGGCGGCGGGTCGCCCTGGCTAATCCTGGGGGCCCATTACGACACGCGCATTCTCGCTGACCAGGACCCGGATATCAATGCGCGCCAGGAGCCCGTACCCGGCGCCGATGACGGCGCCTCCGGGGTGGCCGTCTTGCTGGAGCTGGCCCGAGTGCTGCCGCGCGACCTGGAAGGGCAGATCTGGCTGGTGATGTTCGATGCTGAAGATAATGGACGCATCGACGGCTGGGATTGGATCCTGGGCTCATCCGCTTTCGCCGAATCGCTGGCCGCGTATCCCGATGGCGTAATCATCGTTGACATGGTTGGGGATGCTGATTTGCAAATCTATCTGGAAACCAACTCGGACCAGGGACTGCGCTCTGAGATTTGGGCGCAAGCCGCCGCTCTGGGCCATGAGGATGTGTTTATCAACGAGGAAAAGTTTAATATGCTGGATGACCATACCCCATTCTTGCGGTTAGGCATTCCGGCTGTGGAGATCATCGATTTTGATTTTCCATACTGGCACACCACAGCGGATACCCTGGACAAGGTTTCTGCGGAAAGCCTGCAAACCGTCGGCGAGACGCTGCTGGCCTGGCTGCTTTCCCGCTAAGTTTTTCCCTTGGCATTAATAGCTTTCCTGCCGTACACTTAGGCGATGTTAAAACCTGCCGATCGTATTTCCCATCTCAAGCCTTATTTCTTCGCCGACCTCGGCAAGCGCATCGCCAGCCTGCGCGCCAAGGGAGCAGATGTCGTGCGCCTCGACATCGGCAGCCCAGACCTGCCGCCTCCCGGTTTCATCCTGGAAAGCATGTTCGATTCCGCCAGCAAGCCAAATACGCACGGTTACATGCTGGGGCTGACCCAGCCTTACCGCATGGCGGTGGCCGCCTATTACCAAAAACGCTTTGGCGTCGAACTGGATGCCAAGACCGAAGTCGTGGATTTGATCGGCTCCAAAGAAGGGCTGTTTATTCTGAGCCAGGTCATCCTCAATCCAGGGGATGTTGCCTTGGTTCCAGACCCGGCCTATGCGGTATACGCCAAGGGCGCAGAGATCGCAGGGGCGCAGCCGTATTCCATGCCTCTTTTGGGGGAGAACGCCTTCTTGCCGGACCTCGAAGCCATCCCGGCCGCGGAACTCAAAAAGGCCAAGATCCTTTGGCTGAATTATCCCAATAATCCCACCGGGGCCATCGCCGATCTGGCTTTCTTCGAACGCGCCGTGGCCTTTGCCCGCAGGCACGACCTGCTGCTGGCGCATGATGCTCCCTATTGCGATGTCGGCTTCAACGGCTACCGGGCGCCCAGCATGCTGCAAGTGCCCGATGCCAAAGAAGTAGCCATTGAGTTCAACTCATTGTCCAAGACCTACAATATGGCCGGCTGGCGCCTGGGTATGGCAGTTGGCCAGACGGATGCGGTCAAGTTGATCGAAACATACAAGAGCCAACAGGACTCAGCCTTTTTTGGTCCATTTATGGCCGCGGCGGAAGCGGCCATGCTGGGCGACCAGTCTTGGCTGGTGGAGCGCAACCGTGTCTACCAGGCGCGCCGGGACGCGGTAGTGGACACTTTGCACCGCGCCGGGCTGCGCGTGGCGCCGCCGCAGGCGGCACTGTATCTGTGGATCCCAGTGCCGGGCGGTGAAGCCAGCACGGATTTCTGCGCCCGCATGTTGGCTGATATTGCCGTGAGCACCACACCGGGCGTGGTGTTTGGCAAATACGGCGAAGGCTACTTCCGCATTTCGCTGGTCACGGATGTCGAACGCCTGCGCGAGGGTGCCGAGCGCATTGCCGCATGGTTGACCAAACGGCATTGATAGAGTTATGGCCAAAAGCAAACTGCATGCAAAAGAGCCGGCGCACGAACGCACCCTGATCGTCGGGGTGCGGTTGGCCAACGAGCGCTCCTCGCTGCGCATGGAGGATTCTCTCGAGGAATTGACCCTGCTGGCGCGCACCGCCGGCCTTGAAGTGGTTGGCCAGGCCTCACAGCAAATCACTACGCCGAACCCCAAGACACTGATCGGTAAGGGGAAAGTAGACGAAGTGAAAGCGCTGGCCGAAGAGCTGGATGCCGAGGTGATCTTGTTTGATGACGAACTGTCCCCGCGGCACCAGCGTGAATTGGAAGAGATCTTTGGCGACAAACGTCGCGTGGTGGACCGCACCGCGCTCATTCTCGACATCTTTGCGCAACACGCCAATACGCATGAGGGCGCCCTGCAGGTGGAGCTTGCCCAGCACGAATATCGCCTGCCGCGCCTGACCCGCGCCTGGACCCACCTGGCCCGCCAGGCTGGCGGTGGCGGCGGCCGGGCCGGCGGGGTGGGCGGCGTGGGGCTGCGCGGCCCTGGCGAGACGCAACTGGAATCCGATCGCCGTGAGATCGGCCGGCGCATTGCTCACCTCAAGAAAGAGCTGGAAAAAGTGCGCGCCCACCGCAGCCGTTATCGCGCCCAGCGCAAACGCGCCCGTGTTCCGGTGGTTGCCTTGGTCGGCTATACCAATGCCGGCAAGTCCACATTACTAAACACGCTGACGGATTCGGATGTGTATGTGGCCAATAAGCTATTCGCCACCCTGGACCCAACCACCCGCCGGGTCGTGCTGCCCGGAGGGCGCGAGGCGCTGTTCACCGATACCGTCGGCTTTATTCAGAAGCTGCCGACCACTTTGGTCGAAGCCTTCCAAGCAACGCTCGAGGAGATCAAGGAAGCGGATCTGTTGGTGCATGTCGTGGATATCACGCACGCCAGTGTGCATGCTCAGGCGGAATCGGTACTGCAGACCCTGGAAGAAATCGAAGCGGAGCACGTGCCAATTCTTACCGTGCTGAATAAGATAGACCGGCTCAGTGACCCCGCCGCGGCGCAGAGCGCCTTGGAGGACTTCGAAGACGCAGTGGCCATCTCCGCTTTGCGAGGCCGCGGAATAAGCGAGCTCATAGAGGCTGTGAGCCGCAAACTCTACGAAACCCTTTCGCCCATCGAGGTGATGCTGCCTTATGAGCAGGGTGCGCTGATTGCCTTGTTCCACGAGCAGGGCCGCGTGGAGCGCATCGAACATACCCGCAAAGGGGTGCGTATCAGCGGCCGGCTGCCAGGGCGCCTGCTGGCGCGCTTCGCCCCGTTCAGCCAGCGCGGCATCCCAGCCGAGGTAGATTAATGGGCGAGCTGCTCACGCAGTTCGCCGCCGAAGTGCGCAAACAAAATTTGGGGGAGCTGAAATTGGACCCGGCTTCCCGCCAACTTTACAGCACGGATGCCTCCATTTACCAGATCGAGCCGCTGGGAGTGGCCGTGCCGCGCCACGAAGAGGACCTGGTCGGCCTGGTGGCGCTGGCGGCTGCTTATGGTGTGCCCATCCTGCCGCGCGGCTCAGGCACCAGCTTAGCCGGCCAGACTATTGGCCCGGCAGTCATCATTGATTTTTCGCATCACCTCAATCAGGTACTAGACATCGACGCCGAGGAACGCAGCGCCTGGGTGCAGCCCGGCCTGGTGCTGAATGCGCTCAACCGGCAAGCCGCCCACGCGAGGCTGATGTATGGCCCCGACCCGGCATCTTCCGACCGTGCCACCTTTGGCGGCATGCTGGGCAACAATTCCACCGGGGCGCATTCGATCAGCTACGGAATGACCTCTGACAATGTGCTGGCAATCGACGTGGTGCTGGCGGACGGAACCCAGGCGCGCCTGGAAAGCGTGAAGATGCAGGAAGCGTTTAGCCGGGGAGAAGCCGAAACGCTGGAGGGCAGCCTGTATCGTGAGGCGCTGCAAATTCGCGAACAGCGCGCCGAGAATATAAAAAAACACTGGCCGCGCACTTGGCGGCGGGCTTCCGGTTATAGCCTCAATTATCTGCTGCCCTGGTCCCCCAGCCGCCCGCCCATGTGGGCGCAAGCCGGCGCCGGCGACAACTATCCGCCGATTGAGCCCGGTTCGATCAACCTGGCTCCGCTGCTGGTTGGGTCCGAAGGCAGCCTGGCGGTCTTCAAGCGCATCAAGGTGCGCCTGGTGCCCAGGCCGGCTAATACTGTGCTCGCTGTGCTGTCCTACCCCAGCATTGCGGAAGCCTGCGACGCAGCCCCCGAATTGCTCGAGCTTGCCCCTTCAGCCATCGAGCTGATCCCGCAAGCCATGATCCGCCTGGCGCGCTCCGTGCCGGCTTATGCGCGCCAGTTGTCGTTCGTCAAGGGCGATCCCGAAGCCATCTTGATCGTCGAGTTTTCCGGTAGTGCGCAGGCTGAGGCCGAATCTAAATTGGACGCCCTGAGACCACAAGCAGTGCTGGCTATAACTGCCGAAGAGCAGGCCCAGGTATGGTCTGTGCGCAAGGTCGGGCTTGGCCTGTTGATGTCACGTCCTGGCGATTCCAAGCCACTGCCATTTATCGAGGACGTGGCTGTTCCGGTAGAAAAACTAGGCGAGTTCGTGCGCCAGTTTCAAGCCATCATGGAAGCCAACGGCGCCGGTGGGGATTTCTATGCGCACGCATCGGCCGGTTGCCTGCATGTGCGCCCGCTGATCAATCTCAAGACCTTGCGCGGCATCGAGCAAATGCGCGCAATAACCCAAGGCGTGATGGTGGCCGCCAAGCGGTTAGGCGGCGCCATGAGCGGAGAGCATGGGGACGGCCTTTCTCACGGGGAATGGCTGGAAGATACGTTTGGTCATGAAATAGTCCAGACCTTTCGCGGCCTCAAGCTGGCCGCAGATCCCAAGGGGCTGCTCAATCCCGGCAAGGTGCTGGAGCCGCAGCCCATGCATATCAACTTACGTTATGGGCCTGAGTACCGCGCGGACGCATGGCTCCCGGTCCTCGAGTTTGGAAAGCAGGGCGGGCTGGGCGGGGCCATTGAGATGTGCAACGGAGCGGGGGTATGCCGTAAAGACGACGGGGTGATGTGCCCATCCTTCCAGGCCACCCGCGAGGAAATGCACAGCACACGCGGGCGCGCCAACCTGTTGCGCGCCATGATTTCCACCGGGCTGCCCGAGAGCGCCGACGCCGAAAGGGCGGCGCACGCCGCGCTGGACCTGTGCCTGGAGTGCAAGGGCTGCAAAGCGGAATGCCCATCGGGCGTGGACATGGCCAAGCTCAAATATGATTTCCTGCACAACTATTACGAGCATCATCGCCGGCCCTTGCGCGATTATCTATTCGGCTACATTGGCGCCCTGGGCCGCATTGCGCGGCCCTTTGCGCCCTTGCTCAATCTCGGCTTGCGGAGCCGAGCCGGCAAAGCGGCGGGTGAGCGCCTGGCGGGCCTCTCCGCCAAGCGCGGCCTGCCGCCCTTCAAATGGGGCGGCGCCCCGCAGAAGTTCACGATCCGCGAAGCGAATATCCTCTTCCTGCGGGATCCTTTTACGGAACTCTTCTATCCCGAACTGGGTGCAGCCGCCTTGAAGGTCTTGGAGGCGGCGGGCTACAAGCCCTACTTGCTGCCTGAGATTGGGGCAGGGCGTACGCTCATCTCCAAGGGCTTCCTGCCCGAAGCCCGCCGCCATGCGCGCCGCATGCAGCGGTCCATAGCCGAACTAGACTCCGAAGGGCGCATGCCAATCCTCGGTATTGAGCCCTCAGAGATCTATACGTTGCGCGATGAATATCTGGATTTGTTGCCCGTCGACTCCGGGGTGAGCGCCCTAGCGCGCCGCGCATATATGCTGGATGAATTCTTATTGCGCAAACCGGACTATGGCGCGACGCCAATAGAAAGCTTGTGCGCCGCGCTGGCCTCTAATGGCCATAGCCACCGAGTACTTCTGCATGGCCATTGCTATCAGAAGACGCAGCCACCCGCTGACGATGGGCTGCCGGTGGGGCAGCAGGCCAGCGCTGCGCTGCTGAGCGCCCTTGGTTACGAAGTTGAGATCTTGGATTCGGGCTGCTGCGGGATGGCCGGTTCGTTCGGTTACGAAGCCGAACACTACGAGCTCTCTATGCAGATCGGCGAGATGGCCTTGTTCCCCGCGGTGCGCGCTGCAGATGCCGGCCGCCACATTGTGGCCTCCGGCGTCTCGTGCCGGGCGCAAATTGCCTCGGGCACTGGCCGCGCGGCCAAGCATCCCGTATCGCTAATCGCCGAGCGTTTGCCTGCTTAGGCGGCTTGCGGCCGGGTGGTCAAGGTGCCAGGCAACGTTGCCGGGGGCGAGTTGCACACCAGTGGCGGGCAGCGCCGGGTCACGTTCTTCGATAACTCCCTTCACCGCTTCCGCTTTGCTCTCCCCCGAAACCATGAATAGGATTTGCCTAGCCGCGTTGATCAACGCGGAGGTGAAGGTCAGCCGCCAGGCATCCAGCTTTGTTACGTAGTTGGCTGAGATCAGCTCATTGGATTGCTTCAAAGCCGCGCTGCCCGGGAAAAGTGAAGCCGTATGCCCGTCTTCGCCCAAGCCCAGCAGTATCAGATCGAAGCTTGGGATACCCTCGCCGGAGTGGGCGGCAAGTTCGCGGTTAGCCTGCGTGGCGGCTTCTTGGGGCGGCAGCTCTCCCTGCAACCGGTGAATGTTGGCCTCGGGGATAGGGAGGTGTTGCAGCATCGTCTCACGCGCCATGCGGTAGTTACTTTCCGGACTCTCCGGTGGCGCGCAACGCTCGTCGGACCAGAAAACATGCACCTGCGGCCACGGGATGGTGTTTGAGAACGGGCCTAGGGCCATACGCGAATATGTTGCCCTGGGTGTGCTGCCGCCAGAGAGAGCGATATCAAACTGTCCGCGCTCAGCGAAAGCAGCCTTGGCTTGCTCGGCTATGAACTTTGCGCTGGCTTCGGCCAGCGCTTCGATACTTTCGAAGACCTGGATTTTCACGAAGCTTTGAGGTGCCTCAGGCCGTTGACACCGGCCACGATCACGTCGGTGGCTAGGCCGAGAAACAGCCCATGTTCCAGGATTCCGCCGCGCCTTTCCAGCGATCTCGCTAGTCCAGCCGGGTCCGCAATGCGGCCGAAGTCACAATCCAGCAAATACGCCCCTTGGTCGCTGAGGGCAGGCTGGCCTATGGCGCGCAATCGTATTTCGGCGCTGCCACCCAGAGTCTTTACGAAATCTAGCTGCGCTTTCCAGCCGAAAGGTGCTACTTCAATCGGCAACGGGTGCTTGGTCCCCAGGGTATCCGAGAGCTTAGCCTCATCCACCACGATGATCTCGCGGCGGCTGGCCTGGGCCACCACCTTTTCGCGCAGCAGCGCGCCTCCGCCGCCCTTGATCAGGTTGAGCTGTGGGTCGACTTCATCGGCTCCGTCGATGGTCAAGTCGATCGTGCCGACTTCGTTTAGGTCCCCTAGAGGTAGACCTAAGCGGTCGGCTTCCGCTTCGGTCTGGCTCGAAACAGGAATGCAAATGAGATCTCTAAGTTCGCCACTTTTCAACTTCCCGGCTAAAGCCACAAATGCGTGACGAACCGTGGAACCATGGCCCAGGCCAACCACCATCCCGGATTTAATGAACTTGACCGCGGCTTCAGCGGCTTGCTGTTTCAAGTGATCGCGGGGATCAGGCATACTTATCAATTTCCTCGACTTCCAGCGCGCCCAGCGCGTCCGCCAGATCGCCATCAACCTCGAAGGTGAGCACGCGGCGACCGGCGGCATGCAATGTCTTCG
>Ga0209341_10004664_pt1 | contig 12587 bp, 8 predicted proteins | sample RifCSP13_2_FD_184020 | JGI IMG/M metagenome (GOLD analysis project Ga0209341, IMG submission 184020) | Soil microbial communities from Rifle, Colorado - Rifle CSP2_sed 13_2 (SPAdes) (version 2) | ecosystem: Environmental > Terrestrial > Deep subsurface > Rock core/Sediment | place: Rifle...
ATATCGCAGATGGCCTCAGCACCCGGAGCGCGCCGGAACTAGATCGCGACGAGGGCTTTGCCGCGAGGAGCCGTCCTCTCGGCCGCCGGACCCGGAGCGCCGGCTGCCGATCAAGAAGGCTCCGATCCCTCCCGGGTGCCGCGCATCCTCCTCGTCGCCGTTCCTGCGCTCGCCCTGGTCGGCGCGGGGATGGGCCTGGCCCTCGCGCCCGCCGCTCCCGAGCCGGTCGTCGAGATCGCCGAGCCCTCCGCGGTCCCGACGCAGCCGGTCTCGGTGGTGGTCGACGTCGTCGGGGCCGTCGTCCGTCCCGGCGTGGTCACGCTCCGCGCGGGTGCGCGCGTCATCGACGCTCTCGCGGCCGCGGGCGGGGTGACCGCCGACGCGGACACGACGGCCCTGAACCGGGCGGCCGTCCTGCGCGACGGCATGCGCATCTACGTGCCCCGCCACGGCGAGGAGCTCCCCGCCGGCACCGTCGGGACGCCCGCCGAGACGACCATCGACATCAACCGCGCCTCGTCGGCCGAGCTCGAGTCGCTGCCCGGGATCGGTCCGAGCACGGCCTCGCGGATCATCCGGTCGCGCGAGACGAAGCCCTTCGCCCGCGTCGAGGAGCTGCAGACGCGAGGGCTCGTCACGGCTCGCGTGTTCGCGGACATCAGGGAGCTCGTCAGCACGCGGTGAGCGCGGTCCTGCGCGCGCCGCTCGTCGTCGCGGCCGGTCTCGCCGTGGCCGTCGCGCTCCTGACGCTCTGGCAGCCCTTCTCCGGGGCGCTCCTCGGCGCCGGAGCCGGCGTGATCGCCGCGCTGCTGGCCGCCGCGAGCGCCGACGCGCCCCGCCGTCTGCTCTGGTCCGCGACCGCGGTCGGCGCCGCGGGCATGGCAGCGCGCGCCTTCGTCGTCCCGCCGGCACCGGACCTCTGGCCGCTCGTCGCCGCGGTCACGTCCCTCCGCGGCGCGCTCGCGCTGCCGCTGGCCGCGCTCGTTCCCGAGCCCGAGAGCGGGATCCTGCTGGGCATCGTCCTCGGCGAGCGCGCGAGCATGGAGCGCGACCTGCGCGAGGCCTTCGCCGTCACCGGCACGACGCACCTGCTGGCGATCTCCGGCTTCAACATGACGCTCGTCGCGGCCGGCGTGGCCCTCGCTCTGCGTCGCTGGGCGCCGCCCGTGGCGGTCGCCGCGGCGACCGTGGCCGCGGTCTGCGCTTACAGCGCGCTCGTGGGACCCCAGCCGAGCGTGGTCCGCGCGGCGCTCATGGCCAGCGTGGGCGCGATCGCGCTTGCGCTGGGGCGCCCCGGCGCGGCGCCGAACGCGCTGGGCGCCGCGGTCCTCGCGATGCTCCTGGGCGACCCCGCCGCGCTCGAGGACGTCGGCTTCCTCCTCAGCGTCGCAGCGACCGGCGGGCTCATCGTCTGGCAGCGCGGGCTGGCCGAGCGCTTCGCGGGGCTGCCCTCGCCGCTCGCGGAGGGGCTCGCCGCGACGCTGGCGGCCTCGCTGCCGACGATCCCGATCGTCGCGGCGGTCTTCGGGCGCGTGTCGCTCGTGTCACCGCTGGCGAATCTCGTCGCGGTCCCGCTCTTCGCGCCGATCCTGCTGTTCGGCGCCGCGACCGCGGCCGTGGGCGCTGCGCTGCCGGACGCCGCAGCCCCGCTGGCGATGGCCGCGTACGCCAGCGCTGCGGCCCTGCGCCACGCCGTCGAAGCCTTCGCCGCGGTGCCGCTGGCGTCGGCGGAGGTCCCGAGCGGCCCGGCGACCGCTCTGGTGCTGGCCGGTGCGCTCGCGCTGGCGGCCTTCTCCGGCCCTCCCGCCGTCGCCGCGGTCATGGGAGCCCTGCGCCCCCTCGCGAGGACGGCCGCGGACCTCGTCGCTGGACGTCTCGGGTCGGGCCTTCCGGCGTCGCTCGACGTGCCGGGACCGCAGCACCTGGCCATGGGCGCCCTTGCCGTGGCCGCAGTTGCGGCGGGCGCCCTGGCGACGTCCGGCGCGGGCCGCTCCGACGGCCTGCGCGTCCGTGCGCTCGACGTCGGACAGGGCGACGCGTTCCTGATCGAGAGCGCCGGCCGCTACACCCTCATCGACGGCGGGCCCGATCCGGCCCGGCTCCTGCGCGAGCTCGGGGAGGCGCTCCCGCCCTGGGAGCGGCGGATCGACCTCGTCGTCCTCACTCACGAGCACGCCGACCACGGGAACGGCCTCCTCGCCGTGCTCGACCGCTACGACGTCCGGGTCGCGGTCGAGCCCGCCGGCATGGCGGACGTCCCGTTCGTGCGTGCCTGGGCGGAGCGGCTCGCGCGCGCCGGCACCCGTCGCGTCGCGGTCGAAGCCGGTGCGACCCTGCGATCCGGCTCCGTCACGTTCCGTGTGCTGGCGCCCGGACGCGACCGCTCACCCAGCCTCGCGAATCTCGTGCTCCTCGGTGAGACGTCCGAGGGCCGGATCCTGTTCATGGGAGATGCGACGGACGACGCGGTCGCCGACCTCCTTCTAGCGCCGACGGCGCTCGAGGCTCGCTTGTACGTACCGCCGCATCACGGCGCGAGGACCCCGCACGCGGCAGCGCTCCTGGAGGCTGTGCGGCCGGAGGCCGCCCTGATCTCGGTCGGCGCGGCGAACCGCTACGGTCACCCGACACCGGAGACCCTGGCGGCCCTCGCCGGTGTCCCCGTGTACCGCACCGACCGGCATGGCACCGTGGAGGTGGAGCTCGATGGCGACCGCATCCACGTCCGCACCGACAAGGCCGGTGTTCCTCCTGATCGGGGAGGATCCGTTCCGGGCGCGCCTCCGGCTCGCTGAGCTGGTCGCGGCGCTCGTATCCGGCTCGCCGACCGCGCCCGGCGACCTGGCGGCGCTGCCCTCGCCGCAGCTAGGGAACGCGCTCGGCGTCACGCGCCATGACGCCCGGACCGAGCCGGCCGCGGCCATCGCGATGAGCGGCCGGAGCCAGGGTCTCTTCGACGATCCGAACGAGCGACGGGTCGTGGTCGTCGACCAGGCCGAGGCGATCGCCGACCCGTCATTCATCGCGTCGTTCCCGCCGGAGACGGCGCTCGTCCTTTCGACGACGGAGAGGATCCAGCCGCGCCGCCGCGCGCGTTCGTCGCCCGCCAAGGCGGCAGAGAAGGTCGACCTCGTCGAGGCCGTGACCTCGGCGGGGGGCCGCGTCGAGCGGGTCACGCGCCTTTTGGGTGAGCAGGTCCCCGGGTGGATAACCGCGCGCGCCCGCCTCGCCGGCGCGACGCTCGAGCCGACCGCGGTCCACGAGCTCGCCGCCGCGGTGGGACCCGACACCGAGCGCATCGAGCAGGAGCTTCGGAAGCTCACGACCTACGCGCGCGGCGCTCCGATAACGGCGGCCGACGTGCGCGCTCTCGTCGCGGGCGCGATCGAGACGGAGATCTTCGACCTCACTCGTGCCGTCGTCCGGAAGGACACCCGGGGCGCGATCGGCACGCTGGAGCGGCTGCTGGGCGAGGGCCAGGCGCCGCAGCAGATCCTCGCCCTGCTCCTCTGGCAGTTCCGCGTCCTGCTCTTCGCCTCCGCGATGAAGAGCAGCGCCGATGCCGAGCGCATGGCCAAGGCCATCAGATCGTCCCCGGGGGCCATCGCTCGCTGGCAGGGCGAGGCGCGCCGTATCTCGCGCGCCGACGTCACCCGCGCCTATGAGGCGCTGTACGCGACCGATCTCGCCATCAAGCAGGGCCGCACCGAGCCGGAGACGGCGATGATGCTGTGCGTCCTCGACCTCTGCGGCGTCGCCGGGGCCGACCCGCGCGAGCTCATCGTCGGAGAGCCACCCCGGCGTTAGGACTCGGCGTCAACTGGTCGGCGCGAGGGCGGGTGATGCCGCGGGGGGCGCAGGCGATCTCGCGAGCGGGAGCGTCGAAGCATCAGATCCGTCACGCGAAGACGGATCGAGCTCCTGGCCTCGAAGCGACAGGGAGGTCGACGCGCTTCCGGAGCGCCTCCTGGCTGCGTCGCCCGCCCGAGCGCCGATCAGATGGCTAGCGTCGAGCCGGCTGTGGCTCCTGCGTCTTGCGGTAGTCCGCCATGAATCGCTCGATGCCGATGTCCGTGAGCGGGTGCTTGTATATCTGCTCCAGGACCTTGAACGGCATGGTCGCGATGTCCGCGCCCGCGAGCGCCGACTGGGTCACGTGCATGGGGTGGCGGAGGCTCGCCGCGAGCACCTTCGTCCTGATGCTCTGCTGCCGGTACGCGTCGACGATCCCGCGCACGACCGCGATCCCGTCCTCGCCGATGTCGTCGAGCCGTCCGACGAATGGGCTGATGATGTACGCGCCGATCTCAGCGGCGAGGAGCGCCTGGTTGACGGTGAAGCAGAGCGTCACGTTGATGCGGATGCCCTCGCCCGCCAGCACCTTGCCGGCCGCGAGGCCGTCGGGTGTCGAGGCGACCTTCACGATCACGTTCTTGTGCCAGGAGGCGAGGCGGCGGCCCTCGACGACGAGCTCGTCCTTCCGCTCCGTGACCGTCTCGGCCGAGACGTCCCCTACGAGCTCGCAGATCCGCTTCACCTGCGTCTCGTGGTCCTGGCCGGCGCGCGCGATGAGCGTCGGGTTCGTGGTGACGCCGCTCAGAACGCCCCAGCCCACGGCGGTCTCGATCTCGTCGTAGTCGGCCGTATCCAGGAACAGCCTCATGGCCTTGCCTCCACGCCTGCCGCGGCCGACGTTCCGGCTCGTCCGCTCGCGCGCGCGTACGCGAGGGCGGCGCGGATGAACGCGGCGAACAGAGGGTGCGGTCGGTGCGGCCGCGACTTGAACTCGGGATGGAACTGCGTGCCGAGGTAGAAGGGGTGGTCGCGGAGCTCGACGATCTCGACCAGCCGCGAGTCGGGCGACAGCCCGCTGAAGCGCATGCCGTGGCCGGCGAGCAGCTCGCGGTACGCGTTGTTGAACTCGAACCGGTGCCGGTGGCGTTCGAGCACGATCGGCTGGCCGTACGCCTCGTGGGCGAGCGATCCCTCCTCGAGCACGCACGGGTACGAGCCGAGCCGCATGGTGCCGCCCTTGTCGTTGATGTCGCGCTGCTCGGGCAGCAGGTCGATCACCGGATGGGGCGTGAAGGCGTCGAACTCGGTCGAGTTCGCGTCCTCGCTGCCGAGCGCGGTCCGCGCGAGCTCGATGACCATGCACTGCATCCCCATGCAGAGGCCGAGGGTCGGCACCCGCTGCAGGCGCCCGTACCGCACCGCCAGGACCTTGCCCTCGATCCCGCGGTAGCCGAAGCCGCCCGGCACGACGATCCCGTCGAGGCCGACCAGCGGCTCGTCGTCCCCGCCGCGCTCGAGCCGCTCGGAGTCCACCCAGCGGATGCGCGGCTCGCAGCCGGCCGCCCACGCGGCGTGCTTTATGGACTCCGCGACGGAGAGGTAAGCGTCCGGCAGCATGATGTACTTCCCGACGAGTCCGATCTCGAGCGGGATGCGTGCGTTGCGGATCCGGTCTTCGAGCGTCTGCCACGCGGAGAGGTCGGGCGGGGCGGCGTCCAGGCCCAGCTCCTTGACCACGATGCGGCCCAGGCCTGCCTCCTCGATCATGAGCGGAACGCCGTAGATGGACCACGCATCGGCCTCGGCGATCACGTTCTCCGTCTTCACGTCGCAGAAGAGGGCGATCTTCTCCCGGAGCTCCTCGTCGATGGGCTCGTCGGCGCGGGCGACCAGGATGTCGGGCTGGATGCCGATGGAGCGCAGCTCCTTGACGGAGTGCTGCGTCGGCTTCGTCTTCAGCTCCCCGGTGGCGACGCGCGGCAGGAGCGTGAGGTGGATGTAGAGGACGTTGTCGCGGCCGACGTCGTTGCGGAACTGGCGGATGGCCTCGAGGTAGGGGAGTGATTCGATGTCGCCGACCGTTCCGCCGACCTCGACCACCACCACGTCGGCCTGGCCCTCGCGCGCGACCCGGTGGATGCGCGCCTTGATCTCGTTCGTGACGTGTGGGATGACCTGCACGGTGGCGCCGAGGTAGTCGCCGCGCCGCTCCTTGGCGATGACCGCGTTGTAGATCTGGCCGGTCGTGAGGTTGGAGGCGCGCGTGACGTTGCGGTCGATGAACCGCTCGTAATGGCCGAGGTCGAGGTCCGCCTCCGCGCCGTCCTCGGTGACGAAGACCTCCCCGTGCTGATACGGGGACATCGTCCCGGGGTCGACGTTCAGGTACGGGTCCATCTTCAGCGACGCGACTGATAGCCCGCGCGCGGCGAGCACGCTGCCGAGGGATGCTGCGGTGATGCCCTTGCCGAGGGAGGAGGTGACCCCGCCGGTCACGAACACGAACTTCGACATCAAGCGGACCTCCGGGGTTTTTCCAAGTCTACGCTCGTCGCGCGGTCGGCGTGGGACTCGGCTTCGCCTTCGTCCTCCGCTTCGCCGCGCACGCTCCGCTGCCTGCGGACTCGCTCGCGCCGGCAGAGCCGGGCGCTCGTTCGATCTACTCGGCCTTTGCCGTCTTCATCCCTCGATCGGACCGAAGGGGAGGCTGTGCAGGACGACGAGGCGTGGCCTCTCCGCGGGCCCGGTCACGGGCTCCGACTCGACCACCACCGGCTCCTCGCGCACGGCCGACGCGACGTCGCCGTCGAGCCGCAGCGAGCGGAAACGCGCGTCCTCGAGCTCCGCCGCGGGCGCGCCCGCGTGCTCGACGATCGCGATGAGCTGCGGGCGCAGCCAGCGCAGCCCGGCGCGCATCCCGAGCGGCGCCGTGAAGGGCGAGCGGTCCGAGGCGAAGCCGCGCGTGGCCTCGTCGACCCAGCGGCCCAGGAACGGCGGGACGTAGGCCTCCCCGGCGTACGCGAGCCCGCCCGGCGCGGTCCACCCGCAGAGGAGGCGCCGCGCGCCGCGCGCTTCGTCGACGACCACCGCGCCGATGACCACGTCCGCGCGCGGCGTGACGTGCAGCTTCAGCCAGTCCGCGCTCCGCCCGGCGGGCACGTAGGGCGAGCGGCGCTTCTTGGCGACGATCCCCTCGAGTCCGTACTCCAGGACGGCGTCGAAGAAGGGCTCGCCGTCGTCCGCAAGGTGCTCGGGGACGGCGACGCGGCGATCTCCCATCCCGAGCCGCAGCAGCCTGGTCCGCCGCTCCTCGAGTGGAAGGCGCAGGAGCGGTCGATGGCCCTCATAGAGGAGGTCGAACGCGACGAAGATGGGCCCCCGCCCGCGCTTCGCCGCGCGCGGGCCGAGGCGGCCCGCGAGGAGGTCGTACGAGGGGCGGCCCCGGGCGTCGCACACGATCACCTCGCCGTCGAGGAGGACGCCCTCCGGTACTTTCGCGTCGCGCATCTCGGGGATCGCGCGGAGGAGATCGCCGCCGGCCCGGTCCACGAGGCGAAGCTCGTCGCGGTCCCGGCCCATGAAAGCCCGGACGCCGTCCCACTTCACCTCGAAGAGGTGCTCGTGCGAGTTGAAGGGGCCGCTCGCGAGCCGCGGCCGCATCGGTGGCACCGACCGAGGGACCCCGGAGCGGGCTTCGTCGAGCTGGATCAGAGTCGGCGACGTCGGGTCGGGCACGTTCTGTGGCACGGGCTCGAGCCTAACGGGCTCTCCCCGCCGTCCAGCACTGCGCGTGAGCGCGATCAAGAAGCCTTCCGCTTCTTCGCAGTGCTCTTCCGCCCCGTGGCCGCCCGGCGGGCCGTCCCCGCCTTCCCCGCGGCCTTCTCGCCCTTCTTCGCCCGCTCGACGGACGCCTTCAGCGCGGCCATGAGGTCAACGACGGTCGTCTCGGCCTCCGGCTCCGCGGCCTCGATGACCTCCTTGCCCTCGACCTTGGCCCTGACGATGTCGTCGACAGCCTCCTTGTACTCGTCCTTGAACTCGTCGGGCTCGAACTTCATCGCCATCGCGTCCACGAGCGTCTGCGCCATCTGGACCTCCTTGGCGCTCACGCTCACGTCCTCGGGCAGGTCGAGGTCCTCGGTGTCGCGGATCTCGTCCGGCCAGTGGAGCGTGTTCAGCAGCAGCACGCCGTCCAGCGGCCGCACGGACACGAGGCGCTCGCGGTCCCGCAGCGCGAACTTCGCGATCGCGACGCGCTTGTTCTTCTCGAGCGTCTTCTGCAAGAGCTTGTACGGCTTGGCGGCCGCCTTCTCCGGCTCGAGGTAGTAGGCGTTCTGGTAGTAGACCGGTCCCGGCAGCTCCTCGTCCTCGATGAAGCCCGCGATGTCGATCGCCTTGCTGCTCTTCAGGGGAAGCTTCTCGAGGTCCTCATCCTCGAGCGCGACGTAGCTCCCCTTCTCGTATTCGTATCCACGGATCACGTCGCCCCACTGGACCTCGTGATCGCCCTCCGGGCACCAGCGCTTGTTCTTGATCCGGCTCTTGTGCTCCGGGCACAGGAGGTTGAACGACACCTTCGAGCTGCTCTCGGTCGCGAGATACATCCGGATCGGGATAGCGACCATCCCGAAGCTCAGCACCCCGCGCCAAATGGATCTCGGCATCGAGTCACGCTCCCTCTGCTGCCCGGCTTTTCTCCGCGCGGCTTGCCGCGCGCAGCCTAGAGCACGCTGTCAAGGCCGGCACGTCGCACGATGCCGCCCGGCTCGGCGGCCTCCTTCTCACCCTTCGTCGCTCGCGGATCAAAGCGCGGCTTGCGGTGGCGGACCAGGATCGCCTCATCACAGCGCCGCGACGATCCGCTCGCGCCGCGAGCCGCGTCGGGTACCGCGGTGCGTCGTCGCTGAAGGAGGCCGCCGAGCCGAGCGGCGGCTAGACCGAGATCGCTCTCTCCGCGAGCGATGTCGGCAGTGCGCCGCTCGACGTGATCTTGTCGTGGAACTCACGCAGTGCCGAGACGTCGCTGGAGCCCTTGCGTGTGAGATAGCGCGTGCGGATGTCGACGATCTCGAGCATGCCCGTGAGGTAGCTCGACGCCTGCGTGGGCCAGGAGCAGTAGCGGCCCACCTCCGCGCGGGCGTTGGGCGCCGTCAGGTTCGCCTTGTCCATCATGAACGTGACCGCCTCGTCGAACGTCATCTCGCCCAGGTGCAGGCTCGTGTCGACGACGATGCGCGCCGCGCGGAAGATCGTCGCCTCGACCTGGTAGAGCTCCTGGCGCGGATCCTCGAAGAACCCGTGCTCGCGCATGACGCGCTCGGCGTACAGGGCCCAGCCCTCCGAGAAGTACGAGGTGCTGAACACGCGCCGCACGTGTGAGGGATGCGCCTTCGCCATGACGAGGTGCCAGTGATGGCCGGGGTAGGCCTCGTGCACCGCGGTCGTCGGGATCCCGTGCGTGCAGTTGCCCTCGAGGCGCTTCTGGATCTCGTCCTCGGCGGTCCCGTCGGGCGGGAACGGCACGAAGAAGTGGCCCGTGAGCGTGTCGCTGAACGCCGGTGGCCTCGCGTACGAGGCGACGGCCTGGACCGGACGCTGGAAGTGCGGCGACGGCTCCACGAGGCATCGCTCGCCGGCCGGCAGCGTCACCAGCCCGGTCCGCCGCAGGAACTCGCGGGCCCGCTCCGTCCACTCCTCGTATTCCCGCCGCATGCCGTCCGGGTCCGGAGCGTGGATCCGGTTGAGGTCGTGCAGCAGCGCGACCCAGTCCTCGTGGCCCGCGATCGCCTTCCCGAGGCGGCGCATATCAGCGGCGAGAAGGTCGTACTGCTCGCGGCCGCGCTCGCGCAGCGAGCGGGCGTCGTCGCCCAGGAGCTCCTTCTCGCGCAGCAGCGCCGTGTACGTCTCCTCGCCGACGGCGTAGCTGCCAGACGCCTTCCGCCGGAGCTCCTCGAGGAATGCACCGAAGCGCTCGAAGGCGTCGCCGGCTCGCGCGCCGGCGGCCGCGAGGCGCGCGCGCGATGCGGGATCGCTCACCTCTGCCGGCACCAGCTCGCGCGCGTAGCGCGCGGCCGCCTTCGCCTGCCCGACGGCGCGCTCGACGTAGATCGGCGGGGCGAGCGCGGGGTCGAGGTTGGCCATGCCGTGCTCGAGCGCCGCGGGTATCTGCTCGAGCCGCGCCCGGGCCGCCTCGGCCAGCTGGCGCTCCGGGCGCAGGCGGTGCAGGAAGAGCGTGAAGACGCCTTGGAGGCCGGGTCCGAGGTAGGTCGCCGGCTGCATGCGCCAGACCTGGCGCGGGTGGAGGATCTCGCGGCCGCGCAGCACAGCGATCAGGAAGTCGCGGTCGATGGCGACCGATCCCAGGCCGTCGTCCGGGATCGCGCGGAATCGCCCGAGCCACTCGGTATCCCTGGCCCTCCGTCGCTCGAACGCCTCGGCCGAGAGGTCGTCGAGGCGCTCGTCGTACGCCGTGAGGCCGAGGCCGCTCGCCATGACCGGCGAGTCCTCGTATTCCTCCTTGAGGAACCGCATGGCGAGGTCGGCGAACCGACCGACCCTGGTGTCGTCCGCTCCGGCCGTACCCGTCACGACTACCTCCCCCGCAAGACGCCGAGAATGCGTAGAGGGTGAGCCTCACCGAATACCACCGCAAACGGGACTTCGGCCGGACGCCCGAGCCGAAGGGAGAGAAGCCGAAGCCGACGGAGCGCCTGCGCTACGTAGTGCATCGGCATCACGCGACGCGCCTGCACTGGGACGTGCGGCTAGAGATGCGCGGCGTGCTCGCGTCGTGGGCGGTGCCGCAGGGCCCGCCGCTCGAGGCCGGGAAGCGCCGCCTCGCCGTCCACACCGAGGACCATCCCATCGAGTACCTCACGTTCCACGGCGTCATCCCCGACGGGTACGGGGCGGGCGCGATGACCATCTGGGACAGCGGGACCTACCAGATCGTCGAGGAGCGCCGCGACCGGGCCGGCCTGGAGCTCGAGTACAAGGTCCAGTTCCACGGGAAGCGCCTGACGGGGGAGTACGTGCTCGTCAAGACGAAGCAGAACGAGGGCCGCGACTGGCTGATGATCCTGCACGGCACCACCCCGAAGGATCACCCGCTCGACCGGAAGATCCACCCGATGTTGGCGACGTCCGCCGACGCGCCGTTCGACTCGAAGGAGTTCTCGTTCGAGCCGAAGTGGGACGGCGTCCGCACGCTCGCCTTCGTGGACGGAGGCGTGGTGCGCCTCCAGACCCGCAACCTTCTCGACTGCACGGCCCAGTACCCCGAGGCGCACGGGATCGCCGAGGCGCTGACCGGGGCGTACCAGGCCATCGTCGACGGCGAGGTCATCGCGCTCGACGAGAAGGGCGTCCCCTCGTTCCAGAAGCTTCAGGCCCGCATGCACGTGCAGGACGAGGGGCGCATCCGCAAGCTGCGGCGCTCGACGCCGGTCGTGTACGAGGTCTTCGACGTCCTCTGGATGGACGGTGAGGACCTGACCCGCGTGCCGCTCCAGGAGCGCCAGCGCCGCCTCGGGCTCGCGGTGACGCCCATGGGTGCCATCCGGCACCACGAAGCCTTCGTCGGCGAGGGCAAAGCGCTCTTCGAGGCCGCCAGGGAGCAGGGCCTCGAGGGGATCGTCGCGAAGCGGCTGGACTCGCCGTACGTCGAGGGGCGCTCGGCGGCGTGGATCAAGATCAAGGCGCAGCGCTCGATGGAGTGCGTGATCGGCGGCTGGACCGCGGGACAGGGTGGCCGAGCGAACACGCTCGGCGCGCTCCTGGTCGGCGTCTACCGGGACGGCAAGCTGGTCCCGGTGGGGCACGTCGGCACCGGATTCGACGAGCGGACGCTGAAGGACCTCCTCGCGCTCCTGCGGGAGCGCGAGAGCCCCACCACGCCGTTCGTGAAGGCGCCGCGGGTGAACCAGCCGGCCCGCTGGTGTCTCCCCGAGCTCGTGTGCGAGGTCCGCTACACGGGCATCACGAACGAGGGCATCCTCAGGCAGCCGGCGTATCTCGGCCTCCGCCCGGACATCGACCCGAAGGAGGCGACCGGCGAGGAGCGCACGGCTTCCGTCGAGCGCGCGCAGCGGGACGCGGCGCAGGAGGCGAAGAAGCCGAAGGCGAAGGCCGAGCCCGCGAAGAGAGTGCCGGCGGTCCTGAACGTCGAGGGCCGCGAGATCAAGCTCACGAATCTCGACAAGGTCCTCTGGCCGGAGGACGGCTACACGAAGGCGGACCTCGTCCGCTACTACGTCGACGCCGGGCCGTACCTCGTGTCCTGGGTACGGGACCGCCCGCTGACGATGAAGCCGTACCCAGACGGCATCTACGGGACGACCTTCTATCAGAAGAACAAGCCGAGCTTCACGCCGAAGTGGGTCTCGAGCTGGCGCGACCCCGAGGAGCCGGAGAACGACTACGTCCTCTGCAACGACCTGGCGACGCTGGTCTGGATGGCGAACTACACCGCGCTCGAGATCCACCCGCGCCTCGCGCGCGTGGACGACCCGGACCACCCCGACTACGTCATGGTCGACCTGGACCCCGCGGAGGGCAGCACGTGGGAACAGGTGAAGGAGGTCGCGGTCACCGTGCGCGCCGTCCTGGACGACATGGGTCTCCGGTCGTTCCCGAAGACGACCGGGTCACGGGGCATCCACGTCCTGATCCCGATCGCGCGCAAGTACACCTTCGAGGAGACGAGAGCGTTCGCCGAGGCGGTGGGCAAGGCGGCGCGAGAGCGCGAGCCGAAGATCGTCACGCTCGAGTTCTCGAAGGCCCGCCGGAAGGGG
>Ga0209341_10004665_pt1 | contig 12587 bp, 14 predicted proteins | sample RifCSP13_2_FD_184020 | JGI IMG/M metagenome (GOLD analysis project Ga0209341, IMG submission 184020) | Soil microbial communities from Rifle, Colorado - Rifle CSP2_sed 13_2 (SPAdes) (version 2) | ecosystem: Environmental > Terrestrial > Deep subsurface > Rock core/Sediment | place: Rifle...
CGGCATCGTCGGGCCACACGGGTCGGGCCTCCGAGGCCATGGGCCGACCGAGGACCCGTCAGCGGTACTGCTGGCAGCGGTAGCAGTACCAGCGCCCGTACTGCGCGATCCAGGTGAGGGGCGACCCGCAGGTCGGGCAGGCGGGGCCCGCCGCCGGCGCGGGGGCCGGTCCCGGGGCGGCGTAGGGGTAGGGGTACGGCGCGTAGTACGCCGGCGTCGAGGGGGTGGCCGCGACGAGGATGATCCCGATGAGGAGCAGGATGAACCCGAGGCCGCACAGGGGCCAGAGGACGAACCAGAGGAGGCCCCCCGCAAGGAGGCACACGACGCCGACGACGATGAGCACGACGCCCGCCTGCGACTCCGCCATGGGCTCCCTCGGACCGGAATCGTGCGGGGCCCATAAATACGTCACCCCGCCCGCCGGACCGGATATGGAAAGGTTAAGTGCCGCGCGGTCTACACCTCCCCGGTGAGCCGTTGGAGCGGAGAGCGAACGCGGAGTGGAAGGGCGGCCTGAAGGACGGGAAGGGCACCGTGTCGACGGGGAGCGGGGCGCTCAGGGAGGTCCCGTACAGCTTCCTCATGCGGTTCGGGGACGACCCGGGGACGAACCCCGAAGAGCTCGTCGCCGCGGCCCACGCGGGCTGCTTCTCGATGGCCCTCTCGGGCGAGCTCGAGAGGGCGGGGTATCGCGCGGAGTCGATCCGGACGAAGGCCACCCTCCGGTTCGAGAAGACGGACGCGGGCTTCACCGTGACGGCGATCCATCTGGACGTGGAGGCGAAGGTCCCCGACGCGGATCCCGGCAAGTTCCAGGCCGCGGCGCAGGCCGCCGAGAAGGGCTGCCCGATCTCCCGCCTGCTGCGGACGACGATCTCGATGAACGCGAAGCTCGTGTAGGACGCAGGCCGTCATCCGCGGGCGAGGAGGAACGAGCCCGTCGTCGCGCGGAGGTTGGGGAGCACCCGGACGGGCCCACGCTCGGAGAGGAAGGCGGACCGCTCGATGCGGATCCCCTGCTCCCGGCAGTACGCAACGAAGTCGGAGATGCTGAGGAAGTGGAGGTTCGGGGTGTCGTACCACCTGTGGGGCAGGGAGGGGGTCACGGGCGTCCGCCCGCCGAAGAAGACCTGCACGCGCACACGAGCGTGGGCGAAGTTCGGGAACGCGATGATCACGCGCCTCCCGACCCGGAAGACGTCGGCGAGGACCGCCCGGAGGTGGCCGACCTGCTGGAGGGTCTGGTTCAAGATCACGTAGTCGAAGGATCCGTCCGGGTACTCCGGGAGGCCGCCGCCGAGATCCCGGTGGACGACGCTCAGCCCCCTCTCGATGCACTTCTGGATGGACCCCTCGTCCACCTCGATCCCCTCCGCCCGCACGCGCCGCTCCCGCACGAGCCGCGCAAGGAGATCCCCGTCGCCGCAGCCCAGGTCGAGGACGGACGCGCCCTCGGGGATCCACTCCAGGATGATCCGGTGGTCTAGCCGGATCGCGTTCGGCTCCGTACCGCCACCAGACCCTTCGCCTCCGCGGGCGTCCGCTCGCGGGTGACCGTCTCGAGGAAGTGCCGGACGAGCCGCGTCTCCGTCTCCGCCTCGAGGAGGAACGCGTCGTGGCCGTACGTGGAGTCGATCTCGCAGTACGTCGCGTCGACGGACGCGCGTTTGAAGGCCCGCACGAGCTCGAGGGACTGAGACGACGGATAGAGCCAGTCCGACCGGAAGGACAGGACGAGGACCTTCGCGAGGACCCGTCGGAATCGTTCCGCGAGGTCCTGACCCGCGGAGACGTCGAAGGAGTCCATCGCCTTCGTGATGTAGAGGTACGAGTTCGCGTCGAACCGCCGGACGAAGTTGTCCCCGCGGTCGCGGAGGTACTCCTCGACCTCGAAGCCGTTCCCGAACCGTGCGCGCCTCCGTCCCTCGCGGATTCGGCGGCCGAACTTCTCGGCCATGGAGAGGTCGCTCATGTACGTGATGTGGCCGACCATCCGAGCGACGGACAGGCCCTTCGCGGGCGGCGGGCCCCCGTAGTAGTGCCCGTCCTTCCAGTTCGGATCCGCGAGGATCGCCTGCCGCCCGACCTCGTTGAAGGCGATCTGCTGGGGGGAGTGCTTCGCGGCCGTCGCGATGAGGATCGCGCTGTGGAGGCGGTCCGGGTACGACACGAGCCACTCGAGGGCCTGCATCCCGCCCATCGAGCCGCCGGCGACGGAGAGGAGGGTCTCGATGCCGAGGTGGTCGAGGAGGCGCGCCTGGACGCGGACCATGTCCCCGATCGTGATCACGGGGAACCCGAGGCCGTGCGGCTGGCCCGTCGCGGGGTCCACGGAGGACGGCCCCGTCGTGCCCTTGCAGCCTCCGAGGACGTTCGAGCAGATCACGAAGTACCGGTCCGTGTCGAACGCCTTGCCCGGTCCGATCATGGAGTCCCACCACCCGGGCCGTCCCTCCCCCGCGTGGGATCCGGCCGCGTGGGCGTCCCCCGAGAGGGCGTGGAGGATCAGGATTGCGTTGGACCTCTGCGCGTTCAGGGTCCCGTACGTCTCGTAGGCGACCGTGATCGGCCCGAGCCGCCCCCCGCTGTCGAGCTCGAGCTCGTCAGGCGGATGCGCGAACGTGAAATACCGCGTGTCGATGACGTCCATCCCATCGCCTCCCGCGAACGAAGGTCCGGCGTCGTCACTTCGAGGCCTTTCGGAGGGCCTGGTCGATGTCCTCCTTGATGTCCTCGACGTCCTCGAGACCGATGGAGAGGCGGATGAAGTCCTCCGTGACCCCCGTCTCCTCCTGCTCCTCCTTCGTGAGCTGGCTGTGGGTCGTGGACGCCGGGTGGATCACGAGGGTCTTCGCGTCCCCGATGTTCGCGAGGTGGGACAACAGCTGAACGGACTCGATGAACCGCTTGCCCGCGGCGAGGCCACCCTTGATCCCGAAGCCGAGGATCGCGCCGTAGTGGCCCTTGAGGTACTTGACCGCGAGGCGGTGGGACGGATGGTCGGGCAGGCCCGGGTAGTTGACCCAGGTCACGAGGGGGTGATCCTCGAGGAACTGCGCGACCGCGAGCGCGTTCTCCGAGTGCCGTTCCATCCGCAGGGGCAGGGTCTCAAGCCCCTGGAGGAAGAGGAACGAGTTGAAGGGGCTGAGGGCGGCCCCGAGGTCCCGCTGGAGCTGGACCCGGACCTTCACGATGAACGCGACGTTCCCGAGGCCCGGGAAGTCGCCGAACGTGTCCCAGTACCGGAGGCCGTGGTAGCTCGGGTCGGGCTCCGTGAAGTCGGGGAACTTCCCGCGGCCCCAGTCGAACCTCCCCGAGTCGACGATGACCCCGCCGATGGACGTCCCGTGGCCGCCGATGAACTTCGTCGCGGACGTCGCGAGGACGTCGGCCCCGTAGTCGATGGGCCGCACGAGGCCCACGCCGACCGTGTTGTCCACGACGTAGGGGATCTCCGCTTCGTGGGCGATCTCCGCGATCCGCTCGAAGTCCGGGACGTCGAGCTTCGGGTTCCCGATCGTCTCCGAGTACACGGCCCGTGTGCGGTCCGTGATCGCGTCCTCGAACGCCTTCGGCTTCGTGGAATCGACGAAGACGACCTTCCGGCCGAGCTTCGGGAACGTGTAGTGGAAGAGCTGGTACGTCCCGCCGTACAGGTTGTTCGCGGAGACGATCTCGTCCCCCACGCGGGTGATGGCAAGGAGGGCGAGGGCCTCCGCGGCCTGGCCCGACGACACGCCGAGGGCCCCGACCCCGCCCTCGATCGCGGCGATCCGCCGCTCGAAGACGTCGTTCGTGGGGTTCATGATCCGCGTGTAGATGTTCCCGAACTCCTTGAGAGCGAAGAGGTTCGCCGCGTGGTCCGTGTCCCGGAAGACGTACGACGTCGTCTGGTAGATGGGCACGGCGCGGGCCCCCGTCGCGAGATCGGGATGTTCCTGTCCTGCATGCGTGGCGACCGTGTTGAGCGTCCTCGTGGCCATGGTCTCTCTCCTGGATCCAGGGACCGCTCTACGTCCGGCTCGTAGAAATACGGCATTGGGCCGGCATTGTCGCATAGGAATATTAGGATGTCCTAACTATTCTTATCGGCGGGCTTGTTCCCGGACAGGAATGTTTTGCGGGTCGGAAGCGTACCGTTCCTAGGCAGCGAGGAGAAGCGGGTCCGTCCGGACCCGAGCCGAATCCGGTTTGGGTCCTTTCGTCCCTCGATGAGGGGTCGCGTGCTGGCCGGGGCATAGGCGTCTGGGAGGAGACAAGGTCTTCCTAAGCGGGCGCGAGGGTGGATTGGGCGGGCGTGTGCGCGCGATGCTCGTGAACCGTGTTCACGAGACTAATAACCCCTTACTATCTTTACTCGGCGGTGGTTGGGCGTACACAAAACAATCTTGGATCTGGTGACACGGTGCCCATGAAAGGTGACGGATCCGAGGCAATGCAGCCCCGGGGTGTAAAACCCGGCCTCGGACCCTCGGCTGTGACGCCGGGAGGGTAAAGGCGGTCTCCTTCCCGTCCAAGGCTAGGAGCTGCACTGCCGAGCCAGGTGACTATCGCTCAACCGAGTGTCACCGGAAGGTAGTGCTCCGGCTTACGATTTCCGAAGGTGACGCAGCGATATTAGCGTCTCGTCTCTCTGTGCCTCTTCTCACGTTCCTACGGCCTGCGCTGCATGTCGCCGAGCTGCTTTCTCGTCGTTTCGACCGCGGTCTGCCACCAATGGCCGAGGCTGTTCAACGCCTCGCTCTGCTGCTCGAAGAACCGAATGTAGAGCTGCTGGTAGCTCATACCGACGTCGCTGGCGAGCTGCACCATCTCCCGCTCGACCTTGGAGTAGTAGTCGTTCCAGATCTTCTGGAGACTGTCCATGTCCTTGCCCGTTCCGTTCACAACGGACATCAGAGAGCCCCCGATTTCCTCGGAGAACTTCTGCCAGAGCTCCGCGAGATCGGCGTAATCCGCGCCCTGTCCACCGACGTCTGAGACTAGCTTATCCATGCGGGTGCTGAAGTCGAGCCATGTCCTGGTCAACTCGTCAGCCTCCACCAATCCCTGGCCCATCGCGCCCTGCATCTGTTTCCTGATGGATGTCCCGAACTCCTGCCAGGCGTCGTAGAGATCATCGAGGCTGCGCGGTTCCTCAGGCCTGGCGAGGAGACCTTGCGCCCGCTCTTTCATCTTCCGCGTGTACTTGTCGAGGCTGTGAGTGACGGTGTCGTATCCCTGCAGGCCCTCGGTTACGGCCTTCTGCAGTCTCGGGCCCATCTTGCTGGCGTAGTTCTTCCAGACGTCGTAGAACTCCCTCACGCCTTCATTCGCGCGCTCCCTGCTCAGGCGGCTGCCGACCTCGGCGGAGAGCTTGTTCCACCGCCCGAAGAAGTCGTCGTACATCGCCTGCTGCTTCTTCAGGTTCTGGCTTACCTGGTTCCCCATGTCTTGGCTCATACCCGACCAGACCCGGAAGAACCTGTTGTAGCTCTCGGATAGCTCCTGCGCAGTCCGACCAGTCTGAGGCGGAGAATCTCTCCCACCCGCGCTCCTTCTCGCTGCTTGCTTCTTGTTTGCCATCGCGCCGCTTCGGCCCTCTATCACGCTCCATCGTCATAGTTCTTGCGAATGGCCTTCACGAGCCTCGTGATCCAGAGGTCAATCGGCTCTCCGCCGGTCTACGCAGCTATTGGAGAGTTCCGACCTTCTCCGTCTAGCGGCGGTGCAGCGGCGATGCTCCTGGGTAATTGCCACTTGTGCCGCTGCCTGTATGTGTGCGTCTGGGGTGCCCGCCTGCCTCTTTCGCACACCTAAGAGGAGAGCTTAAGTGGTCCGTCAGGAGACGGAGGGACAAGCCAACTTCGAGGGACTTGCACCTTGATCCGATGCTCCCACGGGACGGCGTTGAAGGACAACCAGGAGCGGATTGCCTTGAGGGTCGACTCGATGTAGCCCCCGGACAGGCCCCGTTCCTCCATCGAGGAGACGAGGTCCGTCAGGAAATCCCGACGCTCCGAGCTCGTCTTCTTCAGGAGGTCGCTGGGAATCATGCCGTGCGCCGCACAGACGCTCCCGAGGCGCCTCAGGTACACTTCGGCCGTGATCTGGGAGCCACGGGCAGCATTCTTGTACCATCACTCGAGCGTGGGATCTTCCAGGCGCCGAACGTACTTCGCTCCCCGTCCCTTCGCGCCGCCGACCCGAACCATCGGGAATAGGTTCACGGGCGGGAAGACATAGGTTTCGAGCCGGAAGTTAAGTGGGTCCGTCCGGATTTGAACCGGAGTCGCCAGCACCCCAAGCTGGTAGGATTTCTTGTGGGCGGGACGGCGACGCCCGCGCCCATACCAAGCTACCCCACGGACCCGCGGGCGCGTCGAACGGTTGCGCCCTTAAATAAGTTCTCCCGCGATGGTCGTCAGCCGAACGGGAGGACCTCGTCGATGAGCTCCGCGTTGGAGAGGATCATCCGGCGGCAGCAATAGCGGCTCAGGCCGAGGTCGTCGAGGACCTTGCCCGGCTCCTCGCCCGTGCGGGTGCGCTCGACGAAGGCGGGCCACGCGCTCGCGACGACCTTGCCGCACGTGAAGCATCGGACGGGGATGATCATCGTCTCACCGGTACGACTTCTGCCGCTTCTTCCGCGCCCCGCGGCCGAGGGGCTTCTTCGGGAGCTTCCGGCGGGTGTCGGGGACGATCAGGGTGCGGTCGTACTCCCGGAAGAGGGTCTCGAGGTCCTCGTCGTTCAGGTACTGGACGAGGCCCCGGGCGATCGCGGTCCGCGTGGCGTCCGCCTGGCCCATGATCCCGCCCCCCGCGACGTTCACCTCGATGTCCACGGACTCGACCTTCTTCCCCGCGAGCTTGAGGGGCTCGAGGATCTTCATCCGGGCGAGCTCGACGGGATAGATCTCGACGGGCACGCTGTTGATCCGGACGAGACCCCGGCCCTTGCGGATCGTGGCCCGCGCCACGGCCGTCTTCCGCTTCCCGCTCGCCACGACAACCTTCATGGTGACACCTAGAACTTGGACCCGAGCTGCCGGGAGACCTCGCCGAGGCTCAGGACGGGACCCTGGGGCGCCCGCTTGGCGACCTCGACGATCTCGAACGTCTGCCCCTTGTACGCCTCGGGGACGTCGATGTGGACGCGGAGCCGCTTGAGGGCCTCCCGGCCCCGCGGCTGCTGGTTGGGGAGCATCCGGGAGATCGTCCGCCGGAGGATCATGTCGGGCCGCTTCGGGTAGAAGGGGCCGATCCCGCGCATCCGGCTCGTCGTGCTCCCCCGGTTCCTCCGCTTCGTGTACTCGGCGAGGACCGTCTTCCGGCGTCCCGTGACGATCGCCTTCTCCGCGTTCACGACGACGATCTCCTCCCCGTTGAGGAGCCGCTTCGCGACGACGCTCGAGAGGCGTCCGACGACGTGGCCCGTCGCATCGATGACGGCCATGGTCACCCCAGGATCTTCACGCCGCTCCCCTTCGGGTTCTGGACCGCCAGTTCGAGGAGGCTGACGGAGCGGCCCCCCGCGGCCTCGACCTTCTTCCGCGCCGCGGCGGAGGCCCGAAACGCGGCGACGGTCACGGGCACCTCGATGGCCCCCGTCCCGAGGAGGACCCCGGGCACGACGACCTGCTCGCCCTTCGCGGCGTAGCGGCCGAGGCGGGAGAGGTTCACCTCGGACCAGTTCTTCCGGGACCGCTCGAGGCGGTCCGCGACGTCCCGCCAGATTGCCACACCGTTCTCCCGGGACAGGTCCCGGAGCTCGCGGACGACGCGATGGAGGCGAGGGTTCGTCTTGGAGGTCGTGCCCATGGAAACGGCTCTCGGGAGAGGCGGCTAAACCCGTGCGTCATATAAACGTTTGGGTGCTCCCCTCCCGGTCCGCGTCCCTCGACGGGCCGCGTGCGAAAAGGCGATGAACCCGGGCCCGTTCCGGGTCGGCACGCGGAGGGAACCCAGGACCCGCCCGGCCCCGCTCACGCGAGGTCGGGGCGGCCGACAAAACTATTAATATCAGGGAGAGGTGAATAATAGTCCTTGTTTGAGATGCGCGCGAGGGTGACCCGATGATTCGCTTCGGACCGTCGGGCATCCCGCTGTCCTGCAAGGGGCGGACCCTGCGGGACGGGATCGAGGACGTCCACAACCTGGGCCTCACGGCGATGGAGGTCCAGCTCGTCCGGGTGAACCTCAACGAGCGGTACGCGACGGACGACGACATCGGCCACACGGTCCGGGAGATCCCCGGGGAGCTCGTCGTCCAGATCGGGCGGCGGGAGGACCGGAAGGACGTCCTCCGCTCGTCCCTGACGGAGAAGATCGGGAAGGGGGACGTCCTGCACAGCCTCGCCTCGGGGATCGCGGACGACTACGCGGAGCTCGAGGAGCTCGGCCTCCTCGCCCGGGAGCTCGACATCGAGCTGTCCCTCCACACCCCGTACTACATGGATCTCGCGAACGCGGACGGCCTCGCCCAGAAGAGCGTGGACAGCATCCGCTGGGCGGGGATGCTCGCGGAGGCGATGCGCGCGACGACGGTCATCACGCACCTCGGGATGTTCGGGGCGATGGACGCGAAACCCGCCTTGACCGCGATCGCGAAGAACCTCCGCCTCCTGCGGGACTGGTACAAGAGGAACAAGATCCGCGCGCGCCTCGGAATCGAGGCGAGCGGCCGCACGGAGGTCGTCGGGAGCCTCGAGGAGATCCTCGGCCTCGCGAAGCTCGTCAAGGGGATCGTCCCCGTCCTCAACTTCGCCCACGTCCACGCCCGCGGGTTCGGGTCGCTCAAGAGGCCCGAGGACTTCGCCGCCGTCCTGTCGAAGACGAAGCGCCTCTCCGACGGGCACATCCACGCCCACTTCTCCGGGGTCGAACACGCGGACGGGAACGAGCTCCGGTACACGCCGATCAAGAAGGGGGACCTCCGGTTCGAACCCCTTGCGGAGTGCCTCCTCGACGGGGACTTCGACATGACCATCGTGTCGTCCTCCCCCCTGCTCGAGCACGACGCGATGTACATGAAGGTCATCCTCGAACGGGTCCTCGCGAAGCAGCTCGTCCGGCCAGGCAAGCCGGAGAAGCCGGAGAAGCCGGAACGAGAGGAGAAGCGGCGGCCGTGAAGCAGGCCAAGCCGGCCGGCACCGCGAGCGCGTCCGCGGGGTACCTCTTGGACCGCCTCGGAAAGCTCCTCGCGGAGGACCGTTCCCGCGAGATCGCGGAGGCCACGGACATCGTCGTGTCGGCGAAGAAGCTCTTCGTGTATGGCGTCGGCCGGAGCGGGGTCGCGGCGCGCGCCTTCGCGATCCGCATGGTCCAGCTCGGCCTCGAGTGCTTCTTCATCGGGGAGACGATCACGCCCGTCGTGGGGGAGGGGGACGCGGTCCTCATCGTCTCGAACACGGGCTCCACGATGAGCGCGAACCAGGTCGCGAACATCGCCCGCCGGGTCGGCGCGAAGGTCATCTCCGTCACGGGCCACCGGACGTCGAAGCTGTCCCACGCGAGCAACGTCGTCCTCCTCATCGAGACGGACACGGATCCGGAACGGCCGCGCCTCGCGCCCCTCGGGACCCTGTTCGAGGAAGCGGCCCTCATCCTCCTCGACGGCGTGGTCGCAGAAGTCATGGCCCGCCTCGGGCAGACGGAGGCGGACATGCGCGGCCGGCACGCGATCATGGTCTGAGCCGACGGCCCGCCTCCGGGATGCCTTTATCTACGCCCCTCCGTTTCCGTGCGAGGATGCCCGAGGATTTCGTCGTCACCCCGTGGGAGGTCAAGGGCCAGGTCGACTACGACCGGCTCGTGACCCAGTTCGGGACGGAGCGGATCACGCCCGCCCTCCTCGAGCGGGTCCGGCAGGCCGCGGGGGATCTCCACCCCATGCTCCGCCGGGGCGTCTTCTACAGCCACCGGGACCTCGGAGGGATCCTCGACCGGCACGACAAGGGCCTGCCCTTCGCCCTGTACACGGGCCGCGGCCCGTCGAGCGGGATCCACATCGGCCACATGCTCCCCTGGTTCTTCACGAAATGGCTCCAGGAGAAGTTCGGGGCGACCCTGTACTTCCAGATCACGGACGACGAGAAGTTCCTCTTCAAGGACTTCGAGGACCTCGGCCAGGCGACGAAGGTCGGCTACGAGAACGTCCTCGACATCATCGCGATGGGGTTCGAGCCCAAGCGGACGCGGATCTTCCTCGACACGGAGTACATCCACCACCTCTATCCGATCGCCGTCGAGGTCGCGAAGCGGATCACGTTCTCGACGACCCAGGCCGTCTTCGGCTTCGAGAACTCGAACAACATCGGGGAGATCTTCTACACGAGCATCCAGGCCGCGCCCGCGTTCCTCCCGACGAGGCTCGCGGGGGAGGACGTGCCCGTCCTCATCCCGTGCGGGATCGACCAGGACCCCCACTTCCGAGTCGCCCGGGACGTCGCCCCGCGACTCGGGTACCCGAAGCCCGCCCTCATCCACAACAAGCTCCTCCCGAGCCTCACGGGCCCCGGCGGGAAGATGTCCGCGTCCGTCCCGGAATCGAGCATCTTCACGACGGACTCCCTGAAGGATGCGAAGAAGAAGATCACGAACGCGTTCACGGGCGGCCGCGCGACCGTCGAAGAGCAACGGAGACTCGGGGCGGACCCCGACATCTGCTCCGTGTTCGCGTTCTACGACTTCGTCTTCGAACCCGACGACGGGCATCTCGCGGAGGTCGAGCGGACCTGCCGGTCCGGGGAACGTCTATGCGGGGACTGCAAGCTCGAGCTGTGGGGCAAGGTCGAGTCGTTCCTCCGGAAGCACAAGGAGGCCCGGGAGAAGGCGAAGGATCGGATCGACGACTTTCTCGTTCGTGACTGAGTGCGACGGTCCATCCAGTCAGACCCACAGACGATGCTGTGTGCCGCGCCGACAGCCCCGCGACAACGGTGCCAAGCGAGTGTTCCGGAAAGCCTGCGGACGCTTTGGTCTCCTCCGCATGGGAGGACGGTCCGTCAAAGCTGATAGTCCGACTAGAGGTCTCCGGCACGCGGCGATTTCGAATCGATTCGAGACGGAAAGTTGGCGAAACGTTCGGCGATCAGCCCACCGATCCCTTGAAACGTGACATCTCCAGAAACGCTTATCTATGATGAGCATCCATTCGCCCGCCGGACCGGCCTTCGTGGGGATGCGTCTTCTCCGGTGACCCGGCGCGCCCTCGGCGGCGGTTGGAGGGATGGAGTTGGGCCGGAGCGACGAGGCCTGCAAGTCCGTTGGCGATGTCAGAACCAGTAGGCTCGCAGGCCTCACATATCCGGACGGGACGATCGTGAACTACACCCATGACGCCTTGGGCCGGACGAGTGAGGTCCGCAGCGGGTCCACGGTGTATGGCTCCTTCTCCTACTTCGCGGACGACCTCCCGGAGGACGTCGCCTTCGGCAATCAGGTCGTCCGGAGCGTCGCCTACAACGGCCGCGGGTGGCCGACCTCGATCTGCGCCTCGTACGGCGCGACGACGTTCCTGGACCTCCTGTACAGCGGGTACGATGCCTCGGGCAACGTCCTCGCCGTCGGCGGAACGACCCAGGGAGCGGAGTCCTTCGCCTACGACGGGCTCGACCGGCTCAAGACGGCCTCGGGCCCCTTCGGGGTCCAGGACTTCACGTACGACGCCCTCGGGAACCGCCTGTCCCTGTCCACATTCGTCCTCCGACCCAACGGGGCCGGTTCCTCCGCCCAGTGGGCCCGTGTGGGGTGCTCCGCGAACTGGCAGTGCGTGGACGAGGTGACGGCCGACGGGTCCGCGTCCTACGTGACCACAGGAACGAACGGACGGAAGGATCTCTATGCGCTCTCGAATCTGCCCATATCCGGGACGATCGAGTCCGTCACCGTGAGCGCCCTCGCGTGGGGCGAGGCGGACGACTCCGGCTGCCTGGACCCACCCCCCTGCCACGTTATCCCGGCCCGCGTCCAGCCCCTTGTGAGGACCGGGGGAACCACGTACGCCGGAAGTGCCCAAACCATCTTGAGTTCGAATCCCGACGCACCCGCACTCGTCCAGTACACGTGGTGGGCGAACCCCAGGACGGCCCAAAACTGGACGAAGGCGGATGTGGACGCCCTCGAGGCTGGGATGTCGAAATACGCCGGCCTCGAAACGGCCGTAACCCAGCTCTCCGTGACCGTGAAGTTTGCCGGATGGGGCACGTACGCGTACGGGAATGGGCCCACGGGGACGAACATGCTCACATCCGCCACGAAGAACGGCGGGACCACGACGTTCGCCTATGACGTCAGCGGCAACCTCGCCTCGAAGACGGGTGGCTGGACGTACGAATGGACGAACGAGAACCTCCTCTCCAGAGCCCTCGTCGGCGGCGTCCAGCAGCAGGCGTACGTGTACGACGCCCTCGGCCGGCGCGTGCGGGCCTACGGGGCCGACGAGTCCGCGTGGACGATCTCGATCCTGTCCGGGCAGGACGTCATCCATGAGAAGACGGACTCCGGCGCGGTCACGAAGTACGTCCACGCGAACGGCATGCGGATCGCGAGGATCGCCCCGTCCGGGGCCGTCGAGTACTACCTCGGGGACCACCTCGACTCGA
>Ga0209341_10004666_pt1 | contig 12587 bp, 10 predicted proteins | sample RifCSP13_2_FD_184020 | JGI IMG/M metagenome (GOLD analysis project Ga0209341, IMG submission 184020) | Soil microbial communities from Rifle, Colorado - Rifle CSP2_sed 13_2 (SPAdes) (version 2) | ecosystem: Environmental > Terrestrial > Deep subsurface > Rock core/Sediment | place: Rifle...
ACGAAGAAAGGGCTGCCGATGACCGTGAAATCCTCACACAAGAGGTATGCCCGGGGGGCCGGGGGGAAGAGCCGCCACAGCCTGGAGAGAACTCGGTATTCCCGGGCCATGTCGTGTGAGGAAGGCGCCAGCGGTCCAAGGGGTGGGCGGCGCAGCACGTACTCGATGTCGCCGAACGACACCAGGTAGGTGAGGTTGGCGTGACCACCGGCGAACTGGAGCACGGTCGGCTTACCGTGGGCGCCCGGCAACCGGTCCTTCAGGTAGTCGCCCAGGCGCCCAGTTTCGAAGCGCTCGTCGGGTCGGACCTCGATCAGTTCCGGAGGCTCGGAAAGCTGACCAGACTCAGAAGGCTCAGAGAGCTCGGGAACGTTGGGCACCCGCCGGAGGGTACCAAGGTAGGCTCCCGGCCTCCCGACGGAATCGAGCCATGAACGCCTTCGAGATCTCCTCATCCTTCATCGACCAGCTAGCCGTCTTGGAGCCCACCGATGCCACTCTGCTCGGCGTCCACGGTCACGACCACGAGTGGGGAGATCAGTCTCCGCACGGAGTGGAGGCGCTGGCATCACTTTGGTCGTCGACTCGTGCCGAGGTTGCTCCCCATATTTCGGACCCGGACCCCTGGCAACGTCATGCCGCCCGGGTGCTGACGGCGTGGCTCGACAGCAAAATCGTCGGCTACGAGGCCGGTGACACCTACCGGAGCGTCAATCACACCTACTCGACTTTCCAGGTTCTCCGCGACACCTTCGACCAGATGGACCGCTCCACCAAGGAGGCCTGGGAGAACATCTGTTCGCGGCTCGAGGGATTCACCGATGTCTTGCGCGATTACCGGGCGACTCTCGAGGTGGGCAGGCAACGAGAATTGGTCCAGTCGGCTCGCCAAATCGAATCGGTAGCCCAACAAGCCCGCGCCCTGGCCAGCGAAACTTCGGCATTCTCGGTTCTGCCCGGCCAAATGGCGCAGGCCGGTTTCGATTTGTCCGACCGACTCGCCTCCGCCATCGTCGCCGCTCGGGGCGGCGCCGGAGAATTCGCGGCGTATCTCGAATCCGACTACATGCCCAGCGCCGAACCGGACGACGGGGTGGGGGCCGAGAGGTATTTCCGGGGCGTCGACTATTTCCTCGGTACGAAGCTCGATCCGGCGGAGACCTACGCGTGGGGGTGGGAGGAGGTGGCTCGTCTGCGGTCGGCCATGGCGGAGGTGGCGAAGGACATCGTGCCGGACGGTTCGGTCGCGGCGGCGATCGACTTGCTCGAAAACGACCCGGCTCGAGCCGTCGACGGAACGGCGGCCTTCGCCGAGTTCGTCCGGGAACGACAGCGGATGGCAGTTGCCGATCTCGATGGCGACCATTTCGACGTGCCCGAGGCCGGCAAGACCATCACCATCAACATCGCCCCCGCCAGCGTTCCACCCGGTGCCTGGTACATCCCGGCCACCGAAGACAACTCGCGGCCCGGGGGGGTCTGGTACGCCTTCGCGGACCGCCATGTGCTTCCGCTCTATCAGGAGGTGTCAACCGCCTATCACGAGGGCTTCCCCGGCCACCATCTCCAATTCGCGGTGGTGGCGGATCTGCGCCAGCATCTCTCCCGCGCCCATCGGACGATCATCTGGTATGCGGGGTACGGGGAGGGCTGGGCGCTCTATGCCGAGCGGTTGATGCACGAACTCGGCTACTTCGAGAAGCCCGACTACGTCATGGGTTTTCTGGTGTCCCAGCTCTTCAGGGCGTGTCGGGTGGTGGTGGACATCGGTTGCCACCTGGGCTACCGAATCCCGGAGCAAGCTCCCTTAGGAGCGGGCGAGGTGTGGAGCTATGAGCGGGCGGTGGAGATGATGCGTGACATCGCCAGAGCTCCCGCCGAGCTCGCCACATCGGAGGTCAAGCGATATCTCGGTTGGCCGGCGCAGGCCATTTCCTACAAGATCGGCGAGCGGGCGATCCTCGGCCTCCGTGATGATGAGCGTCGCCGTCTCGGCTCGGCCTTCGACCTGAAGGAATTCCATGCCAAGGTGCTCGGCCACGGAGAAGTCCGGCTCGACATGCTGGCTGAGGTTGTGGGTTGGGCTTAGCAGCCGTATTGCTGGAGGGTCGGGTAAGGGTTGACCTCGGTGCCATTGGTGATGATCTCGAAATGGAGATGGGGATTAGAGCCCTTGGCGTTGCCCGAATCGCCGACGTAGCCGATCACCGTCCCGGCGATCACGTAACCACCAAAGCCAAAACCATCGAGGTGAGAACCAACATAGACGTTGCCGTCGTCGCCGTGGAGGCGGAACTGAGCCCCACCCAGTTGACCGATGATCTGTTCGACCGTTCCCGACACCGGCGCCACCACCGGATTACCACGCGGTGCGAACAGGTCGTTGCCGGTGTGGAAGCGTCCGCCCGAACGGGGGAAACCCCAGTCGTTGAAATACGTGGCTCCCGGAACGGGGCATAGCCAACCGGTCGCCGGCACGTTGAGGGTCTGGCCGACGACGATGAGATTGGGATCGGCGAGACCGTTGGCCGTGGCCAGGTCGGCGGCGGTGGTGCCATTGGCGACGGCGATGGCTGACAGAGTCTCCCCAACCGCCACCACGTGGGCGGCTGCACTCTGCACCGGTGTCGCCACTGGAGCCACTCGGGGCTCTCCATCGATGCGCAGCTCGATCCCGGCGAATATCAGACTGGGGTTGGTGATGCCGTTGGCCGCCATCAGAGCCTCGACCGTTGTGCCGTATGTCGAAGCGATCGACCCGAGCGTTTCGCCGGTAGCGACGAGATGGACCCGATCGGGCCCTCCCGGCGAGGTGACGTCGAGGCCCGGTTCGGGAATGACCAACTCCTGGCCGGGCATGATCAGATTCGGATTGCTGATGCCGTTCGCCGAAACAAGCGCCGAGGCGGTGGTTCCGTAGAGGGAGGCGATGGCAGCCAGGCTGTCGCCGGAGGCCACGCGGTGATACCGAACGGCCGATCCATCGGGGGCGCCGGGAATGACCAGGACCTGGCCGATGAGGATCAGGTCCATATCGGTGAGGGCGTTGACCTCGGCGATGGCCTGGGCGGTGGTTCCATTGGCGGCGGCGATCTCGGCCAGAGTGTCGCCTTGTTGAACCGTGTAGTCGGCGGAACCGAGCAGGACGACCAAACCGAAGACCGAGCCGGCCGCGGATGCCCGAAAACGAACCGACGCGAACATAAAGAGCCTCCTCGGCCCCTCGTCCGCCACGAACTAAATCAATCTAGCCGAGCCTCCGCCCTGGGCGAGCTTTTCGCCGCTCGCAACTGTCCACAAGCTGCGTCGATGTCCCGGCCCCTCGTGTCGCGCAGCGTCACGTTGACCTCGGCCGCTCGGAGCGCCTCGATGAACGCCTGGATTCGTTGGGGGGGGGAAGGCCCGTCGTCGGAAAGTGGAGTTGGGTTCATGGCGATCAGATTGACGTGGGCCTTCCAGCGGCGGGCCAAGGGCGCCAGCCGTCGCGCCTGGTCGATGGTGTCGTTCACTCCGTCGATCATGGTCCATTCGATGGACAGCCGGCGCCGCTTCTTTTCGAAGTACTCGAGAGCCGCCGCCTCGACCTCGGCGAGGGGGTAACGGCGGTTGAGCGGGACCAACCTCGATCGAAGATCATCGTCGGCGGCGTGCAACGACACCGCCAGGTTGATCGGCCATGGTTCAGAGGCCAGTCGTCGCATACCGGGCACCATCCCCACGGTCGATACGGTCACTGATCGGGCCGAGAGACCGATCACTTCCACGATACGGCGGATGGCTTCCCTGACCCGGTCGTAGTTGGCGAGCGGCTCACCCATGCCCATGAACACCACATTGGTGAGATGATCGGGTGCGTCCGGCATTCCGATCTGGCGCAGGTAGGCGGCGGCATAGGCCACCTGGGCGACTATCTCGCCCGCCTCCAGGTGACGTTCGAAGCCGAACTGTCCGGTGGCACAGAACGTGCAGGCGAGGGCACACCCCACCTGGCTCGAGATGCACAGAGTGGCCCGGCGCCCGTAGCCCATCAACACCGACTCGATGGCAGCCCCGTCGGGGGCGCGGAAGAGCCACTTGCGGGTGGCCCCGCCGTCTCCGACCCGTTCGGCTTCGACCACGAAGGGCCAGAGCTTGCCGGCGAGCCCTTCGCGGAGTCCGGCCGGCAGGTTGGTCATGTCGGCGGCTTGGAGGACCGGCGTTTTGTAGAGCCAGCGGTGGAGTTGTGCGGCTCGGAACGGAGGCTCGCCGGCGAGCACTTCCTCCAGAGAATCGGGTTCGGCAAGGTAGAGCACGTCTGAATGGTATCGGCGTGCCGAATCGCCGCTGCCGATGACACCCGTCCGCCGCCCAGAAGGCGGGCCGGGCAATCGACGATGGAGCCGGAGCCCGACGGGTGCAACTTCCTACACTCCCCGGCCTGATGAGGGACGCAATACGAAAGGCGTGGCTGTTCGAGCCCGTTGCATACTTGGACCGCGCCCTGACCTCGTCGGACGTAACGGCGCTGGTAGCGAGCGCGGTGATGGGGCTCCCGGCGCTTTACCTCGGTGCTCGGCTGACCGATCCGGCCATCTTTGGCCTCAGCCCCACCCAGCTGCTGTTGGGGCTGCCACTGGGTGTGCTGGTTGGGGCCGCTCTGATGGGTTCGACGGCATGGATGAGCGCCTATCTGGGTGTGCCCGGGGTGCGGCTGCTGAGGCCAGCTTTAGGCGGACTGGCATCGTGGCCGGTGGGCCTGCTTCGCCTGTTTCTGCAAGCCGGCTGGGCGGCTTTGGTGCTCCGGCTGGCCGGTTTCTGGGCCGTGCAGGCCGCCTCCAAGATTCGTTTGCGGGGATCCGTCGAGGTGTGGATGGCGGTGGCGGCGGTGCTTGGGACCTTGCTGGCCGTGGTCGGCCCGGTCCTGATGTCGCGGTGGTGGGTGAAGCGCTTCTCCTTCTGGGCGAGCCTCGGGCTGCTCATTTGGCTGTTGTGGTCGGCTCTCAACAGCACTGATTTGGCCACTGTCCTCGAGGTTACGACCGAAGGCCGTTTCTGGATGGGAGTCGATGCTGTGGTCGGGCTGGCGTTGATCTATTGGGCCATCACCTCCGAGCAAACCCGCTTCGCCAGTGACGAGGGCTCGGCGCTCTCTGGGGCCGCCCTCGGTTTTGCGATACCTGCGCTCACCTACACCCTGGTCGGTGCCCTTCTCCTTCAGGAGATTTCGGCGCCTGGCGATGCTGGGGTGACGCTCTCACTCCCCGCCAGCCTGGCCGGCGTCTTGGCCTTCGCCTGGCTGCTGGCGGCGGAGGTGGACGGGATCGGCGCCCTGATCTTCGGATCCGCCACGTCGGTCACGCCCATCTCCCGTTTCATACCGGGACCGGCGGTCGCCGTGGTAGTGGGGGCGTCCGTGCTGTCCCTGGCGATCCTGGGCGATCCGTCCGGTCTGTTGTCGACCCTCGAGCTGGCGGTAGCGGTGCTGGCCCCGGTCGTGGCGGTGATGCTTGTCGACTTTTTCTTCATCCGGAATCGGGACTACTCGATCGACGACCTCTACTCCTTCGCAGGCCACTATGCCCCCGTCAATCCCCTGGGGCTTTCCGCCGTTCTGGTCGGGATCGTTATCTCGCTCTGGGCGCGACCAGTGGGTCCCGCCGTATTGGTGGAGGCGGTGACCCGGGTCTTTCCTCGCCCATTGGGCGAGGTGATCGGGATTCCACCCATGCTCGTTTCCATGCTGGTGGCGGGTGGGGCTTATTTCGCTCTGGGTCGGTGGCGGATCGGTGGACGAGAGTACGTGTCGGCCGTCAGGGGAATCTGAGCACCGCGGCCTGCTCGATCCATGCGGCCACCCGCGACATCGGGACCCCGGCGGCGGCCGCCAGCCGTTGTGGGTTTGCCTGGGCGACCGCCGCGAAGGTCGTGATTCCGGCGGTGCGGAGTCGGCCCGCATAGACCGGGCCGACTCCTATGAGCATCGTGAGGTCGTCGTCGGTGGTGGCCTCCGCTCGCGGCGGCTGAGGGGGGGCGACCCGGAAGGTGGGTGGGGCCGGCTCCTTGGGTGCGCTGATGCTGACGAAGCGATCGCGCATCGCCCACACCAACCCGGCCAAACCCGCCACCACGGCCATCACCTTGACTATCCGCTTCATACCCCAGTCGAGGCTAACCCTTCGTGGGGAACGTAGACGCCTAGTCGGGCGGGTTTCCTGCAAAAGAAGTCGGGTCGGTACGATCGAGCCGGATGAACGTCGACTATTACTTCCCACCCGGGCCTCCCACCGAGGCTCCGGCTCTGGCCCGACGGGCGGCGGCTTTGGGTTTCGATGGGTTCTTCACCGCCGAACTGAGTCACGACCCCTTCTTTCCGCTGCTGCTCGCCGGTGTGGCCGAGCCCAGCCTGGACCTGGGGACTGCCATCGCAGTGGCCTTTCCCCGTTCACCCATGGTGACGGCCCAGATTTCCTGGGATCTCGCCGCCGTTACCGGGGGTCGATTCCGGTTGGGGTTAGGGACCCAGGTCAAGGCCCACATAACCCGGCGATTCTCTACCAACTGGATCTCTCCCGGACCCCGCCTGCGTGAATACATCCTCGCTCTGCGGGCCATCTGGAACACCTGGCAGAACTCGGTCCCGCTTCGTTTCGAGGGCGGCTTCTATCAGTTTTCGTTGATGACGCCTTTTTTCGATCCGGGTCCCATCGCCTATCCCGACGTCCCCGTCTACATCGCCGGGGTCGGCCCATGGATGTCGAGGATGGCGGGCGAGTTGTGCCACGGATTCCATGTCCATCCTTTCCATACCATCCGCTACCTCGACGAGGTCGTCCTGCCCAACATGGCGGCGGGCGCCGAGGCGGCGGGCCGCACGCTCGATGACGTTGACAGGGCGGCGTCGGTGTTCGTCATCACCGGTCATGACGACGAGGAGCTGGAAACGGCTCGGCGGGGCGTTAGGCAACAGATCGCCTTCTACGCCTCGACGCCCACCTATCGGCCGGTTCTCGAACTGCACGGTTGGGAGATGGGGGATCGTCTCACCGCCATGTCCAAGCGGGGCGAGTGGGCCGAAATGGCCGATTTGGTCACCGACGATATGGTGGAGGCGGTCGCCGTCACTGCCCCGCTGGCCGATCTGGGAGCCGCCATTCGAGAACGCTATGGGAACCGGGTCCAGCGGGTCGGCTACTACACAATGCTCGGCGGTGGCCCTCTCTCCGAGGCGGAGTGGACGTCGTTGATCGCGGCGACCAAGGGCTGACTTGAGGTCATCGCGCCGGCCCGCCGTCCTGCTGGCCATCGTGCTGGTGGTCTGGGCGGGGGGGGGTTGTGGCATCCCGGGTGGTTCGGTGGCGACCACCGGGTACCCGGTCACGACGGTGCGGTCCACCACCACCGTTCCACTTCCCGACCAGTTCTCCACCACCTCCACCTCCAGCTCGACGTTGCCGCCGGGTGACCTGGTCCTCGGTTTCGCCGGGGACACCGCCTTTACCGACGGATTGGCCGAAGGCGAACCGCTGGCGGCGGTGAGCGAGCTGACCGGCGCTCCCGACTTCATGGCGGTCAACCTGGAATCGGTCGTCGCCGAGGACGGGGTGGGGGAGAAGGCGGAAAAGGAGTTCACGTTCCTATCCCCTCCCACGAGCGTCGGTCCCCTGCGTTTGGCTGGCATCGACCTGGTCGGCACCGCCAACAATCACATCCTCGACTTCGGCGCCGAGGGCATGAGTCGAACCCGGGAATTGCTCGAGGGCGGTGGGCTGGAGGTGGTGGGAACGGGACGCGACGACCAAGCTGCGTATCAACCGGTGGTCCTGGAAGCGATCGGCCGCCGCGTCGGGTTCTTGTCCTTCTCTCGAATCCTCGAAACGCCCGAGTGGGCCGCCGCCCCGGGGCGCCCCGGAGTGGCGGCCGCCGACGACGAGGCATTGCCCCGCACCATCGATGCCATCACTGCGGCCCTGCTGCAGTCGGACCTCGTGGTGGTCCTGGTCCACTGGGGAATTGAACTGGACTCCTGTGCGGCCCCTCGCCAGCGCGAGATCGCCCGACAATGGATCGAGGCCGGCGCTTCGCTGGTGGTTGGCAGCCATCCCCATGTGCTCCAAGGGTTGGAGCTCATCGACGGCGGTGCCGTCCTCTACTCGGCCGGCAACTTCGTTTTCGCCTCGGCTCGGGGCCCAACGGCCGATACTGCAGTGTTCGCTTTCCGGTTCGACGCCGCCGGTCTCGCCGAGGTGACTGCCACCCCGCTGCTGCTGGTCGACGGGAAACCGCAGCCGGCCGGAGCAGAGGACTCATCACGCATACTGGCCGAACTCGGGGCACGCTCCTTCGGGTGGGACTTCGCCACCGGTATTGCCGAACCCACTCCGGCTTCGGGGTTGTGCGGGGACTGACCACTTACCGGTCTTGACGGTCTCGCCGACCGGCGGCCAGAGCACTAGGGAGGCCCGCCGCCGTTCAGCTCACCGGTCAGATGGCCGACGTCGTTGTAACCGAGCAACCGGGGACCGGGAAACCCGAGGGTGGAGACGGAGGCATTGGCAATCGGTCCGAGCGTTCCTTTGAAGATGTTCCCATGTGGTTCGATGCCCACCGCCCAGGTGATCAGGTGCAGCGCAGGGCCGCCGTGAGTGCAGACCAGCACGACCTGGCCGACCGGGGTCCGGTCGGCCAGGTCATTGACGCAAGCAAGGGTGCGAGCCCGCACGTCGGCCCACCGTTCTCCTCCCGGTCGGGGCACGTCCTCTCCACTGACATAGCGTTGCCAGAGATGCGGCCAACCCTCGGCGATCTCCTCGGGCAGGCGGCCACTCCATTCGCCGTTCGAGATTTCCCGCAAGCGATCGTCGGTCTCGATGCTCAGACGTGTTCTGTGGGCCAGTGGCGTCACCGTGTCGACGCAGCGACTCAGATCGGAAGACACGATGCGGGTGATGTGCTGGCCAGCCAGCCGGTCGGCCAAGGCCTCGGCCTCCTCGTAGCCCTGCGGGGAGAGCGCCACGTTGGTCTGACCGATGAAGCGGTGCTCGGAGTTGCCCTCTGCCTGGCCGTGGCGGACCACGAGGATCGTCTTCTCCATTACGACACCTCGGCGGAGGCCGTGTCGACGCGAGGGTCGGCGGCGGCGATTACCTCGGGCCCGACTCGAATAACCGCGACGGGACCCCAGCCCGGCTGGCGATCCTTGATCACCGTGACCCGATGTCCGCGGCGTTCGAGATCGGTCACCAGGCCGGGTCCAGCCGCCCCTTCGATGTCGATGATCGATGTGGTCGAAGGCCCGAACTCCTCCATGGTCCAGCGCGCCCCGTCCTGGGCTTGGACCGCCGGCTGACCCGCCCAGAGGAGCCTGGTCGCCATCTGCACGAGCAGTTGTGGCTGGACGCCACCGCCCCGGGTCCCCAATAGCAGTTCGAGACGGCCGTCTTGGGTCCACAAGCTTGGCGACAGGGTGTGGAAGGGACGCCGGCCGGGAGCGAGTTCGTTGCAGTGCCCGGGGACGAGGTTGAAACCGGCTCCCCGGTTGTGGAGGAAGAAACCGCAGGAACCAGCGCCTATCCCAGAACCGATCCCCATGTAGTTCGACTGAATGAGCGACACACCCATTCCCGAGTCATCCAGGACACACATGAAAGCAGTGCCGCCCGGGGCGGGAGCTGGCACGGGAAACTGGCCCGCCCGGCTCATCGACACCATCTCGGTCCGCGCGGTCAGCCGGGCCGGTGACAACAGCTCGTCGATGGGAAGCGGCAGGAAGCGGAAGTCGCCGACGAGATCGTCACGTTCGAAGGCCACCGAGCGGTAGGCCTCGATCTGGGCGTGCACGAAGTCGGCATGTTCTACATCTCGGGGGGGGGAGAGCGTTTGGAACACGTAGGCGGCCGCCAGCGTCAGGTATCCCTGCGAGTTGGGTGGAGCGGTCCATCCGGTGAGCCCAAACAGGTCGATGCCGACCGGCGCCACCCATTCGGCCTGGGGCTCGGCGAGATCGGCCCGGTCGATACGGCCTCCGACGGCCTCCGAGATGGCCTGGCCCGGTGCGCCTTCGTAGAACGCCGCCGGCCCGTGGCGGGCGAGGTCGGCGAGGGTGGCCGCCAGGTCCGGGCGGCGGATCCGGTCGCCGGCGTCGGGGGGGTTGTCGTGGGGATAAAGGGCCGATGCCGAAGCCTGTCCGAGCAGCTCATTTCGGCGGGAGACCAGTGAGGCGGCAAGCTCCCGAGATACGGGGAACCCCTCCGCGGCGTGCCGAATGGCCGGGGCGAGCACGTCGGTCAGGCTCAGGCGGCCGAACCTTGAGCTGAGCTCGGCCCAGCCATCTACGCATCCGGGGATGGTGACGGTCAGAGGATGGAAATCCGGAATCGTGGTTGCGCCGGCTCGCCGCAGCTCGTCGGCGTGGGCATTCGACCCTGCCCTGCCACTGGCGTTGAGGACGGTGGGTCGGAGATCGCCGGGTCGGTGCACCAGAGCGAATAGATCGCCACCAATTCCACAGGTCTCGGGGGCGACCACGCCCAGCACGGCGTCGACGGCGATGGCGGCATCGATGGCGCTCCCGCCCCTTCCCAGGATCTCCATCCCGGCCGTAGTGGCGAGGTGATGTGGTGAGACGACCGCCTTGGTCAGCGGCGCAGCTCCGGAACCTGACGGTTGAGGGCGTCGAGCACCGCCCTGACCATGGCCTGGGCCGGGTCGGTGCCGACCAGGGCCGAGCCCACGACCATCCGCTCCTCGCCCTCGGCGACCACCACCACCTGGGCGATGGCCACTTGTCGATTGCCCAGGGTCGGAGTGTCTACCGAGGCGATGCCCAAGGCGGCTTCGTTCTTCAGAGCCTGACTTAGCGCATTGAGGGTGGCCTCGGCGACCAGACGCAGCTTGGTGGCGGAAGCCGCCGGCCCCGCTGCCTCGCCCTTGTAGACCTGCTCATGCCACGACAACGTGACCAGGACCGTCACCCGGGTCCCGTCGAGGGTCTGGCTGATGTCGAGCACTGCCGGGCGGTCCCCACGTTTGAGGTCGTCGCCTTCGATCTGGACCACCGAGATGATGCGGCGGTCGAGGTCCACACCGAAACCGGCCAGGGCGAGCGACTGGACATCGCGGACGATCTGCTTGGCGGACTTGCCGGGTTTGGCCAGCACGTGCACTTCAGCCGGCGTGCCGTTTTGCCCGACCACCCTGACCGCCTCCACTCCCGGCAGACGACAGAGGGTTTCCTCCAATTCGAGGTAATCCACCGGCCGAATCCTACACCTTGCGGCAATGCACCACCCTGAGTGGCGGCGACCTCCTGCGACGGCCCAAACCTTGGACCTGGAACGTGCTGCTGGGCGCGGCCGATTGGCAAGTGAACGATTCGGCTTTCTTGGGCGTCGAAAACGGTACCGAGAGGAGGACCCATGTCGACAATGGTCACAGCAGAAGCCGTTAGCGGGCAACCGGCGAAGACAAGGCGTCGCTTGATATGGCTCGTCGCCGCTGTGCTGGCGCCGGTGGCTGGAGTGCTTTCATTGCGTGGAGACCAGAGTCTGCTCGTGACCGATGGGGCTGGCACGGTGGCCCGGATCGATCTGCGCACAGGAGCGACCGAGTACACGGTGAGCGATGCTGTGCCCGCCCCGGACCGGTCACGGGTGTATCGGACCGAGGTCACCGAAGAGGCCACCATTCTCGAGGAGCTTGATCCCGCCTCCGGAGATGTGGTCGGCAGCACCAGCCTGGCCGGCACACTCGAGATCAGGGCCGTCTCACCCTACGGGGGGGCGGTGGCCCTGATGGCACCTCAGACCCGCAGCGCCGACCTCTATGTGCCCGAGCCTCGTGAGTACACCTCGATCAACGTGGTTTGGGACGATGATCGGGAGGCGCGGAACTACACCCTCAAGGGGAACTTCGAACCGGAGACCTTCTCCACCGACGAGGGCACGCTGTTCTTGATCGAATTCTTTCCTCCCGAGACGCCGGATCGTTACTACGTCCGACAGCTCGCTCTCGATAGCGGCGAGGTGGCCCCGGTCGCGGCGACCGAGGTCGAGCTCAATCCGGAGATGCGCGGCCATGCCCGGGCCCAGGTGATGGCTCCCGACGGTCGCTACCTCTACAGCCTCTACACGATGGGCGCTGGTGAGGAGCCGGTGCACATCGCCGACGCCGGCGGCGACTCCGCCCGCTGGGCGTTTGTCCACGCGCTCAACCTGAAGGACAAGTGGTCGTACTGCATCTTCCTGCCGCTTCCCTTTGGCACCGGTCCGGAGTCTTCGATCTCCATGGCGATTTCGGGCGACGGCAAAGACCTCTACGTGGTCGACTCCATCAATGACCACATCGCCGAGATCGACGCCCGCCGACTTTTTGTGAAGCGGATCGAGGAGCTGCGCGGGCTCGAGACCGACGGTACCGCACCGCCGTTGGCGGTGGGGGAGCGAACCATCTATGTGGGGATGGTCGGCACGGTGCTCGAGGTCGAACGGAAGACTCTGATCCCGTCGGCAGCGTTCGTGATCGGGGACGACGCGACCAACTTCAGCATTCGCGGCCTCGACCTGGCTCCCGACGGGCACACGCTCAGGATCAGCCACGCCACCTCGATCAGC
>Ga0209341_10004668_pt1 | contig 12583 bp, 14 predicted proteins | sample RifCSP13_2_FD_184020 | JGI IMG/M metagenome (GOLD analysis project Ga0209341, IMG submission 184020) | Soil microbial communities from Rifle, Colorado - Rifle CSP2_sed 13_2 (SPAdes) (version 2) | ecosystem: Environmental > Terrestrial > Deep subsurface > Rock core/Sediment | place: Rifle...
GGGGTAGCGCCGCGCGCATCCCCTGGCAGAGCGGCGCGTACCCAACGCCGCCGAGCAGCGGGTTCAGCCAGATCACCCGCGCACTGCGGCGGTTCAGTTCGCGCATCGCCGCCTCCAGCGCCTCCACGTCGCCCGTGTCCCAGCCGTCGCTGATGACGATCACCACGGTGCGGTCCCCCAGCAGCTGCCGGCCGTACAGCTCGAGGAACTGGCGTAGGGAATGACCGATCTTGGTCCCGCCCGACCAGTTGGGCACGGTGCGCGCCACCCGGTCCAGCGCCCGGCTCAGTTCCGCATCCGAGAGGGCGTCGGTCACGCGCGTGAGCGAGGTGCTGAAGACGAAGGTTTCGACCTTGCTGACCGCGTGCTGCAGGGCAAAGACGAACTGGACGAGGAACCGGCTGTAGAGGTCCATGGAGCCGCTGACGTCGCAGAGCAGGACCACCTGCGTCTTTTGGATGCGGCGGCGCCGGCGCAGCAGTTCCATGATCTCGCCGCCGCGGCGCAGGCTGTGTCGCACGGTGCGCCGCATGTCCAGCAGGTGGGCGCGGCGTACCGCCCGCATCCTTCGGCTCATCCGGGTGGCCACCCGGCGGGCGATCTGCGTCACCAGCGTGGTGATGGCGTGGAGTTCCTCGCTGGAGAGCGCGGAGAAGTCCTTGCGGGTCAGGATCTCTGCCGGACTGTAGCCCGGCGTCTCCTGGGTCTCGTCCCCCTCCGGGTTCTGGGATTCCGCCTCCAGCCACTTCCGGAGGACCTGTTCCGCTTCCGCGGTCTCCTCCGGCGTCATACCGTCGGGCGGCTGGGACTCCGGGCGGGTCTCCTCTTCCTCCGCGCCCCAGAACTCGCGGAAGGCCTCGTCGAAGCGGTCGAAGTGCTGCCGCGAATCTACCAGCACCGTGCGCAGGGCGACGTAGACCTCGCGGCGGTCCAGCAGGTCCACCGCCGACAGCGCCCGCAGCGCGTCGGAGGCCTCGCGCGGACCGACGGGCAGACCGCGGTGCCGGAGCAGCCGGGTGAAGGCCACCACATTGGCGGCCAGGTTGCCCGAGCGCGTCGCCTTCACCGCCGCAGCGCCCCCTCCGCGGCCACGCGCTCGACGAGGGCCTGGCTCCACGGCCGCGACTCCGCCCGCAGGCGCTCCAGGCCGCGCAGCCAGAGGTCGAGCCACTGGTTCCGCACGACGCGGGCATCCTCCTGACTCTTGAAGAGCACGCCCAGCGTCTCCTCGATTGTTTCGCGGTCGAGGTGGTCACGGTGCAGCGCCATTAGCGCCGCGCCCCAGTCGATCGTTTCGGCAATCCCCGGGGTCTTCTCCAGCTTGGCCTGGCGCACCAGCTGCATGAATCCGGCTACTTGGCCGGCCAGGTCGGCGTTGATGCCTGGCGCCTTGCCGAGGACGATCTGCAGTTCCTTCTCGAAGGTGGGGTACTCGATCCACAGGTACAGGCAGCGGCGGCGCAGGGCATCACCGAGTTCACGCGTGCGGTTCGATGTGAGGACGACGTAGGGCGTTGTCCGCGCGCGGATGGTACCGATTTCGGGAATCGTCACCTGGAAATCCGAAAGGACTTCCAAGAGGAAAGCTTCGAATTCACTGTCACTTCGATCCACTTCGTCCACCAGCAGCACCGGCGCGGCCTCGCGGGTGATCGCTTCCAGCAGCGGCCGCTTCAGCAGGAAATCCTCGCCAAAGATCTCGTGCTCCCGCTGCTCCACCGTCCGGTCGCTGGCTTCGGTCAGGCGGATGTGCAGCAGCTGTTTCTGATAGTTCCACTCATAGAGGGCGGTGGTCGCGTCCAGACCCTCGTAGCACTGCAGACGGATCAGGTCGGCCCCCAGCGCCCGGGCCATCACCTTGGCCACCTCGGTCTTGCCGACGCCGGCCGCACCCTCGATCAACAGGGACTTGCGCAGGGACATGGAGAGGTAGATAGCGGTGGCGATCTCCCGGTCGGCGACGTACCCCTCCCCGCCGAGCATGGTCTGGATGCGCGCAATCTCCGGATGCACGGGGTCTCCTTTGGTCAGTGAAACGAAGTTAGGGATGGCACTGCCACCCCCAAGAAGTATTGTATCATGCGGAGCGCATCGCGCCGGAACCGGCGGGGGATGCGGGTTTTGCCGTGTGGCCGGTCAGTCCGGCGAGTTGCCGGCCATCTTGCGGGCTGCGTATTGGACAGCAGCGACGATCTGCTGGTAGCCGGTGCAGCGGCAGAGGTTGCCCTCCAGGCCGTGCCGGATCTCCTTGTCGCTTGGGTCAGGATGCCGCTGGAGGATCTGCAGCGCCGTCAACATCATTCCCGGCGTGCAGAAGCCGCACTGCAGCCCATGCTCCTGCCAGAAGCCCTCCTGGATGGGGTGGAGCTGCCCGTCCCGGGCCAGTCCCTCGACCGTGAGGATGTCGGCTCCGTCGGCTTGCGCCGCCAAGATCGTACAGGATTTGACGGCCAGACCGTTGATGATCACGGTGCAGGTGCCGCAGGAGGTGGTGTCGCAGCCGATGTGCGTGCCGGTGAGGCCGAGCGTCTCGCGCAGGTAATACACGAGCAGGGTACGCGGCTCCACGGTGTGCCGGTGGGTGAGGCCGTTGACCGTGACGGTGATCGGAACAGGAGTCACTTCCGGAGTCGTGTGGTGTGTCGCCATCTTCCTGTTCAGCGGCTGGCGGCGTGCTCGATCTCACGGGCCAGGGCGCTGAAGAACTTCCCGGCCATCTCCTTGGCCACGCCGCCGAAGAGGCGGTGTCCCACGCTCATCAGGACGCCGGTCACCTGGGCGTCGCCGGTGTAGCGCACCAGCGTACTGCCGTTCTGCGCCACCAGCTGCAGGTCGCCGCGGGCCTTCAGCGTGCCCGGGCGGCCGCTCCCTTCCACGATCATCGTGACCCGCTCGGGAGGCACCTTCTCCGTAATGGTGATCTTGCCCTCGAAGGTCCCGCGCACCGGGCCGACGGCGAGTTCGATCACCGCGCGGTAGGTGTCCTCGCCGATGGGCTGGAGTTCCTTGACCCCGGGGGTGGCCCGCTGGAGCACGCCCGGATCGTTGAGCAGAGTCCAGACCCGCTCGCGCGGCGCGGCCACGGTGTACTCGCCCTCGACTTTCATCCATTCCCTCCACGAGCCGGCGCCGCCGTCACGAGCCGGACGCCGCGCTAGACGCCCATTCGCGGGCTCATTATAGCAAACTGCTGGGAATGGACCTATTTGACAGCCACATCGCGGAAAACGGCGGTTTCCTGGCCCACACCGACGGTCACGGTGTACGTTCCGTCAGGCAGGAAGAGGTTGTCGCCATAATGCGGTTCGATCTCCCGGTGCCTCGCCGTCAAACACGCCTCCACGTTAGCAAGCTTGCGGGAGGTTCTAGTGGCCTGGTTGGTGATCGTGACGATGGGAACCACGCTTTTCACGTTGGCTCCACTCTGCTTACCAAAGATATGGACTTCGAGGTGGCGGTTGACCGGGTGTCCCTGGTCGACCATGGTCATGGTCGACATGGCCATGGTCACCTTGAGTCCGATCCTGACCTTAATCCGGTAGGACGTGGTCTGGGCCGTCTGCTCTACATCTTGAGGAGAGGCTGCAAGCGCTGGAGCAGAGTTCGGCACAAACCAGGCGACACCAATCATGAGGCTGATGAAAGCAGCGGAGAGGGGAGACCACCACCCCGGGGATCCGTCCATGACCCGATCCAACCTGAACATACTGCACCTCCCAGCAATTGGGTCGGCGCGGAGCGCTGCGGCGGCGCGGGGTCGGCGATGCTGTTTCCCGCCGGCGTTACGGAGGGGCCGACAAAAGAAGACCAGCCGGGGGAAAGTCTCGTCGTCCTACGTCCCTTCGTGCGTCGCGTTCGATGGCCGTGGACCTGTCTCCTGCATGTCCGGCAGAGTACGTCCGCCTGAGCGGTACCGCTGATCAGCTGCCCTGCAGCGCGCGGATATAGCGGATCTGGCCGGCGTGGTAGATGTCGTGCGTCGCCACGCGGACGAGGCGGATGCCCAGGGGTTGGGCCCACTCCGGCTTACCTTGATACGGCACGAGAGGCTGTGACAGGACCGCGTCGTCGAGCGCCTCCACCCGCCGCCGGAACTCCTGGTAGATGCGGTGCAGTTCGCGGACGTCGGCCTGCCAGGCGGCATCGTCGCCGGAGACCTCGGGCCAATCGGTGCGCTCCAACTCCAGGTAGTCCACGGGGTGGCCGTCCAGAGCCGCCAGTACGCCGCGCTTCCAGTGGATGACGTGGCGCACGATCTGCCAGATGGAGTGCCGCTCCGGCGATGGCTTCCACTCCGCCTGCAGCGCGGTCAGTCCTTCCACGGCGATGGCCAGTGACGGCTGCCAGGCCTCCTTCTCAAAGGTGTGCTCCAGGTGGTCGAGGACGAGTTGCTTGACCGTGATCATTACGCCTCCTCCGACTACGGCTTGTAGCCAACCAGCGGCCAGTAGACAAGCGCCGCGGCCCAGGCGAGCAGGAGCAATACGATCGAGGCGGGCACCCCCGAGCGCAGGTAATCCCGGATCGTATAGTATTCGTAGCCCAGCGTGATCATCCCGGTCGGCGTCTGGGTCGGTAGCAGGAATGCCCACCGCAAATCCCACCAGGCTGGCGAAGGCGCCGGCCGCGTAGACCGCCGCGCCCGCACGCCTACCGGAGCCAGTAGGTGATGATGCTGCTGATCGCGGCGGTGGCCCAGCGCTGGTGCTCGGGCGGCCGGTTCCGGGACAGCGCGGCCACCGTGGACGGGATCAGGAGGACGATGCTGATGATCGCCGGCATGACCGACCGGATCAACTCGCGCACGAGCAGCGCGTTCGGCGTGAGAGCCACGGCCGCCGGCGCGGAATCCTGGCCGGCGGGCGCGGGCGCCGGCGCCACCGCGGCGGACGCGGGGGCCCGGAACTGCGCGACGACGATCTTCACGCCGGCATTGACGACGACGATCAGCCCAACGAGCGCCAGGCCGATCAGGACGATCATCGAGACCCTCGACATGGGAACCCTCCCGCCTTCAAAGCTGCCAGTCCAGCCTGAGGTTGAACATCTTGCGATGGAAAATCTGCCCGCCGCCGACGTACATGAAGAACTCCACCTGGTCGGTGGTCAGCGTGCGCGCGGGCGGGTTGTTCACGCCAAAGATCAGTTCGAGGGAGACGGTGCCGCTGCTCGCGGCAATCGGCGCGGGACGATAGCCGAACCACTTGAGACGGTTGCCGCCGGCGAGTACGTCCACGCCCAGCCAGATGTTCGTCTTGCCCAGCGACGACGCATAGGTGTAGCTCACGGTCAGGCGCACGCGGCCCGGCCCCAGACGTTCGAAGATACAGTTGACGATGTCGTCGGACGTGGCGCTGGGGCGCTCGCCCGCGCTCTGCGGGCGGCATTCGGGGCCGGGGGGAGCAGCGGCGGCGGACGCCGCGGACAGCCGGTGCGCTGAACCGGTCCCGGTCAGCACGATTGCCGCAAGCAGCAGAAGCACAACGGTGCGCATCCCGTCACCTCGCGTGACAGCATCGACCGGAAACACCCTTCGCCGAACAGTTTGGACGGCGGCAGCGGAAACCCTTGCTCTTTCCGGCCGCCGGGTCGATGCTGAGAAAGATGAGCGGGTGGAAGACGTTGGCATCGCGCGTCGCGATCGTTACCGGGGCCAGCAGCGGCATCGGGGCGGCCATCGCCGAGCGCTTCGGCCGGGAGCGGATGCGGGTCACGCTCGCCGCCCGGCGGGCGGATCTGCTGGAGCGGGCCGCGGAGCGGACCCGGGCGGCCGGCGGCGAGGCGCTCGTCGTCCCCACAGACGTCCGTGACCCCGCGGCCGTGGATCGTATGGCCGCAGTCACGAAGGAGGCATGGGGCCGGATTGACGTCCTGGTGGCCAACGCGGGGGTCGGTGGGAAGTCCCTTCTGAAGATGTCCGACGAGGCGCTCGCGGAGTTGGTCGAGACCAACCTCCTGGGCGTGATGCGCTGCGCCCGCGCGGTGGTCCCGGTGATGCTGGAGCGGCGCGACGGGCACATCATCACCAACGCCTCCGTCGCCGGGAGGGTCATCGCCCCGGGGAGCGTCTACGCCGCTACAAAGGCGGGAGTGCTGGCCTTCACAGAAGCGCTGCGGCGCGCCTATGCGGACTCGGGGATCCGCGTCAGCGCCGTCCTGCCCGGGTGGATCGATACGCCGATAGTGCAGGGAGTGCCCCCGCGCCGGATGGCTCCGCCCGGCGTCGTGGCGGACGCGGTGGTGCGGCTGCTGCACCGGCCCAGGCCCGAGATCGTCGTCCCGGGATGGTACCGCATCCCCATCTGGTTGGACCACTGGGTCCCGCTGTTGACCGACCTGCTGGCCCCGCGCGTCGTCCGCCGGGTCGAACGGCGGGCAGAGCGCCGCGCCGCGCGTCAGGCCGAGCGGCCCTAGTTTCCCTCCAGAAACGCTTTCAGGTCCTCGCGCTGCAGGCTGTTGCCGAGACCCACGGCCAGGATGAGCCGCGCCTTGTGCCCGGGAAGGTCCTGGGCGAAGAGCACGCCCCGCCGTTCCAGGTCGCGAAATGCCCCCGCATAGCCGTACATGTCCCACATGCTCCCGGTAAGGCAGCGCGTCGTCGCCGCCACCGTCACGCCGCCGCCGATGGCCTCATCGATCGCGGGTAGGAGCGCGGGCGGCACCCGGCCGCCGCCGAAGGTCTCCAGCACGATCCCGCGTGCGTGATGACCTAGACTGCAGCGCACAAATCGGTCGTCACACCCCGCCCACAGGCGGATGAGGTCCACCTCCGGTTCCACCCGTGGTTCCAGTACGCGGCGCGATCCCGGACGCGTGAAGAAGGCGATCCGGTCGCCGTAGGCCACCCCGACCGGCCCGGTCGCCGGCGAGCGAAACGTGTCTTCCTTCTGACCGTTGGTCTTGGTCACCCAGCGGGCGGAATGGACCTCTTCGTTCAGCACCACCAGGGGACCCAGCCCCCCCGCGCCAGCGGCGGCGGCGGTCCGCACCGCGTCGGAGAGGTTGCGGTAGCCGTCAAACCCGATCTGCGAAGCGTTGCGCATCGCCCCCGTGAACACCACCGGCTTCTCTGAGGCGACCGTGAGATAGAGGAAGTACGCCGTCTCCTCGAGCGTGTCGGTCCCGTGGGTGATGACGGCCCCGTCCACCTCCCGGCGGGCCAGCGTCTCCGTCACCCGGCGGCTGAGGTCGGCCATCTTCGGCACGGTCATGGAGGCCCCGGGGATGAAGTCGAACTCCTCCGGTTCCACCTCCGCGACGCGCTCCAGTCCCGGAACCTCGCGCAGCAGGTCGGCGGGGCGGAGGAACGGACGCGCGCCGCTCCCGTCCACGTCCCGCGTCGAGATAGTGCCGCCCGTGGCAATCAGAACGATTCGTTTCACCGCGCTCCCCTCCCCGCGCCCCTGCCGGCGCCACGACGGGTTCCTGCATCGACGGGCCGTCGATACACGGACATGTGGCTGCAAACCGAAGTGCCTGCCGTGCTCTCCGGCTAGGGGAAAGGTTCTGCGCGAGAGGAATACTTCTCCTTGAGGTGATCGGGGTGCGAATTCTTTTGCTTGCTCTGATCGGGGTTCTGAGTGCGCTACCGGTCTGGGCGGCCCCCGAGGGGGAACCGGCCCCCGGGACACAGGTCATCGGCGACGGCGTGATTGTCGCGGGGCAGCGCGTCGGTCCGTTGCGCCTGACGATGTCGCTGCAGCAGCTCATTGACACGATCGGGGTCGTCTACAAGCGCGAGGAGTTCAAGGCAGAGAAGATCATCCTCTACGAATGGCGGGCCGAGGGCATCTGGGTCTCCCAGGATCTGGAGACCAAGGCGCTGCGCGTGATCAGCGCCTTCGGCGCCAACAGCAAATACCGCACCGACAAGGGGGTGCGGCTCCTCGATCCTTTTACCAAAGCCGAGGGCAGCTACGGCAAGAACTACAAACGGTGGGAGTATCAGGAAGAGAAAGTGATCCTGATCCGCTACCCGGCGCTGGGCCTGCAGTTTGGTCTGGTCAACGACCCGGCGCAGGCGTTGCTCATCGGGCGCATCTTCCAGATCGGCATCTTCAAAGCAGGCGACCTGCCCCCCGCCCGCCAACCCTGAAGTCAGCCGCCCGGAAACGCGCCTGACGCAGCCGTCGGCGGCCGCGCAGCGGCGCGAAACGCCCGCGCGATGGGCAGGAGCGCGCGGGCCGCAATGCGAATTTGTGTTATCTCATGCCGACGCGGTGGTTTGGGGAGCGGATTCCCCGGAACGAAGACCCCCGGCTGCTGACGGGACGCGGCATGTACGTGGATGACGTGCGGCGTCCCGGGACGCTCCACGCCGCCTTCTACCGCAGCCCCCACGCCCATGCGCGGATCTTGCGCATCGCCACCGATCAGGCGAAAGCCCTCCCCGGTGTGGTGGCGGTCGTCACCGCGCAAGACCTGCCCGAACGGATCCGCGGGCCGCTGCCCAAACTGATCCCCCACCCCGCGCTCGTCCACCACAAGACGCAGGTGGCGCTGGCCGGTGAGGTCGTGCGCCACGTGGGTGAACCCATCGCCCTGGTGGTGGCGGAAAGCCGCTACATCGCGGAGGACGCGCTCGAGCTCATCGCCGTGGAGTTCGAGGTCCTGCCTGCCGCCGTGGACCTGGAGGCGGCGGCGAAACCCGGCGCGCCGCGCGTGCACGCGGACATGGCGGATAACATCGCCGCGCACCACATCCAGCGAGCGGGCAACGTAGAAGAGGCCTTCGCCAAGGCGCCCCACGTCTTCCGCGAGCGCTTCACCATGGATCGCGGCTCCTCTGCACCGATGGAAACCCGCGGCGTCGTCGCAGAGTGGGACCCGCGGTCCCACCAGTTGACGGTGTGGGATTCCACCCAGGCGCCGATCCGCATCCGCAACTACCTGAGCGACCTGCTGGGCCTGCCGCAGGCCAACGTGCGGGTCATCGCGCCGGACATCGGCGGCGGTTTCGGCCCGAAGATCATGATGTGCTATCCGGAGGAGATCAGCATCCCCTGGGCGGCGATGGTGCTGGAGCGACCGGTGAAGTGGATCGAGGACCGGCGGGAGCACTTCGTCGCCACCAATCACGAGCGGCTGCAGATTCACGACGCGGAGATCGCCGTGGACGCCGACGGGCGCATCCTCGGCGTGCGCACGACCTACCTGCACGACTGCGGCGCCTACTGCGCGTACGGGCTCACCGTGCCCATCGTCTCGGGCACCACACTGCCGGGGCCGTACAAGATCCCCAACTATCACGCCGAGTACAGAGCCGTTTTCACCAACAAAACCCAGACCAGTCCCTACCGCGGGGCCGGGCGGCCGCACGGCGTCTTCGTCATGGAGCGGCTGATGGACCGCGTCGCCCGGGAGTTGGGCATCGACCGGGCGGAGGTGCGGCGGCGCAACTTCATTCAGCCGCACGAGTTCCCTTACGATCTCGGCGGGCTCATCTACCAGGACGGGGTCCGACTCGTCTACGACAGCGGCAACTACCCCGAGGTCTTCCGCAAGACGCTGGACCACATTGGGTACGCCGACTGGGCGGCGCAGAAGGCGCGCCACCGCCGCGAGGGCCGGCGCGTCGGCCTGGGCTTTGCGTTCTACGTCGAAGGCACCGGGATCGGTCCCTATGAAGGCTGCCGCATCACCGTCGAACCCTCAGGCAAAGTCTACGTGGCCACCAGCGTCGGCACGCAAGGTCAGGGACACTACACCTCCTTCGCCCAGATCGTCGCCGACGCGCTGGGCACAGACGTCCGGGACGTGATCGTCACGACCGGGGACAGCGGCGCCTTTGGCTGGGGCACCGGCACCTTCGCCAGCCGCGCCGCCGTGGTGGCCGGGAACGCCGTGGCGCTAGCCGCAGGCGCGGTGCGGCAGAAGACCCTGCAGGTCGCGGCGACGCTGCTGGAGGCGCGCGGGGACGACCTGGAACTGGCGGAGGGGAAGGTCTTTGTCCGCGGTGTGCCCGGCCGGGCGGTGATGCTCGGCCAGGTCGCGGCGGCGGCCAACCCCCTGCGCGGCGTGATCCCCCAGGAATGGGAAGGCCCGGGCCTGGAGGCAACCCGCTACTTCGCTCCGCCCAGCGGGGCCTTCGCCGCCGGCTGCCACGCCGCGCTGATCGAGGTGGATACGGAAACCGGCCTCATCCGCTTCCTGCGCTACGTCGTCGTACACGATTGCGGGCCGGTGATCAACCCGATGATCCTGGAGGGACAGGTCCGCGGCGGCGTCGCCCAGGGGATCGGCAACGCCTTTTACGAGAAACTCGTCTACGACGAGCAGGGACAGTTGCTGACGCAGACCTTCATGGACTACCTCCTGCCCACCGTGGCAGAGGTGCCGGCGGTGGAAGTCGATCACGTGGAGACCCCTTCTCCCCTCAACCCGCTCGGCATCAAGGGAGCCGGTGAGGCGGGCGTCATTCCCGTGCCCGCGCTGGTCGCCTCCGCGCTGGACGACGCGCTGAGCGAGGAGGGCGTCCGCATCACGGAGATGCCGCTCAGTCCATCGCGGCTGCGCGAGATTCTCCGCGAAGCTCAGACCGCGCCGACACCCGCATGAAGCCTGCGCCCTTCCGCTACGTCGCCCCGCGGTCGGTGGACGAGACCCTGGCCCTGCTGGCGGAGCACGGCGCCGAAGGCAAGATCCTGGCCGGCGGCCAGAGCCTGGTGCCGCTGCTGAACATGCGTCTCGCCCGCCCGCAGGTCATCGTGGACATCAACGGGATCCGCTCGCTGGCCTACATCCGGCGGAAAGACGACCGCCTGCACATGGGCGCGCTAACGCGCCAGCGCGCGGTAGAAGAGTCGGCGACCGTGCGCCGCCAGGTGCCGCTGCTGTGGGAGGCGATCCGCTTCGTCGGCCACCCGCAGATCCGTACCCGCGGCACTGTGGGCGGGAGCCTTGCGCACGCCGATCCCTCCGCGGAATTGCCCGCAGTGGTGGCGGCACTGGATGCTGAACTGGTGGTGCGGAGTCCGTCCGGCGAGCGCGCCCTTTCGCCCGGCGAGTTCTTTGCGGGCTACCTGACGACCGCACTCGAGCCCACCGAAGTCCTCACCGAAATCCGCTTTCCCGTGCTCCCGGAGCGCACCGGTACCGCGTTCGTCGAGGTGGCCCGGCGCCACGGCGACTTCGCCCTGGTGGGCGTGGCCGCGGTCGTGCGGCGCAGAGATGGGACGATCGCGGAAGCCCGCCTGGCGTTCACCGGAGTGGGCCCGGGACCGGTGCGGGTGCGGGAGGCCGAAGGCCGGCTCGCGGGCAGTGCGGGCACGCCCAGGGTCTTTGCCGATGCGGCCCGCGAGGCGGGAGCGCGTCTCGATCCCGAGGGCGACATCCACGCCACCGCGCAGTACCGGCGTGAGGTCGCGGCGGTCCTGACGCGGCGGGCTCTGGAACTGGCCTGGCAGCGCAGCGGAGGCCGGACCCGATGAACGGGGATCCTGCGCACACGACGCCGGCCCAGGCACCCGCCCGCGTCCCGGCCCGCCGGAAGCGCCGGTTGCGCGAGCCGCAGAGCGCCCTGACCATCCGGTTCACGGTGAACGGTGAGACCGTGGAGCGCACGGTGGAAGTGCGCAAGACGCTGGCGGATTTCCTCCGCGAGGACCTGGGGCTGACGGGCACGCACCTGGGCTGCGAGCACGGCGTGTGCGGTGCGTGCACGGTGCTGCTCAACGGCGAGCCCGTACGCTCCTGCCTCCTCTTCGCTGTGCAGGCCGCGGGCGCGGGGATCGAGACCGTTGAGTCGCTGGCGCCGGGGGAAGGGCTGCACCCCGTGCAGGCCGCCTTCCGCGAACACCACGGGCTGCAGTGCGGGTTCTGCACACCCGGCTTCCTGATGAGCGCCGTGGCCCTGCTGCGCGACCACGCAGAGCCGACCGAAGAGCAGATCCTGGAGACGCTGGGCGGGCACCTCTGCCGCTGCACCGGCTATCAGGGCATCGTGGAGGCGGTGCGGGCGGCGGCTCGCACGTGGCAGCGGTAACCTCGACGTATCCCGCTCTCGCCGTCGCGGATCCGGTCCGGCCGTTCATTGAGACGCCGGGCGCCGACGGCCGCGTCCTCGCTTCATTCGACCGCAGCTGCTACCTAGAAACCGCGGAGGGACAGTTGATCGCCGTGCTGGCGGAATCCCTCGGCCGCGGTGCGTTTGCCCTTACGGTGGACGGATCCCCCTCCTTTATTGCTCTCCGCCCCGACGACGCCGCATCCGTGGAAGGACAGACGCTGCATCTCGGGCCGATGCGCATCGACCTGCGTTCCGCGGTTCCGTGGGATCCCACATTGCCGCCGCTCAACGGATCGGCCGGCGAAGGACTGCGGGCGCTGGCCGACCATCTACGCGCGCATGCACCGGCAGAGGGTCTGGCGCGCGTCCACTTCGAGGACACGGAGACGCCGCTTCTGGCGCAGGGGCGCCGGGCGCTGGACCGGCTGCGGGAAGGCCTCGCCCAGGCCGATGCCACCGCGGTGACGCAGGGCGCGACCCAACTCGCCGGCCTCGGCCCCGGGCTCACACCCTCGGGGGACGACGTCCTTGCGGGGATCCTGCTGGGCCTGCGCGTGTGGCCGGCGGCCGCCGGGC
>Ga0209341_10004672_pt1 | contig 12573 bp, 9 predicted proteins | sample RifCSP13_2_FD_184020 | JGI IMG/M metagenome (GOLD analysis project Ga0209341, IMG submission 184020) | Soil microbial communities from Rifle, Colorado - Rifle CSP2_sed 13_2 (SPAdes) (version 2) | ecosystem: Environmental > Terrestrial > Deep subsurface > Rock core/Sediment | place: Rifle...
GAGTTCCGGGTAAGGAACTCGATCATCGTCGACGGCGACGGGAACAGCGCCTCCTGCCAGGGCGCGATCGACTCGTACGGGCGGAGCGTGTACGGGGACGACTCGTGCTCGGCCACGGCGAGCGACCTGGCGAGCACCGATCCGATGATCGGCCCGCTCGCTAACAACGGGGGGCCGGTGAGGACCCACGCGCTGCTCGCCGGAAGCCCGGCGATCGACCTCGGCTTCACCGAGGGCCCGAACTGCAAGGGGACCGACGCTCGGGGCGTGCCGCGGCCGGTCGGCGTCAGGTGCGACGCCGGCGTGTACGAGCTCGTTCTTTGCGAGGGTGTGCTCGTAAACAGGGTGGGAACCGACGGCCGCGACATCATCGCCGGCACGTCGACCAGGGACGGTTTCCTCGCCTTGGCCGGCAACGACGACCTGTTCGGCCGGGACGGGAACGACACCTTCTGCGCTGGCGCGGGGAACGACGACGTCTACGGGCAGGCCGGTGGAGACGACCTGTACGGCCAGGGCGGCGACGACCTGCTCGACGGTGGAGCCGATTCCGATCTCTGCCGCGGCGGGCCGGGCGACGACACGCTCGTCTCCTGCGAGGCCTGAGGGCTACGACACGGAGACGGTGACCGCCATGGGCAGGTGGTCCGAGGCATGAGTCTGAGGGATCTCGAGGTCCTCGAACGCCACGCCCTCGGAGCCGAACACGTAGTCGACCCTCGTGCCGTCCGCCCACGAGGTGGGAGCGTCCGGATCCCCAACCGCGTCCTGTGCGGAGACGAGTCCGGTGTCGGTGAAGGCCACGATCTCGACGCTCCCCGGCTCGGCGTTCATGTCGCCTGCGACGACCGTCCTGGGCGCGCCACCCAACGCATCGAGCAGAACTTCGATCTGAGCCAGGCGCGCGGGCGCGTTCTCCTCGCCGTGCTCGAGGTGCGTCGAGACAACCCGGACCGTATCGCCTCTTCCGATGTCGAGGAGGGAAAGGAGGTAGCCACGCGTCATCGAGCCGCTCGACTTCGGCAGCTCACCCACCGCCCAGTCCACGATCGGGAACCGCGACAGCACCGCGTTGCCGAACTGCCCGTCGGCCGCCGGACCGTACACGTAGGGCATCTCCAGTCGGTTCGACAGCCACGCCACGGCGTCGGTGGTGCCGTTGGTCGCCCAGCCGCGGGCGACCTCCTGGAGCGTCACGACGTCGGGGTCCTGCGCCTCGATCGCCGCGGCGATCGGCTCTAGGTCGACCTGGCCCTCCGTGCTCACCCCCATGTGGACGTTGTAGTTCACGAGCCGGAAGCTCACGCCGTTTCCTTCGACCCGTTCCTTCACCGGCGCCGCGATCCGCACGAGCGCGGGGACGACGATGAGAAGGACCGGCACCGCCGCGTACAGCCACTCCCTCCTGGCGCCGGCGCGGATCTGACCACCCCGGTATGCCCCGAAGGCGAGCATCGCCGCCGCCACCGGCGGCAGGATCTCGTTGGAGAACGGCAGAGGGGTGTCGTAGTGGATCTGGTAGGTGACCGCGAGCGCGAGGAACAGCAGGCCGCCGCTCGCGACGCCCAGTGACGTCGCGAGCGGCGTCGCCCTTCGCTCCTCTGATGAGAACGAGGCGGTGAGGAGCTCCGCAGCTAGAGGCTGCGAGACGATCAGCACGAGCGCGACCGTCGGGGCGATCCACTGGAGCATCACGGCCGTCGCGAGGATCAGCCCGGTCGCAGCGACGAGCGTACCGAGCGACGAGACGCGCTGCACGCCGCCCCACGACACGGCGGTGATCGCGAGCGCGTCGCCGATCAGGATCGCCGCTGCCGCGAACGGCAGCGATACCTCGGACTGGGAGGCCGCGAACGCCGGGTTCTGGAGGAAGATGACCTCGAGGAAGAGGAAGGGGCCGAGAGCGGCGAGCGCGAGCGCGCCTCCGCGGGGATTCTCCGCCGCAGCGAGCTGGCGAGAGGTTCGCGCGAGGAGGATCCCGATGCCGGCCAGGAGTGCGAGGGTGAGGAGGAGCGGGAGCGGCCCATCTTGCCACGCATGGTCCCATGTTCGGAACAGCGTGCGCGCGGCGGTGTCGACTGAGAGCCCGAGGAGCGTTGCCAGCACGAACTCGCCACTTCCCTCCCGCCCCCGGCCGCGGAGAGCGATCAAGAGCAGCGTCCAGGCGCAGAGCACGAGCACCGTCGACGCCGTTGCGAGCCAGAACGGAACCGGGTGCACGACCTGGATCAGCAGGCGGCCGATCCCGGCGCCGCCGAGCGCCGCCCAGATCGCGTTCCGCGGCCCGAGCCAGCGGCGGACCGGCTCGGCGAGCAGCGGAGCGACGCCGAAGACCGCGACCGTGATCAAGCCGGCTTCGAGGAACCCGACGCTCTCGCCGAGGTCGAACGAGAGCGGGAACTGCACGCGGAAGATCTGCAGCCCGAGCGTGACGCTTAGGACGACGAGCGCGAGGACGGCCATGCCAACCTCCCCTACGGGGCCGGAGACTGAGTATCGTCGGCCGCGGGGGACGGTTCAACGGTCTCTCGATATCGTGGCCCTGTCCTCATCCCTTGCGCCCCGGTGCCCGGCGGGGCCATGATGGATCCGCAAGGTCGCGGAAACGGGGGGGATCATGGTTGATGCCTACGTGCTCATCCAGGCGGAGGTAGGCAAGGGGACGAAAGTCGCCCAGGACATCGCGGGCATCGACAGCGTGCACTCCGCCGACGTGGTGACGGGCCCCTACGACGTGATCGCTCGCGTCGAGGCAGACAGCATCCGCGACCTCGGGAACCTCGTGGTCGCGAAGATCCAGGCGCTCGACGGAGTCACGCGGACCCTAACCTGCCCTATCCTCCAGCTGTAGTCATCCATCCGCCACGTCGAACGGCTCGTAGCCCGGTGCGCTCCGCGGCCAGGGGTTCGCCCGCTCCCAGTCCTCCGCGAGGCCGAGCAGCATCCCGTCGCCGAGGATCGGCCCGGTGAACTGCAACCCGAACGGCACTCCGTTGTCGAGCACGCCCGCAGGAACGCTGATCGCGGGATGTCCGGTGAGGTTCTGCACCGCGGTGTTGTAGATCTCGGCGGGAGTGCCGGGATTGGAGGCACCCTCCAGCGTCCCGTCGGCCGGGATCGCCTCCACCGCCATCGTCGGCGTCGCGATAACGCGGTCGGCGCCCAGCAGCCGGTCGAGCTGCTTCGCGTAGGCGACCTTGCGCTGCTGGACCGCGACGTAGTCCTCGGTCCAGGTCTTCAGCCCCGCCCCTAGGAACGACTGGGTCGCGGGGTGCATCCTCTCGATCTCGGACTCCGCCGTCTTGCGGCCAAGCCATCGCACGAGCTCGGGTCCGCAGACCAGGAACCAGTCCGTGTCGGGGTTGCCCACCCGGAAGATCGCCTCGGGCTCGACGCGCTCGACGGAGATCCCGAGGTCGCGCTCGACCCGATCGAGGGCGTCACTGAGCGCGGCCTCGACCTGCTTGGGGATAGGTCCCCAGGGCACGAACCTTGGGGCCGCCAGGATGCTCGCCGGCTTCCGTCTCTCGAGCCGTAGCTCGGGGAACGCGGCGGCGTCTCCCCTGGCGGGGCCGGCCTCAACCTCGAGCAGGAGGCGCACGTCGTCCACCGACACCCCGAGCGGGCCGCACGTCGTGAGATCTGGCCAGGCGAGCTTGGGGTCGCGGTCGATCACGCCGTTCGTCGGTTTCAGGCCGACGATGCCGCAGAATGCCGCCGGGATGCGGATCGAGCCGCCCGTGTCGGTCGCGGTTGCGATCGGGACCATTCCGGCGGAGATGGCTGCGCCCGAACCGCCGCTCGAGCCGCCGGGGGAGCACTCCGTAGCCCAGGGGTTCCGCGTGACGCCGAAGAGCAGGTTCGCGGTGAATCCCTCCGCGGCGAACTCCGGCGTGTTCGCCTTCCCGACGGGCACGGCTCCGGCCGCGCGAAGCCTCCCGGCGATCAGCCCGTCGCGCTCCGCGGGCGGCGCGTCGCGGAACAGGAGCGATCCGTTCGTCGTTCGCATGCCTGCCAGATCCTCGATGTCCTTTATGAGGCAGGGGATGCCGGCCAGCGGACCTGGGTCCTCCCCGGCGGCGATGCGCTCGTCGAGCGCGGCGGCCTCCGCGCGCGCCTCCTCGGCCCGGAGCGCGACGACGGCGTTAAGGTCGCCGTCGAGCCGTTCGATCCGCTCCAGGGCGCGGTCGACGAGGTCCCGGGAGGAGACCCGCCTGGATCGGACGGCGGCGGCGAGATCGCGGAGCACCGCGCCCATCCTCCCACGGCGCCCCGCGTTGCATCCTGCACCGGCATCGACCAGCATGCCCACGTGACCGAGACGTGACCGAAACCCATCCGATGGCGGGCGTGGACAGCTTCACGCCGGCCGAGATCGCGCAGCTCGTGGAGACCAAGGGGGTCGCCAAGGCGACGGCGCCCGCCGTGCCGACGCTCGTCCTGGGCGTCGTTGCGGGCGCGTTCATCGCGCTCGGCGGCGTGCTTGCCACCCTTATCGGGACCGGCTCCGAGCTCGGCTTCGGCCCGACCCGCTGGCTGGCGGGCATCGGCTTCTCCCTCGGCCTGATCCTGGTCGTCGTGGCCGGCGCGGAGCTCTTCACCGGGAACAACCTGATCGTGATGGCGTGGGTCTCTCGGCGTGTCACCCTCGGCGGGCTCCTGCGGAACTGGGCGCTCGTCTACGTCGGGAACCTGATCGGCGCCTTCAGCGTCGTGGCCATGATCTACATCGCGGAGTGGTGGAGGCTGTCCGAGAATGCCGTCGGCGCCTCAGCCCTTTCTACCGCCTCGGCCAAGGCCGCGCTCCCCTTCGGCGTGGCCTTCACGCGGGGCATCCTGGCAAATGCGCTCGTCTGCCTCGCCGTCTGGCTCGCGACCGCGGGCCGCAGCGTCATCGACAAGGTCTTCGCGATCGTCTTCCCGATCAGCGCGTTCGTCGCGAACGCTTTCGAGCACTCGATCGCCAACGCCTACCTGGTTCCGATCGGGCTCCTGCTGAAGGACCGGGCCGACGTCGTTGCAGCGTCGGGTCTCTCGCCCGAGCAGCTTGCCCCGCTCGACGCCGGCGGGTTCCTCGCGAACCTCGTCGCCGCGACCCTCGGGAACATCGTGGGCGGCGCGGTTCTCGTGGGGCTCGTCTACTGGTTCGTTTACCTGCGCGGAGAGCGCTCGCCGGTATGACGACGCTTCGGGCGGCGGTCTGCGTGCGCGCCGGGGAGCCGCTCGTGATCGAGGAGCTGGAGCTCGACGCGCCGCGTTCCGGTGAGGTACTGGTGCGGATGGCGGCGAGCGGCGTTTGCCGCTCGGACCTGCACCAGGCCAACGGCGACTGGGGCGAGCGCGTCCCGGTGGTGCTCGGCCACGAGGGCGCTGGATACGTGGAGGCGCTCGGCGAGGGAGTTACTGACCTGGAGGTAGGTGTGCTCGTGGCGCTCAACTGGTTCTTCCCCTGCGACGCGTGCGCGCAGTGCGTGGCGGCGCGGCCGTGGATGTGCACGGGGACGAGTGCGCTCGACGACGCGCTCCCCGGCGGTCGCCGACCGCTCCGCCGCGCCGACGGAACCGAGATCTTCCAGATGCTCGCGATCGGCACGTTCGCCGAGAGGGCCGTCGTCCCGGCGCGGGCAGTCGTGTCGATGCCCGAGGGTGTTCCCCCCGAGGTCGCCGCCCTGATCGGCTGCGGCGCAACGACCGGCGTGATGTCGGTGCTCCGGGCCGCGAGCGTTCCCGCCGGCGCGTCGGTCGCCGTGATCGGCCTCGGCGGGGTCGGGATGTCGGCGATCATGGGAGCCGTCGTTGCCGGCGCGTCGACCATCGTCGCGGTGGACCGCGTGGCGGAGAAGATCGATCGCGCGCGGTCGTTCGGTGCCACCCACGCGGTGGCCGCGGGCGAGGACGCAGGCGCGGTGCGCGACTCGATCGCCGAGGCCACAGGCGGGGATGGACCCGACTTCGTATTCGACTGCATCGGCTTCCCCTCGACCGCGGAGCTTGCGATCGAGAGCGCCGGCCCGGGCGGGACCGCGGTGCTGGTCGGTATCCCGGCCGCCGGAGAGCGAGCCTCCTTCGACGTCGGTGCCCTCATCGATCGGAGCGCGGGCATCGTAGGCTCGAACTACGGCTGGTCGATGCCCGACGAGGACTTCCCGTACCTCGCAGGCTTGTTCCTCGAGGGGCGTCTCCCGCTCGACCGCCTGATCGACCAACGGATCCGGCTCTACGAGGTCAACGGGGCTCTCGATGCCCTCCGCAGGGGCGAGGGACTGCGGCGCGTTATCGTCTTCTGACGCGCGGCGGCGCGGGGTGGGCCTTCTGCCTAGGACAAGGAGCCTGTGGATGGTAGCTGCAGCCGAGGGAACGTCGAACTGGGCCGCGGCCCGCGCGGTCGACGCGGTGAAGATCTACGGCGAAGGGGAAACCGCGGTCCGCGCGCTCGATGGAGTCACCGTGGAGTTCGAGCGGGGGCGGTTCACGGCGATCATGGGCCCTTCGGGCTCCGGCAAATCGACGCTCCTCCACTGCTTGGCGGGGCTCGACACGGTGAGCGAGGGGAAGGTCTTCATCGGCGACGTGGACCTCACCTCGCTCGACGAGAAACGGCTCACCCAGCTCCGCCGGGACCGTGTGGGCTTCGTCTTCCAGGCGTACAACCTCGTGCCGACGCTCACGGCTGCCGAGAACATCACGCTTCCGATGGACATCGCAGGGCGCGATCCGGATGCTGCGTGGATCGACACGGTCGTGGACACGATCGGTCTACGTGATCGGCTGACTCACCGGCCGGCGGAGCTCTCCGGCGGCCAGCAGCAGCGCGTGGCCGCCGCGCGCGCTCTGGGCTCGCGACCGGAGATCGTGTTCGCCGACGAACCGACGGGTAACCTCGACTCGCGCTCGGGCGCGGAGCTCCTCGGCTTCATGCGGCGCGCGGTCGACGAATTCGGCCAGACGATCGTGATGGTGAGCCACGATCCGGGCGCGGCGAGCCACTCCGATCGAGTCCTGTTCCTCGAAGACGGCCGGATCGTCGACGAGATGCGCGAGCCGAGCGCGGAGCGTGTGCTCGACCGCATGAAGCGCCTCGGAACGGACTGACCGTGTGGCGCGTGACGCTGAAGGAGCTGCTCGCGCATCGGTTCCGGCTGGCACTCACTGCGCTCGCGATCATGCTGGGCGTCGGATTCGTCGCGGGGACATTCATGTTCACCGACACGATCGACCTGTCGTTCGATGAACTGTTCGCGGAGGCGACGAGCGATATCGATGTCGTCGTGCGCGCGGACACCGCCTTCATCGCCTCAGGTCCGGGTACGACCGGCGAGATGCAGAGGATCCCCGAGTCTCTCCTTCCGAAGGTTCGCGGGGTGGAGGGCGTCGCCGACGCTCAGGGATTCGTGCAGGGCTACGCGCAACTGGTGGACGAGCACGGCGAAGCGGTTGCGCCGCAGGGTCCGCCGACTCTGGGTGTCTCGTGGATCCCCGGCGAGCTCTCGGCGCTCTCGCTCCGCGAGGGGCGTCGCCCAGAGCACGACGGCGAGGTGGCGATCGACGCGCGTACTGCCAAGGAGCACGGGTTCGAGGTCGGCGAGCGCGCGACCGTCCTGTCCCTCGGACCGCCGGAGGAGTTCGAGGTCGTCGGCATCGCGGGGTTCGGGTCGGCCGACAACCTCGGTGGGAGCACGCTCGCGATCTTCGAGACCGAGACCGCGCAGCGGGTGCTCGACGCCGAAGGAGAGTTCGACTCGATCACCGTCGGTGCCGTCGAAGGCGTGGCTCCCCCGAAGCTCCGCGAGCGGATCGCGGCGATCGTGCCGAAGGACGTCGAGGTCGCCACGGCGACGCGGGTCGCGCAGGAGCAGGCCGGTGCGGTGAAGGAGGCGCTCGGGTTCCTGAACACGGCGCTCCTCGTCTTCGCCGGCGTCGCGCTCTTCGTCGGCGCCTTCATCATCTACAACACCTTCAACATCCTCGTGACCCAGCGTTCCAGGGAGCTGGCGCTGCTGCGGACCCTGGGTGCCAGCGCGCGGCAGGTGACCGCGGTCGTCGTGGGTGAGGCGCTCCTCGTGGGGGTACTCGCGTCAGGGATCGGGATAGGGGCCGGGGCACTCATGTCCTACGGACTGCGGGCCCTGCTCGACGCGTTCGGCGTGTCGCTCGTTACTTCCGGCCTCCAGCTGCTGCCTCGGACGGTGGTGGTCTCGCTGGTGGTCGGGACCGTCGTGACGCTCGTGTCGTCGATCCTCCCGGCCAGGCGGGCCGCTCGAGTGCCGCCCATCGCGGCCCTCCGGGATGTTGAACCCGTGCGGCCGTTGTCCCTCCGCCGGCGGGCGCTCGGTGGGGCGGCAGTTACGGGAGCCGGGGCGGTCTCGCTCGCGGCCGGGCTCACCGGCGCCGGCGGAGGGCTCGCGCTCGTGGGGAGCGGGGTCGCGATAACCTTCGTCGGCGTCACGATCCTGTCACCCCTCGTGTCCCGTCGCCTCGCGCGATGGATCGGCGCGCCGTTGCCCGGCCTTGCAGGGGTCCCGGGGAAGCTCGGGCGCGAGAACGCGATGAGGAACCCGAGGCGTACCGCTGCGACCTCGGCCGCGCTAATGATCGGCATGGCCCTGGTCGCGACGTTCGCGATCTTCGGGGAGTCCGTCAAGGCGTCGGCCGGAGCGGTGATCTCCGACGCCTACCGCGCGGACCTGGCCCTCTCGGCCAACAACGGCATATCGCCGATCAGCCCGGAGGTGGCAGTGGAGCTGAGGCGGTTGGACGAGGTCTCGGTCGTCTCCGAGTTCCGTGGAGGCGTGTTCCGTTTGCCCGGCCAGCGCGAAACGAAGTTCCTCACGGCGATCGATCCTGAGACCGTCGAAGAGGTGCTGGACCTGGACGTCGTCGAGGGGCGGTTCGAGGACCTCGACCGCGACGGTGTCTTCGTCCACGAGGAGATCGCGACGGAGCGCGGGCTCTCCGTCGGGGACCCGTTCCGGATGGAGTTCCCCGAGACCGGCGAGCGCAAGATGGAGATCGCGGGCATCTTCGAGGAGAGCCGGATCGTGGGGAGCTACGCCGTCGGTCTCGACGCGCAGCAGGTCGCCTACGCCTCGGACCTCGACCAGTTCCTGATGTTGAACGCGGCGCCGAACGTCCCCCTCGCCGGGGCCCGGCGGGCGGTCGACGAGGTCGTAGAGGGCTTCCCAAACGTGAAGGTCCGGGACCAGGCCGAGCTGCAGGAGGAGCAGGAGAGGCAGGTCGACCAGCTGCTGGGGCTCGTAACCGCGCTCCTCGCGCTCGCTATCCTCATCGCCCTCCTCGGCATAGTGAACACGCTGGCGCTCTCGGTGATCGAGCGGACCCGGGAGCTCGGGCTGCTGCGGGCAGTGGGGCTCTCGCGTCGTCAGACCCGTGCGATGGTGCGGTGGGAGTCCGTCATCATCGCCCTCTTCGGTGGGATCCTCGGCCTCGGCGTCGGTGCGCTGTTCGGCTGGGCGCTCGTGACGGCGATCGCCGACGAGGGGTTCAGCGAGCTCGCCTTCCCGATCGGACGTCTGGTGGTCTTCCTCGTGCTGGCAGGCATCGCGGGGGTGCTGGCCGCGGTTGGCCCGGCGCGGCGGGCGGCGAAGCTGAACGTCCTCGAGGCGATCGCGACCGAGTAGCTAGACGCGGGACGCGAAAACGCCGAAGCGGGCGAACCGCGCCTCGCGCACCGGGTAGCCGCTCTCGTCTGTGGAGTCCGCCCACTCGACCCCGTCGCGGGCGATCGCCGCGAACCCTTCGGCGACCTCTTGCACGAACGCTACGTTCTCCGAGTAGCGTGAGAAATGGGCCATGAACACGCGCCGTATGCCGGCGGCCAGCGTCCCGACGCGGGCCGTGGACGCCGCGAACGCGTCGAGGTCGGAGTCGGGCATGTGCGCGTAGATGGCGCCCGAGTTGTACGTGTCGCCGCCGAAGAGGAGTCCCTCGCGCTCGTCGAGGAGACAGATCGAGTCGGGGGTGTGCCCCGGGGTGTGCAGCACGCGGAGCACCCGCCCGCCAAGGTCGACGTCGTCGCCGTCGCGCAGTAGCCGGTTAGGGATCGACGGTGCCACTCGCCACTCGTTCGGGTCGAAGCCCGGCGGGAACGGCCGTGGCGTGGTCTCGTCGGAGAGGAACTCGTAGAAACGCCGGTCCAGGTCGGCGAAGTCGCCGAAGCGCTCCAGCCGCTCCCGCGTGAAGTCCACGTACCCCTCGTAGTCCGACGGGTCCGGACCCGCGCGGAGGTGATCGGCACCGAGCTCGTGGATCGCGATGTCCCGGAAGCGCTCGTTCCCCCCGACGTGGTCCCAGTGGTAGTGCGTGTTCACGACGGCGACGTCGAGTTCTGTGATGGACTCGACCGCCGCCCGGACGTCGTCGACGCCGAGGCCGGTGTCGACCAGGATCGCGCGCTCGCGTCCCTCGACCAGGTAGCAGTTCACGTGGCCCGGCTCGGCGACGAGCCACACCCCCTGTTCGAGCTCCCGTGTAGCGAACCAACCCATCGTGGCGGGCAGGCTAGAGGCCGTGAGGGTCCCGGGCAAGTCACGCGGCCGGCCGACGTGCGGCATGAGGTCCCGGGGGATTGCGTCCATTGGCCACTTGCGCTCGGACGTTCCACTCCGGGACAATCGGACGGAGGAGTTCTTCCGTCGGGGGTGAACGAACGGGTCACCCCAGGCGTCGTAGTCCTTCGGCGCGCCCGGAACCCCGGGCGGTGGATGAGAGGGGTGGATCAGGGGTGAGGAACTTAGTCCTTCCCGTGCGTGGCCGACGCACGGGGCGCCGTCTGCTGAGCACGGCGCTCGCGTTCGGCCTGATCGCAGCGCTGTTCGGGCCGTCTCCCGCCGCTCCGGCGGCCGAGGCCTGCAGCGAACCTCCCCGGACGTATCCCACCGCGAAGCTCGACTACGGGGTCCGGGGGGACGGCTGGACCGTGGTGCGGGGCACCGAGCCCTCCCGCTTCCGCGTCAAGGTTCTCGGGCGCTTGAAGGATGGGATCGCCCCTGGTCTGGACTTCATCCTGATCAAGGTCTCGGGCAAGATCATCCAGGACACCGGGGGCATCGCCGCCGGCTTCTCCGGGTCGCCGGTCTACGTCGGTCGCAGACTCGCCGGGGCGGTTTCCTACGGGTTCTTCGCCTCGGATCAGACGATCGGCGGGATGACTCCCGCACGCCAGATGGTCGAGCTGTTCGGCTACCCGTCGAGCGTGGACGGCGGCTACGCGCCGGCGACGCGGGTGAGGTTGAACGACCGTCTCAAGAAGGCGGCCGCCCGCGCGAGCGGCGAGGCAGCGTCGGACCTGCCGGACTCCGCCGTGCAGCTTCCGCTGCCGATGGGGATCTCGGGACTGAACGCCCGCGGCATGGAGAAGGTCCAGAAGCGAATCAACAAGTCCGGGCTGAACGTCGAGCTATACAAGATGGGACGGGCTCCGCTACCGAGCAAGACCACGGCCGAGCCGCTCCAGCCCGGCGAGTCGCTCGCTGGCGTGCTGTCGTACGGCGACCTTACGTGGGCCGGGATCGGCACCGCCACGGCGACGTGCGGGGACTTCGTGCTCGGGTTCGGGCACCCGTTCTTCTGGGAGGGCGCCACCAGCATGGGGCTCTCCGGCGCCAACGTGCTCAAGGTTATCCCCGACCCAAGCCAGATATTCGGCGGGTTCAAGATCGCTGAGGTGACCGAGCTGCACGGGACGCTGGAGCAGGATCGTCTGGCCGGCGTCCGCGGGGTCGAGGGCGTCATGCCCCTGCTGACGAGGGTGCGCTCGCACATCGTGAACCCCGACCTCGCGAAGGAGCGCACCGGGACGACGGTCATCGCGTACCAGCCGTGGCTCTACTACATAGCCTCGTTCGCGCTCCTCGTGAACGAGGACGTTGTGCACGACCGGATCGGCGACGGCACCGCCACGCTCGCGTGGACGATCTCGGGCAGGGACGAGTCCGGCGATCGCTGGACGCTCACCCGGGACGACATGTACTTCTCGGAGTGGGACGTCACGATCTACAGCATCTTCGAGCTCTGGGACCAGCTCTGGGCGATCCAGCGCAACAGGTTCCAGGACGTGAGGGTGAAGGACATCCAGATCGACGGCGAGGTCACCCAGGAGCATAAGGTCGTCGACATCCGGAAGGTGGAGGTCGCGAGCTCGCTCCAGCCGGACCTGGCGGAGCGGCGGCGGCTGAAGGTCGCCCCCGGGGACACGATCGAGGTCCGTGTGCGGCTACGCTACGAAGACGGCACCACGTCGGTCGAGCATTTCTCGCTTGATGTGCCGAAGGATGCGCGATGCTGCGGTGACCTTTCCATCCGTCGCGGCTACTACTGGCGCAGCAACGAGAAGGCGGGCAACTTCCAGGGTCTGCTCGACCAGCTCGCCGGCGCGGAGCACAACTACGACCTGGTCGCGGAGCTGGAGGTCGAGCTCCGAGACGGCTCGCGTGACCGGTACTCGGCCACCGAGGTCGCCCCTCAGGACGCGGTCGTTACCGGCTCGAAGCGGATCGACATCGAGGTCGAGAGGTGATGTGATCCGGAGGGATCACGTGCGGAAGCGAGAGGCGG
>Ga0209341_10004674_pt1 | contig 12570 bp, 11 predicted proteins | sample RifCSP13_2_FD_184020 | JGI IMG/M metagenome (GOLD analysis project Ga0209341, IMG submission 184020) | Soil microbial communities from Rifle, Colorado - Rifle CSP2_sed 13_2 (SPAdes) (version 2) | ecosystem: Environmental > Terrestrial > Deep subsurface > Rock core/Sediment | place: Rifle...
TCCACCGGGCCGCCCTGGCTGCCTGCGGTCTGGCCGGCGAGTACGTTGCGCGGGAGGTCGACGCCATCGGGTTTGCCGGGGCGTGTGAGGAGATCGCCGCCGGCGAGCTCGATGGAGCCAACGTCACCATGCCGCACAAACGCGCCGCCCACGACGCATGCCGTCTCCTCGACCTAGATGCAGTGCGGGCGGAAGCCGTCAACACGCTCGCCCGGCGCGACGGAATCCTTGCCGGATGGAACACCGATGTCGCCGCCCTTCGCCGAGCCCTCGAGTCTCTGCCGGAGGAAGAGGTGCTGCTCCTCGGCGCGGGAGGCGCCGCGGCTGCGGTCCTCGTCGCCGGCGCAGCTCGGCAGGTGACGGTGGCGGCGCGGAGCGAGGCGACGGCCAAGAAGCTCGTCGATCGAGTCCACGCCGATGCGAGGGTGGTCCCCTGGGGTACCGCGGTGCCGGGCGCCATCGTGGTCAATGCGACGCCGCTGGGAATGAAGGGTGAGCCGCTGCCGGCCGGGGTCCTGGAAGCAGCCGCCGGTCTGGTGGACCTCGCCTACGGGGAGGCGCCGACCCCGGCGGTCCGGTGGGCTCGGTCCCGGGGTCTCCCCGCCATCGACGGAATCTCGATCCTGGTCGCCCAGGCGGCGGAGTCGTTCGAAATCTGGACCGGTCTCTCCGCCCCGCGGGCCGTGATGGAGCAGGCGGCGCGCCGGCCCGAGAAGCTCAAGACCCCCTGAAACCGTGCCGACAATCCCTTCGTAACCCACATACGTGGGTCACGGGAGGAATCGTGTTGGAACGCGAGCACATTGGAGCGGTCCTCGTCGAGTCCGGACTGGTCTCCCAGCTCGACATGCAGCGGGCCCGAGAACGTCAGGCGGAGACGGGGGAGCCGCTCACACGCGTTCTCGTCGCTGAGGGAATGGTCGACGAGACCGCCCTGGTCCAGGCGCTCGGGCGTCACATCGGGGTCGACTTCGTCAGTCTCGCCGAGACGACGATCGATCCGGCCGCCGCCGCGCTGATCCCCGAAGCGCTGGCCAGGCGCTACGGGGTCATTCCCGTTCGCTTCGAGGACGACTCGCTGATCGTGGCGATGGTCGATCCGGGGAACGTGTTGGTGGTCGACGACGTCCGGGCGATCACCGGCCGCCGGGTGGTGCCGCGCATCGCCACGCGTGCCGACATCGAGGACGCCATCCGCCGCCAGGGTCGTTACGACGACTCGGTGTCCAACCTCGCCGACATGCTCGGCGCCGACGTCCAGGAAGAGGACCTGAGCAAGGTGCAAGCGGCCGTCGAAGAGGCGCCGATCGTCAAGCTCGTGAACACGCTGATCAGCCGTGCCGTCAACGAGCGCGCCTCCGACCTCCACATCGAACCGGGGGAGCGTGATCTCCGGGTCAGGTTCCGCATCGACGGTGTCCTCCACGAGGTCATGACGACCCCTCGCTCCGTCTCCGGCGCGGTGGTGTCGCGCCTCAAGATCATGGCCGACCTCGACATCGCCGAGCGTCGGGTGCCGCAGGACGGCAGGGTCAGCATCCGCGTCTCCGGGCGGCCGATCGATCTCCGCGTCGCCACGCTGCCCTCGATTTATGGCGAGAAGGTGGTGCTGCGAATCCTGGACAAGGACGACGCCATTCTCGACCTCGCCGATCTCGGTTTCCTCCCGTATTCCCTCGCCCGCTTTGAGACCTCCTACACCAAACCATACGGTGCGATCCTCGTCACCGGTCCTACCGGGTCGGGGAAGACCACGACCCTCTACTCGACGCTCAATGTCCTCAATCGCCCCAGCGTGAACATCATCACCGTCGAGGATCCGGTCGAGTACCGGCTTCCCGGTATCACCCAGGTGCAAGTCAACCGGAAGGCCGGCCTGCAGTTCGCCACCGCCCTCAAGGCCATTCTGCGTTCCGACCCCGACATCGTGCTGGTCGGCGAGGTTCGCGACCCAGAGACGGCAAAGACGGCCGTCGAGGCCGCCCTCACCGGTCACCTGGTCCTCACCACCCTGCACACCAACGACGCCGCCTCCTCGGTGGGGCGTCTGGTGGACATGGGCGTCGAGCCGTACCTGGTGTCGTCGGCTCTCGACTCGGTGCTCGCCCAGCGCCTTGCTCGCAAGCTGTGCGATCGCTGCAAGGATCCGCGCACCGCGAGCCCCGAGGTGGTCCGCCAGATGGGCTTCGATCCCACTGCCGGCCCGGTGACCATCTACGCCTCGGTGGGGTGCAAGGTGTGCTCGGACACCGGGTACCGCGGGCGCCTCTCGGTCAACGAGGTGATGCTCGTCTCCGAGGAGATCCAGCGGATGGCCGTGGAGCACCGTCCCTCGGACGAGATCAAGCGTCTCGCCGTCGAGCAGGGCATGAGGACCCTGCGTCAGGACGGCATGGAGAAGGTCAAGCTTGGCATGACCACGCTCGAAGAAGTGCTCCGGGTGGTGGTGTGATGAGCGTGCAACAGGCCGGGGCCCAGATCGCCCAGCAGCTTGTCGACGGAAACCTGCTGACCGTCGACGCTCTCGCCGAGGCGCGTCGCAGCGCCGACGCCGCCGGCGTCACCATTCCGGTTCACCTGGTGGCCACGGGACGGGTTCGTCGCAGCGATGCGCTGCGGGCGATCGCCGCCCGGCTCGGCATCGAGTACTTCGAACCCGGTTCCCGTTCCGGGCTTTCCCCCGAGGCAATCGGCAGGCTCCCCGCCGCGGCGGCACTGGCCGAAGTGGCGTTTCCGGTCCGCATCGACTCCGGCAGGCTCGTCGTCGCCACCGACGATCCGCTCGACGACGCTCGGCGGGTTCGCCTCGAACAGGTATCGCGCAGCGAGGTCATGCTGGCGCTCGCCGCTCGCGGTCCGCTCTTGGAGCTGATCAGGCAGGTGTATCACGAAGGCGCGGCAGCCCGGCTCGCTCCTGCGACCGTCGTTTCGGTTCCGGCTGCGGCCCCCGGGGGCCCAGGGACCTACAGCGACGAGGTCGGGTATCACATCAATGAGCTCCTCGAACACCTGCTCGAGGTGGGCGGGTCGGATCTCCACCTCGCGGCCGGCTCGCCGCCGCAGATCCGCCTCCACGGGGAGCTGCAGCCCATCGAGGGATACGCCCGACTCGAGCCGGGACCGCTGCGCGGTCTCGTGTACGGCATCCTCTCCGGGCGGCAGCGGGAACAGCTCGAAGAGCGCCTCGAGCTAGACGCGTCTCACCCTCTTCCCGGGAAGGGCCGGTTCCGGGTCAACGTGTTCTTCCAGCGGGGATCGGTCGGGGCGGTGATGCGGGCGATCCCCAGCCGTATCCCCGGACTGACGGAGCTCGGCATGCCGCCGATCGTCCGCGAGCTCGCCGAGCTGCCCCGCGGTCTGGTGCTGGTCACCGGAGTCACCGGGTCCGGCAAGTCGACGACGCTGGCGGCGATGATCGACGAAATCAACAGCCGCCGGTCGGTGCACGTGATGACCGTGGAGGACCCGATCGAGTTCATCCATCACCACAAGAAGGCGGTCGTGAACCAGCGCGAGGTGGGCGCCGATACGCCGTCGTTCGCCTCGGCGTTGCGCCATGCCCTGCGCCAGGACCCCGACGTGATCCTGGTCGGCGAGATGCGGGATCTCGAGACCATGACGACCGCATTGACCGCCGCCGAGACCGGCCATCTCGTGCTGGCGACGCTGCACACTCACGACGCCCCCGGATCGGTGGAGCGGATCATCGACGTGTTCCCGGCCGACCAGCAGCAACAGGTGCGGGTTCAGCTCGCCGAGACGCTGCAGGGTGTCGTCGCGCAACAGCTGCTTCCCACCGTCGACGGCCGCGGCCGGGTTCCCGCGGTCGAGGTCATGATCGCCATCCCCGCGGTTCGCAACCTGATCCGCGAAGGCAAGGTTCACCAGATCAGGAGTGCGATGCAGGCCGGGGGTCGTCATGGGATGCAGACGATGGACCACGCGTTGGCGCAGCTGGTCAAGACGGGCAAGGTCGACCTCAAGGTGGCCAGCGAGCGGGCCCAGAACATCGAAGAGTTCATGAGTCTCCTGAGAGGAGCCGTCCGATGAGCACCGCGACCTTCGAATACCGGGCCCGGGACCGCAAGGGCGGGGTGCATGCCGGGAGCATGGACGGGGCGTCGTCGGCTGCGGTTGCAGTGGCGCTCCGCGAGAAGGGATTCGTCCCACTCAAGATCGAAGAGAAGCGCACCTCGACGCTGGACCGGGAGATTTCCATCCCCGGGTTCAAGAAGAAGGTGAAGTCGAAGGAAGTTGCCATTCTCAGCCGACAGCTGGCAACGATGGTCAACTCCGGGCTCACCCTGATCCGCGCACTCTCCATCCTCGAGCAGCAGACTGAGAACGCGTTGCTGGCGAGCATCATCCTCGACGTGCGCACCCAGGTGGAAGAGGGGAACAGCCTGTCTGCCGCCCTGGAGGCCCATCCCGTCGTCTTCAACCACCTCTATGTGTCGATGATCCGCGCCGGCGAGGTCGGCGGAGCGCTCGACGAAACCCTGAATCGGCTTGCCGACACCCTCGAATCAACCGTTCGGCTCCGCTCCAAGGTGAAGTCGGCGATGGCGTACCCCGTGGTGGTGCTCGCCCTGATCGTCCTGATCGTCTCCGGGATGTTGCTGTTCGTGGTGCCGATCTTCCAGGGCATGTACGCGGATTTGGGCGGGACCCTGCCGCTTCCCACTCGGTTGCTCATCAACGTGTCGAACACGATCACGACCTTCTGGTGGATCGTCCTGGCCCTCATCATCGGCGGCATCGTCGGCTTTCGGAGGTGGAAGAAGACCCCGGAAGGCCGCCGGGTCTGGGATCGCCTCAAGCTGCGGACCCCGATCTTCGGCAAGGTGGTGCAGAAGGTGGCGATCTCCCGGTTTGCCCGGACTCTGTCGGTGCTCAGCCGAACCGGGGTCCCGGTCCTGCAGGCCCTCGACATCGTGTCCGCCACCGCCGGTAACAGCCTCGTCAGCGATGCGATCGGTGACGTGCAGTCCTCGGTGAAGCGGGGCGAGTCGCTCGCCGGCCCTCTGCACAAACACACGGTCTTCCCCCCGATGGTGACCCACATGATGGCGGTGGGCGAGGAGACCGGCGCCCTCGACACGATGCTGTCGAAGGTGGCCGACTTCTACGACCAAGAAGTGGACGACACCGTGAGCGCCCTCACCTCGTTGATCGAGCCGTTGCTCATCATCGTGATGGGCGTGGCGGTGGGCGGCATCCTGATCGCGCTCTACCTGCCGATGTTCAACATCGCCAGTCTGATCCAGAAATAGGCGCCAGGCGCCAGGCACCAGATGTCAGCCGGGCGATCGGAGGCCGCCTGCGGCGGCCTCCTGCCATGAACAACACCGCGGCGTCGAGGTGGGTCGAGGTAGTTGCTCCTACGACCTGGTGCCTGGTGCCTGATACCTAGTGGCTCGCCAAAAAACACTCAAGCGCACGATTCGCTGCGGCCGATAACCGCTATGGGTCGTCAATCGGCGGCCCGCACGAGAGATCCAGGAGGTTCTCGACATGCTGAAGACCATTCGTAATGGCCTGAAGCGGGATGAAGGGTTCACGCTCATCGAGCTCATGGTCGTGGTGATGATCATTGCAGTCCTCATCGCCATCGCCATTCCGTCGTTCCTCGGCTTCCGCAAGTCGGCCCAGGACCGCTCGGCCCAGAGCGAGGTGCGCAACGTCCTTCTCTCGGAGAAGGCGTTCTGGCTGGACAACGGTAACTACACCCAGACCGCCGCCGACATCACCGCTTTCGAGCCGAACGCGCTCCTGAACGCCGACCCGGCACTCGGTGTGGCGATCGACCTGCGCGATCTTGACGCCGACATCGTCTGCGTCAGCAGGACCGCCGCCTCCGGCAACTCGTTCTCCGTCTGGGAGAGCGCGTCGGCCGGTACGTACTACGGGGCGACCAACCTGGTGGGGGCGGGCGACTGCCCAGCAGCTGCCCCTGGTACCTACACGCAGGGCGGCTGGTAAGCCACCCACGGTCAGTCACATGACCTGAGCAGGGGGCGGGTTTCCCGCCCCCTGCTCCGCGTCCGGTATCGGTGACGGGATGGATCCCCTCCCGGTACCCTCCCCGCGTTCGTCCGAGGAGAACCGTGGATCAATTGATCATCGCCGGGGCGGCATTCCTCGGGCTCCTGATCGGGAGCTTCCTCAACGTCGTGGTGTACCGGATACCCGCCGGGTTGGCGGTGGTGCGGCCCCCTTCCGCCTGTCCGCGGTGCGGCCACCTGATCCGGGCCCGCGACAACGTGCCGGTGGTGTCGTGGCTGATACTGCGGGGCAGGTGCCGCGATTGCGGGGAGCCGATCTCGGCCAGATACCCGCTGGTCGAGGCGGCGACCGCGGTCCTGTTCGGGTTCACGGCATGGTTGATCGGCCCGGTCTGGGTGCTGCCGGCCTTCCTGTGGTTCGTCGGGGTGACCGTTACGCTCGCCCTCATCGACGTCGATCACCGGCGGATCCCGAACCGCATCCTGTACCCGGGGGCAATCGTGGCAACCGCCCTGCTCGGGGGAGGGGCGCTCCTCGACGGGACCGTCGACGCCTTCTGGCGGGCCTTGGCGGGGGCGGTCGCCTACTTTGGGTTCCTGCTCGGCCTCGCCTTGGTCGCCCGGGGTGGTTTCGGTTTCGGTGACGTCAAACTGGGGTTTCTGCTCGGGGAGTTCGCCGCCTTCCGGTCGTGGGGGTCGCTCCTCGTCGGCGGGTTCACGGCGTTCCTCGCCGGGGGCGCGCTGTCGGCGGGGCTGCTGATCGCCCGACGGGTACACCGCCGGGACGCCATTCCCTTCGGGCCGGCCTTGATTGTTGGCTGCTTCGTCGGGATCCTCGCCGGGGAGTCGATCCTCGGGTGGTACCTCGGCTGAGCGCCGTCGGCCGCGCTCAGCGCGCACAACTCGCGCTCCGCGTCAATCCTTGGCCGCGGCGCGCCCCACCGGTACGCTGTTACCCACAGGGGTGTAACTACACGCCTGTGGACAGGTCAGGAGCCGAAATGGCCCGCGCAATGCGGAGGGCGTGTTCATGTCGATCACGGTAGGGCTCGACATCGGGTCGGACGCGGTCAGGGCGGCCGTCATCGAGACGTCCAAATCGGGTGCCGTGTTGCGCCGGTTCGCCGAGATGCCGCTTCCGCCCGGTCTCGTCCAGGCGGGGGACATCGTCGACGAGGGCGCCGTCACCGAAGTGGTGGCCGCGCTGTGGAAACGGCACCGGCTGCCCCGCAAGCGGGTCGTGGTCGGCATCGCCAATCAGCGCGTGATCGTTCGCCAGGTCGACGTGCCCCATCTCGAGGAGGACGAGCTCGCCGACGCCCTCCCGTTCCAGGTTCAAGACGCCATCCCGATTCCCGTCGAGGAAGCCGTGCTCGATTTCGTGCCGCTCGAGGAGTACACCACTCCGGAGGGCGACCTGATGCTGTCGATCCTCGTGGTCGCCGCCCAGCGCGACATGGTCGAGGGTCTGGTGCGCATCGCAACCAACGCCGGTCTCAGCGTGCTCTCCATCGATCTCCAGGCATTCGGATTGGTGCGTGCCGCCTTCGGCTCGGATCTCCTCAGCTTCGGCGACGGCCCGCAGGCCCTCTTGGACATCGGGGCGTCGATGTCGCAGGTGGTCGTGGTGCGGGGCGGCATCACCCGGTTCGTGCGGATCCTTCCCACCGGTGGCGAGCACTTCACCGAGACCCTGATGACCGGGATGTCGCTGAGCCGCGAAGATGCCGAGGAGCTGAAGCGGCAGGTAGGCGTGGCCCCCGAGGGGACTCCCGAAGGAGACGACAGCACGGCGATCGCCAGGCGCATCCTCACGCGCACCGCCGACGCCCTCATCGAGGAGATCCGTGGGTCGGTCAACTACTACCTGACCCAGGCGGGTGAGCATTCACTGGAGCGACTGGTCGTGTCCGGCAACGGCGCCCGGCTGCCCCACCTCGCCAATCGGGTGGCGCGGTCGCTGAACACGCGGGTCGAGCCGGTTCGGGTGCTCGATCACCTCAACGTGGGCCGGCTGCAAATGACCGAGGCGGAGTTGCTCGCGTACCAGCCGGTGCTTCCGGCCGCCGTCGGACTCGGCCTGTGGGGGTCGTTCATCGTTCCGCCTTCGAACCGGTTTGCCCATGTCGCCTAATGCCCCGCCCCGCGACGTTTGGTGCGCTCACGACGGCCCCCGACGCCCCCGGCTGTGTCCTCCTCTTCGACGCACGGTCGAGTGCGCCTTCGTCGTGCGTCCTTGCCGGATGACGCCGCCGGCTCGCCCTGAGCACCACCAACGTCACGTGACGGGGCACAGGAGCAGCGCATGAGACCCATCAACCTGCTTCCGCCGGAGGTCGCCCGGGAGCGAAGCCGGCGCCGCCGGGTGGCCATTGCCATCTTCGGCGCCTTCGCCTACGTGTTCCTGCTCGGCGTCGGGGTGCTGTACTGGAACGGCAAGGTCGATGCGGCCCGCGACGACCTCGACGCCCAGGTGTCGATCAACCAGGCGCTGGAGCGGGAGGTGACGGCGCTCTCCGAGACCGCCGATGTGCGCATCCAGTACGAGGAGAAGGCGACCCTGGTGCGCGACGCGCTTGCCACCGACGTCGACTGGGGGATCCTGCTCAACGACCTCGCCCGTCTGCTCCCGCCCCGGGTGTGGGTGGAGACGTTCAACGGCTCCGTGGCGCCCGAGACGATTCCGGGGATCATTGGACAGATTTCGTTCAGCGGGGTCGGCTTCGACTTCCCCGACGTCTCGGCATGGCTGCGCGCCCTCGACTCCGACCAGTTCGCCGGGATCACCGGGCCGTGGGTGAGCATCGTGACCCAGGGGATCATCGGTGCCGAATCCGTGGTGACGTTCTCGTCGACGGCCGTGCTCACCACGGGTGCGGCCGCCGACCGAGCCGACACCCTGATCCCCGAGGTTCCCTGACATGCGCCGGGTGTCGCTCTTTGTGGCGCTGGGGGCTCTCCTGGCGACGGCGGCCTGGTGGTTCCTGCTGATCGGTCCGCGCAACAGCAGCATCGCCGACCTCCACGACGAGCGCTTCGTGGCGGTTGACAGCGAACAGCGGCTTCGGGTTCAGATCCGCCAGCTGCAGGACATCCGCGACCGTGAGGTGGAATACATCGCGGCGGTGGGTCAGCTCGATGCGCTGATCCCGGATCGGCCGCTCCTCGAGAACTTCATCGAACAGATCTACGCGCTCGCCGGTGACACCGGTGTCGACCTGCAGACGCTGTCTCCCTCGGTACCGGCTGCGGCCACCATTGATTCGGAGCTGCGCGAAATCGCGATCTCGGCCCAGGTCGAGGGCGAGTTCTTCGAGATCCTCGGTTTCCTGTTCGGGTTGAGCGACATGGAGCGCCTGGTGAGGGTCGACGCCGTGGCGTTGTCGTCGAGCGCCGAGGAAGACGGGACCACCGTATTGTCGGCCAGCCTCCAATTACGGCTGTTCACCCTGGCCGACCTGCTTCCCATCACGGTGCCATCCCCCGGGGACGACACCGACGGCGTGGACACGACCGACACCACTTCGGCCGAACCGGGGCCGGAGGCGAGCACGGGTGGTGAGCCGTGATCGGCTTCAGGCGCACGCTGCTCTCGGTCTTCGTCTCGGTGCTCCTGGTGGGCACCGCGGTAGCCTCCGTCTGGCTCATGGCCTCCGCCGGAGTGTTCACCGGTGGCGAGGCTGCACTTCCGGGGGCTCCTGCGGGGTCCGGGACTCTGGTCGCGGCACCTGCGGGCACCGTCTCGATCGCCCCGGGCTTTCAGGTGGCGCAGCCACGCGATCCGTTCGAGCCGTTGATCACCAGCCCCGGCGGTGACGACGGGAGCACGACGACTACCGGCGGCGGGGGGTCGACCACGACGACTACCGGCGGCGGGGGATCGACGACGACGACCGTGGCGGGGGGCACGACCACCACGACCCAGGGTGACGATCCGGACGGGATCCGGGTGAAACTCCTCGAGATCCGCGACGAGGCCTCCGGAAGGGTCGCCGTGGTCGAGGTCGACGGTGTCGCCTACACGGTCAAGGTGGGCGACACGTTCGCCACGAGCTTCAAAGTGGTGAGCCTGACTTTGAACGGCGGCGTCTTCACCTACGGCGACAGCGCCTTCACGCTCGCCGTCGGGCAGAGCATCCTCAAGTAGGAGGGCTCAGGCACCAGGCTTCAGCCAGAGCCCCGCTGCCCGCTGCCCGCCGCCTGCCAGAAGAAGGCCTGGCGCTTGTGGTGCCTGGTGCCTGACGCCTGGTGCCTGGTGCCTCTGCCGGGTGCCGTACCATTCCGGCATGCTCCGATTCCTCACCGCAGGCGAGTCGCACGGACCCGGCCTGGTGACGGTGGTCGAGGGACTCCCTGCCGGCCTGGAGGTCTCGGTCCAGGGCATCGCCGCAGAGCTCGCCCGCCGGCGACTCGGCCACGGGCGGGGGCGGCGGATGGCCATCGAGCAGGATCGGGTGGAGATCCTCGGCGGGGTCCGTTTCGGGCGTACGCTCGGTTCCCCGGTGGCGGTCGTGGTGCACAACACCGAGTGGCCCCGCTGGGAGGAGGAGATGGCGGTCGGGGAGGGCAGCGCCACCCGCCCCTTGCGGTCCCCCCGCCCGGGTCATGCGGATCTCGCCGGGATGATGAAGTACGACACCCACGACGCCCGCGACATCCTCGAACGGGCATCGGCGCGGGAAACCGCGGCACGCACCGTGGCCGGATACCTCGCCAAGCGCCTCCTCGGTGAGATCGGGGTGGCCGTCGTCAGCCACGTCGTCGCCATCGGGGAGGTCGCAGCCGGCAACGGGCGTCCCACGGCGGAGGATCAGCCGGCGATCGACGCATCGCCGGTGCGGACCTTCGATCGGAGCGTCGAGGCGGCGATGGTCGCCGCCATTGATGCCGCCCACGATGCCCGGGACACCCTCGGCGGGGTGATCGAGGTGCTCGCCTACGGGGTCCCTGCCGGTGTGGGGAGCCACGTCCACTGGGACCGCCGTCTCGACGGGGCGCTCGCCGGCGCTCTCATGTCGATCCCGGCGATCAAGGGGGTGGCGATCGGCGACGGTTGGTCGGTGGCCGCCATTGCTGGGTCGATGGCCCACGACGAGATCGACTACGTGAGGGGCGCATTTGTGCGGCGCAGCGACCGCGCCGGAGGCATCGAGGGAGGAATGTCGACCGGACAGACCATTCGGGTACGGGCCGCCATGAAACCGCTGTCCACGCTCATGCGACCGCTGGACACGGTCGACGTGATCACCAAGGAGGCGGCCGTCGCCTTCCGTGAGCGCTCAGACGTGTGTGCGGTGCCCGCCGCCGGGGTGGTGGCGGAGCAGGTGGTGGCCTGGGTGCTGGCGGTCGAGTTGCTTCGGATGCTCGGCGGCGACACCGTGACCGCAGTGCGGCACGGCGCCGACTCCTACCGGACGCGCCTGGCCGGGTTCTGAATGGGCACGCTGTGGATCGTCGGGATGATGGGAAGCGGCAAGACCACCGTCGCCGGTCTCGTCGCCGCAGCCCTGGGCAGGCCTCTGGTCGACACCGACGACACGGTCGTTGCCGCCACCGGGCGCTCCATCCCCGACTGGTTCTCCGCAGACGTCGATGGCTTCCGGGAGGCGGAGCGCGCTGCCGTAATGGCTGCGGCGGGGCGGGCGGTCGTGGTGGCCTGTGGCGGGGGAGCGGTGCTCGACGAAGGGTCCGTCGCCGCAATGCGCCGGAGCGGGCTGGTGGTGTGGCTCGACGTTCCGGTGGCTGCGCTCACGGAGCGGGTGGGCTCGGGATCGGGGCGGCCCCTGCTCGGTGAGGATCCCGCCCACGATCTGGAGCGGATCCGCACCGCGCGGCTCGCGGCGTATCGGGCGGCCGCCCACGTCACCGTGCCCGGCACGGGAGGCCCGGGTGAAATGGCCGAGGCGGTGATCGCAGCGTGGAAGATCTCGTCGTAGGCGGCGAGACCCGGATATGGCTCGGCCGGAAAGCCGACACCTCGACGGTGCTCGGTGACGCCCGGCCCCACCGGGTCGCCTACATCGTCCAGCCCGGGGTGCCCGCCGAACTCGGACGGCGCCTCGCCACCGGAAGCGGGTCCGGGGTGGAGTCGGCCGTGGTCGAGGTACCCGACGGGGAAGCGGCCAAGACGCTCGGCGTGGTCGAGGAGGTGTGCCGCCGCCTCGCCGAGCTCGGCCTCGACAGGAGCGACCTCATCGTGGCGGTGGGAGGGGGGGCGGTGACCGATCTCGCCGGCTTCCTCCGCGGGATCCGGGTGCACTACGTGCCGACGACGCTCCTCGGCGCCGTGGACGCCGCCATCGGAGGGAAGACGGGCGTCAACGCCGGGGCCAAGAACCTCGTTGGGGTGTTCCGCCACGCGGCCAGGGTGGTGATCGACGTGGCGGTGCTCGAAGCGCTACCCGACCACCTGCTCCGCTCCGGCGCCGCCGAGGCCCTCAAGGCGGGCATGGTCGGTGACCCCGGCCTGGTCGCCCTGTACGAGCGGGACGGCCTCACCGCCTCGGCGGCGGAGGTGGTGGAACGGGCGATCAGGGTGAAATCCGCCGTCGTCGGCCGCGACTTT
>Ga0209341_10004678_pt1 | contig 12566 bp, 11 predicted proteins | sample RifCSP13_2_FD_184020 | JGI IMG/M metagenome (GOLD analysis project Ga0209341, IMG submission 184020) | Soil microbial communities from Rifle, Colorado - Rifle CSP2_sed 13_2 (SPAdes) (version 2) | ecosystem: Environmental > Terrestrial > Deep subsurface > Rock core/Sediment | place: Rifle...
GCCTGGTCGCCGTGAGGGTGGTAGTTGCCCATCACCTCGCCGACGATCTTGGCGCACTTCCGGGGAGCGCGGCCCGGCTGCAGCCCCATCTGCTGCATGCCGTACAGCACGCGGCGGTTGGCGGGCTTCAGCCCGTCGCGCACGTCGGGCAGCGCGCGGCCGATGATCACGGACATCGCGTAGTCCATGTAGGACTGGCGCATCTCGTCCGCGATGTTGGTGGGGATGCGGCTGTGCGCGAACGGTGCGGGCGGCGGCGTTTCTTCGGCCATGCTAGATGTCGAGGTTCCTCACGTTGAGCGCGTTCTCCTCGATGAACTGGCGGCGCGGCTCGACCGCGTCGCCCATCAGGGTGGTGAAGATGTTCTCGGCCACCTCGTCGTCCTCCAGGCGCACCTGCAGCAGCGTGCGGGTGGCCGGGTCCATCGTGGTCTCCCAGAGCTCCTCGGCGTTCATCTCGCCGAGGCCCTTGTAGCGCGAGATCGTCATGCCCTTCTTGCCCTCGGCGAGGATGTGCGTCACCAGCGCGTCGCGCGTCGCGACCTCTGTCTCGCCGCCGTCGACCACCGTGAGCGGGGGCTGGTCGAGCTCACGGATCTCCTCGTAGGTCGCGTAGAGCGCGCGGTACTCGGCGGAGGCCACGAAATCGTCGCCGACCTCGACCTCCTTCGGGTGCCCGTTGCCTGAGGTCTGGAGCTTGATGTCGAAGACACCGTGCTCCTCGTCGCGCTCCAGGAACACCTCGCCGCCGGAGTCGCGCAGCGGCTGGATCAACTCCAGCAGCCGCGGCTTGTCGGTGAAGGTCTCCTTGTCCTTGACGCGCCCGCGCAGCAGCAGCTCGACGATCGGGCGCGGCACGCCGCGCCGCTCGATGCGCTCCATCAGCTTCTGCACCGTCACCATCTTGCCGACCAGGTGCGCGAGCCGCGCGCCCTCGAACTCCTGCCCGGAAGAGAGCCGCACCTTGCGGTTCTCGGCCGCGCGCGTGAGCAGGAAGCCGTCGAGCGCGTGCTCGTCCTTGAGGTAGGTGACGCTCTTGCCGTGCTTCACCTTGTAGAGCGGCGGCTGCGCGATGTAGAGGTGGCCGCGCTCGATCAGCTCCTTCATCTGGCGGTAGAAGAACGTGAGCAGCAGCGTGCGGATGTGGCTGCCGTCGACGTCGGCGTCGCACATGATGATGATCCGGTGGTAGCGCAGCTTCGCGACGTCGAAGTCGTCGGCGCCGACGCCGGTGCCGAGGGCCGCGATCATGTTGCGGATCTCCTCCGACGCGAGCGTCTTGTCGAGGCGTGCCTTCTCCACGTTCAGGATCTTGCCCCGCAGCGGCAGCACCGCCTGGAAGGCGCGGTCGCGCCCCTGCTTGGCGGAGCCGCCGGCCGAGTCGCCCTCGACCAGGTACAGCTCGCAGTTCTCGGGGTTGCGCTCCTGGCACTCGGCGAGCTTGCCGGGGAGGCCGGCCCCATCGAGGGCGCCCTTGCGGCGCGTGAGGTCGCGCGCCTTCCTGGCCGCCTCGCGCGCGCGCGAGGCGTCGAGGATCTTCGACGCGATCCGCTTGGCGTCCTGCGGGTGCTCCTCGAGGAAGGCGGAGAGTCGCTCGTTCATCAGGCTCTCGACGATGCCCTTCACCTCGGAGTTGCCGAGCTTGGCCTTGGTCTGGCCCTCGAACTGGGGGTTGGGGACCTTCACGCTGATGACGCCGGTGAGACCCTCGCGCGTGTCCTCGCCCTCGAAGCTCTCGCCCTCCTTGAGCAGCCCCGCCTGGAGACCGTAGCCGTTCAGGCTGCGGGTCAGCGCGCCGCGAAAGCCGGCGAGGTGGCTGCCGCCATCGTGGGTGTTGATGTTGTTGGCGTAGCAGTGGATGTTCTCGGCGTAGCCGTCGTTCCACTGCAGCGCGATCTCGACGGCAACCCCGTCACGCTCGCCGCCGAGCTCGATCGGCTTCTGCGGCAGCGTTTCCTTGTTGCGGTTCAGGTGCTCGACGAAGGAGCTGATGCCGCCCTCGTACTGGAAGCGGTGCTTCTTGTTGTCGCGCTCGTCCTCGAGAGTTATCAGGATGCCGCGGTTCAGGAACGAGAGCTCGCGCAGCCGCTGCGACAGCGTGTCGAAGCTGAAGGTGGTGGTCTCGAAGATCTGCGGGTCGGGCTTGAAGGTGACCTTGGTGCCGCGCCTGTCCGTCGTCCCCGTCTGCTCGAGCCGGCTCTGCGGCAGGCCGCGCGAGTAGGACTGGCGGTAGACCTTGCCGTCGCGCCAGATCTCGAGCTCGACGAGGTCCGAGAGCGCGTTCACGACCGAGATCCCAACGCCGTGCAGGCCGCCCGAGACCTTGTAGGCCCCCTTGTCGAACTTGCCGCCGGCGTGCAGCTTGGTCATCACGACTTCCGCGGCGTCGAGGCCCGACTCGTGGGGTCCCACCGGGATGCCGCGCCCGTTGTCGATCACCGTCACCGAGTTGTCGATGTGGATCGTGACGGCGATCTCGCTGCAATAGCCCGCGAGCGCCTCGTCGACCGAGTTGTCCACGACCTCGTAGACGAGGTGGTGGAGCCCGGCCTCGCCGGTGGACCCGATGTACATGGCAGGCCGGACGCGGACCGCCTCGAGCCCCTCCAGGATGCGGATCGCCTCGGCGCCGTACTCGGCCGCCACGCCTTCCGGTGTCTTGCCTTGCGTCTCGCTCATGTCCCCCGTCTTCCGGTTCCCCGGCGTCACGCGCTGCGGACCGCGCCCCCCGAAACCTCGTAGATGCGGCCCAGCGGGCGGAGGCTCTCCGCCCAGCCGGGGTGCGCCGTCGTAACCCAGGCCTGACCGCGCCGCGCGACCTCTGCGCAGAGCGCGCCCGCTCGTTCCTCGTCGAGCTCCGAATCGAGATCGTCGAGCAGCGCCACCGCCGCCCGACCCGTCTCTTCGCACAGCACCTTGAGGCTCGCGAGCGCCAGCGCCAGCAGCAGGCTGCGCGCCTGTCCGGAGGAGGCCGCTTCGCCGGCGTCCTGACCGTCGAGCAGCAGCTCGACCGTGTCGCGGTGCGGCCCGGCCAGGCTGCGGCCGGCGGCACGCTCGCGCGGCGCGAGAACCCGCAGCGCCTCCGCGAGCGCTCTCCGCCCCTCCGGCTCCCCGGCGTGGCTCGGGCGCACCCGCACCTCGTAGCGCTCGCGCGCGGGCCGAAAGCCCTGCTCGAGAGCCGTGCTGAGCCGTGTCGCATACGCGGCGCGGCGCTGGCGCAGCCGCGCGCCGCACGCCACAAAACGCTCGGTCCAGGCGTCCTCGTCGCGCGCGCGCGACTCGAGGGCGGCGTTGCGCTGGGTGAGCACGCGCTCGAACTGCCTGAGCTCGGCCCGGTAAGAGGGCCACAGCGCGGCCGCCTGCCGATCGAGGAACTGGCGGCGGTCGCGCATGGTTCCGTAAACCACGCGCAGCCGCTCGCTCGAGTACACGACCACGTCGAGACGGCCGTGGTACTCCCCGGGGCGCACCTCGCGGCCGTTGACGCGGAACGCCCGCCGGCCCGGCTCGAGCTGGACCTCGAGCTCGGAGGAGAGCTCGTCGTGGGTGGCGGCCGACGCCACGAGGAAGCCCGCACCGCGACGGATGACGCTCGTCGCGTCGTCGGTGCGGAAGGAGCGGCCACGCGCGACGAGCCCCACCGCCTCGAGAAGCGACGTCTTGCCCTGCCCGTTCCTGCCCACGAACACGTTCAGCCCCGGTCCGAGCTCGAGCTTCGCCTCACGGATGTTGCGCAGGTCGCGCACTCGAAGCTGCTGCACCCAGACCAACCGCCCTCCCTCGTGACGTCCCTAGAACCGCATCGGCATGACGACGTAACGGTAGTCGCCGCCGTCCTCGCTCACCGGCCGCAAGAGCCCCTGGCTCTCGCCGTCCTTGAGCTCGAGCGCCACCTGGTCCCCGCCCACCACAGCCAGGAAGTCGAGCAGGTATTGGGCGTTGAAGCCGATCTCCACGAGTCCGCCTGTGTACTCGACCGGCAGCGACTCGCGCGCCTCGCCGAACTCGGGCGACGACGCTGTGAGCTCGATCTTCCCTTCGTCGAGCCCCAGCTTGACGGCTCGGCCGCGGTCGGAGGAGAGCAGGCTCACGCGCCTGATCGCGCTCTGAAGCGCCTCGCGTCCGACGTTCACCTTCTTGTCGCCGGTCACTGCGATCACCTTCTCGAACGCCGGAAACTGCGCTTCGACCTGCTTGGAGGCGAGGGTACGGCCGCCGATCCCGAAGATCAGGTGGCCGTCGCCTTGCTGAAAGGAAACCGTCTCGTCGCCACCGGCTTCCTCGATCAGCCGCGCGAGCTCGCTGATGGCCTTGCGCGGCACCAGCACGCGGACGGCTTCGGCCAGCTTGAGTGTCGCCTTGCGCTGCGCCCACGCCAACCGGTGCCCATCCGTCGCGACCATGGCCACGGCCTCCTTGTCGAGCACCAGCAGCGCCCCCGCCAGGTAGTAGCGGGCATCCTCGGCGGTGATCGCGAACGCGGTGCGCTGGATGAGCTCGCGCAGCAGCTTCGCCGGCAACTCGATGCCGCGGCCACCCTTGCCTTCCGGAAGGCTCGGGAAGTCCTCGCGCGGCAGGCCCGCCATGCGGAACTCCACCCGCTCGCAGCGGATGCGCGCCCACGCGTCGCTCTCGAGCGTGAGCCGCACGTCGTTCTCGGGCAGCGAGCGGACGATCTCGTAGAGCTTCTTGGCTGCGAGCGTGACGGAGCCCTCCTCGACCACCTCGGCCGCGCAGCCACAGCGCAGCGAGACGTCCAGGTCGGTCGCCGCGATGCGGATCTCTCCGGCGCGCGCCTCGCAGAGCACGTTCGACAGGATCGGGATCGAGCTCTTGCGCTCCACGATTCCCTGGACGAGCTGCAGCTCCTTCGCGAGGTCGTTGCGCTGGACACGGATTTCCATGGGTTCCTCTTCTATCTGTCTATCAAGGAAGAGAGACTTCTACTTATATTGTTGAAAGGCGCTGTGGATCTGTGGAAAGCCCCACATCTAGAAGACCCATCGGTACTTGGGCTGAGGATGGAGCTGTGCGTGTCTGACGCGAGCACGAGCCCACGTGTGGAGCGGGGTTTTCCGCGGGAAGCCGCGCGGCAGTTCAACAGCACGAGATGTGGGAAAAGCTGCAAGTTCATCGGAACGCTTGCACGAAGCTGTGGATCAGCCTGTCGAATTCGGGATCCTGCTTCCGCATGTCGTCGATCTTGCGGATCGAGTGGATCACCGTCGAGTGATGCTTGCCGCCGAACTCCTTGCCGATCTCTGGAAGCGACGCGGTCGTCAGGCTCTTGGTCAGGTACATCGCGATCTGGCGCGGCTGCGCGATCGACTTGGAGTTGTTCTTGGCCTTGAGCTCGCTGATCTTCAGGCTGTAGTGATCGGCCACGTACTTCTGGATCATCTCGATCGAGACGGGCTTGTCCTCCGTGTGCAGCAGGTCGCGGAGCGTCTCCTGGGCGAGCGGCAGGTCGATGTCGCGTCCCGTCAGGCTCGCGTACGCGATCAGCCGGATCAGGCTGCCCTCGAGCTCGCGGATGTTGGTCTTGACCTTGCTCGCGATGAAGAGGGCGACGTTCTCCGGCAGGAACACCCGCTCGGCCTCGGCCTTCTTGCGCAGGATCGCGATCTTGGTCTCGATGTCCGGCGCTTGGATGTCGGCGATCAGGCCCCACTCGAAGCGGCTGTGGAGACGCTCCTCGATCGTCGGGATCTGGCGCGGTGGGCAGTCCGAACTCACCACGATCTGCTTCTGGCCGTCGTGGAGCGCGTTGAAGATGTGGAAGAACTCCTCCTGGGTGCGGTCCTTGCCGGCGATGAACTGGATGTCGTCGATCAGCAGCACGTCGATCGCGCGGTACTTCTGGCGGAACTGCGGCAGCCGGTCGAAGCGGATCGCGTTGATCATCTCGTTGATGAAGCGGTCGGTCGAGATGTACGCCAGGTTGAGCTTCTTCTCCCGCGCGAGGATGTAGTGGCCGATCGCGTGCATCAGGTGCGTCTTCCCGAGGCCCACGCCGCCGTAGATGAAGAGCGGGTTGTAGGACTTCGAGGGGATCTCCGCGACGGCGCGCGCCGCCGCGTGCGCGAACTGGTTGGACGAGCCGACGACGAAGCTGTCGAAGGTGTACTTCGGGTTGAGCGCAGCCGTCTCGCGCTCGCTCGGCGCCTGCGCCTGCCCCTGAGCCTTGTCCTCCTCGCGCTCCTCGAACACCACCTGCAGCTGGGGCTGTCCCGCCTCGGCGAGCGCCTCCTGCAGGATGCTCCGGTAGTTCTTGGTGAGCCACTCGCGGAACTGCGCATTCGGGACGCCGATCCGCAGCGTACGGCCGTCCAACGCGAGGTAGCTCGTGGGCCTGAACCAGGTGGCGAAGCTGTGGCGGTTGATCTTGCCTTCGACCCGCGCCAGAACGTCGTCCCAGAGGTTTTCCGACATCGAGCCCCTTGTCCGCCGCTCCGGCCTCAGCCGCAGGGACAGAAGCAAGTCTTTTTAAATCAACAACCTAACGACATGGACGCCCTATGGGGGGATCCCGCTCCGGCACCGTATCTCTTTTGCACAGAGATTTCAACAGTTGTGGAAAAGGTCGGAAAGGGAACCATGCGGGGGTTGCAGTCGTGGATGCCCAGCGAACCCACGAAAGGTATCACACCGGCCGACGACGGTACAAGGACCGCGGCCCTAGCGGGGCGCTCCCGATTTGACAGGACCCCCGCCCACTCGCTAAAGTTTTGAGTTTGTCCGGGGCCGGCGCTGTCGTGAGGCCCCCCGGATCACGGGGTCACCAATGAAGAGGACGTTCCAGCCGAACAACCGTCGCCGCAAGCGCACCCATGGGTTCCTCGTGCGCATGCGCACCAAGGGGGGCCAGCTGGTCCTGAAGCGCCGCCGCCAGAAGGGCCGCAAGCGCATCGCGGCCTGACGAGGGTGGTGCGGGGATCCGCGGGGACGCATGCGGTCGCGCCACGGGCCCCGCAGGCGACTGCGCACCGCCGCCGAGTTCGACGCCGTGTTCAAGCGGGGCGCGCGTCTCCCAGGCCGGCTGTTCCTGCTCGTGGTGGCGCAGAGCCGGGTACGCTTCGATCGTCTCGGTCTCGCCGTGAGCCGCAAGGTCGGCGGCGCGGTCGCGCGCAACCGGGCGCGGCGCCTCGTGCGCGAGAGCTTCCGCCGGCTGCCGCAGGCCCCGGGAGCCGGGATCGACGTGGTCGTGGTCGCGCACAAGGAGCTCGTCTTGTGCAGCCAGGCCGAGGTGGACCGTGAGCTCCGAGAACGCCTCCGTCGCGTCCCTCGAACGCCCCGGGCGGGCCGCGCGCCTGCTGCTGCTGGCGGTTGAGGCCTACCGTGTGCTGCTCTCGCCCCTTCTCGGAGGGCACTGCCGCTTCTGGCCGAGCTGCAGCGCCTACGCCGAGGAGGCGATTCGCAGGCACGGGGCGCGGCGTGGCGCGGCCCTGGCGCTCGCACGCCTGCTGCGCTGCCAGCCGTTTCACCGCGGGGGCATCGACCCCGTCCCTTAGTTTTTCTCCTGCTAGGATGCCGTGATGGAAGAACGCCGTTTGCTCCTCGCCGTGGCGCTGTCGCTGCTCGTGCTGACGGCGTACAGCCTGCTCTTCTCGCCCCCGCCGCCCGCACCGGCCCCGGCCACGGCCGTGCCCCAGGCCGGGCCCGCGACGGCGCTCACCCCAGCGCCCGGCCCGGCCGAAGCCGCGCCGCCCGCCGCGGCGGAGGCGACGCGCGCCGCCGTGGCGGCTCCCCCGGCGGCTCCCGTCGTCGACCCACGCGAGCGGCGCGTGGAGCTGGTGGCGCCCGACTTCACCGTCGCGTTCACGAACCGCGGCGCGCGGCTCGTCTCGTGGACGCTCTCGCGTTACCGCGACGCGCGCGGCGCGCCGGAAGAGATGGTCCCCGCGGGCGCCGGCGTGCGCCCCCTCGACCTGGAGACCGGCATCCCCGAGCTCGACGCCTCGCTGCGTGACGCCTTGTTCGTGCCCTCGGCGGAGACGCTCGCGCTGCGGGAGGACGAGCCGCAGTTGCTGCGCTTCGAGTTCGCCTCGGGCGAGATCGAGGCGCGCAAGACGCTCACGTTCCGGGCGGCGGGCCTCGTCGAGGTGAGCGTGATCGTGAAGCGGGCGGGGCGCGAGGTCCCCACCCGGCTGCTGTGGGGGCCCGGCATCGGCAACCCCTCGGCCGAGGAGCGCGAGGTCCAGGGCTACCAGGAGCCGGCCGGCGTGGCGCTCGCGGGGTCGGGCGTCCTGCGCCGCGCGGCGAGCAGCATCCCCGACACCGGCGAGAGCCTCGCGGGCGTACGCTGGGCGGGCGTCGAGAGCCACTACTTCGCCGCCCTCTTCGTGGCGCCGGGAGCGCCGCTCGGAGCCTCGCTTCGCAAGCAGAGCGTGCCCGCGGTCGCGGACGAGAAGCCGCACACGCTGCCGGTCGTGGCCGTGGATGTGGCCGGCGGCGCCCCGCTCCAGCTGTTCGTGGGCGCCAAGGACCATCAGGCGATGGCCCGGCTCGGCCACGGCCTCGAGCGGGTGGTCCCGGTCGGCGACTGGATCGGCCCGATCGTGGTGCCGCTCATGGGGCTGCTGCGCTTCGTTCAGGAGCGCGTCGGCAACTGGGGCTGGTCGATCGTGGTGCTCACGGTCCTGATCAACCTGGCGATGGCGCCCTTCCGTCACTACAGCATCGTGAACGGCATCAAGATGGCCCGGCTCGGCCCGGAGATGCGCCAGATCCAGGACCGCTACCGCAAGGTCCCGCTCATGGACCCTCGCCGCCAGCAGATGCAGGAGGAAGTGGCGGCGCTCTACGCCCGCCACGGCATGAGCATGGGCTCGCAGATGATGGTGGGCTGCCTGCCGCTGCTGCTGACGATGCCGTTCCTGTTCGCGTTCTACCGGGTGCTGACGGTGTCCGTCGACCTGCGCGGGGCGGACTACCTCTGGATTCCGGACCTGGCGCAGAAAGATCCGCTGTTCCTGACCCCGGTGCTGATGGGGGTCTCGATGTTCGTGATGCAGAAGATGACGCCGAGCACGCTCGACCCCGCCCAGCAGCGCATCATGATGTTGATGCCGCTGATGCTCGCCGGCATGTTCCTGTGGGCCCCCGCCGGGCTCAACCTGTACTGGCTGACGTCCAACCTCTGGTCGATCCTGCAGCAGGCCGTGTCGCTGCGCCTGCTGCAACCCCAGGCCGCGCGCGAGCGCCGCGAGAAGAAGGGCCGATGAAGGACCACGTCTTCTCCGGCGCGGACGTGTCCGAGGCGCTCGCGCTGGCCGCGGCCAATCTCGGGCTGCCGCTCGCCGAGCTGCGCTACGTGGTGCTCGAGGCCGGCGCCCCGGGCGGGCGCGGGCTCTCGCCCACCTCCGCGCGGATCGCCGTGCTGCTCCACGAGGAACCCGCGCCCGGCGCCCCGCCGGCTCGAACCCCCCAGGGGACGCCGGCCCCGGCGCAAGCCCAGGATCCGAGCGCGGGGATCCGCGAGACCATCCGTGTCATCGCCGAGGCCGGCGGCCTCGCGGTCTCCGCCGAGATCGAGGACGGCCCCGAGGCGGTGCTGGTGCACCTGCGCGGGGAAGACCGCGCGTTCTTTCTCGAGCCGGACGGCCAGGCCGAGGTGCTGCGCGCGACCGAGCACCTGCTGCTGCGGCTCTACGGCGCGGCACTCCAGCCGCGCGCCTTGCGGCTCACGGGGGAGGGCTTCCGCGAGCGGCGAGACGAGGCGCTCGCGGCCGAGGCGCGCCGGGTCGCCGAGGCCGTCCGCGGCGACGGTGTGGCCCGCACCATGCCGCCGCTCAACGCGTACGAGCGGCGCGTGGTCCACATGGCGCTTCAGGCCGAGCCGGGGATCACGACCGCGAGCTCCGGCGAGGGCGCCGAGCGCCGATTGACGGTCGCGCCCGCCCCCGGGCCCAAGGGTGACGCTCCCGCCGAGTGAGCACCGCGCCCCGCTCGAGGCGCTCGGCCTCAACGGCCCGGCGCTCGGGCGGCTCGCCGCCTACCTCGACACCCTGGCGGCGTGGAGCCCACGCGTCAACCTGACCGGGGCACGCACCGCTGCCGAGCGCGTCACCTGGCTGGTGGCCGACGTCGTGGCCGCCGCGCACCTGCCGGCCCCGGGGCGACTCATCGACGTGGGCTCCGGGAACGGCACGCCGGGCCTGGTCCTGGCGCTGCTGCGCGACGACCTCGACGTCACGCTGCTCGAGCCGCGGGCCCGGCGCTGGGCGTTTCTGCGGGAAGCGGCCCGTGCCACAGGCCGACCCGGAATCGACGTGCTGCGCCTTCGCCACGACAGCTACTCCGGCCCAGCGGCCGAAACCGTCACGCTGCGGGCGCTAGCGCTGCCGCTCGCGGAGCTCCAGCGGCTGCTGCGGCCGGGGGGCCGCCTGATCGTATTCGGCGGCCGGCCGCTGGCCGGCCCGGGCTTCACCGCCAGCGTCGAAGGGCAGGGCCTGCCCGGGGGCGTGACGGTCTTCCGCCGGGGCTGACAGGCCGGAAGGTCGCCCGGGCCCGAGACGCCGCGGCGCCGAACATGTGCCACGTGAAACACGCGGCGCCGAGCCGCCGCGGGCGATGTTTCACGTGGCACATCAAGGGGCCGACCGACGAAAAAGCCGATGGCGTGGGGGGAGCTCTTCCGCCGCTCCCCCCACACCCCCCTGGGCGGTGTTATCCTGCCGGTCTTTCCGGCGGGGATGGACGACGAGCCTTGGGCCGCACGATCGCAATCGCCAACCAGAAGGGCGGGGTCGGCAAGACCACCACCGCCATCAACCTCGCCGCGAGCCTCGCGGCCGCGGAGCGGCGCGTGCTCGCCGTGGACGCCGACCCCCAGGGCAACCTGACCTCCGGGCTCGGCCGGCGGGCCCGCGAGCGGCGGCTGAGCCTCTACGAGGCGCTCATCGAGCAGCAGCCGCTCGACTCGGTGATGGTCCCGACCGACCTCGAGCACCTGACGCTCGTACCCTCCGACCGCAACCTCACCGGCGCCGAGGTGGAGCTCGTGAGCGTCCTCGCGAGGGAGTACCGGCTCAAGGAGGCGCTGGCACCGGTCACCGCGCGCTTCGACTACGTGCTGATCGACTGCCCCCCGAGCCTGGGCCTGCTCACGCTCAACGCGCTCACGGCCGCCCAGAGCGTGCTGGTCCCGATGCAGTGCGAGTTCTTCGCGCTCGAGGGGCTCTCCGAGCTCACCGCCACGCTGCAACGGGTCAAGCGCGTGCTCAACCCCGAGCTCGAGATCGAGGGCGTGCTGCTCACGATGGTGGACGAGCGCACCAACCTCACGCAGCAGGTGATCGCCGAGGTGCGCGAGCACTTCAAGGAGAAGGTGTTCACGACCCAGGTGCCCAGGAGCGTCAGGCTCGCCGAGGCGCCGAGCTTCGGCCAGCCGGTGATCCTCTACGACATCCGCTCGCGCGGGGCCGAGGCGTACCTGCAGCTCGCCCGCGAGCTCCTGTCGCAGGGCCAGCTGGCGCTCTTCGCCCCGTGACGAACGGCAAGCGCAAGGCGCTCGGACGCGGCCTGTCCGCGCTCATCCCCGAGCCCGAGGGCGAAGCCCAGGCCGCGCAGGGCGCCGCTACCCTGGCGCCGGTCGACCGGCTCGACCCCAACCCGTTCCAGCCGCGCTCCGCGATCGACCCGGAGCGGCTCGCCGAGCTTGCGGCCTCGATCCGCGCGAGCGGGATCGTCCAGCCGATCCTGGTGCGGCGGCGCGGCGAGCGCTACCAGATCATCGCCGGCGAGCGCCGCTGGCGCGCCGCGCAGGCGCTCGGGCTCGCGAGCGTGCCGGTCACGCTGCGCGATGTCCCGGACGAGCAGCTGCTGGAGCTCGCGCTCGTCGAGAACGTGCAACGCGAGGACTTGACGCCGCTCGAGGAGGCGCAGGCCTTCCAACGGATGCAGTCGGAGCTCGGGCTCACGCAAGAGGAGATCGCCCGCCGCGTCGGCCGCGACCGCACCACCATCGCCAACACGCTGCGGCTCTTGCGCCTGCCGCGCGAGCTGCGCGAGCTCGTGGGCCAGGGCGCGCTCGACGCCGGTCACGCGCGCGCCCTGCTGGCGCTCGACGCCGTCCCCGACCAGCTCGCGCTCGGCCGCGAGGCCGCGCGCAAGGGGCTCTCGGTGCGCGAGGTCGAAAGGCGTGTGGCGCTCCTGCGCGCGCCGCGGGGCGGGCGCGCTGTCGCGCGCAAGGACCCGAACACCGCTGCGGCCGAGGAGCGGCTCCGGCGCACGCTCGGCACGCGCGTCGAGATCCGCCGCCGCGGCAAGGGCGGAGTGGTCCGCGTGCTCTTCAAGAACGAGGCCGAACTGCAGCGGCTGTTCGAGCTGCTGCAGCGCGCGGGGCGCGCGCGATAGCGTGCTAGTCTGAAGCGGGATGCTGAAGCTCAAGGGCCTGCAGGCGGAGGACCTGAACGGCTTCCTCGACGACGGCACCGAGTTCTCGGGCGAGCTGCGCTTCCGCGACGTGCTGCGCGTCGACGGCCGCCTGAAGGGCCGCGTCGTCTCGGACAACATGCTGATCATCGGCGAGACCGGCCAGGTCGATGCCGAGATCGACTGCGGCA
>Ga0209341_10004681_pt1 | contig 12563 bp, 14 predicted proteins | sample RifCSP13_2_FD_184020 | JGI IMG/M metagenome (GOLD analysis project Ga0209341, IMG submission 184020) | Soil microbial communities from Rifle, Colorado - Rifle CSP2_sed 13_2 (SPAdes) (version 2) | ecosystem: Environmental > Terrestrial > Deep subsurface > Rock core/Sediment | place: Rifle...
TACGTAAAACCATTCTTTTTGCTTCTTCAAGTTTCCAATTATAGTGCCATCCCTTTTTGTGAGATTCTGATACTTTAGCAATTTGATTAGGTGTAGCAATTTTGCTTGCACTAGTATCCTTTATGTAGAATGTGTCTTGCATTTCTCGTGCTGGATGATCTTGTGGAGTAAAAAGTGCATCAAAATTCCAAAAGCTTGATTGAGTAAGATTACCAGATATTTCTGCAAATCCAAGACTAACAAAAATTTCTCTTACTTCATTTATAACGTCTTGTAGAGGATGAGATCTTGCGGCAAAAACTTCTGGTGCAGGAGCTTCTACGTCAATGGCTCTAACCAATATGGCATCAGTAGAATGAGATTCAGTTAGTGGTATCGGAGTATCTAGTCCTTGTTGTGTTAGATTTATTACTGTAGTTTTTATTGAATCAAGAAGAATAAAGTTAGGTCTTTTTTTAAGAGACTCAAACGCGGATTTGTTTTTTATCTCTGAAACAGGTATTTTGTTAGTTAGAATAGAAAGTAATTCTTCTTCTGGAGAATTTGTTATGTTGTCTTTTAGTGTGATAATGTTTGAAGTCTGGCCTTTTGTAATCTCAATCCATCCATTTTGTCTTGCGTTTGAGATGGCAGCGTTAAATTCATCCTCTAAGACTGCAATTCTTGCACCTTCAAAAGTGCAAACCTTATGTTTTGCAAGATAATTAACAAGTCTTCTCTCAGGAAGTCCTTTCTCAGCAGTCTCCTTACCGTTTTCTCCAAGACTAGCAAAGGAAACTTCAGATTCATGGACTTCTACTAAATTTTTGTATTTGAGCCACTCAACACCCCTTCTTACTTGATCAATGGTAAGTTGCGCATTTTTTGCAAGTTCATCATGTGAAATGTTAGGCGTTTCTTTTAGGGTCTTGATTATTTTATGTTCAATTGGATGAAGAACTTTTGACATTATCACAAAAAGCAGAAAAGACTTTTTAAACCTTAACTTATCTGAATGATGAATGTCAGGCGACGAGTTCACAGTTACTCCATGGAATGTTGAAGGTGACGTCGATTATGACAAACTTATTCAAAAATTCGGTACAGAAAAAATTTCACCTGATTTGCTTGAGAGAATAAAAAAGAAAACTGGTGAATTACATCCGATGTTAAAGCTTGGATATTTTTTCAGCCATAGAGATTTTGACAAGGTTTTATCCGAGTATGAAAAAGGAAACAAGTTCTATCTTTACACAGGAAGAGGACCATCAGGTTCAATACACATGGGACATCTTCTTCCATGGATTTTTACAAAATATTTGCAAGATAAATTCGATGTAAACTTGATCTTTCAGATTACGGATGATGAAAAATTTCTTTATAGTGACGATAGATCGTTTGATGATGTATCAAGATATACATATGAAAATATCTTGGACATCATTGCGGTAGGATTTGATCCCGAGAAAACAAAGATCCTAATAGACTCCAAAGACATCAAACGGATCTATCCAATTTCTCTTGAAATTGCTAAAAGAATAACATATTCCACCGTAAAGGCAGTTTTTGGTTTTCAAAATTCAACAAACATAGGAATGATTGGGTTTCCACCCATTCAGGCAGCTCCCTGTTTTCTTCCCTCAATAATAGAGGGCAAACCTACTCCTGTCCTCATACCTGCTGCAATAGATCAAGATCCATATTGGCGAGTAACAAGAGACATTGCAGAAAAAATCGGATACCCAAAACCTGCACAAATTCATTCTAAATTTCTTCCTGGTCTTGGAATGAAAGGAAAAATGTCTTCATCGGATCCAGAAACTGCGATTTTTACAACTGATGAAGAAGAGATCGTTGAAAAAAAGATTTCAAATTCATTTACTGGAGGTCAGCCAACTGTTGAACTACAACGCAAATTAGGAGCTAACTTCAACATATGTCCAGTATTTTGGTATTTACGATATTTCTTTGATTCTGAAAAAGATTCTGATGAACGAGCAAGAAAATGTAAGGGTGGTGAGCTTTTGTGTGGCGAATGCAAATGTGATCTTAAAGATGCCGCAAAGCCCTTCATAGTAGATTTTAAGAAAAAAAGAGAAAAAGCAAAAGATCAGGTAAACAGATTCTTGTTTGAATAAAGTCATGAAAAAAAAGATCATATGTGAAGACGAATATGAAGCACAGAAACTCTCTAGTTTAATTTATGTAAAACAAGATAAAGATCCATTCGTCACCGGAATTTTAGAAGTTATTGAAAACGAAGTCATTATACTTGCAAAAGATAAATCAGCACATAGTATTATACTAAAAGACAAATTTGAGGCAGAATCATTTGCAGATTTTATACAATCTGTTATTGAGAAAAAACACCGGATAACAGAAACTGTAGTCTTTAATGAGATAGTTGAGATTACAAAAGAGTGAACTAGACTAGTGATTTGTCCATTTCAGTAGTCATTATTTCTTGTACTTTGAGAAAGTACAATCTAGTGGAGTAAGGCATTTCATCCAAGTGGTTTTCTATTGCCATCATAAAATACCTTACAGCACGTTTTGATATATCCAAATTAAATTTCATGTGCAATACAGGATCTTGTTTGACATTTATCTTATCCACTAACCAAGGAGGAGCCATTTCCTTTGCTTCTTGTATGACTTTATTGTACCAATAGGCAATGTTTTCTGGATTAAGACCGTCTTTTAGTTCTGTTACGTCTGCAGATATTTTGTTTAACATATGATTAGTCAGGTTTTTCATCATTAGATCCTATACATTTTTTGTTTTATTTCAGTTGCTCAAAGATAGACAAGTTGTTTGTCAATTCAAAGCAAATTTCCTTCTACATCAATTTCAGAGTTTTTAATTCGTGTTGTAGAGATGCGTCCACCATCTACTGCAAGAACCATTGGAACATCTACAACTTTCACTGGAGAGAGGTGTTTTTGGGTACGTAATTTGTTTAGTATCTTACCTTGTTCTATTGTTTCTTCGCTAACGACCAAAGCTTCTACTTCATTTTTCAAAACTGCAGGTCCAAAGTCGTTATCAAGTTTGCTTATCTCATAGTGAGAATCTGGAAAATTTTTATTTATCATAGATTTAAGCGACTCTAATCTTTGAGAATAATTATGTAATAGTTTTTTTCCTTTTTTTACGGCAAATTCATCACTTGTAAGACCAATAATAACTATAGATGAAATAGAAAATCCTTTTTGTAACAGTGCTAAGTGCCCCTTGTGTATTATATCAAATGTTCCTCCAAGGGCAACTATCTTAAATTTAGACATACAGATACTTTGTTTTCGTTTAGATTTACTTTACTTTACAAGCATCACATTGATGTGACGACTTGGTTCTGCAAGCGCAACGGCATTTGGATCCCATACATAAACCTCAACAAAGAACGCGCCTGGTTTATCTGGAACCCAACTTACTGAAATTTCCTGTTTTTCCATTCCATGAAATACCCCTTGTACAGTTCCTATGAATTCAACTACGGCTGTATTATCTTTGTTTTGTGTAATATTTTCAGTTCCTACTTGTTTTATTTGAACATAACAAACATAGGGTTGTTCAGCCTGTTCAGGTGCATATTTTATCCATATTTCACTAGTTATTTTGGCTGAACTTCCAATCGGTATTGTTGAGTACCTGTTTCCTATCATATCAGTAACTGATACATCATTTATGGTCACAAGTTCTGTAAGTGAACTTAATGTTGTTTCTATATCTGTGATATCAGTTAAGGTAGATTGGTAATTATCAGACTCTGCAACAAGTTTGTATGATTTCGTAATTGAGTTTGGCGTGGAACTTATCGTAAAGATAGATGTTTTTCCAACACCAATATCTTCTGGTTGTGCTATCGCAGTGGATATCCCAACAACTCTTCCAAAGGGATCATATGAAATCAAATGGATTGTTGTGCCACTTGTAAGTATGGTTCCTTTATTGGTTATAGTTCCTGAAAGTACAAGTTGATCAGAAATTTCCAGGGTTCCAGGAGTTATTACCAGTACTTGTTTTCTTTCCGGAGAGGAATTGAATCCTGTTAAATTAACCGATATGTCAGTTATGGATGGATCCTGTTTTGAGATAATTGAAAATGGTGCTTTTCCTCCAGCTGGAATAACTTTGAGCAATGTTGTACCAGTCTTGTATTCAAGTATTTTTCCAGTTTGATCATAAAAAGAAACTCCTAATTTCACTCCAGTAACTGGAAAATTGTTTTTATTTTGTACCTCACCTATAACCACAGTGGAACCATCTTCTGCCTTATAGCTAAAAGGAGTTAAAACTTCAACAGTTAGACTGTCATTTGGTTTAATGGTTTGTGCCCATGAAAGATTAGATGGTAAGATGAAAAAGGCTAGCAATATAACAAAAATGATTTCTTTCATAGAGATACTTTTCAAAAGTGATTAATCATATACTGTATATCATAATCTAAACAACCTAGACTAGAAGGTTTTACCTACTTACGTTTGGAGATAAAATAGGAAAAAGAATGCAAAGATGTTAGTACATCTATTTTTTGCTCTTCATAGCAGTAATTGCTATCCAGTATACTAGACCTGGCGCTAATCCCACTATCAAAGGAATGTAAACTGCTGCTGCTTCTGACGCCATTTAATTTCCCTACACAGCAGAGAACCAAATGATATTTAAATCCATCTTTCATAGGCACGAAACCTTATACTTTAAAAGATGGACTGGTGGGGATTTGAACCCCAGACCCCCCGCGTGCAAGGCGGGTATTCTACCGCTGAACTACCAGCCCATCATAGGGAATTCAAGGCGTGTAGATTTTAATTGTTGCCTTTGTTTAGGCAAAGATTTTATTGATATGGTTAAAACAATTTTTTTATGGCATTGTTAAAATCTGAAGTTGTCTTAAAGACAGGTGACAATGCACCTGATTTTGAGCTTTTGGGAACAGATGATAAGAACCACAGACTTTCAGAATACAAAGATTACAAGGGATTACTAGTAGTTTTCATGTGTAATCACTGCCCCTATGTTCAAGCAAAAACCAAAGCATTAGTTGAACTTCATGATAAGTTCAAGGATAGAATTGCGATCATAGGAATTAATAGTAATGATCCTACAAACTATCCTGACGATAGTTTTGAAAATATGAAAAGATTTGCTGTGGAAAAAGGGATTAAATTTACATATCTTGTTGATGAAACCCAACAGGTTGCAAAGCGATATGGTGCTGTTTGTACTCCAGATCCATTCCTTTTTGACCAAGATAGGAAACTTATCTTTCACGGCAGAATAGATAACGCTATGAGACCAGAAGATGTTGCAACAGAAAAAACAATGATTTTAAACATAGAAAAACTCCTCCAAGGAAAGAAGGTAGAGAAAGACTTTGACCCGTCAATGGGTTGCTCTATCAAATGGAAAATCCAGCAAACTTAAATGACCGTTGGCTTGAAAAATTTTTGGGCCGATAGCTCAGCTTGGCTGGAGCGTTCGACTGATAAACTTATTCAGATATCGAAAGGTCGTGGGTTCGAATCCCATTCGGCCCATTTTTTAATAGAAAAGATTTATCTTATTCAGAATATACGAACGGACAGTGGCTGATGAAAGAGAAATTTGTTAAAGTCGGTGCCAATAAGATTAGATATCTTGATGAAGGCGGATCCGATGACAATATCCTTCTAGTTCACGGCCTTGGAGCCTCTGCTGAAAGATGGACACATGTAATTCCTCATCTTAGCAAAAAATACCATTTAATCATACCTGATCTCATAGGCTTTGGTTTTAGTGATAAGCCATCTGTAGATTATACACCGGATTTTTTTTCACAATTTATCTTTGATTTTCTGAATACACTCGGGATTACTAAAACAAGTATGGTTGGTTCTTCACTTGGTGGCCAGATCATTGCTGAATGCGCAATAACCCGGAGCAAAATGATTGAGAAGATAGTTCTTGTTTCTCCTTCTGGAATTATGAAGCAGTCTACACCTACCTTCGATGCCTATACGCTCGCTGCACTATATCCAACACAGGATGGTGCAAAGACTGCCTTTCAGATGATGTCAGGAGTCCATAAGGAAATAGATTCCAATACTATAGATGGCTTTATTCAGCGCATGACGCTCCCAAATGCAAAAATGGCTTTTATGTCCACAATTTTGGGTATTCGAAATAGTGTTTCACTCTCAGAAAGACTTTCAAGGATTTTGGCACCTACTTTGATAGTATGGGGAAGACAGGACACGCTTCTTCCCATAGTCTATTCAAAGGACTTTGTTTCTTCCATCAAAAATTGTCAATTTGTAGAAATGGAAAATTCGGGTCATACTCCATTTGTTGAAGAGCCAGAAAAATTCTCAGAGATTGTCCTCAGTTTTTTGAACCAATAAATGGCCATATCTTCTAGGTAGAATAATCCAAATGCATATATAGATAAATAGAAAGACAAAACCTATGACAGGTAATAGTAACCAATATGATCCAACAAGTCTGTTTAAGGAATGGATACAAAAAAGTGGAAAAGCTCAGGCAGAATTTATGAAAACTTTTGGTGCAATGATGGGTCAACAAAAACAAGAATTTGACCCTGTCGAGACGTTAAGAGAGGTAGCAAGTAAAGGAGCAAAAGCTCAATCAGAGATTATGGAAAACTTTGGAAACATACAATCCAAAGCAATGGATAGTGCTTTCAAACTTGCGCAATCAATGCCACAGTTTGTGTCATGGGGAGCATTTAAGACTTCAGTTGGTAGTAATGGAAGAATTTCGATTCCTGAAGCAGAAAGAGATGCACTTGGATTGAGAGAAGGAGATTTGGTTCAAGTAGTAATTATTCCTATAGATAAAAAATCAAAAAAGTGAACAAATTTACTTTTTATTTTTCAGATCTTTCTTTTAACCATTGCCCAAGCTCAGGAAGAACAACTTTTTGAGAAAATGAGCTTGCTATCATACCAACATGACCAGTCGGATAAATTCTAAGAGTTTTATCTTCACTTCCTACTGCATAGTGTAAGGGCATACTGCATTCAGGAGAGACCAGGTGATCACCTACAGCAACCTGCGTAAATATTGGCATGGTAATATTTTTAAGAGATACAAGTTTACCCCCAACGTACATGTTATTTTGTATTAACACACTGTCCTGATATATATCTCGAATCCATTGCTTGAAAAGCTCACCAGGGATTGGAGGAGTTTCACTTAGCCACTTTTCAATACGCAGAAAATTATCAACATAGTTTTTGTCTTCAACATTTCTAAAAAAGTTAATGTACTTTTCTATCCCTTGTTCAAATGGTTTCAAGACCGAGAATACATAATACATGAATTCAGGAGGCATGTTACCGATGGTTTCCACCATATTATCCACATCCACATGCTTGGCAAGGTTGCCAACAACAGTCGTATCTCGCTTACCATCAATTACAGGTGCAGTAGCTATCAAATTTTTGATCTTATTTGGGTGTAATGCTGCATACACTGTAGCCAAAGTTCCACCAGTACAATAACCTTGTAATGATACCTTTTCAACAGATGCTTCATTGCGTACAAAATCTACACAATTATCAATGTAACCATTTACGTAATCATCAAAGCTTAGATATTTGTCTATTTTAGTGGGAGTCCCCCAGTCAATCATGTACACATCAAATCCTTGTGTTAAGATATTTCGCACCCAGCTTTTTTGTGGATGTATATCCAAAATGTGATATCGATTTATCAGAGCATATGCTATGACAATTGGAACTTTATGTTGTTTTTGTGTTGGAGAAGTGAAATGTAGTAAACGAACCTTGTCTTCCGTATAAGCAACATCATAAGGTGTCATTTCAAGATTGATTTCACCTGGAGCCGGAACCATCTTTGGTGCTTCAATAATATTTTTGTTAAATTTGAAAAATTCACTAACAATCTTTGGATCTATTTTTAATTCATTTTCCATCGTTATCGCTTCCTTCATTTTTTTCAAGTTTACTTACTCTTTTTCGTAAAGAATGCAACTCTTTGTAAACATCGTCAAGATCATTTTTGGTTGGAACATTTGCAGTTTCAAGTAAGGTTGAAAGCATGCTGTTCCAGTGTTTTGAAAGTTCAAGTTCACTGGATATTAGCTTCCCAAAGTTTTCTCCAAATTTTTGAGAATCAAAAAGTTGCGTAAAATCATTTTCAAACATATCAATCCAAACACGTTTTGATGCTTCTAGATTTTCCATGTCCTGAGGGATTTCAGGGATTTTTTTATTAACTTTTTCCTGTGCTTCGATCCATGTATCTGAAAGCTGTTTATAGTATTCAGCAAGTCTAGTGTTAAATTCCGTCAGATCTTCGTTTGCTTCAATCATTTCAGTGGTAAGTTTCTTTGCTTGGATAGCAAATTTTCTCATTGGTCCTGCAGAAGTTAGCGCAGCTGGTTTGCTTGCCATGAGGTATACCATATCAGTCCAGAATAAAGAGAGATGTTTGTAATATTCTAATGATTTTTTGTAATCAGTATCTGTTGCCATGTTTAGATAATAGAAAGAGATCGCAATAAATAGATCGTGAATTATAATTATTCGTTGACAATTAATTTTATGAGACAAAAAATAGTATATGAGGCACGATATTATGGACTTTGAGGTAATATGTAAAAAAATCAGGAGTCTGGATTCAAAGATAAGGTTTGCAGGAATGGTGAATAATCAAGGTAGACTTGTTGCCGGAGGTATGAAAGAGGACAAAACATCTCTTGAAGATAAAAAAGATGATGAAATGTTGTTCATGGAACTTGTTTTGAGAACAAAAATGAGGAAGGAATTCGACAAACAACTTGGAGCAGTAAAGTTTGCAATGTCATATAGAGATAAAGCAGTAGTGATGAGTTTTCCAGTTAATGAACATGTCTTGTTGGTTTCTGCTGAAAAAGAAATAGATTTTGCAAAGATTCCATTCAAAATATTGAAGATTTTAAAAATCTAAGATTGCGAGCTTTCGTATATAGTCTGACACCATTGTAGAATGGTGTTTATATCTTCAGAAATAAAATCTGCTTTGACCTTTGTCTTCTTTGTTATTTTTGTACAAAGAACAAGTTGTAGTGCTTTACCAAATTTTGTTTTGCTTGAATTCACTCCTTCAGAAAAGAATTTGGAACCACTTTCTGTAGATGAAAATATCACTATTATCATTAAACCTTGTTTTTTGGTCCAGATCTTGTTTAGAAATTTTTGTAAATCGATATCAAACATGACATCAATTGCGGATGACATGTCACCGAGTTGTGAAACTTTCCATCCATCGATATGTAATGCTGCAGAAGTAGTTTGTGCCGAGAGGGCACTATCATGGTCAGCACAAAACACGATAGCATTCTTTTTTGAATTTGTATCTACTTCTGTCAGATTAATAATTTGAATTGAACTTGAAATTATTTCATCCAGAAAATTTTTCTCTGATTTACCAATTTTTCCTTTCAAATACAAATCCCTGACTGATTCAATTGCAGGGGAAATTACTTCAGTTAGTATCTTTACTGGATTTGCCATTGAATGAAGTGAGTTTCTAAGTAAACCATATGCCTCTTTATGCTCACCTGAGAGAAGATATTCCAAGTATCTAGTTTTTACCTGAAATAGATCAGCAGGAAAATTAAAATGAATAACTCCTTCTTCTATGAACCACATATTTACACTTCCAATGTTTTTTTGCTTGACAAGACTCTCCGCAGCAAAGACGCTAAGATACTTTGTCATTGTGATTCTATTTATTCCAAGTTTTTTGGATATTTCAGTTCCAGAAAGACCTGTCTTTGAATTTCTTAAAATATCAATTAGTTTTTCTTTGATTTTTTCAGGTTGGTAACCTCGTGTCACGAATTTTGAAAATATTCGGTCAGTATAAAGCATTGCCAGATAATTTGACCAACAGTGGGCACAACACGATATGCCCAACTGTGGCCGGGTACTTTGGTATGGTCTGTAGTTACGAGCGCCTGCCTTTAACAATACAATTTCGATAAATAAAAGACGCGTAGGATTGATACTTAATACTTAAAAGATATAATTCAAAGTTATAAAAATCGAATCCAAGTGGAATTAGAAATAATTTAATTTTCAATTATACTAGCGTTACAAATTGTTTTTGTTACTTGGTTAATGATGTCTTCTTTAAAACCAATTTATCATATTTGGTTATGAATCATATTTTGACATAGGATAACACAAAAACATTAAATACTTGTGTACTTTAAAATACGGTAATAGGTTAGTAAAATGCCAAAAGCAGGATTCAAATCAATCACAGTTTCAGAGACAGTCTATAACAAGTTTCATGATGTTTACAAGAAAAATAAACAAGATCTTGCAATGAAAGGCATCAACAGTTTTGCTGGCTATATCACTTTCATGATGGAAGATCTGATGCAAAAAGATGAGACCTTTGCAAGATATGCCCCTAAACTAGAAAAAATTGCAGTAGATGATAACAGAGTAGTTCTTAAAGACAACATAAAAAACAGAATTGCAGAAGTAGCAATTCAAAATGGTGAGCTTTATTGTATGTTGTGTGAAGAAAAAGATTGTTTCCATGTAGGTTTTGTATTTTCGCTTCCCGATGTTTACGAAGTTTTGAATGCACGCGGAATCAAGCACCAGAGATAAAAAATGCAGGAGGTGGGATTTGAACCCACGAACCCCTAAGAGACGGGATCACCCATTTTTATGATCTTAAGTCCCGCGCGTCCAAAGGCCTAAAACCTTCTTTGGCCAGGCTCGGCGACTCCTGCGTTTTATTAGCTAAAAGTTGTCAGAATTAAACGTTTTACAAAAAAATTTTTTCAAAATCAAGTAAGATTAATAAGGTTACAATAAAGCGAGTTTGTCATGCTTCGATAGCTCAGCCTGGTAGAGCGTTACCTTGGTAAGGTAAAGGTCGCGGGATCGAATCCCGTTCGAAGCTTCAATAATTTTTGATCAAGAGTTCAGAATGCCCAGTTCTCTTTTTTGAATCTGAATTTATGGAGCGATTTGCACTTATTTCTATTGTTTTATCCGAATAATCTTCAAAAAGATCTAAGACTTCATCTGATTTTGAGTTTGAAAGCATTACATTACAACCCTTAGAATCTAGTTTCTGAAATTCCAAAAACAATCTTTCTTGATCCTCATAACCAAAACTATCATTTGTGTAGCTAGTAAAGTTTGAAGTTTGACTTACTGGTTGGTATGGCGGATCAAGGTATACAAAATCATTTTTTTGTGCGGTTTCAAGAGTTTTTGTAAAGTCTTGGCATTTGATTGAAATATGATTTAATTGTAAAGCATGGTTTACTGCAAGTAGATTTTCTCTATTTACTATGTTAGGATTTGTGTATTTGCCAAGAGGTACATTGAATTTGCCCTTACTGTTTACTCGGTATAACCCATTAAAGCAGGTCCTGTTTAAAAAAAGCAACCGTGAAACTTTATCGATCTGGTTTTTAGGATTGCTTTCTCGTATTTGATAATAGTATGTTTTTGGGTTTTTGAAATAGTTTTCAGAATGGACCTTTAATGCAGAGATTAATTCTTCTACTCTGTCGCGAATCGTAATATACGAAAGGATCAGATTAGAATTCAAATCAGATACAAAACACTTAGTTTTTGGATTCTCAGAAATCAGATGGAATAGAACTGCGCCACCTCCAAGAAATGGTTCAAAGTAAGAATCAAACTTTTTTGGTATGTGTTTTGACAGTGTTGGCATAAGTTGTCGCTTTCCACCTGCCCACTTGACAAATGGTTTTGGAGTAAAAACTAGAAGTTGCTTGTATTGTTGTTTCAATAATGACTAATCGCAAAATTTTATTTGCGATCAATTGCCAATAAAAGATCACACCTTGTGTAATACTTTTTAATCTAAAATGATGAGACGAATTTTTAAAATAGTATAAACTAGTTACACAAAAAATAAAGTAAAAGGAAAGGGAAGTTTAGTCCCACTTAGACCAAGCTGCCATCCATCTATATGTCCACGTTGTCAGCTTACAACCTAATGCTGCCATCGTTGGAGCCAATACAGCACCAGCGCCAGCGCCTAGTGCTACGGGACTGTTATAGAACTTGCCTACTTGAGGTTCTATCGGAGTCATGTATGGAGGCAATGTTGGCCTTGGATATTTGAATGCAGTCTCTAGCGGGTCTGCTACCAGCATAAGATTTATCATGTTAAACAATGGCAGAGACATTCCAACTAACACACCGCCCATAAGGATGAGAGAGTGTTTGTTTTTCTTTGTCGCCCAGTAAACAAGGTCCAACAGCAATGCTGATGGTATCCAGACTGGTGTAACAACAAAGTCATATGGATATCCTAGTGAAAACCATGCTGCCTTTGCAACCCATGTATACACTGTCATTATCAGTGCATAGTAAGTTGCCGTTCCTGGAACTCCAGTAAACGTAAGGTAGTAGCAGGCACCGACTATAAGCATGAGTGTTTGCGATAATGAAAATATCACAAATGATGTCCATGCCCAGTCTGTATAGAATATGTAGTCTCCAGCGTTAATTGTCAACAATGTAGAGTTGACTGCAACCACTACTATGAATAAGTAGTGAGTACATCGTCT
>Ga0209341_10004684_pt1 | contig 12562 bp, 10 predicted proteins | sample RifCSP13_2_FD_184020 | JGI IMG/M metagenome (GOLD analysis project Ga0209341, IMG submission 184020) | Soil microbial communities from Rifle, Colorado - Rifle CSP2_sed 13_2 (SPAdes) (version 2) | ecosystem: Environmental > Terrestrial > Deep subsurface > Rock core/Sediment | place: Rifle...
TCGAAGATGAACGCGAGCGGGTCGTTGAAGACCGTGCTAGCTTCATCGAAGCTGACACCGTGCTTCTTGAGATTGGCTTCGGCTTTGTCTCTGTCCCATTCGAAACGTACACTCATTCCCGCATGCCTATCGCGTGAAGTCCGAGCCGCTCAGGGGTAATGATACACTCAACTGCTGGGTTTGGGAACTGAGCCGCACCTGTGACGGACTCGAGGTGGGGAGAGGCGGGCCAATGGATATGGAGTTAAGCCTGCGCCCCGTCGCTGAAGGCAGGCGACGGCAGGTCAGGGGAGGTGTTGTTAAGGTTCACCGAACGCGACAGACGCAAATTGCCTCTTGACAACGCAACTCATCGGTGGGCCGGCCTTTCGGTCTGCATGAAGACCTATGGCTGGAGCCAATCCCTATCGGGCTTGGCGAGCTGACGAGCGTTGTTATAAGCCATATCGAGCGTGAGGCGGAATGTGTCAACCATTTGAGACAACTGGATCGAGAATTTAGAGTCGAATCGTAGCGAGTTGGTCGATATTCAAGGCTCCTTTCTGGGGGAAGGGCTGTGGACTTGTGGACAACTCTGCGCTGCGCTCCGAGTTGCCCACAGGGTCCACAGCCGCGACGACGACGGCGGACTCGGTCGCCGACTTGGGCGGATTGATCCAGACCGCAACCGGGAGCGGCGGCGGGGTCGGTTGACCTTTCACAAAACGCTCCGGGTGAGCCGCATAGGCCAGGCGCAGCACCTGCTGGCGCTCGACGAAAAGACGAGCGGCTGCGCCGTAGTGCACGGCGGCGGGGGTCATGTAGCCGATGCCGCTGTGGTGGTGTTCGTCGTTGTACCAGGGGAAGAAGGTCTGCGCCCAGGTGCGTGCATCGGCCTGGCTCCCGAAGCGGTCGGGATAATCGGGTCGATATTTCAGGGTCTTGAACTGCGCCTCGGAGAACGGGTTGTCGTTCGAGACGTGCGGGCGCGAATGACTGTCGGTCACGCCGAGGTCGGCCATTAACAGGGCGACGGACTTGGCGATCATCGGGCTGCCGCGATCGGCGTGGATCGTGAGATGGTCGGGCGAGATGTGCTGTTTGGCACACGCTTCGGTGATGAGGAGTTCGGCGAGTGCGCTCGATTCGCGGTCAGCGAGCAACCAGCCGGGCACGTAGCGGCTGAAGATGTCCAGCATGACGTACAGGTAGTAATACGTCCACTTGGCGGGGCCGAGCAACTTGGTAATGTCCCAACTCCAGACTTGATTGGGGCCGGTGGCCAGCAATTCCGGCTTAGCATAGGCCGGATGGCGCAGTTGGTCACGGCGTTCGCGGACTTCGGCGTGCTCGGCCAACACGCGATACATGGTGCTGGGCGAACACAGATAGGTGCCTTCATCCAGCAACGTGGCATACACCTCGCGCGGCGCACGGTCCACAAAGCGCTCACTGTTGAGCGTCTGGTGAACCTGCTCCCGCTCGGCTGCGCTCAACGCACGCACCGGCTCCGGCTGGGCGGCCGGCGTGGGTTTCGGCCGGCGGGCGCGATAGACGCTGCTGCGTGGCACGCTCAGTACGTCGCACGCCGTCGTCAACCCGAGAGTCGGGGCGAGTTGCTCGGTCGTGGCAATCATTTGCTCTCGTCGCTCGGGGCCTCCGGCAGGCCGAGCATCTGCGAGAGTTTTTTTTGGACGTCAATGATCAACTCGGCGCGCTCGAGTTGGGCTTTCAGTCGCTCGTTCTCGCGTTGGAGCCGGGCGATGTCAGCCGCTTGCGGGTCGGCTTTGCGCCCGCGCTTGGCCGGCGTCAGCCGTTGAAGTTCGCCGCGTCGGCGTTGCTGTCGCCAAGTGGTCAGATGCGACGCGTACAGTCCCTCGCGGCGCAGCAAGGCGCCCACTTCACCCGGCTGCGTGCAGGCCTCCGCTTCCCGGAGGATGCGCCGCTTGTATTCCGCGCTAAAGCGCCGCCGTTCGGCCTTGGGCACGACTTCGGGATCAGGGGTGCTGATCTGCCCGTTGCCCGATTTGAGTTGTGGGGTTTCGTTGTGAGACATCGTTTTTCTCCTTCGCCCTCTACACTAAATTATACGGGAGAGTTGTCTCACTCATTGCGACACAAAGGGAGGCAGGTTGCCGCGCGATAAAAGCCCTCAAACCGCTGGACTACAAGGGCAAGGTCGGCCACCTTTGGGTCGGACAGGCATAAGGGCAAGAGTAACTGAATTGCCCCTCTGTAATACTGAGGTACGGCGGCCTTGTAATTCCTTCTGACTCGCTCTTTAGCATTCTCGACCGCACCTTGAAGGGTTAACTGTAGGGAATGATCGCCCATGGATCGAAATGGCTCTGGGAACCGCTCGCGGTTCTCGCCGATAATGTGTTCCACATTGATTCTAAGCTCGAGCCTTGGGTCGAGCACCAGAGTAGATGGGTCATCAAAATACGTTGCGATGTCCGGCAGCCGAGGGAATCTGGTCAGGTCATAGTCTCCTTTACGGCAGAACCTGACGAAGCGCCATGGCTCGCGATTGGGTTCCTGGTTCTTCGTGAAGAAAGCGAAGATTGACTCCTGATGGTCCGTGACCAACCCGGTATTGAAGCAGGCAAACATTCCGTCTGGGGACTCAGAGATCTTTCCCTGCTCGCTAACTCTCTCAAAGGTGTGATGGAAGTAGTAGTAGAGAATCGGATTGGGCCGATCACTTGCTGTGCGAGCATAAGACCAGTCCTCCGGCTCTGCCATTCTCGCGAGCTCAGCTAGTCTATCGTCAATATTGTGGACATATGCGAAATCGTAAAGAGGTCGGCCAGTAGGTTCAGTAGGCATTGCTGTCCTCCTCGTGGCCCGCCCAACGAATAAGGATTGATGTTGCGCGGAGCCGCCACATAATCCCGAGTTGAACTAAGCCTGTTACTGTACACTGGACAGAGGGAAGCCGATGGGGTATGCTATGCGCAGGATGGGATGATGACCTGTCACCATCTGCCACCCCCATCGGCTATCCCGGCCTGGGAGCAGAGGACCCGAACTAAGCTGCTTGTGAGAGCTCCGACCGGACCGTCCGCCCAGGCCCGCTGGGCCGCACTGTCCAAAGCGTGCCACTTCACGAAAATCATAACAGGGACACGGTAACCCACGTCCGCCGGTGGGCCTCCGGATCCACGACACGGGAGGTCTGTATGACAGTGTACATCGGAATCGACGGGAGTCAAGCCCAACCGATGTGTGTTTTCTGGATGAGGCAGGCGAGCCAATCGCCGGCGTGATGCCTGCCTGAATTTCGTCGCACCGCCTGCCGAATTTCGCAACAGCCAGGAGACTCATTTGTCAGCGAATTAATTTGCCGACAGATACCGGATCAGTTGATGCGACCTTGACAGTTTGGAAAAGGGCTGAGCATTTCAGTACCTCGCTGGCTGCCTACCCTACCTCACGTCCGGTTCGGGACTGGCAGGGCGGCAGTCGCCTGCCGCCCTGACCAAAGCTTGGGCGGCATCATTCTTGCATCAGGCTTACTTCATTGACTGAGATACGGAATATCACGAAGCAACTCTATGAGTGATTTTGCTTTTTCAGATGCTTCGAGAAAGCCGTATGTTTTATGAAACGCCTCAACAACGCCTGAAAGAGCTAGATGCGAGCCGACAGCGCATCGCTGACACTTTTCCGCCAGTGCATGGCTTACATCCGTATACCTTACAACCGCCAGTGCATGCCTGACACTTGTGGCGGTTCTGAGTGACATTCCTGCACCGAGCGTGTCACCTCTGGCTCACCTTTCATGAACCGTACGAGTTGGTGCTTCGGGCGTCAAGTACACGAAGCAGGCCGTAAATGCAGGGTTTTGCGATTCGGTTGCCGCGTCGAAGAATGAACACTCCAATACTGGCCCTATCCATTGTTGAGCAGGTAACCGCCATTCGTGTAGCCAGTGCTGGCGGTTGTCACACACTTGACTGTCAGCCATGCACTGGCGGTTCGGTCATATTCGCGTGGATCAGGGATGCACTGGCGGTTCGCAGCTAGAACTGTGGCTAGAAGGATAAGCATATGTTGCTGTCCTATGGACTCCAACGAATTCTCAAGTGTAGGGGGCCGATTTGTGGGAGTTGTAAGGCCGAAGAAATACAGTGCGCTGAACAACGTGCCGTGTAGTATTTCTGACGAGTGGCGGTAGATCATGAATCTTGCGAAGTGAAGAGCGTTGAAAACCGAGTCACCAAATCGTTGTCCTGCCACCTTGATTCTCTCGTCAATGCTTAAATCTACCCAGCTCTTTTCTCTGCCGGCATGAGATGTGAATTCGGCAATATCAGCCTCCAGCCCTTCAATTGAAGAAGGGTCTGGACGGCTAGAATATGCGACTCGAATAATCTTGTCGCTAATTCTGGATTCACGCTCAAGGTCTTGGTATGCTTTTTGCCGAGCATGACGAAGTGCGCGTTCTGCAATGCTCGGCCCTTCAGCAAGGATATAGCAGATATTAACAGATATCTCAACGGTTGAGCGTACGATGGAATAACAATCGCGTGTTTGAAGACCGGGAGCATTCGAAAGTTGAGTTAGAGTATGTGATGAAGAACCTGCGGCTTGTAGCATTGGTGCTAATACTTGCACCATCAGGTCAGGTATAGGCGTGTTTTCTTTCCTAATGGTTTTTGCAGACTCGTGACCGATCGTAACCGCGACGAGAGCATCCAGTAATCTTATGAGTTGCCCGATGGTTGCGCTTAGGCGATTAAGACAATCGATCAGTTCAGTGGATGGCTTCGCCTGTGAACCCATGATCTCATGTGATGATTGTGCGAAATGCCGGTCGGGATAGAAATTCGGCGCGCACCTTAGGATACGATGGCTGATCCACGCCTTTCGACGTGGGCCTCAGCCCCTCCCGACGGCTTGGAGGCTGGCCGTCGTCACGTCTGCTCACGCTTGCGTAACCACCCGTTCGGATGAGGTTACATTGTCCCAGCAGCTTCGCACCTCACCGTTGCCGGTGACGCACGTGCTGGTAGGATCCTGCTGGCAGAACAGCAGGTGATGTCTCCCCATGGAGCATCACAGCTGCATCTACGGCTTCGTGTCACAACGACCGTAGCTTTAGGTAAGGTGGACCCCCGCCTTTGAAGAACTACGGCTTTCCCGACCTTACTTTACGGACCAGAGCACCACGTGTACTCAAAGGGAAAAGTCCACGTTATAGGCGATGAGAGCACTCCAGTGTAAGTGTCGTATCTTCTTAGCGCTATCATGAGATTCTCCACCTTGAACGCTCCTCCTAGACAATATGAGTTGTCTATCAAAGCTTCGAGGCTGAACGTACCAGAGTTAGACGCTGGTCGAAAGTTTGACGTTGGACAGGTTGCACTATAGTTTGTGCCAAGAATGCAGGCCGAATACGTGGCATTTGTGTCAACGCCGCTATAGGTAACATCAATGAGTATGGAATGAGATCGTCCACCGCGGAGAGTCACGCCAGTTATTTCTCCCATAGGCAACGGAGTAGCCGTGGCAGGTTGAATAGTTACTCGATAACGAAGCGAGCTAGGCATCCAACCCTCTGGAACATATACCTTTGATCCCGGATCCCATTGTGAAGCGGATATACTCGGGAACGAATCACAATCGCTGCAGGACAAATCACAACCGCTGCAACTAAGACTGGATAGACGTACTTCGATTTCTACAACCTCACTGGGGTACAACGTGCCTTTGAACAAATTTATACCGTTAATAAATCTTTGATCGCCTGGCTTTGTCGGATCTCGAATCGCGAGACCTCTAAAATTCATGGTCAGCTCTCGATCCGAAATATTCCTCACCGTGAAGTAAAGCAGGAAACCACTGTAGAGAGTTGTTCCATTCGTCAAAGCTTGCCGGCCAGAGCCATACGTAAGAGCACCGTAGACTATAGGGGAACCACCGACAGTTGGTACAGGTGTCGGCGACGGACTGACAGTCGGTGGTGGTGTAGTTGCTATAAGGCTTGGTGTGGCAGTTGAGGTACGGGTAGCAGTCGATGTTACCGTTGGAGTTGGCGTATGTGTATTGATCACTAGAGGTGTTGGTGTCAAAGTGGGGAGCACGGCACTTAGACTTGGGTACTGGGCTGATTGTCCTGCCCAACGAGCTGCTAAAGGCGGCTCACCTAGAATCTGTTCGACTACTGCCGCCTCACGGTCTCTGTCAGATGTTAACACCACCTCGAAATCTGCAAGCGCGGCATCATAATGCCCCAAGTCAACATGCGCCACCCCACGCTCGAACTGCGCTGTGATGTTCAAGTGCCCGCGTTTCTCACTTCGATTAATCACATCATTGTATTGATCGACAGCATCCTCATAGCGTCCCGCCTGAGCCCACTCGCGCGCCTGCAACCAAAAGGTAATTTCAGTTGCTAAACTCGACGCACCCGTTGCGCTGACCTGTTCCAACTCCCCAACCATCGTCGCGAGCAGTGTATTTCCATCCGATGTGTCCGACACATACTGGTATACTCCCTCAATCACCGTCACTAGTTGGCTGCCGACATTTTCCGGCGATTGTGGGCTAAGCAGTGCCAGCCGATCTTGTTGGCTCAGGCTGAGGAACAGATCACGCGCTTGTTGGACGTATTGTCCCCCCAGCCCGAACAGCCGGGCCAAGCTGTCCAACCGCACCTCGGCACTCGTAGTAGACTGAAAACTTTGGATGAAGGTCTGGGCTTGAATATCCGCCGTTTGCGTCTGCTGTTGGATCGCGAGGAATCCTGCCACACCGATGGCCAGCACAGCGATGATCGTTGTAGCAACAGCGACGCGCTGAGACCAACTCACCGGCGTATTCGCTTTAGCCCAAGTCAGGTCGAATACGCGGCTATACACTCGGTTGTGTACTTCGAGCATACCCTGCTTCGTCGTGCGTATCAGGCCGGTCAACTTCAGCTCATTCTGTTCCAGCGAGCGCTCCTCGTTGAGTACGCGTTTTCCATCCAGCACTTGCTTGTAGACACGCACCATCCTGGCCAGATACGGGCTACTTAACAATCGGTCGCGAATGGCGCGCAGGTTGCTCTCATTGCGCGTTTCGTCGGCTAGAAATAGGCGTTCAACCATTGTATCAACATTGCTCTGCTCGAGTTTGGCATCACCATTGACATATTCGGATACCGCCGCGCATAACTTCTGTGTTAAGTACGGCTGGCCACCGGTCCAGTCGAGTACCCAGCGCAGTATCTCCTCACCCTGACCCGAATGCGTTCTTTCGAGTATTGGTACGAACGATACTAACTCATCGAATTGAAAATCAGTCAGGTCTACATTGACGCCGATGTTGTAAGGAGTGCGCCTACGATCTTTTATCAAGTCGGCGGGGCGAGCGGCACCAACCAGCACAAAGGTGAGACGTTGATACACGGGCTCGCTGGCACGCGCGTTGTACATCGCACGAATAGCGGCAAAGAAATCATCGGTGAAGCGCAATTTCAGCGTCGAGTCGATCTCATCAACGAAGACGACAACTGGCTCGGAGATGCTTGCCAGCACGACTTCACGGAGGAACACGCGGAAGCGCTGTACAGGGCTGCTCTCAGCGTGCGCCTGCCACCACTCCTGTTCGTCAACAGCCAAGCCCAGCTGCTCAGTCAATCGCGTCACCAAGCCAAAGTACCATTCGCTTACCGTCACATCGCTGCCGATAGCGCTCAGGTCGATGATCGCCACGCGCACACCCTGTGTTTGCAACCTATCAGCTGTTCGGATCATCAGCGACGACTTGCCCATTTGTCGGGCAGTCAACGCATTGCAGTACTCACGCGCTAACGTCAATCGCAGCAACTCATCATCTGCTGGACGCCGAACATATGAGGACGCCTCTCGTTTGAGGGTGCCACCAACTACGAAGAAGTCACTTGGCTGAAAATCATCTATCATCGCAGCTCCTCTTTGAAGTAAGCCTCGTACAATCCGCAACGGCAAATACACTCGCCCACCGTCTCTTTAGTTAACCCGGCTGCAATCAACCGATACGAAACGGCTTCATCTGAGCATCGATGGTGCTCGATAACTTGTCGCATGGCTTTCACCAACTCGGGTCGCTTCTTCAATTGCTCCAAATAGAATCGCAAGTGTTTGCCAAACGGTCCTTGGTCACTACCTGCCACCGCAGCCAGTCTATCCCAGGTCATCGTCTGGTCTACCAGGGTATAAAGCGCTTGGCGCACCAGGTAGGGCTGTCCGCCAAGTAGGCTCATCACTTCTGGTATCTCGTGCAGCGCAATCGGATTGCCATGACGATGGTTTAAGTCGACGACTTGATCAACATCGAAATCCTGCAACTCTAGCGTCACCCCCACATTGAATGGCGATTGGCTGACACTTTCAATCAGCAAGTAAGGATGCATAGAAATCACCATGACAACGTTCAGGCGAGACCATACATTGTCGAAGGCTCGCAAGGAATCCCAGGCACGTATTGAGGCAAAGAAGTCCGTTTTGTAGGGCGCGTCTAACAACTGATCGGCTTCGTCAATTGCCAGCAAAATAGGCGATTCTGCCTGTGCCAATACACTTGTTTTTAGAAATTGATTTAACTTGTCCGGTGTGCCTCGCAGTGATTTCCACGCTTTATCTACAGCACTTGGGTCAATGTCCAATTGAAAGGCCATTTCATCCGCCAGATGTCGTAGCAGGCTGTCCAGTGTTTTTCGATATTCGACTTCAATCGTTTGGAAGTCAAGGTAGACTATTGAGCGCTTTTCCTGCTTAGCTGCCTGTATTCCTCGCATGAGGAGCGATGTCTTTCCAGTTTGTCGCCCGGCACGAATAGTAGTTGTTGTGCCAAGCCCGAGTACTTGTCGGTGCAGACGCTGATCAGCAAGGCGCTCAACATAGAAAGGTGAGTTTGGCCGGACTACACCCGATGGAATCTCCAATGTGGGCCTTGGATCGTAGCTAGGGAGAGGCTCTATCAGCTTTTCTTCATAAGCGATAAGTTGACCATCACTGAGAATCGTCTGCTCTATATTTGACAGCGAAAACAAGCGCCCATCAGGTGAGCGCAGGTACAACACCGGCGTACCCCATTCCATCTTATTGCCAGAGGCGAAGATAGCTTTGCGCGCCTCGGACAATGCCGCTTCGGCCGGATAGCCATCTGCCAGTGAACCATAGAATTCTTGGGCCAACTGAATCGCAGCATCATCAGTGATCTCAAACTGCATTGCGACTACAGCTGGGATACCCTGTTGAATCAGTGTTGCCGCCACACCGGCGAATGGATCGGTAGGCGATGTGCGTGCTCCCTCGCAAGCATTCAGCATCACGAGCCGCAACGATCGATGATCGCAAAGAATTGTGGCCAGACGGCTAGCTTTAACGGGATCGCCACTTCGATATTCATGTTCGAAAAGCAGTACGCCATCTTGAGCTTGCTCATCCCAACCACCGTGACCAATAAAGTGGAAGAAATGCACTGGTCCTAAACGCGCCTGCCGACGAAGACGTTGCTGTAGTGTAAACAACGTGGCTGGCTCTAGCCACTCTAATACGATCAGGCCACGCCGCTCAAGGTCACGCAACGCAGTTCTTAGCTTGGTTTTTTCACGGTCGATATCAAGCGTTGGATAATCCGATGGCCCGGCCGCCACGACCAATAGGCGCAGAGGTGGGCTTAACGTCAAAGGCATTATAGGGCGTGGTAAATCGACGTAACGAGTAATCGGGGTCTTTGTTGAAAGAACAATAAAACGTCGGAGAGTAGGATGATAGAGATACTCCCACGGTAGACTAGCCAACTCCGGCACGTTAACCAACCGCATCTTAATTCGCAGTCCGGGTATTTCACTTCGGTCAATTTGATGTAGGCACGATGTGAGACATTCCCGCACAGCACCTCGAAACACAGCATCAAACAGTCTCTTGCCAAAAATCTCGGCGGACTGCATCTCGACGGAGTTAATGCTACGGACGCCAGTTCGCGGATGACCAAATTCGAGAAGGAAGTTTTCAAGTTCTAGATCGGAGAATGGGCGCCGAAATTCGGCTGAGGCTTGACCAGCAGGAGATTCTATGACTCGGGCTTGGTACTTGCCCCTTGCGAGGCGGACAATTTCGAGGTCGAAGTCAACGTAATCAGCGGCGGACATAGGGGATACCTCGCTATCTTAGCCATCGCACAAGCGCATATTTAGCCTTGGATCGCTGGATGTAGTCCCATGCCAGTCATGTGGTGGCTCCGGCGGCCCGGTGAGGCCGGGTTCGATACATGAAATCATACACCGGCTACCCCGTTTCTGCAACAGTGATTCAAAGAGAGCAATGACACCGCCTGGCAGTCGCCGGCAGCGTCGCGGCCTCGACCCAGGATGTCGCACTGAGCGCCATGACTCCGGGTGCCACACATGGCCGCTGCCAAACTCCGGCAAGACGGTCTCTGCCGCTTCGAGAATCAGTGGCCCACCACGATCCACTTCCGCTGCAGCGCCAGCGCCACGCTCAGGCCGAGCCGATAGGCGATCTCCTTGTTCGTCAGTCCGTCTGCCGCGAGCGTCAGCACTTCGAATTCGCGAGGCGAGAAAGGATGTGGCGTGGGAGGATGTGGCTCCAGCGAGCAGTTAGGCCGCAGGCTCCGCATTCCATATATCCACGGCACAGCGCCATTCGCCATCGGGTTCTCGGCGCCAGATCGTGACCGCACGGCCCTCAGTCGTGGTAGGCGCGCCGTCCTGGGCGTTCATGGTGACCGCATTCCGGCTGAGCATATACGCGAGATTTCCATCCGGTGAGAAGGTGACATCCTGCGATGCCCAGGTGATCCTAAACCCAGGGATCTGCATACTGCCCTGTACGTACTGGCGCAATGCAGCCTTGCCGACAACCGCTGGGAGGCCGGGCGGGAGAACGACCGCATCGTCGGTCCAGTACGAGAGAATGCGTTCAATGTCGCGCCCCTCAGAAGCTGCAGCGGCCCATTCGGCGTCGCGCTGGAGCAGCCGGGTTCTTTCCGAAGCCAAATCCATTTTGTGTCTCCTTTCACTTGAACAGGGATAGGCGCGGAGCAAACTTACCAGTCCGCTCCTGGTACTCCCGATACTCGTTCCCGAACTTCCGTATGAGCTCAGCTTCCTCCTTCGGCACGACGAATAAAGCAACGGCGATGAACGCAATCAGGGCCATAATCATCATGAACCCATTGGAGGCCACAATGCTCAGTGAAAGAAACTCTATCGTGGCAACCACGTACAGAGGATGCCGGACCCAGCGATAAGGGCCATGGGTGACCAGCTCGTGACGCTCCTTTGTCAGAAACGTCTCCGATACGTTCTTGCCTATGCTGATCATGACCCAGGTGAGCAAAGGCAGCATCGCCATGCCCACGACGACCCCGAGCCACCGCAGCCATATTGGCAGTGAAAGTGAAGACCATTCCATCCATTCGGGATTCAGCATATATGCTATGAGCGAGAGGTATAGAGGCGCCGCGAAAAGCAGGCGCGCTAGCAAGCCAAATCTTCCTTCGCTCACCCTTGAGATCGTTTCACCCGATTGGCGCGCGCGTCGACGGAAGTATCCTGAGATGGAGAAGGCGGTTACGAAGATAGCGACGAAAAGCCACCTGAATAGTTGCTCGTTTGTCATGGATGGCCCACCACGATCCACTTCCTCTGCAGCGCCAGCGCCACGGCCTCCGTGCGCGATTGAGTCCCGGTCTTGTTGAAAATCGAGTTCATGTGGAACTGCACGGTCCGGTCGCTCAGGCCGAGCCGATAGGCGATCTCCTTGTTCGTCAATCCCTCTGCCGCGAGTGTCAGCACTTCGAATTCGCGCGGCGAGAAAGGATGTGGCGCGGGAGGCTGCGGCTCGAGCGATGCGGCGAGATCGCGCGCTTCGGCCAGCGCCTGCTGCGCCAGCTTGCTGAGCGCCGCGACCGCCGCGCGGGCCGGGTAGTTGTTGGCCGGCAGCGCGCGCTCGTAGGCGCGCGCCTGTTCCATGAGCAGGTCGAGCGCGTCGAGCAGGCCGGCGGCAGGCAAGCCTTGCGAAGGCCTCGGAGCCTTCGTAAGGTTGAATATGCTCGCCAGCAGATCGGCGGCCAGGTCGCCCGCCACCTGATAGCGAGCTGCGGGGTCTTTGGCGAGCGCACGATCGAGCACGGCCTGCACGGCCGGGCCGGCGTTCGGAATGGGCGGCGGCGGCTCTGCGATATGCTTGACGATGAGCGAGAGCGCCGTTTCATCCGGCGCGTCGAACGGCAGCTTCCCGGCGAGCATCTCGTACAGCATGACGCCCAGCGAATAGACGTCGGAGCGCGCGTCGGCCGGCTCGCCGCGCGCCTGCTCGGGGCTGATGTAGGCAGGCGTGCCGATGAACGCGCCGGACACGCTGCTGCTCACGCCGCGCATCAGGCGCGCCAGCCCGAAATCGGTCAGCACCGCGTCGGCGTCGAGCGGCAGCGGCGCGTCGGGATCGATCAGTGCAGATTCGCGGCGCAGCATGACGTTCGCCGGCTTGAGGTCGCGGTGGACGATGCCGCGCGCGTGCGCGTAATCGAGCGCGGCGGCGAGCGATATGACGACGCGCGCGGCGGTCTCGGCGGGCAGCGCGCG
>Ga0209341_10004686_pt1 | contig 12558 bp, 12 predicted proteins | sample RifCSP13_2_FD_184020 | JGI IMG/M metagenome (GOLD analysis project Ga0209341, IMG submission 184020) | Soil microbial communities from Rifle, Colorado - Rifle CSP2_sed 13_2 (SPAdes) (version 2) | ecosystem: Environmental > Terrestrial > Deep subsurface > Rock core/Sediment | place: Rifle...
GGCGCGGCCCCTCTAGTACAGCCGCTCGCGATCGAAGACGTTCAGCAGCGGCTCACCAGTGCGATACCGGCGGAGATTCTGGCAGAAGAGGTCCGTCAGCGCCGCATTTTCACTGTCGACGGTGCTCGCCGAGTGCGGGCTCACGAGGACGTTGGGCAGGTCCCACAGCGGATTGGTCGGCTCCGGTGGTTCCTTCGCGAAGACGTCCAGGGCGGCGCCGCCGAGCTGCCCACTCTGAAGGGCCGCGATCATTGCCGGTTCGTCGACCACCGCGCCGCGGGCCAGGTTGATCAGCACCGCGCCACGCTTCATCGCCGTGATCTCGGAGGCGCCGATCAACCCTTCCGTGTCACGTGTGTGCGGGACCGCCAGGACGACGAAATCGGCCTCGGACAAGATGGCCTTCAGCGCCGAGGTCGGCACCAGCCGGTCGAGCATGCCGTCCAGACCGGCCATCGTTTCGGCGTTGCGCCTGGTGCCGAGCACCCGCATCCCCATGAAGCGGCAGTACCGGGCCACTTCGCGCCCGATGGTCCCCAACCCCACGACGGCCACCGTGGCCCCCGAAAGCGTGCGCCCGCAGTACCGCTGCCACCGGTGCGCGGCCTGCTCGCGGACCATGCGGAAGCCGTCTTTGGCGAACCATAGCATCGCCATGAGCGCAAAGTCGGCCAGCGGCCGCGAGTGGACGCCGCGCGCGGTTGTAAAGACGATCGGCGCATCGATTAGACCGCTGCGTACCAACGTCTGCCCGATGCCGGTGCTGGTGGCCTGGATCCATCGCACGTTGGGGATCAGGCCGGCCAGCGCGCGGAGGTTCGGATAATCGAAGTCGAGCATCACCTCGGCCGCGGTCAGGTGCTGTCGCCAGAGCGCCTCGTCGCGGTCGGAGCGCTTCAGCGGATGTCCCACGTGGTCGCAGGTGTACCGCGGGGTGGGAAGCAACGACGGCTCGTAGATGAGTTGTACCCCGTCCTCGGCGCGGATGCGCTCGACGTGCTCGGGCTCGAGGTACGAGGCGATCAGCACATTCATAGAACACTCCTTTGCTGGCGCAGGAGGAAATGCCGATGGAGGACACGAAGGCCCGGCCCGTGCTGCGCTGTCATCGCGTTCGCGCGAACGATGTGATTTCCTGCCCTGACGGCGGCAGTTCTGGGTGAGCATCCCCGTGGCGTCGAGCGACGTCCGTATCAACGGTGACCGGGTGAGTCGCCGGCTGCAGGAGCTCTCCACGATTGGGCGCGATCCGCGCGGCGGGATGAGCCGGTTCTCCTTCACACCCGCGCACGCGCAGGCCTGTCTGCTCGTTGCGGGATGGCTGCGGGAGGCGGGGCTCGATCCCGCGATCGACGGCGCCGGCAACCTGGCCGGCCTCGGTCCGGGACGCGGGGCGGCACTCTGCGCGGGTTCGCATCTCGACACGGTGCCCATGGGCGGGATCTACGACGGGGCGCTGGGAGTGGTCGGCGCGGTCGAGTGCGCGCAGGCGCTGCGAGATGCGGGCGCGTCATTGCGCAGACCCTACGCGGCCCTGGCCTTCGCGGACGAAGAAGGCCACTCGTTTGGCATCGGGTGTCTCACCTCGCGGGCGCTGGTCGGCGAGTTACCCGACGAGCAGATGCGCACGATACGCGACCGCGAGGGCCGCACGCTCGCCGAACGCGCCGCCGCGTGGGATTGTCCCCTCCCTCACCGCGACCCACCGCGGCTGGCGGCCTACCTCGAGCTCCACATTGAACAGGGACCCCGCCTGCACGCTGAGGGACTCGATGCCGCCGCCGCGACCGCGATCGCGGGGATCAGCCGGACGACCGCGACGTTCATCGGTCAGGCCAATCATGGGGGCACGACACCGATGGCGATGCGGCGCGACGCGCTGTGGGGCGCCGCCACACTGGTCCTAGACGTCAGACGTCTCGCGCTGGCATCAGCCGGCGCCACCGTCGCGACGGTGGGCAAGATCGACGTCGAGCCCGGCGCCACCAACGTCGTGCCCGGCGCTGCGAGAGTGCGCGTCGAAGTCCGCAGCGGCGAAGACGCACGCCTCGCGCGGCTTCGCGCCGACGTCGAGGCCGCCGCACATGCCGCGGCACGCGCCTTTGGGTTAAGCGTGACGGTCGATCCCTGGGACAGCCTGCCGCCTCAGCCGCTCGATGACGGCATCCGCACCCTGGCCTTGGCACACGCCGCGCGTCGGGGTCTGCACGCGATCAGCATGCCGTCGTGGGCCGGGCACGATGCGAAGATCCTCGCGCCCCACGTGCCCGCCGGGCTCATCTTCGTGCCCAGCCGGGACGGTATCAGCCACTCCCCCGCCGAGTTCACCTCGCCCGCGCAAATCGCCGCCGGGGTCCAGGTGCTGATGGATACGCTGGTGGCGATCGACGCCGCCTCGCCCGCCGCGTGAGCTGCGTACGCGGATGGCGGCGACACGGGCCGCGGCGAAACTGTACGTCGGCACATCGGGGTTCAGTTATCCGGAGTGGCGGGGGACATTTTACCCGAAGGGCCTGCCCGCCGACCAGATGCTGGAGCACTACAGCAGCGTCTTCTCGACGGTCGAGCTGAACAACACCTTTTACCGCTTCCCACGCACCGAGCACGTCGAGGAGTGGCGGCGCGCCACCCCGGTTGGGTTTCGCTTCAGCATCAAGGCCAGCCGGCAGATCACCCACAACAGGCGCCTGAAAGACGTCGACGAGCTGGTCCGCGTGCAGCTCGAGCGTATCTCCGGGCTCAAAGATCGCCGCGGCCCGCTGCTGTTTCAACTGCCGCCATCGCTGCGACGCGACCTGCCCCTGCTGAACGACTTTCTCTACGCCCTGCCGCCGATGCCGCTCGCCCTGGAGTTTAGACACATCTCCTGGCATGTGGATGATGTCTACGCCGCGCTGGCCGAGCATCGCGCCGCACTGGTCATCATGGAATCAGACGAAGACGAGCCGGTCATGACGTTCGTGGGACCCATCGTCTACCTGCGCCTGCACCGCTCGGTCTATCCGCCCGACGCGCTGCAGGCCTGGGCGGATCGGATCCGGGAGCAGCTTGCGGCCAAGAAGGACGTCTATGCCTACTTCACCCACGAGGAGGGCGCGCCGGCCCCCGACTACGCCCGCCAACTGTCCGGGCTGGTAAGCGGGTAAAATAGAGAACGGAAGATCATTTGCACAGGAGGTCTACGATGCGTCTGTCTCGTGTTATCGCCCTCGTCGTTGTGACCGCCGTTCTCAGCGCGAGCCTCACGGCAACCGCCTACGGGCAAGACGTCTTCAGCATCATCAAGACGCTTGGGGTCGGCGCGGCCGTCAAGGTCTTCGCCCCACAGATCAACAACTTCATCAACACCCTGCTCCAAAACAAGGGCGCCGCGGTGCGGGCCCAGACCAAAGTGGTCCCGGTCCTCAGTATCTCCATCGGCATCGGCAACCCGAGCGGCGCGTATATCGGAGCCGCGCAGGTCTCGGGCCCGGTCTCGGCGGTGAACAAGGTCGAGGCGGTCGCGCTGCTGGAGGCCGATTTCCAGACCGCGTTCCGGATCAAAGCCTACGTACCGGTCGACAACTTGCAGCCTTGGAAGGCGTTCCGGCGGGTCCCGGGCGTCGGTGTCTCGGCGATCGTCGACATCCGCATCTAGCCCTCGGGCCCTTGATCGAGCGGGCGTAACCCACTACGCTGTGGTCGGGGGTCGTGCCGCGCGGCTACAAGGGGATGGCCGAGAGGTTTGAGGTCGCCCGAAACGGGAAAAAACCCCATCCGGAGGTGACACCGTGGACGCATGGCTTGACCCATTCATGCGGGTTCTCCGCAATCTGTACCGGGACGAAGCGGGTCAGGAAGTCCTGACCTGGCTTCTCATCATCTTCGTCCTGTGGCTCGTTATCGCGGGGCGCCGCCTGATCGTTCAGTAACCCAAAGGAGGTTCCACCTCATGTCCTGGCTGATGATGGCCCTGCGCGATCTTCGTCGACGTCACCGCGGTGAGGACGGTCAGGTGGAAGCCATCGTCCTCGCGCTGGTCATTTTCCTTTTGATCCTCATCATCTCGGGCCGCCGAGTCCTGGTGCAATAGCCGCACCGCGCCTCAACAGCAGAGCGTCGGCCGGGACTCCACCGGTGCCGTAGCAGGCGCCGGTGGAGTCATCCTTTTGCCGCCACCGTGCGACAAGGGGGACGCCGGTGTGCTGCGGAAGCTACCACGTACGACGGATCCAGGAGCGTGGCATGGCGAGCGGCAAGCTGAGAGTTGGCATGCTCGGGGCTGGCACGTGGGCCAAGGGCGCCCACATACCCGGCTGGCAGCGTGACCCCCGGTGCGAGGTCGTGGTCATCTGCGATGTCAAACGCGAGATGGCCGATGAGGCCGCACGTCAGTTCGGCGTCCGGGAGGCCACCAGCGACTGGCAGGGGACTGTTGCGCGTTCGGATCTGGACGTCATCGATATCGCCACCCCCTCGCAGACCCACCACGACCTTGCCGTCGCAGCACTGGAGGCCGGCAAGCACGTGCTGTGCGAGAAGCCGGTCGCCTATGACTTCCGCGACACGTTGAGGGCCGCCGATCTGGCGAAGCGGAAGGGCGTGAAGACGAAGCTCGGATTCACGTTTCGGTACAGCCCGGGGGTCCAGTACGCCAGATCGCTCCTCGACGAAGGGTTTGTCGGCGACCCGTTCATCTTCAACGGGTACGAGCAGAACTCGCAGTGGCTCAACCCCCAGACGCCGCTCCGGCAGGTCAACCCCACCGCCGACCAGTCGGTGCTTCACACGTCGTCCGTAGAGGGCTACGGCGCGCCCATCATCGACATCGGCATGTGGTGGGTCGGCGCCGGCTACGCGCGGTGCGTTGGGGTGATGAAGAACTTCATCCCCGAGCGGATGGTGCGCGCGACCGGGCGCATGATGCGGATGAACATCGATGACGGCGACATCCATGTCGTCGAATACGGCAATGGGGCCATCGGCTCCATCCAGACCTCCTACATCACGATCGGCAACTATCCCGGCGTCGAAGCGCGCATCTATGGTCGTAAGGGCGCCATCATCTGCCGGCTGATTCAGGAGTTCGGCGTGGCGGAAACGATCAAACTGGCCACGCCCGATGACGTCGAGTTCAAGCAGGTTGAGATTCCTCAGCGCTTTTACCCGACCGGCGGTAATCCGCGCGAGTTGTGGCGCACGCTCTTCTACGCAAATCTGATCAAGGATTTCGCCGATGAGATCCTCGGCGCGAGCCCCCGCAACCAGGGGAGCTTCGAGGACGGCGCCCGGGTTCAGGAAGTGATCAACGCGGTTGAACGGTCGCACCACCAGCGGAGGTGGGTCGACCTGCCGTTGGGCGATGGGTAAAACTTCGACAGGTGAATGTGTGGCAGACGCTAATTCTTACTACGTGAGATTGTCCAAGGGGGGGACATCTTATGGATAGCGGACGACTGAAGCGTCGGGAGTTTCTTGCCCGAGCCGGAGCCCTGGCAGGGGCGGCCGCGCTGGGCGCCACCGGGATCCAGAGGATCGCCTGGGCGGCGCCGGCGGGGAGCACCCTGGTGTACGGCGGGTACGATTTCGATGACCACCTGGATCCCGCGGTCACCGACTTCGACTCGACCATCCGCGTGACGCTCAATATCGTCGAGCCGCTGGTGTGGGAACCTGAGCCGGGCGTGTTTATCCCGGGGCTCGCGGAATCGTGGGCCGTCTCGCAAGACGCCAAGACCTACACGTTCAGGCTGAAGCGGGGCGTGAAGTTCCACGACGGGACGCCGTTCAACGCGGAGGCGGTCAAGTTTTCGATGGACCGCATTGTCGACCCGGCCACCAAAGCCGGGCAGTCTCACGACCAGATCGGGCCGTACGATCGCACGGAAATCGTCAACGACTACACCGTCAGGATTCAGATGAAAGAAGGGTACACCCCGCTGCTCACCAACCTGAACGGCTATCTGGGAATCGTCTCGCCCACCGCGGTCAAGAAGATGGGTCCCGCCGAGTTTGACCGGCGTCCCGTGGGGACCGGGCCGTTCATCTTCAAGGAATGGGTGCCCAAGGACCACGTCACCCTCGTGCGCAATCCGGACTACAACTGGGGGTCATCGTTCTTCAAACACAAAGGGCCCGCGTATCTCGAGCAAGTCATCTACAAGATCATCCCAGAGGATTCCGTCCGGACGGGGACGCTGCGGAGCGGCGAAACCCAGTACATTACTGACCTGGCGCCGCTCGAATACGCGTCCATGAAGCGGAGCTCGAGAATTACGGTCATCGACAAAGGGCAGCCCGGGTCAGGATTTGTGCTGCTCTTGAACGTCACCAGCAAGGGCCCCGTCAGCGAACTCGCTGTGCGCCGCGCAATAGAGTACGGCGTCGACCGCGAGGGGCTCAACAAATCCGTGTTCCAGGGTCTGAACAAGGTCGCCTGGAGCCCGTTGATGCGCCCGACGTTCGGGTATGATCCGGCGACCGAGAAAGTCTACAGCTTCGACCCGACAAAGGCCAAACAGACGCTCGAAGAGGCCGGTTGGCGGGTCGGGTCGGATGGAATCCGCGAGAAGGGCGGCCAGAAACTCACGATCGACTTCCCCATCATCGGGCGGCCGCGCGACCGCGCGATGGCCGAGTCGGTCCAGGCCAGCCTGCGGGAGATCGGTATGGACGTCAAGGTCTCGCCGCTGGAGCGCGGTGCGTTCACTGAGGTGCGCCGGCAGAAGCGGTTTGACGTCAATTTCATGTGGTTCTCGTACGGGGACCCCGACGTCCTACGGACCCTCTTCCACTCGTCCAACATCAACGCGTTCAACCGCGCGCAATATCAGGTGCCGGAGGTCGACCGGATGCTCGAGCAGGCCGCGGGCCTCACGAACAAGACTCGACGCGCGCAAGTGTACGCCGAGATCCAGCAGCGTGTGCTTCGGGATGCCGTCGTCGTCCCGCTGGTCGATACCGTGACGCACAATGCCAAACGGGCCGAGGTCCAGGGTGACCATCTCGATGCGCTGGCGTCCTACGTGTGGCTGTACGACGTCCAAATCAAGAAGTAACCTCTGAGCAAGGTGGCGCGAAGTCTCCGTGACGGGCGCGGTGATGATCGTGTCGCCGCGCCCGTCTTCCTTGTAGCGTAGCCGCCGGTGCACATCACAGGGCCCTCGTCCAACGGGTCATGCTAGCCTCATTCATCGCTCAGCGCCTCCTCCAGTTGATCCCGGTGTTGATCGGCATTTCGGTGTTGACGTTTCTCATGCTCCACCTGGTGCCGGGCGATCCGGTATCGATCTTTGCCGGAGACAAACCGCTCACAGAGGAACGCGCGGCCGTCCTTCGCCACGAGCTCGGCTTGGACCGCCCGTTGTGGGTGCAATACTTCGACTATGCGAGCCACGTCGTCCGCGGCGACCTCGGGCGCGCGCTCCGCAACCAGCGCCCGGTGCTCGACAGTATCATCGAGGTGCTGCCCGGCACGGTGCAGTTGACGCTCGCCGCGTTGACACTGGCCGTGCTGACGGGCGTGACGGCGGGCGTCGTGGCGGCCCTTGCGCACGGCACCTGGCTGGACACCGCGGCGATGGCGTTTGCCATCCTTGGCGTGTCGATGCCGGTCTTTTACTCCAGCCTCCTGATGATCTTACTGTTCTCGTTCACGCTTGGCTGGCTTCCGGCCACCGGCCAGGGTGGGATCGAACGACTGATCATGCCGGCCCTGGCACTCGGATTCATCTCCTCCGCGCTCCTGGCCCGGCTGGTTCGCTCGGGCATGCTCGAGGTGCTGAGCCAGGAGTATGTCGTCACGGCGCGCGCCAAGGGTCTGGCCCGTCGCGTCGTGATCCTCCGTCACGCGCTCAAGAACGCCCTGATCCCCGTGATCACGATGATCGGCCTCCAGCTGGGGGCGTTGCTCGGCGGGGCCGTGGTCACCGAGACGATCTTCTCACGCCCGGGTGTAGGCCGGCTGGCTGTCGACGCGATCCTCAGCCGGGACTTCCCGCTGGTCCAGGGTACGGTGTTGTTTGGCGCCACGGCCTATGTCCTGGTCAATCTTGCGATCGACGCGCTGTATACGCTCGTCGATCCTCGGATCCGATACAGCTGAGAGAGACGTCAGCATGCAGGAGCAGTCGCTCTCGCATCCAGAGACTGCCGGCCGGGACGTCCGCACCGGCCCGAGTCCGGGCAGATATACGCTGCGGCGTCTTCTGCGTAGCCGCAGCGCGATCGTCGGCGGCGTCTTGCTCGTGGCGATTGCGCTCACGGCGATTCTGGCACCGATCATCAGCCCCTACAATCCCATCAAGACCAACCAGCGCGTCCCGCTGGAATCACCGAGCCCCGGCCACCTCATGGGCACCGACCGGTTCGGACGGGATATCTTCACACGCGTCCTCTGGGGCGGGCGTATCTCGCTCTTGGTCGGCCTGGTCTCGGTGGGGATCGCGGCCTTCACGGGCGTCACCCTCGGGCTCGTCGCCGGTTACTACGGCGGACGCACTGACACCCTCATCATGCGATTCGTCGACATCCTGCTGGCGTTCCCGGGGATCCTCCTGGCGCTTGCGGTCATTGCGACGCTGGGCAGCAATCTCCGAAACTTGATGATTGCCGTCGGCATCGCCGCCATTCCGGACTACGTCCGTATCATGCGCGGAACCGTGCTGAGCCTCAAGGAGCGTGAGTTCGTGCTCGCGGCGCGGGTCGTCGGATGCCGAGACCTTTCGATTATCTTCAAGCACATCTTCCCGAACACGATGGCCCCGCTGACCGTGCTGGCGACGCTGCGGATTGCCGGTGCCATCATCACGGGCGCCACCTTGAGCTTCCTGGGGCTTGGCATCCAGCCGCCCACCCCTGAGTGGGGCAACATGCTCGCAGAAGGACGAGGATTTCTTGAGCACGCGTGGTGGGTCGCGCTGTTCCCCGGGCTCGCCATCATGGGGGCGGTCTTTGCGATCAATCTCCTGGGCGATGGCCTACGCGACGTCCTCGACCCGCGGTTACGGCTCTGATCGTCACGGACGAAGAGCGAGGAGAGGATGTGGGGACATGACAAAGGACAGGCTGAGAATTGGCATGCTCGGAGCCGGCAGGTGGGCGAAGATCGCCCACATCCCTGGTTGGCAGCGAGACCCGCGCTGCGAGATCACGGTGATCTGCGACGTCGATCGCGGGTTGGCCGACGCGGCCGCCCGGCAGTTTCACGTCCGCGAAGCCACCGGCGACTGGCAGGCGACCGTCTCGCGCACGGATCTAGACGTCATCGACATTGCGACGCCGTCGCACACCCACCACGAGCTGGCCGTCGCGGCACTGGAGGCCGGCAAGCACGTCCTGTGCGAGAAACCCGTCGCCTACGACTTCCGCGAGACCATGCGGGCCACCGAGCTGGCGAAGCGCAAGGGCGTGAAGACAAAACTCGGATTCACGTTTCGGTACAGCCCGGGCATCCAGTACGCGAAGTCCCTGATCGACGACGGTTTTGTCGGCCGGCCCTTCATTTTCAACGGCTACGAGCAGAACGCGCAGTGGCTCGACCCGCAGACGCCGCTCCGCCAAGTGGATCCAACGGCCGACCCATCAGTGATCCATACCCAATCGCTCGAGGGGTACGGCGCGCCGATCATCGACATCGGCATGTGGTGGGTCGGGGCCGGCTACACGCGATGCGTCGGGACGATGAAGAACTTCATCCCCGACCGCGTGGTGCGCGCCACCGGACGGATGATGCGGATGAACATCGATGATGGCGATATCCACCTCGTCGAGTACGCGAACGGCGCGATCGGTTCTATCCAGACGTCCTTCGTAACCATCGGCAACTTCCCGGGTACGGAAGCGCGAATCTACGGTAGCAAGGGCGCCATTATCTGCCGGCTCGTGGAGGAGTCCGGCGTGGCCGAGACGATCAAGCTGGCCACGCCCGACGACGTGGAGTTCAAGCAGGTCGACATCCCCCAGCGTTTCTACCCTGCCGGCGGTCACCCCCGTGAACTGTGGCGAACGCTCTTCTACGCGAATCTGATCAAGGACTTTGTCGACGAGATCCTCGGCGACAGCCAGCAGAGCCAGGGCAACTTCGAGGACGGCGCCAGGGTGCAGGAAGTCATCAATGCGGTCGAGCGGTCGCATCACGAGCGACGATGGGTTGACCTGCCGCTGGACCGTGAGGCCCGGCTGGCGGGACGCCGGTAGGCGTGGGCACTCCCGCATCGGCCTTCTCGGCCGCCCTCGAGGCGTTCTTCGCCTGGTACTATCGCGCGAACCCGGTCAACGCGACGTTCATCGGTGTCCACGAGCACGACCATCGCCTGCCGGACCTCTCTGAACGCGGCGTCGCCGACACCATCTCGGGGATGGACGCCCTCAGGGCGCGCTTCCGCGACCTGCCTCCCGAGCCGTTGACCCAGGCAGAGGCGCTAGACCGAACACTGGTTGAAGGCTTCCTCGACATCCACCAGTGGGAGATCACCTCCACACACTCTTATCGACACAACCCCTGCGTGTATTCAGGGGAGGCCGTCTTCGGGGTGATCGCCCTCTTCCTCCGCCCGTTTGCGCCGCTCGCCACCCGGGTCGATGCAGCCGTTGAACGCATGATGGCGATCCCCGCGTTCCTCGCGCAGGCCAAGCAGACGATCGCCACTGCGCCGCGCGCGTGGATCGAGCGGGCCAGCCGCGATTGCAACGGCGCGCTCGCGTTCTTCGAGGACGGCGCGGAGATCCTGATCCGCGACGACGGCGTGCGGAATCCGCGGTTCCGCGCGGCGGCCGGTGTGGCCGCCAACGCGTTTCGCGAGTTCCGCGCCTATCTCGAAGACGACCTGCTGGCGCGGGCCACCGACGCCTACGCCTGCGGCGATGCGGCCCTCGACCTGTACATCCGCCGCGGCCACTTCATCGACATGCCCGCGGGTGAGATCTCAGCGTGGGCGGAAGAGCGCATGGCGGCCGCCGAGACACACCTTCAGGGATCCGCCTCCCAGCTCGGCGCCGCCTCGTGGCGCGAGGCGCTGGCGGGGCTCGCCGACCGCCACCCGGCGCCCGAGCGTTACTACACGCGCTACGACGAAGTCTGGCAGGCGGCGCGTGCGGCGGCGAAAACGCACCGTCTCGTGACCTGGCCGGAGTATCCCATCCGCTACGTCCCACAGCCTGCCTGGGCCCGAGGGGCGGCGCCGTCCCTCTACTTCCTCTTCTACCGCGCGCCTGCGGCGTTCGACCGCGTGCCGATCGTCGACTATCTCGTGACACCCATCGAGCCGGGCATGCCGCCTGAGGAGCAGCGACGTCGGCTGCGCGCGACCAACGATAGCGTGATCAAATTGAACCACGTCGTCCACCATGGCGGGTTGGGTCACCATGTCCAGAACTGGAACGCGTATCATCGCGCCGAATCCCGCGTTGGCCGGATGGCCGCCGTCGACTGTGCCACCCGCATTGCGATGTTCTGCGGCGGCACCATGGCGGAGGGCTGGGCCTGCTATGCCACCGACCTGATGGACGAGGTCGGGTTCCTCGAGCCGCTCGAACGCATCTCGCAGGCCCACGCGAGGCTGCGGATGGCCACGCGCGCGCTCGTCGATGTCCGGCTGCACCAGGGCGCGTGGACGCTTGATCAGGCGGCGGCCTACTATCGGGAGCGTGTCGGCATGTCCGCCGATACCGCGCACTCCGAGGCCGTGAAGAACAGCCTCTTCCCCGCGACCGCGCTGATGTATTTGACGGGGACGGAGCAGATCCACCGACTGCGGCGCGATCTGACGGCGAGTACGCCTGGTTTCGATCTGCGCCGATTCCACGACAAGTTCCTCTCGCATGGGTCCGTGCCGGTCTCTCTGGTCGCCAAAGCCATGCAGGCGAAGGACTAGTCAGTGCGGTTCCGGTATCGGGTCTTGATCCTCTGGAACTCCTCGACGGTCTTGGGGCGGGTCTCGCCCAGCAGGCGCGAGAGTGCCCGGTCGGCGAGCAGTCGCCCGCCCGTCTGGCACGTGGGGCAGTAGTTGCACTCGTTCTCAGCGTAGACGATCCGCTGGACCGGGGTCCCGCATACCGGGCAGGGCAGGCGATATCGACCGTGGACCGCCATATCCTTGCGGAACGCCGTCACGCGCTCGGGAAACCCGTCCCGCGTCTCGGCGCGCAGGCGGGCGATCCACTCGGTGAGCGTGGCGCGCGTGGCTTGAAACAAACGCGCCACCTCGTCATCGTCGAGGCGACGCGTCAATTTGATCGGTGACAGCCGTGCGCGGTGGAGGATCTCGTCCGAGTACGCGTTCCCGATGCCACTGAAGAGGCCGGGATCGGTGAGTGCACGCTTCAGCGTGTGATTCTCTCGCGTCAGCGCCTCCCTAAAGACCGCCAGGTCGACCTCGAGCGGCTCGATTCCTCCCTGCCCGAACTGATGCAGGTTCTCTTCCCCGCGCACGAGGTGTATCGACGCCCGCTTCCTGGTGCTCGCCTCGGTCAACATGAGTGTCCCGTTCGGAAAGTCGAACGCGGCATGACCAACCTTGCCCTGGACGCGGGCACCGCGGCGGTGCCAGTGGAACCGCCCGGCGATCATCAAGTGGACGA
>Ga0209341_10004687_pt1 | contig 12554 bp, 17 predicted proteins | sample RifCSP13_2_FD_184020 | JGI IMG/M metagenome (GOLD analysis project Ga0209341, IMG submission 184020) | Soil microbial communities from Rifle, Colorado - Rifle CSP2_sed 13_2 (SPAdes) (version 2) | ecosystem: Environmental > Terrestrial > Deep subsurface > Rock core/Sediment | place: Rifle...
CGCCGACTACCTGCGCAAGAACGGGGGGTTCATCCCGGGCATCCGCCCGGGCAAGCCGACCGAGGACTTCCTGGCGCGCGTCACCAACCGGATCACGCTGGGTGGCGCCCTGTTCCTGGCCACGCTGGCAGTCCTGCCATTGGTCGTGTCGGCGCTGATCCCGGGAACCCAAGCATTAAGCCTGGGTGGCACGAGCGTGCTGATCCTGGTCAGCGTGGTGGTGGAGACCATGAAGCAGCTCGAGGCCCAGATGATGATGCGCCACTACGAGGGCTTCATCCGGTGACAGACGCGGGCCGCGGCCGGATGGCCCCGCGCCCGCGACGGATCCTGCTGCTGGTGGCACCCGTCGGCGCGGGAAAGGGGACCCAGGCCCGGGCCCTGGGCGAACGATTGGGCCTTGCCCACCTGGCCACCGGCGACCTGTTCAGGGGTGCCGTGCGGGCCGGGACCGAGCTGGGGAGGCAGGCGGAGGCCTTCATGCAGCGCGGGGACCTCGTCCCCGATCAGATCAGCGTGGCGCTCATCGGCGAGCAGCTCGCCCTTCCCGACGCCGCGCCGGGGGTGATCCTGGATGGTTTTCCCCGCACCGTGGCCCAGGCCGAGGCGCTTGACGCGATGCTGGCCGGCCAGCGGACGGCGGTGGAGCAGGTGATCTCGATCGAGGTTCCCGACGAGGAGCTGGTGCGCCGGGTGGCCGGCCGCCGGGTGTGTCCGACCTGCGGCACGCCCTACCACCTCGACAGCGACCCGCCATCCAGGCCGGGCGTGTGCGATCGCGACGGCACGGCGCTCGTGCAGCGCGCTGATGACCGTGAAGACGTGGTCCGCGCCCGGCTCGCGCGGCAGGGCCCCCCGATGCAGGACGTGCTCGCCCACTACCGACAGCGCGGGCTCGTCCGCAGCGTGGACGGCCGGCAGGCCATCCACCGCGTCACCGAGGAGATCCTCCGAACGTTGGCCGACCCAGCCGACCCGGCGGCATGATCACCATCAAGCGCGACGATGAGATTGCGCGGATGCGGCACGCGGGCGGGATCCTCGCCGAAGTGCTTGACGCGATGCAGGCTGAACTCCGGCCGGGGATCACGACCGCGGCGCTCAACGAGCTGGCCGAGGGGCTGATCCGCGGCGCAGGGGCCGTCCCGTCGTTCCTGGGCTACCCCGGTGCGACGCCGTTTCCGGCCTCGATCTGCGCGTCGATCAACGACGAGGTCGTGCACGGGATCCCGTCGCGCAACCGTCGGCTGCAGCCGGGGGACGTGGTCAGCCTAGACGTTGGCTGCATCTGGGACGGCTGGCACGCCGATGTGGCGCGCACCTGGGTCCTGCCCCCGACCCCGCGACGCGTCCAGGAACTGGTGGATGCCACCCGGCGCGGGATGGAGGCCGGGATCGCAGCTGCCCTGCCGGGGAACCGGCTGGGGGACGTCGGGGCCGCGATCGAGGCGGTGGCGCGCCGGCACGGCTATGGAGTGGTCCGCCCGTTCGTCGGTCACGGCATCGGCAGGTCGATGCACGAGAGTCCGAACGTGCCCAACTACGGGCGCGCGGGGACCGGCGTCCGCATCGAGCCGGGGATGTGCTTCGCCATCGAGCCGATGTTCAACCTGGGGGCTGACGACGTGGTGGTCCTCGACGACGGGTGGACGGTGGTCACCCGCGACGGCAGCCTGTCGGCGCATTTCGAAGACACGATCGCGATCCGCGAGTCGGGTCCGGAAGTGCTCACCCGGGCGTGAGCGGAGCGGTTGTGTCGGTCACGGAGCCTCGTGTATACTCCGCGTTCCGTGGGCCGCCCGGTGCGGCGGCCTTTCCGTGTGTCCAATTCCGATTCTTCAATCAGCAGATCGAGGGTGCGTAGCGCTTGGTAAAGAAGGATGCGATCGAGGTCGAGGGCGAGGTGGTCCTGCCCCTCCCCAACGCGATGTTCAAGGTGCGCCTGGAGAACGGGCACGAGGTTCTGGCCCACGTCTCCGGCAAGCTCCGACAGAACTTCATTCGCATCCTGCCAGGTGACACCGTCCGCGTCGAGCTCAGCCCCTACGACCTCACCCGGGGTCGCATCACGTACAGGATGAGATGAAGGTAGCCGCGTCCATCAAGCCCCGCTGCGAGCGCTGCAAGGTCATCAAGCGCTCGGGAGTGGTCATGGTCATCTGCGTCATTCCCAAGCACAAGCAGAGGCAGGGGTAGCCGCCGATGGCCCGGATTGCCGGCGTCGACATCCCGCGCGACAAGCGCGTGGTGATCGCGCTGACCTACATCCACGGCATCGGTCCGACATCGGCAAGGCAGGTCCTGGCCGCGGCCAACGTGGCCGAGGCGACCCGAACCCGGGACCTGTCCGAGGACGAGGTGACCCGCATGCGCGAGGTGATCGATCGTCGCTTCAAGGTCGAGGGTGACCTGCGCCGCGAAGTCTCGATGAACATCAAGCGGCTGATGGAGATCGGCTCGTACCGCGGGCTGCGGCACCGTCGCAACCTGCCGGTCCGCGGTCAGCGCACCAAGACCAACGCACGCCAGCGCCGGGGTGCCCGCAAGACGGTCGGCATCCGCCGCAAGAAGTAGCCCAGGAGACCCATGGTCGAGCGCAAGCGCGCCGCGCGCACCAAGAAGCGAGAACGCAAGAACGTCCCAACCGGGCACGCCCACGTTCAGTCCACGTTCAACAACACGATCGTGACCATCACGGACACGACCGGGAACGTGATCAGCTGGGGGAGCGCCGGACTGGTCGGCTTCAAGGGTTCGCGCAAGAGCACGCCCTACGCCGCCGCGCAGACCGCGGACGGCGCCGCCCGGCGCGCGATGGAGCACGGGATGCGCCAGATCGAGGTCTTCGTCAAGGGTCCCGGCGCGGGGCGCGAGCAGGCCATCCGTTCGCTCCAGGCGGCCGGCCTGGAGGTCACCGCCATCACTGACGTCACGCCCATCCCGCACAACGGCTGCCGCCCCCCCAAGCGGCGCCGGGTGTAGGCGGCAGGGCATGGCACGCTACACCGATCCGGTCTGCCGCATCTGCCGCCGGGAAGGGCTCAAGCTCTTCCTGAAGGGCAGCCGCTGCTTCACCAAGAAGTGCTCGTTCGAGAAGCGCAGCACACCGCCGGGCATGTATGCGCAGCGGCGTCGCAAACAGAGCGAGTTCGGGATCCAGATGCGCGAGAAGCAGAAGGTGCGGCGCAGCTACTCGATCATGGAACGCCAGTTTCGGAACTACTTCGCCCAGGCCGAGCAGAGGACCGGAATGACCGGAGAGAACCTGCTGCGCCTGCTCGAGATGCGGCTCGACAACGTCGTGTACCGGATGGGCTTCGCCCGTTCCCGCGCCGAGGCCCGCCAGCTGGTGGGCCACGGCCATTTCTCGGTCAACGGCCGGCCGACCAACATCTCCAGCTTCGGCACCAAGGTCGGCGACCGGGTCGAGGTCCGAGAGGTCAGCCGTCGCCGGGAGATCTTCAACGTCGCGGCCGAGACGATCCGCGCCGCCCAGATTCCTCCATGGGTCAGCACCGACGCCGGCGCCCTGCGCGGCACGGTCCTGGCCGAGCCCACGCGTGAGCAGATGCCCGCCGAGTTCAACGAGCAGCTGGTCGTCGAGTACTACTCGCGATAGCAGCAGGAGTCAAAGAGCCTTCATGATCGAACTTGAAACCACGCCTTCCCCGCGCATCGACGAGGTCGAGGCCAACGGGGATCGCTCCACCTTCGAGGTCAACCCGCTGGCCGATGGCTACGGGGTGACCCTCGGCAATGCCCTGCGCCGGGTGCTGCTGAACTCGCTCGAGGGAGCGGCGGTGACCGGCATCCAGATCGCCGGGATCTTCCACGAGTTCAGCACCCTGCCGTCGGTCAAGGAGGACGTTACCCAGATCGTCCTGAACATGAAGAAGCTCCGGCTCCGCTCGTTCGCGCACCATGCCGTCACCCTGCGCCTGATCAAGAGCGGCGCCGGCCCGGTCACCGCTGCGGACATCACCGAGTCGGCCGACGTGGAGATCATCAACCCCGAGCTCGTGCTGCTGACCCTTGACAGCGATGCGGGCTCGATCGAGATGGACCTGACCGTCGAGGTGGGGGTCGGCTATCGAGCCGCCGAGCACACCGAGGAGATGCCGATCGGGATCATCCCGGTGGATGCCATCTTCACGCCGGTGCGTCGCGTGAACTTCAGCGTGAGCGACACCCGGGTCGGCCAGATGACCAACTTCGACCGCCTGGTGATCGAGATCGAGACTGACGGGACGATGACGCCGCAGGCGGCCCTCTCGTCCGCGGCCGATATCCTGGTCCGCGAGTTCAGCCGCTTCGCCGAGATCGGGCGCCGGCCGATGGGCATGGACGACCTGCCGATGCCGGTGGGCGCCAACCTGCTCGACGCGCCGATCGAGGAGCTCGACCTGCCGATGCGGGCCTACAACAGTCTGAAGCGCAACAACATCACGAAGGTCGGCCAGCTCCTGGCACTCGGCGATGACGAGCTGCTGCGGATGCGCAACTTCGGCAAGAAGAGCCTCGACGAGATGAAGGAGCGGCTGGCGCTGCGAGGCTTCATCAGCCCCGACAGCGCCGCGGTCAACTCCGACGAATCGGACCTGCCGGCCGCCGCCGAGCTGGACGAGGCCGCCGCCGCCGAGCTGGACCGCGAGGGCTGAGCGTGCCGCACTGCATCGCCGGGCGCAAGCTGGGCCGCTCTGGATCGCATCGGACGCACATGTTGCGCAACCTCGCGGTTGCCGTGCTGCGCTACGAGAAGGTGCGGACCACCGAGGCCAAGGCCAAGGAGGTCCGCGGCCTGGTCGATCGTCTGATCGGCACGGCCAAGGAAGGCGACCTCGCTGCGCGGCGTCGCCTGATCGCGGAGATGCCGCACGAGCCGCTGATGGTCGAGAAGCTGATGGGCGAGCTGGCGGCCAAATACGCCGAGCGAAGCTCCGGCTTCACCCGAATGGTGAAGATCGGCCCTCGATTGGGTGATGCGGCCGAGATCGTTCAGATCGAGCTCGTCTGAGACGGCGAGCGGATCCGAGCGCATACCAACCGAACACGGACCGATGCCTCCCTCCGCGCACCGTTGCGCACGGGCGGTGATCGAGTACGACGGAACAGCCTTCGCCGGATCCCAGTACCAGCCGAACGTTCGGACGGTGCAGGGGGAGATGGAGGAGGCGCTTAACAGACTGACCGGCGTCCGGACCCGAGTCCGGCTCGCCGGGCGCACCGATGCCGGAGTGCATGCCACCGGCCAGGTCGCGGCCTTCTGCCTTCCGCCTGGCGGGATGCGAGGACCGGAGCTGCGGAGACGGCTGAACGCCATCCTTCCGCCCGACCTGGTGGTGCGGTCGCTCCGACCCGCCGAGCCAGGCTTCGACCCGCGGCGAGACGCGCTCTGGCGCGTCTACCGCTACCGGATCCGGATGGCGGGCGACCGGCGACCGGCAGACCGGCATTGGGCGCTCGAGATCAACGACCGGCTCGACCTGGCGGCGATGCGTCGCGCGGCGGGTGGGCTGCCGGGCGTTCGCGACTTCGCGGCGCTGGGCAGTGACCCGCGGGGCCGGACGGTGCGACACCTGAGGGAGGTGGCGCTGATCGTGAGGGGCACCTCGGTCGAGGTGCGTGTCACGGGAGACGCCTTCCTGCGCAGGATGGTGCGCAGCCTGGTGGCCGTCCTGTTGGAGGTGGGCCGCGGAAAGCTGGACGCCACCGGTGTCGACGAGCTGTTGCGCCTTCGGTCGCGAGCCCTGCATGGGCGCGCGGCCCCGGCGCGCGGGCTCACTCTCGAGCGCGTCGTGTACCGTACGGCCGACAGGTCGGCCAGGGAGAATCCAGGGACGTGAAGACCTACGCAGTCAAGGCCAGCGAGATCGAACGCCAATGGTGGGTGGTGGATGCTGCCGACCAGACGCTGGGTCGGTTGGCCACGCGCATCGCGACACTGCTGGAAGGCAAGCACAAGCCGATCTACTCGCCTCACCTCGACACCGGTGACCACGTGGTCGTGATCAACGCTGAGAAGGTTCGGGTCACCGGCAACAAGCTGACCCAGAAGCGCTATTACCGACATTCGAACTATCCGGGTGGGTTGAAGGAGGAGGGCCTCGATGCCCTGCTCGCCCGCCGCCCGGAGCTGGTCATCGAGCGTGCCGTGAAGGGGATGCTGCCCCAGAACCGCCTGGGTCGGGCGATGTTCGGCAAACTCCGGGTCTATCGCGGACCGGACCACCCGCACCAGGCGCAGCAGCCGGCAGCGGCGGAAGGGTAAGGGACGACGCAGATCGTGAACACCAATTACCTGTACGGCACCGGCCGGCGCAAGCAGGCGATCGCCCGCGTGCGCCTGGTTCCGGGCGACGGCGCGATGGTCATCAATGGCAAGGATGCGGCCGCCTATTTCGGCGGCCACGCTGCCCTGGCCACCCTCGCCCAGCCCTTCCGGGTCACGGAGACCGAGGGTCGCTACTCGGCCAGTGTGCTGGTCGCCGGTGGCGGCTTTAGCGGCCAGGCCGGCGCCATTCGACACGGCATCGCCCGCGCGCTGCTGGCCGGATTGCCGGACGCACGTGCCGCCCTCCGGGAGGCGGGTCTCCTGACGCGCGATCCGCGCGCCAAGGAGCGCAAGAAGTACGGGCTCAAGCGCGCCCGCAAAGCCCCGCAGTTCACCAAGCGTTGAGGCGCTGACCCGACCCCGCTGAGGGGAGAGGCCGGGAGCCGGTGCTATCATCCGGCCCCGTGCCAGACGCCATGTCGGAGTTCCTCGACACCTACCTGCGCGGCAACTGGACGTCGCTGGTTGACATCGCGCTGGTCGCCGTCGTCATCTACTGGATCTTCATCCTGATCCGGGGGACGAGGGCGGTTCGGATCGTCATCGGCCTGTCGATCCTGTATGCGGTCTTCCTGGCCGCCGACGCCCTGGACCTGCGCCTCCTGTCGACCCTGCTGCAGGCAGGGGCGGTGGTCGGCCTGTTCGCGATCGTGGTCGTCTTCCAGCCCGAGCTGCGCCGAGCACTCGAGCAGATCGGGCGGGTCGGTTCGCTGGATCGGTTCTTCGTCAGCGCCGATGCGCAGAAGGCGGAACGGGTCACCCGCGAGCTGAGCCGCGCAGCGCGATTGCTGGCGGGGTCGCGACACGGGGCGCTGATCGTGCTCGAGCGAGAAACGGGCCTGCACGATCTGGTCGCCGATTCCGGGGTCCCGATCGATGCCGACCTGCGGGCCGAGCTGCTGGCCACCATCTTCTATCGCGGGACTGCACTGCACGATGGGGCGGTGATCGTGTCGGGTGAGCGGATCGTGGCCGCTGGGGTGCTGCTCCCGCTTTCGCAGAATGTGCTCGATTCGGAGCGGTACGGCACCCGCCACCGCGCGGCGATCGGGATCAGCGAGCAGTCCGACGCGATCGTGCTGGTGGTCAGCGAGGAGACGGGGTCGATCAGCCTGGTCATGCGCGGACGGATCGAGCGCAACCTCGGGGAAGAGCAGCTCCGCCGTCGCCTCTTCCACCTGATCCGCCCCGAGGCACAGCGGCCCGCCATGCCGAGGCTGCGGCGGAGCCTCGAGGGGCGCTGGGGGATGGGCGAGGGCGAGCCCGCCCAACCCATCGATCCGGACGCGCGGGTCGTGTCCGACGGACCCGCCGTCGCGCCGTCCGGCACGACCCCGGCGACCCCGGCCAGCCCGGCGAGCCCGGCGGAGCGCCCGAGTTGATGCGCCTCATCTTCCGCAACTGGCACCTCAAGCTGGGAGCCATGGCGCTGGCCGTGATCCTGTACACCGGCTTCGTGTACTCGGGCTCGTTCTCCGAGGAGACGCTGCCCGGCGTGCCGGTGGCGGCCATCAACCAGCCGCCGCGCAGCTACCTCCTGACCCAGCAGCTGGCCACCGTCGACGTGCGCTACCGCCTTGCGGCTGATGCCCCGCAGCGGGTGACCCCCGAATCGTTCGCCGTGACCATCGACCTGGCCGGCTACGACATGTCCGCCCCGGCCACCCAGCAATCGCTGCCGGTCGTCGTCCGTCCACTTGGCGACGGCGTCACGGTCCTCACCTATGCCCCGGCCAGTCTCTCGGTCAGCCTCGATGCGGTAAGCCAGCGCAGCGTCCCAGTGGGCGTGGACCGCGGTGTCGTTCCGGACGGACTGGAGGCAAGCCAGGCGCAGCTCTCGCAGCGCCAGGTGACCGCCACCGGGCCGGCCAGCCGGCTGGGGCAGGTCGATCGCGCACTGGCCCGGGTGCGAATCGACGAATCGGGGATCGACGTGACGGCCCAGGTCGAGCTCGTTCCGGTGGATGTCGACGGGCGGCCGGTGGCATCGGTCGAGCTCAACCCGTCCTTCGTCACGGTCCGCATCGACGTTCGGACGGTGCTGACCAGCAAGACCGTCCCGGTGCGACCGCTCCTGGTGGGAGCGCCTGCCCCCGGCTTTGAGGTCGGCCCGGTCCGGGTCCTGCCACCGGTGGTCTCGCTCACCGGGGCACCGGCCGATATCGCTTCGGTCGTCGAAGTGACCACGGCCGCACTGAGCCTGGCCGGTGCCGACGCGGATGTCGACGAGGTGCTCGAGATCAGCCTGCCGCCGGGGACCGTCATCAGCCCCGGCGGGCAATCCGGGGTCAACGTATCGGTGACGATCCGCCCGATCGCCGCGACGCGGACCTTCATCACCGGAATCTCGTGCGTCGGCGTGGCGCCCGGTGGAGGGTGCGTGCCGGGAGTTACCCAGGTGGCGGTCACGGTTGCCGGGAACCTGGCCGACCTCGAGGCCCTGAGCGTGCTCGACGTGGCGCCGACGGTCGATGTTGCCGGGCTGGTGCCGGGTATCTACCAGCTCGCACCGAGCGTGTCCCTGCCCGACGGGTTCAGCCTGGTCTCGATCACGCCCGAGCTGGTCAGCGTGGTCGTCTCCGGGCCGGCGCCCTGAGCCGGATGGGTCGCCTGTTCGGTACCGATGGCATCCGCGGGATCGCCAACCGGGACCTGACGCCTACCCTCGCGACCGCGCTGGGACGCGCGGTCGGCCAGCACCTGGCTGCCGATGGACGGCCGGTGGTCATCGGCCAGGACACCCGTCGTTCGGGGGACATGCTGAGCGCAGCAGTGGCGGCCGGGGTCATGTCGGCGGGCGCCGACAGCGTGCACCTGGGAGTGGTGACGACCGCCTGCGTGGCATACGCCTGCGCCGATGCGGGCGTCGCGGCGGGGGTGATGGTGTCCGCGTCGCACAACCCCGCAGATGACAACGGGCTGAAGGTGCTGGTCGGCGGCTACAAGCTCGATGACACTGGCGAGGAGGCCCTCGAATCGCTGATGGCGGACCCCTCTCCGGATCTGCCCGGCAATTCGGGGCTGGGACGCTGGCGCCAGGACCCTGCGGCGCTGGCCTCCTACCGGGAGCACCTGCGGAGTGCTGCGGGGGACGCGCTGGCGGGCCTGCGGATCGGTCTCGACTGCGCCAATGGCTCGGCCAGCCATCTCGTCCCGTCGCTCTTCCGCGAGCTTGGCGCCGACGTGGTGGCGATCGGGGTTGATCCCGACGGCACCAACATCAACCTCGATTGCGGCGCGACCAACCCGCAGCGCCTGGCGGCACTGGTGCGCGACGAGGGCCTCGCGCTCGGCTTTGCCTTCGACGGAGACGCGGATCGCATGATCGCCATCGATGGGACTGGGCGCGTGCTGGACGGGGACGCCGTCCTCGGCATCTGCGCCACGGCCCGCCTGGCCGCGGGCCGCCTGCGGCACGGCCTGCTGGTCTGCAGCGTGCTCTCGAATGGCGGGCTGGAGCGAGCCGTGACCCAGGCCGGCGGGAGGGTGGTGCGCACCGCGGTCGGGGACCGTCACGTGATGACCGCCATGCTGGCGGAGGACGCCGAGCTGGGCGGTGAGCAGTCCGGACACATCATCTTCCGGGACCTGGCGACCACCGGCGACGGGATCCTGACCGCCATCCAGCTGGCGCGTACCGTGCGCGACGCCGGCGGTGCGACGCTTGCCCAGCTGGCCGACCGAATCCCGAGATTGCCGCAGGTGATGCTAAACTCAGCCGTCCGTCGTGCGGACGCGTGGGCGGACGACCGGGTCTTGACGACCGCGGTCGCCGCGGCCGAACTGCGGTTGCGGGGGCGCGGCAGGGTCCTGGTCCGACCGTCCGGGACCGAGCCGAAGATCCGGATCATGGTCGAGGGTGACGACGCCGGCGAGATCAACGAGATCGCCCGTCACCTGCAGCGCATCGCCGAGACGCAGCTCAGCTAGGAGCGGAGGAAGCCCGGTTCGGATGTGCGGGATCGTCGGCTACGTGGGACCCCGTGACGCGGCTCCCATCCTGCTCGAGGGCCTGCGTCGCCTCGAGTACCGCGGGTACGACTCTGCCGGCATCGCGGTCCTGACCGAGGCCGGCGAGGTCTTCATCGAGAAGCGCGCCGGCAAGCTCGCCAACCTGACCGACCACCTCAACGGCGGCGCCCCGGCCGGCCACCCCGGGATCGCCCACACCCGGTGGGCGACGCATGGCCGCCCGACCGATACCAACGCCCACCCGCACACCGATTGCAGAGGTCGGCTGGCACTGATCCACAACGGGATCATCGAGAACTATCGCGAGATCAAGGACCGGCTGGCGGCGAGCGGGCATCGGTTCGTGTCCGAGACCGATACCGAGGTCCTCGCCCACCTGGTCGAGGAGCGCTACACCGGCGACCTGGTGGAGGCGGTCCGGCTTGCGCTCAACGAGGTCCGCGGCGCATACGCGATCGGGGTGATGCACGTCGACCACCCCGATCAGATCGTGGGCGCGCGCATGAACGTGCCCCTGATCGTGGGCCTGGGTGACGGGGAAGGGTTCCTCGCCAGCGACGTGCCGGCCATCCTCGAGCACACCAAGGACGTGGTGATCCTCCACGAAGGGGACATCGCCGACATCACCGCCACCGGGACGCGCATCCGGCAGCTGGACGGCACGCCCGTCGAGCGCGACGTGACCCATATCAGCTGGACGATCGACGCGGCCGAGAAGGGCGGCTTCGCGCACTTCACGCTCAAGGAGATCTACGAGCAACCGCACGCCATCCAGGAAGCGCTGCGGGGTCGGGTGGCCACCAACGGCAGCGTGACCCTCACCGAGCTGGCCCCGATCGAGGCCCGGCTGCGAGACGTGACGATGGTGTACCTGGTCGGCTGTGGCACGGCCAACTACGCCGCCGAGGTCGGGGCGCAGCTGATCCAGCGCTGGAGCGGACTGCCGGCCTTCAGCCAGGTCGGCTCCGAGATGCGCTACTCGCCCCCACCCATCGACGCGCGCACGCTGGTGATCGCGGTCAGCCAGTCGGGCGAGACCGCCGACACCCTGGCCCCAACCCGCCTGGCCGAGGAGATGGGGGCCAGCGTGGTGGTGGTCACCAACGTGGTCGGCAGCGCCCTGACCCGCGGCGCAGACGCGGTCTGCTACCTCCAGGCTGGCCCCGAGGTCGCGGTCGCGAGCACCAAGGCATTCGTCACCCAGGTCGCGGTCCTGGCGCTCATCGCGCTCCACCTTGCCGGCCTGCGTGGCAGCCTCACCCCGCACCGAATCCGGACCTACGGCGCCGCGCTCCGTGAACTGCCGGCACTCGCGGCCCGAGCCCTGGAGTGCGCGCCACAGATTCGCAAGCTGGCTCGAAGCTGGTCCCGGGTGCGCGACGTGATGTTCATCGGGCGTGGCCTTGGCCATCCGATCGCGATGGAGGGTGCCCTGAAGCTCAAGGAACTGTCCTACGTCCATGCTGAGGGCTACCCTGCCGGCGAGCTCAAGCACGGACCGATCGCCCTGCTCGACGCGGATACGCCGCTGGTCGCGATCGCCACCCGCTCGACGGTCTATGACAAGCTGATCAGCAACATGGCCGAGGTGCGTGCCCGTGAAGCCCCGGTGCTGGCCATCGCCAGCGAGGGTGACGAAGAGGTCGCCCACGTCGCGCACGACGTGGTGTACGTGCCCGAGACGCTCGAGGAGCTGGCGCCCATGATTGCGATCCTGCCACTCCAGCTCCTCGCCTACGAGGTCGCGGTCGACCGTGGCACGGACGTTGACCAGCCGCGCAACCTGGCCAAGTCCGTCACCGTCGAATAGGCCCGCCCGCCTGCCGGATGAGCCGCCATGAGATAGGGGTCGACCTGGTCGACATCGACCGCATCGTGAAGGTCCTGGCTCGCTTCCCCGACCGCTTTCGCGAGCGGGTGCTGACCGAGCGCGAGGCGCGCTACTGTGGGCGGAAGGTCGAGCGCATCGCCGGCCGCTGGGCGGCCAAGGAGGCGATCAGCAAGGTGCTGGGACTCGGTGTCCGAGGGGTGGGCTGGCGCGAGATCGAGGTCCTGCCGAACTTCGCCGGGGCGCCCCAGGTCCAGCTGCACCAGCGCGCGGCACGGCGGGCCGCCATGCTCGACCTCGAGGACGTGACGGTCACCATCTCCCACGAGCGGCGGATGGCGGTGGCGGTCGCCGTCGCCCACCGACGGGCCTGAGCGGCCGGCATGACCGCAGCCTCACTCACCCAGCGCTGGGTCGCCCAGC
>Ga0209341_10004690_pt1 | contig 12551 bp, 10 predicted proteins | sample RifCSP13_2_FD_184020 | JGI IMG/M metagenome (GOLD analysis project Ga0209341, IMG submission 184020) | Soil microbial communities from Rifle, Colorado - Rifle CSP2_sed 13_2 (SPAdes) (version 2) | ecosystem: Environmental > Terrestrial > Deep subsurface > Rock core/Sediment | place: Rifle...
CGCTAGCCTGTTCGTGATAGTACTGCTTGATCAGGGCATCATTTTCAATCAATTCATCACGTGCGTGCTCAGTGCCTAATTCCCGATTTTTATTAATATGTTTTCTGAATACTTGCAGATCTTTGAGTAGGCGGAGAAAAGCAAATCCGTGTTTTATTGCTCGTAAAGAAAATAGTCGATAGTGATCATTACCCTTGTGTAAGCGAGAATTGCTAAATTTAACATTGCCGGTGATCTCTACAAAGGGCAGTATATTCTTACAATCTTCAGTAATATAATAAGCACCATAATTTACTTCGCCATCAGGAGAAGTTTTTACTCTGCCGCCGATATTTTCTGTGATAATTTTAAACTGAAAGCCATTTTCATGGAGTCGTGCAGCACAGCCAAGACCGGCCATACCTGCACCCACGATAATAATGTCGGAAAAATTCTCTGTCATAATTGTTTCCTGAAAATTATTTAACTCAAAAGCACGCCGCCGTCGACGACGATTTGCGTGCCTGTCATGTACGAAGACATGTCTGATGCCAGGAAGAGTGCGACTTTGCCGATGTCATCAGGCTCGCCCATGCGATGCATAGGGATCTTGTTCAAGAATGCCTCAATGAGTTTTTTCATATCTACCCCTTTGGGTGTAGGCATAGCTTGCTGCAATTTTTGGACGCCAGGCGTCATGATGCCTCCAGGCGCAATCGCATTGATCCAGATATTGTGTTGGGCCAATTCCAATGCAGCGTTTTTCGTAAATCCCCAGACACCGTGCTTAGAAGCGTCGTAATGTGCTAGTCCAATACTAGATGGATGAAGTGCATCGATAGAAGTAATGTTGATAATTTTTCCACTTTTTCCCTGTTTGATCATTTGTTCAGAAGCATATTTGGTACAGAGGAAGACTCCGCCTAAATTTATGGCGAGGACTTTATCAAAATCAGCTTTATTCATTTCTGCGAGAGGAACTGAGGGGTAGATTCCTGCATTATTCACGAGAATATCTACCGAGCCAAAAGTATCGACTGTAAACTTCACCATAGCTTTGACATCTTCTTCCACTGCAACATCAGTTTTGAATGTTTTTACATTCCATTTCTTTATAGAAAGCTCTTGTTCTGCTTTGGTATTCTCTTCTTCATTTCTGCCGGCAATCACCACATTGGCGCCTGCTTCAGCTAATCGATAGACAATTCCATAACCAATACCAACAGCGCCGCCGGTAACAATAGCGGTCTTCCCACTAAGATCAAACAGCTCTTTCAAACTTTGCATACAAGTTAAGTTAGAAAATCATGAATATGGTACTACATGATTTCCCTACTTGCCATTCGCTTTCTTTATTAGCATACTCGGACAAAATGAGTATTATGCATCAACAAAAAAAACGTATTGCTGTCATTGGCGCCGGAATTGCCGGGCTTACTTGTGCATATGAATTACAAAAAGCCGGATTTGATGTTGTTGTTCTTGAAAAGAATTCATACGTGGGCGGACGTATGTCATCGCGAGTGAAGGATGGTGTTATTTTTGACTTGGGTGCTGATCATCTCTGTGATCTCTATGATGAGATGAAAAAGTACTGCCAAGAATTTGGTATTACATGGGAAAAGATGCGCTTTCTGAAATACGGCCTTTCCCGAGGAGGGCAAGTTATTCCTATTGCCCAAGCGGTAAATCGTTTGTCTCAATTTCGTTTAGCTGTGCAGTATTTCTTTACCAAAGATGTCGGTGATTTTTTTGACCTCAATGATTTGGCTGATCGGGACAAAAATAATGCGTATGATTTTATGCGACTGCGCGTGGGAAAAGAAGTAGCGAATTATTTTGTCGATGCTTTTACGTCCACGTATCAATTTCATCGTGCCTCGGAAATTAGTTTAGGGGCCTTGTTGGGTATCATGAACTCAATTAAAAAAAATGCATCTCGCTGGTATCTTCAGCGAACGAAAGGTGGTATGCAGGCTCTCCCTGATGCTTTTGCTCGTCATCTTAATGTTCAGTTGAACCATCACATTGACAAGCTTGTATGTGATAGTAATCAGTGTTTGGTCGATGATAAATCTTTTGATGCTGTGGTTTTGGCATCAACTGCTCGTGCCAGTTTGTCTATCTATCAAAACCCCACTGACAAACAAAAAAAGCTTCTCGGTAGCACTCAATATGCCTCTACCATTAGTGTAGCTTTCCGAATCGATCGAAATTTACTCCCAGATTATGCGATTGTATGGGTGCCGTATGTAGAAAGTGAAAAAATCTCAGGTTTCGTGAATGAATCGATGAAAGGGGAGGAGGTTATGCGGGATGGAGAGTCACTTCTATGTGTGTGGCTGCATGAGGATTTTGCTAAAAGCATTATGGATAAAAGTGATGATGAAATCTTTGCTCAAGTAAAAAAGGAATTGCTCAAAGTCTGTCATTGGTTTGCGTCAGAGAAGCAAATACACAATCATGACTTACAACGTTGGCCTGTCGCTATGCCAAAATTTTCTCAAGGACATTTACGACTCGTTCGCGATTTTATGGAAAACGGTCAAGGCGAACAAAACGTCTTTCTCTGTGGTGATTATCTCAATGCTCCTTGGACTGAAGGAGCACTCCGTAATGGTCAAAAAGTTGCCAGGCAAATTACCGAGAAGCTAGCTGCTTAATAGCTTCATCATCGCCAATATTCATTCCCTGCGTATAAAAGCGATCGCCAGTGAGATCCATATAAAGACTCATGCCGGTCGATACTGTCCCGTACATGCCTGCCCAACCACTGGATGCATTGCACCAGAAGAAATTACTAAATGGTGTTTTTGCTTTGAGTCGATTGAGTGAGACTTGCTCAGGTGTCATATTCGATCCATAAGCATTGCCCATGGGAGTCAGCACGAAATCTTCATTGGTCGTTGAAGTTCCGACGGTTTGAACCACAATATGTTTGCGTAGATTGGGAATATATTTTTCCTCAACTATTTGCAGCATCCTATCAGCAGTCTTCATTTTTAACTTGGCATATTCGGCGTAACCGCGTTCTTGAGCTTCTTTAAAAGGTTTATATTCCGTATACATAGCTATTTCCAAAATCTGATTGTCTGGCCCAGGTGTAGTCCCACCTTCTTTGGTGTGGAGTGTCGGCGTCGACATAAATATCCATGGTTTAGTGAAATTGGTTTTGCCCATTTCTTCCCACATTTTGTTCATATCGAAGTCTTCTAAATGCCAAATATTGAACGAACCAAAACCAAATTTGCGCAGATCAATATCTTTGAGTCCCAAGTAAATAACGACACCGGCGGGGGAATACTCATATTCCAATTTCTTTCGTTCTGTCGCGGGAAATTTATCCCAGCCAATGATATGAGCCATCTTTTTGGGGTCACCATTACAGATGAAATTCTTAGCAGCAAATTTCTTGCCATCTTCGGTCTCCACACTGACTACTCTGTCATTTTCTACATTGATTTTCGTCACTGGAGTCTCGAAGTATATATGACAGCCATCATGGTCAGTAATGAACTTGGCTAAACGATCAATATAATATTTGAAATGTTTCGTTGGGTAATAAGCTCCAGTATTGTAACCACCAAATAAAGCCACGTACATGAAGAGGGAAAGTCTATTGGGCGGAGCCATAAAATCTCCAGCATTGGCTGCCAATACCGCTTGAGCTTCCTTGCTTAAATCTACTTCATTATAAAGATCTTGGAGCGTAGCTTTGCGATATTTGATAATTGTCGGAAATTGATACGCTTGTAGATAATCTTTCCAAGTCAGTTTACGATCAGGAAAATGACGAAATTCTTCGCGGATTTTCCTCAGAACCTTAACAAATTTTTCCATCGGTTCTTTTTGATCGGGATACGCATCAGTAACACTTTTTACCAAATTGTCCCAGCCATAAGGAATTTTTACTCGCTTACCATCTGGCATAACCATATGGTCATACCCCTCCTTATCAAAAAGTTCGAAAGTAATGTCTTTTTCTAAACCAATATGTTTCAAGAATTCATAAATTTTCCCTCCCGGTGCACATCCCCATATATAGTGTACTTGAGCACAAAAATAAAAGTCTCCCGTACGAAATGTCTGACAGTAACCACCTGGGATATCATGGGCTTCTAGCATACACACCTTGTATCCAGCATGTGCTAGTAGTGCTCCTACGGTCAAAGCTGAACTACCAGTACCAATGATCACATAATCATACTCATGTCCCTCTGCATATCGTTTATCCTGAGCTGTGTGTTGTTCTTTGGTAAGCGCACTGGTACTGGATTTTTTGGCCATAGAGAAAATAAATTTGCGCGATAATAGCATCGGAGAGCATGAACGTAAACCATAAGAAAGCGTCTGGGCCTTGCTTTGTTGGTATAGAGCCCTTAAACTTATGCTAAACTGTTTCAATTTTACATTTTACACTTTACATTTTTACATTTTTCATTTCCCTATGAAACGTCTTTGCACCGCTTTTTTGATTGTCATCCAAGTAATTTCTTCGCTTGTATTGATTCCACTTGTGAGCGCATCCAATTATCCTGACCTCACCACCTATGTGAGCTTACAAAGTACGTTACCTGGAGTGATGACCGGGGACAAAGTAAATGCTCTTCAAGAAATTGCCAGTGTTTTGACACAAACTAATGCAACGAAGGAAGCTTTGGAACTTGCTCGAACCGAAGTAGATAATTTGATCACGTATTTTGATCAAAAGGCAAAGGAATTGTTACCTGAACTTAGTAATCTGGCTGTTGCTAAAAATGAATTTGATGAAATGGTTTTGGATGCCGATGGTAAGTCAAAAGAAAACTGTGTTGTTGGTATGATCTATCATTTTGAGAGTTATGTGTATTGTTTTGACAAGGACAGCTATCTGAATTCCTTTCTCAGACATCTTAATGCGTACGGAAACAGAAAACCCACAACTCCAGTCACGAAAGATTTTCTATCTATTTTAAATCTACTAACTGACTTGTCGAAGACATGGAGTTTGATCGGAACAGCAATAAAAGAATTTGGGACATCGACAAGTACACCGACTCCCACTGCAATACCCACGATTTCTCCGGTAAGTGCATCAATTCTTGCTGTAAATGCTTCAGAGACTGAAATGCCGTTTACCGATGTATCGGGAGACTATTGGGCAAAAACATATATCGAAACATTATGGAAAGGAGATATCGTGAAGGGCAGAACGGCAAGCACATTTGCCCCTGATGCGACGGTGACTCGTGCAGAGCTTGTGAAAATGGTGGTACTTGCGAATCATATTAATGTTTCTGACTTACAAGACACAGATACAGGTTTTACTGATGTTCCCGCATCTCACGGTTTGGCTGCCTATATTGCATACGCAGCAGAACATGGATGGGTAAAAGGCAGTAATGGTAATTTCTCACCTGATCGACCAGTGACTCGTTTTGAAGCAGTGAAGATTATTTTGAATGCCTTTGCCATCCCATTGATAGCGATACAAGATACGACTTTTTCTGATGTCGCTGACGGTGAACAATCTCAATACGTGGAAACAGCACGTGTGAAAAATATTGTACGTGGCTATAGTGAATCTATTTTTGGTACAAATCGACTGATCACTCGCGCCGAAGTATCCAAAATTATTGCATTGCTTTTGGTACCTGCTATTTAGACTGAATAATTACAGTGAAATTATTTTTGCACTTAAATGCTTCATAACTCGTGCAGAAGCCATTACATAGCTAGTTCCCTGGTTGTGGTTTTCGAGAAAGCGATTCAAATCAACTGATTGGAAACTATAACTTCGTATTTTCAACACCTGTTGTTGATAACCAATATAGGTCCAAGTAGGGCTCTGGAGAACAATACAGGCATCAACATGCTTTTGGAGTAATTCAAAAGCCAATAAATCACCTATTTCGTGCACACTTTCAAAAGTAGCAAACATGGTGAGTAAAGAAGTATTGTTAGGATATTTTGTGTGAATAGTTTTCTTGCTTAAACGAAGTTGTGATTTAATTCGATAATATTCAATGTGTATCTGTCGTGCATAAGATTTTATCTCTCGTGAATAGGTACTGAGGGGATTTTTGAGTATATGTGAACCGTAATACCATAGCTCCTTTAAAGTGGTAAGAATTGCATGAGGATTTTTCTCTCCTTGGTATCGAAAGATAAATTGTAAATCCTCAAGCCAAGTCTGATTGTTCTTGTTCTCAAGCCAATCTCTAGCTCCAAAAGTTTGTTGATAGATCTTAAATAGTGACGTAATGTTGTAGACGTCTGCATTGATGTGATCTCCATGAAGATTCATCAAAATACCTCGCTCTTTTTGTATACATTCAGCGTGTGAGCGAAGTGCCTGGAGTAAGCTCGCTTTAATATAACTTTGCAGTTCGTCTCGGTAGTATATGATCATAAGGTAAGTTTTTACTCACCATCAAGGTATACCTTTACTCAAACTTGCACAACGGGTGAGTGAGGGGGAGACAACTATGAACTTTATGAAACGAGGCGCTGATAGCACTTTTCGCAGAAGATTTTTTCCGAGCGTTCCGGACTATACGGAGTTTCAAGGTTACGAATGCATCGTTCGACATGATTATGGCCTTTCTCTTGGCATTCGCATTGTCTCGACCACAGCTTCCTCGGTAAACGTAATTTCAATCTTTCCTGATAGCGCACGTCCGGATGAGTACGGGGCAATGGAATTTTGTGTTCCTGATAAAATTGTAATTCCTGTTTGGTAAGTCTAAATAATTTACCAGAAACAGCACAAGTAATAGCTTCGCTACTGGAACTTGGTTCAGCTTCATATTCACTCCAATAAGTTCCCATTGCTACAGCATCAGTCCTATTTAATGGAAAGTAATCTGCTGCCAAAGTTTCATTATAACCATGAGGTGAAACTGGCATGGGGAAAAACTCACCCCATTCACTGCGAGCTTTCATATGCTCTATGATCTTTGGTACCAAACTTTCATATTCTTCTTTGGAATACTTTTTATTGAGTATGCAGTATTCTTGACTCTTTACCCCCACGCAACCGAAACAGTTTTTGGAACTGACAGCTAAATATGAATAAAAAATATCTTGACTGCTGAGTGTGTAAATCGAAAAGAAATTTCTATAAATATTCGTAGCTGCCATTATTTCTAAGCAAAGTTCAGCATTGTATGTGTGCTGAATATCGTAAGAATCGCGAATTTTATTAGTGGAAACAGTGTATTTACTATCTTGATTTTCATTGGAATCAAAAGAAGCTTGAGTGCCCTTTGAATGCGCGAGGACATTGCCCGTACAATTTTCGCATTGAGTCAGATGCGCGTATTCTCGAGGAGCAGCTTTGATGAATTCCAAAAATTCAGCTCTGGTTTTTTGATACGTATCATAATTACTGAGGTCCAAAGCTGCTTTGCGTTTTTCAAATTCCTCTTTGGTTAATTGTTCATTGTTCCAACAATATTGTTTGTGCCTGAGATTATAACAACCGAAACAATCATTACAGGACTTACAAGCGTACAAAAAAGCACTGTCCCGACAGTTCTCACAATCAATTAAGAGAGTACTGTTATAGCACTTTGTGCTTCCTACCAAATCATAGCTGATTTCACAACCAACGACCGCTGTACAATCGATACAGTTTTTTGAATACCCAATAATGTTGCTGTAATAACAGTCCTCGGAGTTACCGGCATCAAAAATCATATAACAATCCTTCAAAGAAATGGTGCAATTCACATAATCACTATTTTTATTGCTGGGCGCATCATTGAGGAGATTTGGATGAGGTATAGCGCGAAGCAAAGAAGCAAATTGTTCAAAGAAACTCTTGGTAAGGTCAAAATCCCGACCATATTCCGTCCCATCCCAATTCTTATCCCACCATACATCTTGATCATAAATTGTTACTGGTAATGAAGGAGGAAACATTGCTACCACAGCTCTACCAGTTTTGGCACAACGATTGTTATAAAGAGAGCGTTCATTACGAAAAGTCCATCTTCTTCTTAATCTTTCATCAGGAGAAAGAGTTGGTGGAGGAATGGAATATTTGGTGCCATTAAAAACCGGACTGATTTTATCGTAAAAGGCTAAATCTTCCTCAGTTATCTCAAAAGCTTTCTTACTAACTCGACACTCCTGCATCATAAAAAACAGATTTCATTTTGCTCAGAGTATAGCAAAATACATCTTTTTATCTAGTGTGCTTTTTAGCATATCTCTTTCTTGACAAGAACTAGGAAAGGAGTGAGAATGCTCTATTCTACATTAATTGAATGTCATGACAACTTTACGAGAAAATCCCAGGGAATGGTCACCGGAAGCAAGACGATTCTTTGGTCAAGATTTCATTCGTGCTGTGGATGAAGGTGCCTCAATATTTGCTCCTTATACTTGCCATCAGATTGAGCGAGACCCTCCTCTAGCTCTTGAACTTAAACGTAGATCACAACCCCTTGAACAACGAGCGATCGAAGTTGGAACGCAAGCTTTTTTGAAGTATCTCTTTTTGATCAGCGGTGACAAGATAAGGGCAAAAAAAGATCCAGAAGCTGCAATAAGAAAACTGGATGCAATGATCGCCTCTGCTTATCCGGAATTTGTTGGGAGTACTTGTGCTGAAAATATTTTTCTTCTTCCTATTATTGCAGCAATACGCTCGAGTGCCCTTGTTAGACTCGTTAAGTGGCGACACAAGAATAACAAACCGGGGCGGTTTGAATATCATTTGTACCAAGAGCTTGGTGTGAAGTCTGACTTGGAAAGTTATCAGAAGCTACAGCGCAGAGAACCGATGTTTGTTCGTGCATACAATTCTTACTTCGAATCTCTCCAGATTGAAAAAATTCTCAATGATATTCAAATCGAGTCTCAAGACGATGAAAAAAATGTTTCAGTACGTGAAAGAAAAGTTATCAATGATACTGTTGCTCGGATTATTGATACACATAGACAATTTGGTGTTCCACTTGCAATTGGTGAAAAGAGTGACCTTGGGGAAAATAAGGCTCATGTGCAGTTTGATGATATCAATCTTCATTTACCCGAATACCCTCATTTTATCGCGCAAACAGTGATCCATAACGATGTAGGGGGACAAAGAATGAGACGGGTTCCCAATCTCTTAGAGATTTCACGTCCACGAATTGTAAGTGATTTGTTTATTTCGACCTATACTTTTAGTGAAGACTCCGCCGTGTTTTTTATCGGAAGAGATAATGGAGAAGTCAGTGGTATGTCAATAAATCACACAGCGCTAAAATACTTCTTGGGAAATGGAACATACGAACTACTCCGGACGCATCTTCTTCTTCGGCTGGCCGAACTAACCTGTTCTGGAGCAAATCTTCGTGAGGCTCTGGAGGGAATAATAGAACTACCACCATTACCGACTCCTATACATCGTGGACCATCCACAGGTACATCCTTACTTCGTCCTGCGAAATTGCTACCTGTGAGATATTTCCCTCGATCAGCACTGCAGCAAGATTCAGATGGACCTGAACAGGATCCTGAAGAACCTAGATTTATAAGACAGCATGGTGTTGATTATCACCCGCGTCTTTTACCTGCAGGTCATTATCCTTCAAGACGAGCACTGGCATTGGCGGCTGATCACGATTTTACTCTTCGTGTTGTCGATATGGATGGTCAGTTACGTTATGAAACTTTTGTGAGTAAACATCGTCGCGGACGTCCTGATCCAATTTTGACACCACAAAATAATACTGAATTAGCTATTCAAGCAGAGACAAGAACAGATTTCGTAGCAGCCGTAAATCGTAGTATTGAAGAGGAATAAGTTATTTCTGATATTTCTCTGCAATAGTTTTTAAATATCGCAGAGCTGCCAACGGATATTTCCCTATAGTGGTTTCATCTGAGAGCTGGAGTCCAGTAGCCCCTTGTTTTACAGCTTGAGCGATGTCATTGATCTCGGCTCGAGAAGGCATCGGGTTATTGATCATAGAATAGAGCAGTTGTGTTGCCACAATAACTGGTTTTCCATATTGCTTGGACACTTGAATAATTTTTTCCTGATTTGCTGGCAATTCAGTTAATTCTGCTTCAAGTGCTAGATCACCACGAGCCACCATGACCAAGTCACTTTCTTGAACAATACTATCGAGATTATTCATGGCTGCTTGGGTTTCTATTTTGCTCATGATTTGCCATTGTTTGTTTTTGCTATTAATAAAATCCCGCACGGCTAGAATGGGCAATTCTATGGATACAATTCGAGGCCTTCTCTTTCGGGGCATAGCAGTAGTTATCCTAGGGTCTTGCAGGTGTTTCCTGAGGCGCCTGATTCAGGGCAAAGACCTCTCCCACCAGCTTCTTGATGGCGGTCTGGTTCGGCATTAGAGCCTCCTCCCCCTGGACCGTCAGAATGGGCGCCACGCAGCACGTGTCTATCGCCCGGGTAGTCACGCTCTCGGGGTCCACGTCGCTGACGAGCTTGGCCAGGGCCAGCGCCTCGGCGGGAGCCAGGTCCGTATAGATCATGTCTTTGAAATCGCCAATCAATCTCGGGAGCTTTGGGATTATCCCCAGGCTCAGGGCTCGCTCCCGCACGGCCAGGAGGACTTGCTGCTGGCGCTTCATACGTCCGAAGTCCGAGTCCTGGTGACGAGACCGTACGTACTCAAGGGCTCTCTGCCCATTGAGGTGTTGAAGGCCGGTGGGTATGAAGAGTCGCTTCGTCCCGTAGTCCTCCGTTGGGTACTCGTCGTCCTTCAGGGGCTTCTCCACATCCACGTATACGCCGTCCAGGGCATCGATCATCTTTTCAAAGGGAGCGAAGTTTACTCTGGCTACATAGTTGACCCTTATCCCCAACACAGTCTCCATGGTCTTCTTGGCAAGGGCTGGGCCACCCCCGGGGTACTTGTTCAGGTCCCCATAGAAATGGGCAGTATTGGCCTTTCCCTCCACCCAACGGCCTCCTTCCAGGGGAATCCTCACCCAGAGATCCCTGGGGATGCCTAGCATACCCCCTGTCTTGTTCAGGGGGTCCACGGTCAGCAGCATCATGGTATCGGTGCGGGACGGGCCCTTCTCATCCAGGCGCTGGTCTGTGCCCAGAAGAAGTATGGTCACCCGCTCTTTGCTCTTCCAGACCGCCGCGTTCTCCTCTCCACCGCCTACCAACGGAAGCTCGGCCAGAGGCTCCGCTATCTCCATGAGCGCTTCTCCGACCCGCCCCAAGAGGAAGCTACCGAGGAAGAATACTGTCACCAGGATGACAAGAACCACGGGTACCAGAAACAGCCCTGCTCCGCTTCTCTTCCTGGTCCTGGCGTATCTCGTGCGATAATTGAGGCTGTTCCGGGCCGCACGCGGTCTCATCCAGGGGATTATAACATAGGGGAATTAGTCGGACAAATAGCGGCTAGCTTCAGAGTGTGGGGAGTGGCCAGTCGTTTCGGATTTGAAGCACGACCCGCAGAGCCCAGAAGAGGGGCCATGAATTGCCGTACCTGCTATAATCCGCCATGGAGGTGCGATGTCCCTGTATCTGGTGGCTACACCCATCGGCAACCTGGAGGACATCACCTTGCGAGCCCTGCGGGTGCTGCGTGAGGTACACGTGATCGCCGCTGAGGACACCCGCACTACCCGCAAGCTTCTGAGCCACTTCGGCATCCGCACGCCGCTGATCAGCTACTTCGAACACAGCAGCCTGGCCCGGTTGGAACAAGTCCTGGAGGCGGCCCTGGAGGGGGATGTCGCCCTGGCCTCAGAGGCGGGGATGCCGGGCCTGAGCGATCCCGGCTATGAAGTGGTGCTAGCCGCCCTGCAAAGGGGTATCACCGTGATCCCCGTGCCCGGGGCAAGCGCCCCAGTGGCCGCCTTGGTCGCCTCCGGTCTGCCATCGGATAGTTTCCTCTACCTGGGCTTCCTGCCCCGTCGACGCGCCGACCGCCGCAGGCTGGTGGCGGCCGTCGCCCGACAGCCCCACACCATGGTCTTCTTCGAAGCTCCCCATCGCCTTCTGGCCTCCCTGGCGGACCTGCTGCTGCTCCTGGGAGACCGCCGCATGGCCGTGGCCCGCGAGCTCACCAAGCTCCATGAGGAAGTCTACCGTGGTAGTATCGGCCAGGCCATCCAGCATTTCGCCCAGCCCCGGGGCGAGTTCACGCTGGTGATCGAGGGCTGCACGGAGCCGCCGGTCCCCGCCCGTGAGGAAGAGGTGCGCCAAGCCCTCCGCCGGGCCTTGTCCCACGGTCTCTCCCGCAGCGAGGCCGCCGCGCGCGTCGCCCGCGAAACCGGGTGGAAGAAGCGAGAGGTATACAGGCTGGCACTGGACATCTGCCCTACTGAAGCAGATTCTCCAGAACGTCTGCCGATAGTTCTTCAAGGCTCTTTACAACCAGGTCCGCCTGGCTGAGCTTTTCCGAGGGGTTGGTGTTGGTCACGGCTACGCAGCGCATGCCGGCAGCCACGGCCGCCTCGACGCCCGCAATGGCATCCTCTATCACCACACACCTGGAAGGGGCCGCCCCAAGCCTTCGGGCCGCTTCCAGGAAGATCTCCGGGTCCGGCTTTCCAGCCGATACCTCGTCCCCGGAGACTATCGCATCGAAGTATTCGCC
>Ga0209341_10004693_pt1 | contig 12542 bp, 11 predicted proteins | sample RifCSP13_2_FD_184020 | JGI IMG/M metagenome (GOLD analysis project Ga0209341, IMG submission 184020) | Soil microbial communities from Rifle, Colorado - Rifle CSP2_sed 13_2 (SPAdes) (version 2) | ecosystem: Environmental > Terrestrial > Deep subsurface > Rock core/Sediment | place: Rifle...
TCAAGTTCCATATCGATTGCCATTCCCTCTCTCCTATGCCAGGTTCGCCTGGCTTATTTTATTGATGCTTTCCACATGCCTGAAATCATAGGCGTCCCCAAATTTCGTTTTTGGCATGCCAGCTTTCACCTTCATTAACGCCTCGTACTCATCATCATCTACAATCGCCACACAGCGCCCGATGCTGGCTTCGCCGTCCACGAAGCGCCAGGGAAAGAAACCAACCGTGACCCGCCGGTTCAGGATCAGGTCGATATCCCCACCCAGGCACTCCGCATGGACGATGCCAAAGGGGAACATCTCCAGGTGCATGAGCTGATATTTGGTATCGTCAAAGTATTCAGCCAGCGATTTCCCGAATTTTTTCTTGAAAACCTTTTCGGCCTGACGGGCCTGGCGAGGCATCCAATCCCGGATGATCGTGTTCATCGGATGGTCGGCGCTGCCGCAGTCCACGCCAATCCAGCGGATTTTCTTTGCCTTCGCCCAGTCGGCAAACTCTCGGTCGGGACCAGGATGCATGACCATGTAGCGAATTTCATTGGCGCTAGGCATATCCCAGCCGAAGTGGTGGTAGCCAGTGTGAATGATGAGAATATCACCCTCGCGTACCTCGACACGTTCGTTCACCATCTTGCTGGTATATACATCGTAATCCCCGCAGATATCACTCAAGTCTACCACCGCGGCTGTGTGAACCAGATAATCCATATCGAGCGAGGCGATATCCTTCCCGGGCGTGTGGAAGTGAATCTCGCCATCCAGATGAGTGCCCAGGTGGTTCGAGTGGGTCACCACCTGGCCGTTCGCTCCATTCGGCGCAAGGCGCTTAAAATATTTCACCTGCAATGGTTCGTACGTCGGCCAGGGGGGCGTGGCAACCCCGAGTGGAATAGTAAGGTCAATGAATTTCATGGTTTACCTGCCGTGCTCACATCGAAAGACGCTACTGAGGACTTATCAATATTGTTGCCCAACCCCTCCAATGGCTTGTATAATTATTATACACGCATAACGTTGTGATGGAATTGGCTCTCTGGGTATAACCGTGATATCCATTTCAATGCCTTCTCATCGCTTGTTGCGAATTCATTTTGTGAAGTAAAATACAATTCGATTGGATAACCAAATGCACATAGGCAGCTAACATAGAGAAGGTATGATGCGACCATTTGAAGACATCCGGGTGATCGATCTGTCACGCGCCTTGGCCGGCCCTTACTGCACCATGATGTTGGGCGACTTAGGCGCGGACGTGATTAAAGTAGAGCAACCCAGCCTGGGCGATGAGAGCCGCGGCTGGGGACCCCCTTTTGTTGGCGCCCCTTACGAATCCTATCCTGGTGAGTCGGCTTACTTTTTGTCGATCAACCGGAGCAAACGTAGCCTGACAATTAATTTTAAGAGTCCAGAAGGGCAGGAGATTATAAAACATTTAGCTGCCATTTCCGACGTGCTCGTAGAGAACTTTCGCACCGGAACACTGGACAAGATGGGCTTGGGCTACGAGCATCTGCAGGCGCTGAATCCCCGCCTCATCTACTGCTCAATCACCGGTTATGGTCGCACTGGCCCGTACTCCGAACGACCCGGGTACGACTTTATCATCCAGGCAGAAGGCGGGATTATGGGCGTGACGGGACCTGAACAGGGACCGCCATTCCGGGTGGGAGTTTCAATTGTGGACATTACCACCGGGATATTTACTGCAACAGCAATCCTGGCAGCATTACGCGCCCGGGACTCCACCGGAGAAGGCCAGTTATTGGATATCTCATTGATTGATACCTCAGTAGCACTCCTGGCGAACGTGGCTTCCAATTATCTTATCGGGGGAAGCGAGCCCCGCCGTATGGGCAATGAGATATCCAATAACTGACCCTACGAAGTCTTTCGCGCCCGAGATCGCTGGTTTGTCCTGGGCGCAGCGAACGCCAGGCAGTGGGAAATGTTGTGTGAGGTGGTAGGTCGGCCTGAATTAAAGGAAGATCCCCGTTTTTCAACTAACCAGGATCGCGTTGCCAACCGGGTCGCGCTGGTGGAGATATTAAACGAGGCATTTGCCACTCGTGACGCTGATGAGTGGCTGGTAGTTCTTCAGGCAGCCGGGATTCCCAGCGGACTGATAAATACCATCAAAGATGTGTTTAATCATCCCCAGGCGCAAGCGCGCAAATTGAAGATTGAGGTGGAGCATCCAACCGCCGGATTATTGGCATTTCCCGGTTTTCCGTATAAACTGTCGAAGACGCCTGCGGAAGTGCATCGTCCGCCACCTCTCCTCGGAGAGCACACAGAAGAAGTGCTGATAGGGTTATTAGGATACTCCAGCGATGACGTAGCATTATTGCGCGAACGAGGGGTGATCTGATGTCTCGTGAAGACGAGAAATTAGCATTACATTACCCCAATGAGAAACTCATTTTCGGCTTGGTAAAACCGTTTGGGTGTTTCTATGTCAATAACTAAAGGTGAAATTCGATCTGGTGTTTACTACGACTCAGTGGTCTTGATGCAATTGCAACGCTCTCTATCTGGTCAGCCTGGTGTCCTCGACGCCGGGGTAGTGATGGGGACGGAGGCGAATAAGAACTTATTGATTCAAGGAGATCTGTTAGCGCCGGAGGTACAGGCTGCCAGTGCAAATGACATGCTGATAGTCATTAAGGCTGAAGACGAAACAGCAGCTCAGACTGCTCTGGATCAGGTCAATGAACTTCTCACCGCCCGTCGTAGTAAGAGCATTGAAACAGAATACCTCCCCAAGACCTTGGAATCGGCAGCGCAGATGCTCCCCGATGCCCAATGGGTGCTCATCTCAGTGCCAGGGCGCTACGCTGCCAGTGTTTCCCGCCAGGCTCTAAACTTGGGCAAGCACGTTTTCCTTTACAGCGATAACGTTTCCCTCGAGGATGAGATCGAGCTGAAGCAAATAGCCGCGGGCAAGGGTCTGCTGGTTATGGGCCCAGATTGCGGCACAGCCATTGTAAACGGAGTCGGCTTTGGTTTTGCCAATATGGTGCGCCGGGGACCGATTGGGATGGTCGCCGCTTCGGGGACCGGACTACAACAGGTCAGCGCCCGCATTCATCAGATGGGCTTCGGCCTCACCCACGCTCTCGGCACAGGTGGTCGCGATCTCTCCGAGGAGGTTAACGCGGTCACCACACGTCAGGGACTTGATCTGCTGAGAAGGGATCCTGAAACGAGCGTCATCGTGTTGCTGTCCAAGCCTCCTTCACCCAAGGTAGCGGGTGAGCTGATTGAAGCCGCGCGTTTGGTGGGAAAACCGGTGATTGTTGATTTTATTGGCTATTCCACGCAGCTCCGCCAGGTGGATAACGTGTATTTTGCTACCACTTTTGATGAAACCGCCAGGGCAGCCGTTCAGATGGCATGTGCGCCCCCGGTGACCGGACCCACAGTAGACTTTATGTTCGAGCAATTTAAGTCCCCTCAGCGATATCTGCGAGGGCTGTTCTCTGGAGGCACCCTGGCTTATGAGACTCAGCTCGTCTTGCAAGACTACACCCCTGCGGTCTACTCGAATGTGCCTCTAAACAAGCAATATCGCCTGGCCGACTCGCTGACCAGCAAAGAACATACTATCCTCGATCTGGGTGAAGATGAATTCACGGTGGGCCGGCTGCACCCTATGATTGACAACGAACTGCGCATCCGTCGCCTGGAAGTGGAAGCCAACGATCCTACAGTCGCGGTCATCTTGCTGGACGTGGTTCTGGGGTTTGGTGCTCACCCTGATCCAGCCAGTGAACTGGCGCCTGCCATCACCAAGGTGTGCGCAAACGCAAAGAAAGATGGACGTCACTTGAAGGTGGTTGCGGTCGTGACTGGCACCGACGAGGATCCGCAAAGGATGGACGACCAGGTGCGGCAATTGGAGGCTGCCGGGGTAAATGTATTTATGAGCAACGATGCTGCTACGCGCTATGTTGGTCAATTAATTGAAAAACTCAACCCAAGTCCAGAGGCGATCAACAAAGTCGATTTGCAAGAAATTAATTTACTTGACTTGAATCGGCCCATGGCAGCCATCAACGTCGGGCTGGAGATCTTCACTGAGAGCTTGAGAGCGCAGGATGCCCCCGTGATTCAGGTGGATTGGCGCCCCCCAGCCGGCGGAGATGCGAAATTAATGGCTATCCTGGAGCGGTTGAAGAGTAAGTGAGAGGAGACTTCTGATGAAAGAGTTTATCGCCGCATGCGTGCAAATTGCTATATATCCAAATGATGTAGCTGCGAATGTCGCCAAAGGTGTCGCCTGGCTCGAAAGGGCAGTCCATGAATATGAAGCTGACCTGATCGTCTTTCCAGAAACAGTGACCACAGGCTATGAAACGGGTTTAGACGCAGAGGAATTGTGGGACCTGGTGGATGAAGCTCCAGGCCGCATCACCCACGATGTCCAGGCGGCTGCGAAAGGATTAGGAGTTTATGTGGTCTGGCCATCCTATCGACGTGGAGGGGAGCGTGGTCAAGTATATAACTCTGCCATCCTGATCGGACCTGACGGCCAGATAGCAGGAATCTATGATAAGACCCATCCTGCCCCTTGGGAGCGCCGTGATGGGGGGGGGTGGGCGATGGTCGGGGACCGCGCGGATGTGTTCAAGACCTCGCTCGGAGATATAGGCATGATTATCTGCTATGATGGCGATTTTCCGGAGCTTTCCCGCCTTCTGGCCGTGAAAGGCGCGGAAATCATCATCAGAGTATCCGCACTCCAGCGCAGCTACGACATCTGGTACCTCACCAACGCTGCCCGCGCCTACGATAATCACGTCTACCTGGTCGCTGCCAATTTGGTAGGACCAGACGCGAATGGAAATTACGGTTTCGGTCACAGTATGATCGTCAACCCCATCGCCTGGCGCTTGGCTCAGGCTCGCGGTACAGAAGAGATTATTGCTGCCAAGCTCGATCCCGACCCATTGCGCTATATTACCTGGGGCAGCAAAAGCCCGCAAAATTTTGACCACCTGGAAGATCGCAACTTAATCCTCTACGAAGAGATCCTTAAAGAAGCCCGTTCTCGCTTTGAACCCGGCAAACGCTTCCCTCGCCTCTAGCAGGAGAAAATGATGGACATAGAACAAGCCAATACTGAAGCCACGCAACGCATGATGGAAGCCCGCCCGGTGGTCGTTGGACTGGGTAAGGCGCTTGACGTAATCCCCGCTATGCGCCAGGATTTGCTCCTCCACGCTGGCCCGCCAATCACCTGGAGGCGTGCCTCTGGACCGATGCGCGGCGCGATCACTGGAGCATTGATTTTTGAAGGCAAAGCCAGGAATGAGGCAGAAGCACAGGCCTTGGTCGAATCGGGGGAAATTGAACTCGAACCGTGTCACCACCACCAGGCTGTTGGCCCGATGGCGGGCATCATCTCCGCCTCCATGTCCGTTTACATAATAGAAAACAAGACCCATGGAAATAAATCCTACTCCAATCTGAACGAGGGTTACGGCAAAGTCCTGCGCTATGGCGCGTACAGTGAGGAAGTATTGGATCGCTTACGCTGGATGGAAGATGTGATGGCGCCGATTTTGGGCAAAGCCATCGAGCTCAGTGGAGGGATTGATATGCGCACCCTGCTGGCGGAGGCGCTCCACATGGGTGACGAAGGGCATAACCGCAATAAAGCCGGGTCGGTGTTATTTACAAAATCCTTGGCGTCTCACATCGTCAAGGCTGCCAAAGATGCCGATGTAGCCGCGCAGATACTCCAATTCATGGGGGATAACGCCCTGACCGTTCTCAACCCGGTAATGGCAGCCTGTAAATGCATGGCCGACTCTGCCCACGGCATCGAAGGGAGCACTATTGTCAGCGTAATGGCCCGCAATGGCACCGATTTCGGCATCCGCGTGAGTGGGTTGGGAGATCAGTGGTTCACCGCTCCGGTCGCTATCCCGCAGGGTCTCTACTTCCCTGGCTTTACGGCTGAGGATTCCAGCGGTGACATCGGCGACAGTACAATTACTGAGACTGCCGGTATTGGAGGCTTTGCGATGGCATCTGCGCCAGCCATTGTTACATTCGTCGGTGGCACTCCGAGGGATGCTATGAACGCCACCCTGGAAATGTACGAGATTTGCAACACCGAACATAAATACTTTACCATTCCCCAATTCGACTTTCGCGGCACTCCCACTGGAATTGATATTCGTAAGGTAGTGGAAACGGGGATAACACCGCGCGTCAATACAGGGATCGCTCACAAGGATGCAGGCGTAGGTCAAGTTGGAGCAGGATTAGTACGCCCCCCTATGGGGATGTTTGAGCAGGCAATTGTGGCCTTCGCTGAGCATTACGGCTTCTAAAGAGGGAAAATATGAACCGCGAACAGTTAATCAAAATAATGGACGACGCCAAACTATATGATCTAACCCAGGGATGCAGCATCTTTACCCCGCCTTGGCCAGGTGAAAAATCACTCGAAATCCACTTCTTCAAGCGCGTTACTGGCGCTTACGGCGGTGGACCGGGTGCCAACGGACAGATACTAAATTGGAGCAATACCGTAGGCACCCACCTGGTTGGAGAGACAGCGTTTCATTCAGGGGGCAGAGCCATTGCCGACATCCCGCTGAAGGAACTGTGTGGGCCGGGTGTTGTGGTAGATATCTCGGACGCTGTATCTGACTACAGCCTTTATACTCCTGAGATGATCATGGAGAGAGCCACGGTCAAACAGGGTGATCTTCTGATCATCAACACTGGCTACCACAGGTACTCATGGGACTCGCCCGACATTTACAACCCCGAGGCTCAGGGCGGCGTGGAGTCCAAGGAGTTTGGCTTCCTCGTCAGGCACCCGGGACCTTCTCCTGACTTCTTTAGATGGGCGCTTGATATGAAGCTAAAGATCATCGGCGTCGACTGTGGCTGCGCTGAACATCCCATGAATACCAATGTTCGTTACATGCATCCCACTGAGTTCAAGAAGGCTGAAGCCAGGCTGAAAGCAGATTACGGTAAATCTTGGGACGAGATGTTCCCGCAAGACGAATACTATCAGATGACCCACATCACCATGCCTAAAGTACATCTTCATATGGCAGAATCTATTGTAGGCGAAATCGACAAGTTAAAGAATCAACGGGCATGGATAATGATCCACCCCATTCCTTTCATGGAGGTCGAAACGGCGTGGGCGCGCATCTGCGCTTTGCAGCCCCCAGATGGCATGAGCGAAGAGGAATTCTTCCAAATTATGGACTCGGCAGAAATGCTCGACCTCACCATTCCATTCAGCGTGCAGACACCCCAGTGGGCTAATTACGTGCCGCTGACGGTCACCTACACCAAGCGAGTCGGCGGACAATATTTCGGCATGGGCAGGAATGGTTCCATATGTAACGCCAGCATTCACCTGGCAACACACATGGACGGCGAAAAACACTTCTGGCCTGCTGGTAGGACCATCGGCGAAGTTCCGTTGGAGCATTGGGTTGGTCCTGGGGCAATTGCCGATATTTCACACCTGGTGAGCGATTCCAGCGTATATACGCCCAAGATGATCGAAAGCGTCGTCGAAGTGCGCACCGGAGATATTCTTATCATCAAAACCGGCTGGCACAAGTATGGCTGGAACAGCCCTGATTCGGATGAGTTCCGTTACATGATCAAACATCCCGGTCCTTCACCGGACTTCTCGCCATGGGTTGTCGACAAGAAGATCAAGTGGCTGGGTATCGATGCTGTCAGCCAGGATCACCCAATGAACACCATCCAGCGCATCTGGCACCCCAAGACTTTCGAAGAAGCCAATCGCAAGCTGATCCGTGATTTCGGCAAAGACTGGGACGAGATGTTCCCACTGGATAAATATTACCAGGATACACATCTAAATCTTTTTCCCAAGCAGATCGTCCATGCTGAAAATCTGGGTAAGGACATCGCCAAGGCGCAGAGCGGTCGTTACTATATTGGCTGCTATCTGCAGAAAGCCATGCAAGTTGAATCCATGTGGGGCCGGTTCGTTGCCTGGAAAGAAAGGTAATAATATATGAAACCAGCCCCCTTCGAGTATTTTGCACCTACCACAGTTGATGAGGCCCTGAACTACCTGGCTGAATATGGTTATGACGCAAAAGTGCTGGCAGGTGGGCAGAGCTTGATCCCAATGATGAACTTCCGTCTTGCCAAGCCTTCAGTAATTATTGATATCAATAAAATCAAAGAGCTCTTCTACATTCGTGAAAATCATGAGGCAGGTGGATTACGCATTGGAGCTATGGCTCGCCACAGTCAGTTGGAGCACGATTCATTGGTTGCCGATCATGCGCCCCTTATTTTCGATTCCATGCCCAATATCGCCACTGTACAGGTCCGCACTCGGGGCACCTTCGGGGGTAGCATAGCCCACGCTGACCCGTCGGCAGAATTGGCTGCAGTGAGTGTCGCTCTCGGTGGGAGCTTCTTGCTGCGCAGCCAACGCGGTGAGCGCTGGGTCCCCGCGCATGAATTTTTCGTCGGTCTGTTTACCACTGTGCTCGAACCGGATGAATTGTTGATCGAAGCGAAATTTCCACCATTACCCGATCGCACAGGATGCGCTTTTGTGGAGGTGGCTCGGCGGCCTCATGATTTTGCCTTGGTGGGAGCTGCGGCAGTAGTGACCATGGATAATGATGAGCGCTGCTATCGGGCGCAATTGGTATTTTTAAGTGTGGGCGATGGCCCGGTAGCAGCACATACGGCGGTTGAAATGCTTGGAAACCAGAGGCTGACCCCAGACTTGATGCGCGCAGTTGCCCAGACTGCGGCGAAATTGGATATCGATCCCGGCAGTGACATTCACGCTTCGGCAGAATATCGCAGACACCTGGCTGGGGTGCTGGCCTACCGGGCGTTAGAGAAGGCTTACAATCGTGCCCGAGGTGATGGATGATTGCAGGCAGGACTGGCATAAATCCAGGGTAATTCTTAACCATCCCTTTAATGCGGAGAAGAACATGATTACTACCATTGATATCGCTCTCACCGTCAACAATCTGCATTACAAACGCAATGTTGAACCGCGCATGCTGTTAAGCGATTTTTTACGTCATGAGCTCGGTTTGACCGGTACACATGTCGGCTGCGAGCATGGTGTGTGTGGGGCGTGTTCGGTTCTTTTTGATGGGCAGCCGATTCGCTCTTGCCTCATGTTTGCCGTTCAAGCCGATGGGCATGAGGTCCTCTCCATCGAGGGTTTGGGAACTATAGACAATCTGCATCCCCTTCAAGAAAGCTTCAAAGAAGCCCACGGTCTGCAATGCGGCTTCTGCACGTCTGGATTTATCCTCACATTGATTCCCTTCCTGGAAAAAAATCCTGATCCCAATGAACAGGAAATACGCCAGGCGATATCTGGCAATATTTGCCGCTGCACTGGCTATCAACACATTGTTGATGCGGTGAAACTGGCAGCCCAAAAAATGCCAGTCATTAAAGAATAACTACACATGAAACATTGCTTTGATTGTCTCCTTACAATGGATTTTCATACATACAGGAGTAATTAATGACGATGAAATACATAGGCAAGCGAGTTCAACGCAATGAAGACCCGCGTTTGCTGACCGGGCAAGCCTTATTTGTAGACGATGTGGATATCCCCGGAATGTTACATGCGTCATTTCTACGCAGTGACTACGCTCATGCGCGTCTGAAAATGGTTGATGTGTCCGCTGCTCGCCAACGACCTGGAGTTGTGGCCGTTTACACGGCTGAAGATATGGGGAAGGATTGGAAACCGGGTCCCCCTTTGGTATCGCCGCCCCCGACGGTTGAAGATGTCCTATTTCATTCTCGCACCCAGGTGCCTCTCGTAAAAGACAAGGTCAGGTTTGCCGGCGAGCCCATCGCGGTGGTCATCGCCGATAGCCGCTACATTGCTGAGGATGCCTTAGAAGACATCATCGTCGACCTCGAGCCTTTGGAGGCTGTGTGGGATCTGGAAAAAGCATTACAGCCAGGAAGTGTGCTCGTGCATGATGATCTCGAATCGAATCTGGCTGCCCAGTTGGTTCAAGTTAAAGGCGATTATGACAGGATTCGAGCAGAGGCTGATCTGATCATCAAGAGGCATTTTGTCATCGACCGAGGCGCGGCGGCAGCGATGGAAAATCGGGGGATCGTCGCTGATTGGGATGCGAAAAGCCAACGCCTGACGGTATGGGACACAACGCAAGCCCCAATCCCGATTCGCAATGGTCTTGCTTTAAGGCTTGGTTTATCCGAACATCAAGTGAGGGTGATAGCGCCATTCGTCGGCGGCGGTTTTGGTCCAAAGATCATGATGTTTTACCCTGAGGAGATGCTTATCCCCTGGATAGCGGTCAAATTGAGCCGGCCCATCAAGTGGATCGAAGACCGGCGAGAGAATTTTTATGCTACCACCCAGGAACGGCAGCAGATTCACGAAGCCGAGATGGCTCTTACCCGGGATGGGCGCATACTGGGCATCCGCGATGACTTCCTTCACGACACTGGAGCATACGATCCCTATGGCTTGACCATCCCAATAAACACCCAATGCCACGCGATGGGCGCCTACGATATCGCCAACTTTTACTCTGAGTTTAAAGTTGTATTCACCAATAAAATCATCGCTACGCCGGTGCGGGGGGCTGGTCGACCACAGGGCATCTATATTGTAGAGCGATTATTGGATCTGGCCGCTAAAGAGCTGGGGTTAGATCCGCTCGAAATTCGAAAGCGGAATTTTATTCCCCCTGATAAGTTTCCTTATGAACACGTGATCATTGACCAGGCTTTCGCCCCGCTCATCTTCGATAGCGGCAATTACCAATCCGCCCTGGAGAAAGCTGCGACACTGATCGGTTATGATCAATTTGTACAAGAGGAACAACCCCGTCTTCGCCTCGAGGGTCGTCATGTAGGTATTGGCATCGTTTCCTTTGTGGAAACAACAGGTGTTGGCCCCTACGAGGGGGCGAGAATCACGGTCGAGGCCAATGGGAAAGTAAGCGTGGCAACCGGTGTTGGCACACAAGGGCAAGGTCACTTCACTTCCTTTGCTCAAATTGTCGCCGAACAGCTAGGGGTAGATGTTCAGGATGTTCATTTGGTGACTGGCGATACCGCTGAATTTCATTGGGGGACTGGCACCTTCGCAAGCCGCGGTGCTGTGGTGGCAGGGAACGCCATCCATGCCTCTGCATTGGCAGTCCGCGATAAAATTCTCAAATTGGCTGGTAAGGTCCTGGGGGCGCCTGAAGAAGAACTTGAGCTTGAAGGCGGCCTGGTACGGGTAGCAGATATTCCCCATCAATCTATCAGCTTAGGTGAACTGGCATCCTTGGCGAATCCCCTTCGTGGCGCAGTCGAACCTGGCACAGAACCAGGCCTGGAAGCCACGGCTTACTTTGGCCCAAAATATGGTGGCGCAGCCTTTGGCACCCATGCCATGATACTCGAGGTAGATCCAGAGACAATGATGGTGGAGATCAAGCGTTATGTTGTCGTCGAAGATTGCGGCACCGTAATTAATCCGTTGATCCTGGAGGGACAGATTCACGGTGGCGTAGCCATGGGGATCGGTAATGCTTACTATGAAAAGCTGGTATACGATGAAAACGCCCAGCTTCTCAACGCCTCTCTGGCAGATTATTTACTTCCTACTGCCACAGAGATTCCTCGGATAGTGGTGGCTCATCAGGAAACCCCTTCTCCGCTTAACCAACTGGGCACTAAAGGTGCTGGCGAGGCTGGGACGATCCCGGTTCCGGCCCTTTTTGCTCAAGCACTGGAAAACGCACTACCTGAATTCAATCTGGAAATACTCGAAACACCTTTTAGCCCCAACCGGCTTTTCGAGTTACTACAGGAGAAGGAGAAATCGAGGTGAAGATCGAAGGCGAATTCCTCTTCCATAGCCCCCAGAAAGCGGCATGGGAGATCGTCCGGGATCCAGAAGTGCTGGCAACTGCCCTGCCCGGTACAAAAAGCCTGGATAAGGTCGGTGAAAACGAATATCAAGGACAGATGAACGTCAGGATCGGACCGGTTGCCGGGGTCTTCTCCGGGATATTGGTTGTCTCAAATGAAGTCCCGCCGGAGAGCTGTACCCTGACAGTAGAGGGCAGAGGCAGCCCGGGTTTCCTCAATGGCGCCGGAAACGTGTTTCTGCACGACCAGGGCGATGGCACAACGTTGATAAAGTATGATGGGGAGGTGCAAATTGGAGGAAAGCTGGCCAGCGTGGGCCAGCGGCTGCTGGACACAGCCAGCAAGAGCATGATACGGCAGGGGCTAGAAGCGATAGACATGGCCCTCCAGGCGCGCGTGGCAGCCATGTCTGATGGGAAAGAGATCGAATACACACCCCCCTCTGAGAGCAAGTTCATCGCGGCTGTGGCCAAAGACATGGCCGGAGAGTTGTTTTCATCTTCACGAGTAGCCTGGATCGTCATCGCCATCTTGGTCTTCTTAGCCGTCATGGCCGCGATCTGGATCCGCACCGGCCTTGGAAGTTAAACGATTTTCAGCATTTGCCATAAGAAGGAGGT